>ERZ827524.2397-NODE-2397-length-13529-cov-6.275048_pt1 | contig 13529 bp, 10 predicted proteins | sample MGYA00519702_ERZ827524 | MGnify/ENA primary metagenome ERZ827524 (study PRJEB31778, sample SAMEA3449341) | human gut metagenome | biome: human gut; feature: human-associated habitat; material: faeces | place: United Kingdom | collected 2010/2012 ...
CGGCTGCGCCGTGCCAGCTCCCTCGAAGAGGGAGCTCTTTGATCAGGTTATTTTCCGTCTAAGCAATAAGTTGCGCCGTACCTGTAGGGGCGCGCATTGCGCGCCCGCGTTTTGTGCGGAACTTGCTGTTTGCTCAATCATTGTAAGGGGAACGTTGGGGCAGAGCCCCAAGGAGGAGCTTATGCCTATCGTAAAAGTCGAAGCGCCGGAACAGGCAAACACTTACAATATCCACATCGGTCACGGGCTGCTGAAAAAGGCCGCGGGGCTGCTGGAAAGGTGCCGGGGTCATCGGGCGATGATCGTGACGGATGAAAACGTCGCGCCGCTGTATCTGGACGCGATGAAGGCGCAGCTCGAGGCGGCCGGGGCGCAGGCGAGCGCGTTTGTGCTGCCCGCGGGCGAAACGACCAAGTGCATGGCGCAGCTCGAGCGCATCTACGACGCGCTGATCGACGCGCACATCACGCGGCAGGATTTCGTGGTGGCGCTGGGCGGCGGCGTGGTCGGCGATATCGCGGGCTACGCGGCCTGCACCTATCTGCGCGGGGTGCGCTTCATTCAGGCGCCGACGACCCTTTTGGCGCAGGTGGATTCCTCCGTCGGCGGCAAGGTGGCGGTCAACCACCCGCGCGGCAAAAACCTGCTCGGCGCGTTTTATCAGCCGGAGCTGGTGATGATCGACCGCGACACGCTCAAAACGCTGGACGCGCGGCAGATCGGCGCGGGGCTGGGCGAGGTCATCAAATACGGCTGCATCGCGGACGAGGCGCTGTTTGAAAAAATCGAGCGGCTCGGTTCGCGCGAGGCGCTCGCGCCGGAATTGGACGAGATCATCGCGCGGTGCTGCGCCATCAAGGCGTGCTATGTGCATGAAGACCCGCACGACCACGGCGTTCGCATGCAGCTCAACTTCGGCCACACGCTGGCGCACGCGCTGGAAAACACGATGGGCTACGGCGTGCTGCTGCACGGCGAGGCGGTCTGCATCGGCATGGTCGCGGCGGCCGGGTGGGGCGAGGCGCTGGGCGTGACCCCGGCGGGAACGGGCGCGCGCATCGAGCGGGTGCTCAGGGCGTATGGCCTGCCGACCGAGCGGGACGAGCGCCTGACGCGGGCGCATCTGGCGGCGGTGATGGCGCTGGATAAGAAGGCGGAGGGCGACGGCGTGCGCTGCGTGCTGCTGACGAAAATCGGCGCATGCACCGGCATGGTGATCCGCGGGGCGCAGCTTGAAGCGCTTTTGTAAGCGCATGCGGACGCGATACGCGCGTCCCCGCAAGCGATTCAAAGAAAAAAGGAGCGCTGTGGATGAATAAAACGGTTACGCCGGGCGATCTGCATGGGGAGCTTCGCGTTCTGCCCAGCAAGTCCGCGTCGCATCGCGCGGTGATGATGGCCGCGCTGGCGCGGGGAAAGACGCTGCTCGAACCGATGCAGCTCTCTAAGGATATCGGCGCGACGCTGGCCTGCGCACAGGCGCTCGGGCTGACGTGCGGCGCGGCGATGGCGGCGGGCGAGACGGAGGGCTTTGTCCGCGCGGAGATCTGGGGCGGCGGCGAGGCGGAAAAGCGCCCCCTGCGGGAGCTGGATTGCGGCGAATCCGGCTCGACGCTGCGCTTTTTCATCCCGCTGGCGCTCGACGGGCGCGGCCCCGTGCGCCTGATCGGCCATGGGCGGCTGATGCAAAGGCCGCTGACGGTCTACCAAAACCTGTTCGCGCCGCTGGGTGTGGTCTGGCGGCAGGAAGGCGACGCGCTGACGGTCGAGGGCGAGCTGAAAAGCGGGCGGTTTGAATTGCCCGGCGACGTGAGCAGCCAGTTCATCACCGGGCTGCTGCTCGCGCTGCCGAGGCTGGAGGGCGACAGCGAAATCGTCGTCACCACGCCGCTGGAATCCCGCGCATATGTGGAATTGACGCGCAAGGTGCAGCGGGATTTCGGCATAACCAGCGCGTGGCGGGACGGCGGGCAGACGCTGCTCGTGCGCGGCGGGCAGGAGGCGGTCTCGCCGGGGACGCTGCACATCGAGGGGGACTGGAGCCACGCGGCGTTTTATCTGGTCGCGGGCGCGATCGGGCGCGGCGAAATCCGCCTGACCGGGCTTGACCCGCAGAGCGCGCAGGGCGACCGCGCGGTGGTCGAGATTCTGCGCGACATGGGCGCGGATATCCGCTGGGAGGGGAGCGCGCTCGTCTCCCGCGCGTCGAGGCTGCACGGGCTGCGCGTGGATTGCGCGCAGATTCCCGACCTCGTGCCGATTCTGGCCGTGGCGATGGCAGCGGCCGAGGGGGACAGCCGCATCACCGGCGCGGCGCGGCTGCGCATCAAGGAGAGCGACCGGCTCAGCGCGATGGCGGCGGCGCTGACCGCGGCGGGCGCGGACGCGGCCGAGCTGCCGGACGGGCTGGCGATTCGCGGCGGAAAGCCGCTGCACGCGGCCAAAATTGAGGGCTGCAACGACCACCGAATCGTGATGGCGATGACGATAGCAAGCGCGCTGTCCGACGGCGAATGGACGATCACGGACGCGGAGGCGACGGCGAAATCCGCCCCGGCGTTCTGGCAGGAATTTGAACGTTTGGGAGGGCTGGCGCGATGAGGGCGAATTTCGGCGAACACTTCAAGCTGACGATCTTCGGCGAATCCCACGGCCCGGCCATCGGCGTGGTGGTGGACGGCCTGCCCGCGGGCGCGCGGCTGGACGAGGCCTATATCGCCGGGCAGATGGCGCGGCGCGCGCCGGGCGGCGACCCGACCGCGACGGCGCGAAAAGAGGCGGACGCGGTGCGCATCCTCTCCGGCGCGATGAACGGGCGGGCGACGGGCGCGCCGCTCTGCGCGATGATCGAAAACACGAACACGCGCTCCGGCGATTATGCAAGCATGGCGGCGCGCATGCGTCCCGGCCACGCGGATTACGCGGGCTACGTCAAATACCGCGGCATGAACGACCCGCGCGGCGGCGGGCATTTTTCCGGCAGGCTGACCGCGCCGCTGGTGTTCGCGGGCAGCGTGGCGCGGCTGCTGCTCCGGGAGAAGGGAATTGAGATTGGTGCGCACATCGCCGCCATCGCGGGGGAGCGGGACGCGTGGTTTGACCCGGTGGGCGTGGACGCGCGGACGCTTTGCGGGCTGGCGCAGAGCCGTTTCCCGCTGCTGAACCCCGAAAAGGAAGCGCCGATGCGCCGGGCGGTGGCCGAGGCGCGCGCGGCGCAGGACAGCGTCGGCGGGGTGATCGAGTGCGCGGCGGTCGGCGTGCGCGCGGGCGTCGGTTCGCCGTTCTTCGGCTCGGTGGAAAGCGTGGTGAGCCAACTGGCGTTTTCCGTGCCGGCGGTGAAGGCGATTGCGTTCGGCGACGGCATGGCGCTGGCGGAGATGCGCGGCAGCGAGGCGAACGACGCGATGCGCATGGACGGGGACGGTGTGACCTGCGAAAGCAACCACAACGGCGGCGTGACCGGCGGCATCACCAACGGGATGCCGGTGATTTTCCGCGCGGCGATCAAACCCACGCCGTCCATCGCGCGGGCACAGCGGACGGTTGACGTGGCCAAGCGCGAAAACGCGGTTTTGGAAATCGCGGGGCGGCACGACCCCTGCATCGTGCCGCGCGCGGTCGTGGTGATGGAGAGCATACTGGCGATTGCGCTTTGCGAGCTTGAAATGGACGACGCGGCGCAGCGGGCCTTGACGGAAGGAGTTTGCACATGAGGGAACTGGAAAGCTGCCGACGGGAAATCGACGAAATCGACGCGGAGCTGGTGCGCCTGTTTGAGCGGCGCATGGGCGTCTGCCGCGACGTGGCGCTTTACAAGCAGGCGCATTATATGGACATCCTGAACGCGGCGCGGGAGGAAACGGTGCTCAAATCCCGCGCGCAGCAGGTGAGCGACCCGGCGCTGGCGCAGAGCGTGATGGCGCTGTTCACCGAGATCATGCGCCTGTCCCGCGAGGAACAGCGGCGCTATCTGGAAGCGCAGACGCAGACGCGGCTCATCGCCTACAGCGGCGTGCCGGGGGCATACAGCGAGTGCGCGGTGGTCGGCTTCTTCGGCGAGGACTGCGAGCGCGTGAGCTTCAAGACGTTTGACGAGGTCTTTGCCGCCGTGGCGGACGGCAAGGCGCGATACGGCGTTGTGCCGGTGGAAAATTCCTCCTCCGGCTCGATCAACGACGTATACGACCTGCTGGGCAAATACGCCTGCCACATCGTCGGCGAGCAGCTCGTGCGGGTGGAGCACTGCCTGCTCGGCGTGCCGGGGGCGAAGGTTTCGGATATCACGCAGGTGTTCAGCCACGAGCAGGGTTTCGCCCAGTGCCCCAAATTCCTCGGCGAGCACCCGGATTGGGTGACCACGCCGTATTTCAACACGGCGATTGCCGCGCGCCACGTCGCCGAAATGGGCGACAAGCGATACGCGGCCATCGCGTCGCGGCTGGCGGCCAAGCACTACGGCCTTGACGTGATCGCGCCGGACATCCACACGTTCGACGGCAACCACACGCGGTTCGTCATCGTCAGCGCGTCGCCCACGCCCATCGGGATTCCGGATAAGGCGACCGTCACCTTCACCCTGCGCCATGAGCGCGGCACGCTGATGCGCGCGCTCTCCAGCTTTGTCGCGATGGGGATGAACATGACGCACATCGAATCCCGCCCGCTGCATAACTCCAACTGGGAATACTGCTTCTACGTCGATCTGACGGGCAACCTGCGCGAGAGCAACCTCGGCGTGCTGATGGGTTCGCTTCAGGGCGATTGCGAGAACTGCCGCCTGCTCGGCGCGTATCAGGCGGCGCGGGAGGATGCGCATGCGTAAGCCGGTTCTGCTCATCGGCATGATGGGGTGCGGCAAGAGCACCGTGGGGCGGCTTCTGGCCGAACGGATGCGCCTGCCGTTGATCGACCTGGATGAGGAAATCGCGCGCGCGGCGGGAAAAACCATCCCCGAAATCTTTGCGCAAGAGGGCGAGGCGGGCTTTCGCGCGCGCGAAACGGCGGCGCTTGAGCGCGCGCTGGCGCGGGAGGCTGGCGTGATTGCGACCGGAGGCGGCATTGTCACGCGGGCGGAGAACATCCGCATGATGCGCGAAAAGGGCTTTGTCGTGTGGCTCTGCCGCCCGCTGGAGGATATGATCGCCGACGTTCGGCAGGATACACGCCCCAACCTCGCGGGCGACAAGGCGGAGCGCATGCGCACGCTGTACGGGCGGCGGGAGCGGCTGTACGCGGCGGCGGCGCATCTATCCTTTGATAACCGCATGCCGCCGGAGGAAGCGGCGAAAGCGCTTCAAAAGCTGTTGACGGAGTAAAAAAGATATGTCTTTATTCATGCTGGCCGCCTACGGCTTTGCCTGCGCGGCGGTCTACCATCTCTGCCCGGCCAAAATCCGCTGGGTTGTTTTGCTGCTGGCCAGCTACGGCTTTTACGCATCCAGAAGCCTTGCGGGGCTGCCGTTCATTTTGGCGACGACGGGCACGACGTGGCTGGCCGCGCTGGCGATTGCCCGAATCGGCGAAAGCGGGAAGGCGCGGCTCAAGGCGGCGGAAAAGGAGCGGAAAAAGGCGATTCGGGCGGCGGCGAGGCGCAGACAGCGCGCGGTCATGCTGGCGGCGCTTCTGCTGAACTTCGGCCTGCTGGCCGTGCTCAAATATACGGACGACGTGCGCGGCTGGTTCGGCGCGTCGCCGCTGGGGCTGCTGCTGCCGCTGGGCATCAGCTTTTACACGTTCCAATCCATGGGCTATCTGCTGGACGTATACAACGGCAAATATGCGCCGCAGAAGAATCTCGCGCGGTTCGCGCTGTTCGTTTCGTTTTTCCCGCAGTTGATTCAGGGCCCGATCGGGCGATACGATCAGTTGGAAAAGCAGTTGGAGGGCGGCGGGCAGGTCGATGTGCCGCGCGCGTTTCTGCTGATGCTCTGGGGGCTTGCCAAAAAGATGGTCATTGCCGACCGCGCCCTGCCGATGGTCAGCGCCGTGTTTGACGCGCCGGGCGGCACGTGGGGCGGCGCGATGGCCGTCGTCGGCGTGCTGGCCTATTCCGTGCAGCAATACTGCGATTTTTCCGGCGGCATTGATCTGGTCGCGGGCATTGCGGAGCTGTTCGGTATTCGCCTGGCGGAGAATTTCAGGCGGCCGTATTTCGCGGTTTCGCTGGGCGATTTCTGGCGCAGGTGGCACATCAGCCTTGGCGCGTGGATGCGGGATTACGTCTTCTATCCCTTCGCGCTGAGCAGACCGGTTTCGCGCCTGTCCAAAGCGGCGAAGGGGCGATTCGGCGCGGCGTTTGCGCGCGCGCTCCCGGCGGCGCTGGGCAATATCCTCGTGTTTGCGCTGGTCGGCGTGTGGCACGGGGCGACGAGCAATTACATCCTCTGGGGCTTATACAACGGCGTGATTTTGGCGGTGACGGCGCTGCTGGAGCCGCGGTATAAGCGGATGAACGAGCGCTGCGCGCGGCTGACGGCTTCGCGGGGCTTCCATGTGTTCCGCGTGCTGCGGACGTTTGTGATCGTCAACATCGGCTGGTTTTTTGATCGCTGCGCGACGGCGGGCGACGCGGTGCGGATGATGGGCGGCGTTTTCGCGCGGCCGGAATGGGCGCAGGTTCGGCTGGATAACCTTGGCATTTCGCCGCTGGACGCGCGGATTTTGGCGGTGGGCGTTTTGCTGCTGGCGGCGGTTTCGCTGCTGGGCGAAAACGGGAAGGACGTTCGCGGCTGGCTGGCCGCGCGCGCGCTGCCGATTCGCTGGGCGGCGATGCTGGGCGGAACGATTGCGGTGCTGCTGCTCGGCGTATGGGGAAGCGGCTTCAGCGAGGCGAGCTTTATCTATTTCAACTTCTGAGGCGGACTCCTTCCGCTTTGTCTGCGGGGGGGGGAACTCCTTCCGCTTCGCTTCGCTCAGCACCTCCCTCGAAGAGGGAGGTCGGCTGTAGACAAAAAAGCGATTCTCCTCGAAGAGGGAGGTCGGCTATGGACAAAGACGATGATGGTATCGGACTGCCAATCGCAATGTGTATGGAAAGAGAAAAACTCTGGGGAGAGAACATGAAAAAGAAAATCGGGCGCTTCCTCAAGATATTCGCGTTCTGCGCGCTGCTAGCGGTCTCCGTTGCGGGCGTGAGCAGGCTGGTCGAGCGCAAGGAGAGCCGGGAGAAGATGCAGCCGTTTTTGAGCCGTGCGGGGGAATACGACGTGCTTTTCCTCGGTGACAGCATTATGAACACGGGCGTTTTTCCGATGGAAATCTGGGAAAAATACGGCATTGCGGGCTACAACATCGCCAACTACGGCAACACGCTGCCGATCACCTATTGGGCGCTGCAAAATGCGCTGGATTACGCCGCGCCGAAGCTGGTCGTGCTGGATGTGCAGGGCGTGAGCAAGAGCTACAAGGTTTCCGGCAACAGCAGCGACGTGCACACGGCGTTTGACTGCTACCCCATCACGAAGACGAAAATACGGACGATGAACGATTTGATGGACGACCCGGACGCGGTGGACGACAGCGGCACGGCCTACGCGGACATGAAATGGGAATATCTGTTCACGCTTGGCAAATATCACACGCGCTGGAGCAAGCTGACGGACGCGGATTTTCATCCCGTCTACAACCGGGAAAAGGGCGCGAAGAGCGTCATCGCCGTGGCGGACGCGCAGGATTACGATCTGATTGACGAGATGCAGGCGACGGAGGAGAGCGGACAGACCGGCTTCATCTATCTGCGGCGGATCATCGAGGATTGTCAGGCGCGGGGGATCGAGGTGCTGCTGGTGCATCTGCCCTATCCGGCCGACGAGGAGAAGCAGATGGACGCGAACGCGGTCTGCGGCATTGCCGAGGCCTACGGTGTGGATTTCATCGACTTTGTGAGCATGGATCAGGTGACGGATTACGCGACGGACTGCTTCGATGCGAACGAGCATCTGAATCCCTCCGGCGCGCGCAAGGTTTCGGATTATCTGGGGCGGTACATCGCCGAGCATTATGAAATCGCTGACCGGCGCGGGGAAGCGGCCTACGCGGCATGGGCGGACGATACGACGGCTTATCGCGCCAAGAAGCTCGCGGATTTCCAAAATCAAGGCGGGCTTGAAAGCGTGCTGATGCTGCTGCATGACGATGATTTCGCCTGCGAGATCACGGTGAGCGCGGGCTGCGCGCTGTTTGACAGCGAGAAGCTGACGACGCTGATGCAGAACATCGCGCGGGAGCACATCTTTGAGGAGGACATGTTCGCCAAGTGGTCGAACAGCCTGTTCCCGCTGGAAAAGCTCGACGAGGCGGCGGAAAGCGGGCGGAGCTACCGCGTGCGCATCGACCGCGCGGCGGGCAAGGTGGAGGAAGAGGTCGGCGGGGATGTGCCGGAAGGCGTGTCCGTCGCGCTGCTCGACCGGGAAAGCGGGGAAATCCTTTGCGAGAAGCGGTTTTAAGCGAAAAAAACGCCATGGCTGCGGATTCAATGGAATGCGCTGACAAACGGAGCGTTTACCGCCTAATATAAAAGCCGCTCGATGGCGGCAACAGACTGTGGAAAAAAGCTATTCTCCCCCCGAAGGGGGGAGAATAGCCCTTTCCGCAAATGAAAGAATAGCTGAATTTCTTGATTTTACGATTCAAGTCAAGTTTGCTTATGTCAACAAGCTGACGGCGCGCTGCAGGTTCGACGGAAGGAGAAAACCATGACGCAGGAAGAAAAAAACGAGCTGATGGAGCGGCTCGGCCCGCAGGATTACGAAGCATATATGGAACTGCACCGACAGATGGACGTGCTCGCCGCGGACGAGCGGATGGACGACGCGCAGAAGGCCGCGTTTTACGCCCGGATTCGCGAAGAGCTGATCGTCATGCGCAGGCAGCGCGACCTGCTGACCCGCAGACTGCAGGCGTTCAACGACCTGATCGACGAGGTGGAAACCCGACTTAAAGAGACGGAGAAATACGACCGCAGAAAGAAAAAGAAGCTGCGGCTTCTGCCGCCGCCGCCGACCAACGCGCAGATTGACTACCGCGAAAGGCAAGAGGCGCACTTCGCGCAGGGCATGACGTTTTACAAGCTGTTCTGGGTGTTTTTCATCGGCTGCTTTGCGGGCGTTGTGCTGGAAACCATCTATTGCCTGATTCAGCGCGGCCATTACGAGAGCCGCGTCGGCCTGATTTACGGCCCGTTTAACCTCGTGTACGGCGTCGGCGCGCTCTGCCTGAGCGGCGCGCTCTATCGTTTCCGCAACCGCGGGCGCGTGTTCTCGTTTGTCGGCGGCTTTATCGTCGGCTCGGTGGTGGAATACGCCTGTTCGTGGTTTCAGGAGGTCTGTTTCGGCTCGACCTCGTGGGATTACAGCAATATGCCCTATAACCTCAACGGCCGAATCTGCCTGCTGTATTCGATTTTCTGGGGCATTTTGGGCATCTTCTGGATCAAGGATATCTACCCGCGCATGGCGAAATGGATTTTGAAAATCCCCAACAAGGTCGGAAAGCCCCTGACGTGGGTGCTGCTGGTGTTCATGGTCTTCAACTCCGTGATGACCCTGTTCACTTCCCTGCGCTGGTCGGCGCGCCGCGCGGGCGTGCCCGCAGGCAATGCGTTCGAGGCGTATCTCGACGAGCATTACCCCGACGAGCGCATGCAGAAGATCTTCGCCAACGCGGAATTTACCGAGGATCGCGAGGCGCGCATGCACGACGAGCAGGAATCGCAGAATAATTTCCAGAAGCTCGAAGAACTGAGCCGCGAGATGGGGCAGAAGACCGCCGAAACCATCGAAGACGCGATTGACACCATCAAGAGCGACGCGGAAAAATAAGAATCGAAAATGTAAGAAGCAAAATTCCCCGACGGCGCGTGCCGTCGGGGAATTTTTATAAAATACGGTATCCTCAGCGGATGTCGCCGTCCATCAGCGGCGAATGTGAATCAAGCGCAAATTCGGTGGATTCGACGCTGCCCGTGGCGGGGTTCAGCGTCACCAGCACGTAGGTTTCGCGGGTCGCCGGTTCTGCGGGCGGGGCGGCGAAGCAAAAAACGCGATAGTGCGCAGCGCCGTTTTCGTCGGCGCGCTCGGCATAGAGCATCGGGTAACAGAGCGGCGCATCCGCCGACAGGCCGTTTGCCTCAAAGACGGCTTTGGCGGCCTGCGACGCGATTTGAGCGGCCTGCTCGAACGGGATTTCGCCGCCGCGCGGCTCGCGCAGGGTTGCGCCCTTGTAGCGCCGCGCGTATTCGGCCTGATCGGCGGCGGACCAGCTAAACAGGTTGGAACCGAATTTTTGCGTCCACGTTTTCGCCTCGGCGCTGACCGCGGCGTCGGAAGCGGGCTGCGTGGCCAGATCGACGGGGGAGTGTTGGAGAATTTCGCCGGTGAGCGCGTCCACGGTCACGGAGAATGTGCAGCCGTTGCCGTAAATGCTGGTCATCAGCACGAAATAGGCGTCGCCCTGCCGCTCGCAGGAGACGGCGTACTCGTCGAAGGAAAAGACGCTCGTGTCGCAGACGGATTCGAAGCAGGCGCGCGCGGCTTGCAGGGCTTCCTGCTCGGTCAGCGCGCGGAGCGGCGTTGCGGCGGGCGGGGCGCTGGCCGTCGCAGCCGGGGAAAGAATGGGATCGCTGCCGGGTGCGGCGATATCCGTCGTACCCAGATGGCGATTGTGCAGCGTGAAGGCGGTGACGGGCGCGACGAGCAGCACGAGCAGCCCCATCGCAAAGGCGAAATTCAGGCGGCGGACGCGCTTTTTGGCTTTGGCGCGGCGACCGTGGATCGCCGCGAGCACGGCGCGCTCATCCTGCGCGTTGAAGCGGACGGAGCAGAGGCTCTCGTCGATGGCTTCGCGAATGGTCGGGTCTTTTTTCATCGAACTCAGCCCCTTTCTTCCAGTTGAATCCGGAGTTTTTTCTGCGCCTGCTGGAGCCGTCTGGTGGCGGTCGGCGCGGAGATGCCGAGCACCTGCGCACAGGCGCGCAGGCTCATATCCTGATAATAATACAGCAGCACGATTTCGCGGTGCTTGGGCGCAAGCGCCATGATGGCCTGCGTCAGCGCCAGCCGTTCCTCGGCGCAGCTCGCAATCGAGAGCGGGAGCGCCTCGATCTCCTGCCGGTTGTCGATGTGGCGCATCCACGAGGAGCGGAGCGTATCCTTGCAGGTGTTGACGGCGATGCGCATCAGCCATGCCTTGGTGCTTTCGATTTCGCCGGAGAGCAGCTCGTCGATGTGGTCATATGCCTTGATGAAGGTCTCCTGCACCGCGTCCTCGGCCAGCCCCATGTCGCGCAGATAGACGCAGCACAGGCGCTTGAGGCCGTCGCCGTAGACCTCCATCAAATGCCGCAATCGCTGCTCGCGTTCATCTTCCGTAAAGGGCGACATCGTCCATCCACCTCCCTATTGATAAGACGAAGGAAACGCGCCAAAATTTCACAAAAAGGAAAATTTTTTCAATATATGGGAAATTGCGTAAAACCGCCCGCTTTCAAAAAATAGACTGACTTTTCTTCTTTTTCACATTTCTGCCCTTGATTTCACGAATCCTGTTCTTTACAATAATAGATAACGCGCCGAAAATCAAGGGGCGCGGTCTGAAAAAGAGAATCCGATGAAAAAATCGGTTTTGGAGGCGGTTTTTATGGGCAAGGTTATCGGCATTGATTTGGGCACGACGAATAGCTGCGTGGCGGTGCTGGAAGGGGGCGAGCCGGAGATCATCCCCAATTCCGAGGGCGGGCGCACGACGCCCTCCGTCGTCAGCTTTACCAAGGAGGGGGAGCGCGTGGTCGGCGAGGCGGCCAGACGGCAGCAGGCGGTCAACGCGGCGCGGACGGTGCTCTCCATCAAGCGGGAAATGGGCACGGATTACCGCGTGAAGATCGACGGAAAGGCCTATACGCCGCAGGAAATTTCCGCGATGATTCTGCAAAAGCTGCGCCGCGACGCGGAGGCGTTCCTCGGCGAGCCGGTCAGTCAGGCGGTCATCACCGTTCCGGCGTATTTTACGGACAGCCAGCGTCAGGCCACGCGCGACGCGGGGCGCATCGCGGGGCTGGACGTGCTGCGCATCATCAACGAGCCGACGGCGGCGGCGTTCGCCTACGGCCTCGACCACGGGCAGGCGCAGAAGATTCTGGTTTACGACCTCGGCGGCGGCACGTTTGACGTTTCGCTCATCGAGATCGGCGACGGCGTGATCGAGGTGCTTGCGACCAGCGGCGACAACCACCTCGGCGGCGACGATTTCGACGAGCGGCTGGCGGATTATCTGGCCGACGAGTTTAAGCGCACGGAAAAGATAGATTTGAAGCGGGACAAGGCGGCGATGCTCCGCGTTCGCGAGGCGGCGGAAAAGGCCAAGCGCGAATTGAGCGGCCAGATGAGCACACAGGTCACGCTGCCGTTTTTGACGCAGGACGCAAACGGCCCGCATCACCTTGATGTGACCGTCACCCGCGCGCAGTTCGAGGGGATGACGCGCGATTTGGTGGAGCGCACCTGCGGCCCGGTCAGTCAGGTGATGACGGATGCGGCGCTGAGCATGAGTGAGCTGGGGCAGGTGCTGCTCGTCGGCGGCAGCACGCGCATGCCCGCCGTGCAGGAGATAGTCAAAAAGCTCACGGGGAAAACCCCGGCGCGCAACGTCAACCCGGATGAATGTGTCGCGATGGGCGCGGCTTTGCAGGGCGGCAAGCTGGCCGCAGGCAACGGCATGACGGTCGCCTCCGCGGCGCAGAGCGTGATTTTGATGGACGTCGCGCCGCTGTCGCTGTCCATCGAGACGGTCGGCGGCGTCGCAACCAAGATTATCGACCGAAACACGACCATCCCGACCCGCCACAGCCAGATTTTCACCACCGCCGCGCCGTTTCAGACTGCCGTGGACATCAAGGTTTTGCAGGGCGAGCGATATTACGCGCGGGACAACAAGCTGCTGGGCAATTTCCGGCTCAAGGGAATCCGCCGCGCGATGGCGGGCGTGCCGCAGATCGAGGTGACGTTCGCCATTGACGCAAACGGCATCGTGACCGTCTCCGCGAAGGATTTGGGCACGGGCAACCAGCAGGAAATCACGATTTCCTCCACCACGAACATGAGCGAGGATGAAATCCGCCGCGCCATGGAGGACGCGCGCCGCTACGAGGCGCAGGATAAAGCGCGCAAGGAAGCATCCGGGATTCGAAACGAGGCCGAAAAGCTGATCTACGAAACCGAGCAGGCGCTCGGCAGGGATAAGACGATCAGCCATGAGGACAAGAAGAAGGTCAAGGACGATATCTCCGCCCTGCGCAAGGCCGTGAACAAAACCAAGCCGGAGAGCATCACGACCGAGCAGGCTGCGGAGATCGCCCGTCTGGCCGAGGCGCTTAAACAGAGCGCAAAGGCGATCCGGACGGCGGAATAAACCGTTTGACGGCATGAAAAAAAGAAACTGTCAAGCAGTTCGCAATACCGATATTTCAAGAGAAACCAAGTTTTTTTGCCCGAAGGTTTCCAAAGAGGTTTTCGGTTGTTGCTGCCGGTGGCAGAAAC
>ERZ827524.2406-NODE-2406-length-13478-cov-12.203010_pt1 | contig 13478 bp, 10 predicted proteins | sample MGYA00519702_ERZ827524 | MGnify/ENA primary metagenome ERZ827524 (study PRJEB31778, sample SAMEA3449341) | human gut metagenome | biome: human gut; feature: human-associated habitat; material: faeces | place: United Kingdom | collected 2010/2012 ...
CAGCAAAATCACCGGCGCGTCCTTCAATATGGCGCGGGCAATGGAGATGCGCTGCCGCTCGCCGCCGGAGAGCCGGGAGCCGTTTTCTCCGATCAGGGTATGGTAGCCCTCCGGCAGCTTGGATACGAAGGCGTCGCACTGCGCCGCCTTCGCCGCCGCCAGCACCTCCTCGTCGGTGGCGTCCCGCTTGCCGAGGCGGATGTTTTCCATCACGGTATCCGCAAACAGCACCACATCCTGAAATACGATGGCGTAGTTTTTCAGCAGTGCCTCGCCGTCCACCGTGGACACATCCACGCCGCCCAGCCGCACCGTTCCCTCCGCCGGGTCCCAGAAGCGGGCTGCCAGCTTGGCTGCCGTGGATTTGCCGCCGCCGGAGGGGCCCACCAGCGCCGTCACCTGCCCCTGCTTCGCCGTAAAGGAGACGTCTCTTAGCACGTCCTCTTTTTCCCGGTAGGCAAAGGTCACATGCTCAAAGCGGATGTCGTAGCCATCGGGATCATATTCGGTCATACCGGTCATGCGCTTTTCGTTCTCGATCTCCTGCATACGCTCGATGCGCACCTCGCAGGCGAAAACCGCGGCCATGTTGGCAAACATGGAGCCGATGGGGTCATATACCCGGGTGGCGGCGATAAGGAACATCAGGAACGGGATCAGCGACAGGTCGCTGCGGCTCATGAGTGTCACCCCCGTGAGGACGGTGGTGGCGATGCCCAGCTTTAGGAAGGACTGTGCCGCCGTGACCACGGAGCCTGTGAACAGCTCGCCCCGGATGGTGTCCTGCTCCGCCTCGTCCAGCCTGCGGTTCAGGTCGGCGATATACCGCGCCTTCTGGTTGCACGCCTTGATCTCCGGCGCGCACTCCAGCACCTCCTGCATGGCGTCGGTGGCCGCGCGGCGAGTGACGAGACCCTTTTTTATATGCCGCTTTTCCATGCGCCGGGAGAGATAGACCATCAGCAGCGACGCGGGCACCACCCACAAAAGAGCCAGCGCCATCCGCCAGTCGTAAAGCAGCATGCCTGCGGAAATCAGCGCCGTGGAGATGAGCGCGCCGTGCATGGCGGGGTAAAAGTGGGAGAAGGCCTTTTCCAGCGTCTCCGTATCCCCCATGATGGTGGTGGTCAGGTCGGTCAGGTCACGGTTTCCGAAGAAGGACAGTGGGAGCTGGCGCAGCACCTCCGCCAGCCGGATGCGGCGGTTGGCACTCTCCCGGTAGGTGGCTTCGTATAAGGCTCTGTATTGGATCAGAAAGGTCACAAAGAGCGCGGCGAGGGCAAGGATGCCCGCGACCAGAAAGCGCGTAAGACCCGCCCCTGGGTCGGTGCCGTTTGTCAGTGCCTCTACGATGCCGGAGAGTGCCGTGGCCAGCACGCCTACGGGCAGCATTTTGCTGATGTTGACCAGTACGGACCAGAACACGGCGGCCACATAGTCTTTTGCGCCCTTCTCCGTCATGGCGTATTTTTTGCGGATGCGTTCGATCATGCGGCACCTCCTACCTTCCACTGCGCGGCCTTTTGGTATTCCTCCCACATAGCGGCGTATACGCCGCCCTTTTCAAGAAGCTCGTCGTGCTTTCCTTCCTCGGCGATCTCGCCGTCCCGGATGACGAGGATGCGGTCCATGTTACGCACTGTGGACAGGCGGTGGGCGATCATCAGCACGGTCTTGCCCTTCATCAGTGCCTCGAACGCCTTTTGTATCTTCGCCTCGTTCTCCGGGTCTGCAAAGGAGCTGGCCTCATCCAGCACCACGATGGGCGCGTCCTTTAAGATCGCCCGCGCCAGCGCGATGCGCTGCATCTCGCCGCCGGAGAGGTACACGCCCTTGCTGCCGATCACGGCGTCCAGCCCGCCCGGCGTCTTTTCCAGAATATCGCTGCACTGGGCAAGCTGCGCCGCGTGTAATATCTCCGCCTCGGTGGCGTCCGGCCGGGCGGCGCGGATGTTGTCGCGGATGCTCTTCTTAAACAGGCGCACCTCCTGAAAGACAAAGGAGATCTGCTCCATCAGCTCTGCGGTGGGGATGCTGCGCACATCCCGTCCGCCCAGGAGCACCGCCCCTGCCTGCACATCGAAAAAGCGCGGGATCAGCCGGGCGATGGTGGTCTTGCCGCCGCCGGAGGGGCCCACCAGCGCCCACGCCTCCCCCTGCGGCAGGTGGAAGCTCACATTCGTCAGTGCGGGTCTGTCCGCGCCGTCATAGGAAAAGGTGACATTCTCAAAGGAAATGCCGCTACCCGCGGGCTTGCTTCCGCTGTCCGCCGCAGGCTCGGGAAGGGGCGACTCCTTCAATATCGCCTCCAGCTTGTTCACTGCCTCGGCGGCCTCCATTTGTGCGTTGACCGCGTACATCAGCCGCTCCATCATAAAGGCAAGCTGGGGCGCGAAGAAGATGTAAAACACCAGATCGGCCAGCACCGCCCAGCCGTCTGCCGCGCCGCCGATGAGAACCATTCCCAAGGGCATGAGAAGCAGGAACATGGCGTTCAGCACCACCGTAAGCAGCGTGTAGGGCATACGGCACATCATGGCGTAGCCGCTGGCAAGGTCGCGGTAGCTGAGGATGGCGGCATGAAAGCTCTTGAAGGAGTAAACCGTCTGCTGGAATACCTTGACCACCGGGATACCCCGGACATACTCTGTGGCCTCGGCGGAAATGCGCTCTCCTGCCCGCTGGTATTCCTCAAAGAACTTCATGCCCGTCCCGGTCATCATACTCATCAGGCAGACAAGCCCGATGACCATGGGGATCAGGCAGGCAAGCCCCATGCGCCAGTCAAAGACGAAGAGCAGTCCCACCGCCAGTATCGGCGTTACGATCCCGCCCACCGCGTCGGGGATGGTATGGGCAAGGAGCGTTTCTGTCAGCGCCGCGTTGTCGTCGATCTGCTTGCGAAGCCGCCCCGTGAGGTTGGCGTTAAAGTACCCCAGAGGCAGGTCAATGAGATGGACGACCGCCGCCTTTCGCATATTCGTCGCCACCCGGAAGGCCGCAAGGTGCGTACACATAAGTCCGGCGAAATAGATCGCCGCGCTCAGAAGCGCCGCCGCCAGCGCATACCAGCCGTAGCGGGCAAGCCCTGCCGGAACGCCGCCTCCCGGCGTTAAAATGCCTCTGGCCGCGTACCAGACAAAGACAAACGGGAAAATGCCGACTGCCGCCGAAACGCCGGACAGCCCGCAGCCCAAGACGGACAGCCACTTATGCCCTCCGGCGTATTCCAGCAGCCTGCCCAGCACCGGCGGCTGCTTTTCTTTTTTCTGTTTGCTCATATTCCGTGTTCCTTTCTTAAAATATATAGGTTTGTTGGAGGATGCGCCGCATCGGTTAGAGGCGACTAACCGACAGTTATTTTTTTAAGGCTCATTCGAGCCTTAAAAGTCCGCTCCAGCCGGAGTGGAAAAATACAGCCAGTTCATCGACGTATTTCATGGCTTCCTCTCTCGGCATATCGTGGACAATGGTTTCACACACCGCCGTAAAGTAGGCCCTTGTGATCATGTGATGAAGCTGACGGGTCATGCTCCCGGAGAGCATACTGTTTTTTCTGAGGAGGGCGTAGTATTCTTCGGATCGATCGACCTCCAGTTCTACCAGCACCTCGATGAAATCCGCGTAGCCCGTTCCCTCCGCCCGGCAGAGGATCAGCTTGAATTCGTCAAAATGGTCGTACATGAACGCGACAAGCTCGTGCAGGTGTTGGGTGGAAAGCTCCAGACTGTCTTTTGCTCTCCCCTCCGGGACAAGGTCAAAATAATCGTCCTGTGCCGCCTTGAAGCGGGTGAGCAGCTCCTTTGCGGTCTCACCCACAAGATCTTCAAACAGAGCGGTCTTATCCGGGTAGTAGCCGTAGAAGGCACCCTTCGTGAAGCCTGCCTCCGCGACGATTTGGTTCAGAGATGCGTCCTTGAAGCCTTTTTCCAGAAATTCTTTTTTTCCAATCTCAAGGATCTTCTTTTGAGTTTCCGCTCGTTCCATCTCCTACGCCTCCTGATATACCGATGGTATATACCGCTGGTATATTATAACTGAGCATATTGAGTTTGTCAATGAGAGTGACACATTTTATACTAAACACATATACCTTTGCTTGGAGGATTCGCGATATTCTTTTGCGCATAGAAGGGAGTTCATACAGCCATATATGGAATCTCCAGCGAAATGCCTGCGGCACTTCGCTGGAAAAGCACTTAAAACAGCAGCTATGGCTGATTTTTTGACTTGCCCTTCATCTCACCCATTCTATCACCGCAAAATATCCTTTGCAACGCAAATGGTTCATCGGAGTGCCGCCTGCGCGAGGCAATCTCTGACCGCTTCACGAATGGCATCGCTGGTAAATGTTGCAGATGAAACGGCATCCACATCCCAGGTCTGCGCCTCCACGATCCGGGAAGGGAGTTCATCGATTGCGAGGTCTGAGATATTTACTGTTTCGCTGTGAGATAGGACATGTACAGACAATATGCTGCTCCCGTCAAACTCTACCGCTACGGTAACCGAACCGGAATAACCTTCAGCGGAAGCCGTATAAACGCCCGCCGTGTAGATGTCTCCCGATTTGCCGCATCCGGCGCACAGCAGCAGCGCACCCACCAACACTGAGAACACCACTGATTGCAGCCCTTTTTTCATGTGTTCGAACCTCCTGTTTTTTTGTTTTGTTCCGTTATCCTGAAGGGAAGGCATACCGGAACATTTAATACCGGATGTGTAATGACCTCCGCTTCTATATCAAAGATTTCCCGCAACGCCTGCTGGGTAATAACCTCTTGCGGCGTACCGGCGCTGTGTAGTATCCCGTCTTTGATCGCCACCAAATAGTCGGAAAACATGATGGCATGATTTAAATCATGAAGAACCATTACGATGGTAACACCATTTTCCCGGTTGAGGCGGCGCAGAAGGTACAATATATCCAGTTGGTGCGAGATGTCCAAATAGGTCGTGGGTTCATCCAGAAACAGCAATCCTGTTTTCTGCGCCAACGCCATGGCGATCCATGCCCGCTGTTGTTGACCTCCCGAAAGCCTCTCCATTTCTCTATGTTCAAGAGAACTCATGCCTGTACTGGCAAGAGCCCACTGGATGATCTCCCGATCCTTTTCGCCGAGACCGCTTAGCGCCGACCTGTAAGGAAAACGCCCGTATTCCACAAGGTCGCCGACTGTGATGCCGGCAGGGGCTTGTGCTCCCTGCGGCAGCAGCGCAAGTCTCTGGGCAACACGCTTTGTCGGCATTCTGTGGATCGCTTCGCCATCAAGGTATACTGCGCCGGAATCCGGGGAAATGATCCGGCACAGTGTCTTCAGTATGGTGGATTTTCCAGAGCCGTTGGAGCCTATCAAGGTGGTTATGCTGCCTTCCGTGATTTTTAAGTCAAGCCCCCTGAAGACGGCCTCCCCGTTATATCCGGCAGACAAACCCTTTGCCTGCATATGTGAAAGCATAGACATCCTCCCTTAAAAATACCTGCGGAGCAGGAACAGAAAATACGGAGCCGAAAGCACGGAGATCACGATACCAACCGGGATCTCCCTCGGCTGAAAGGCAGACCGTCCCAACGTGTCTGCCAAAAGCAACAGCAGCGCCCCCAGCAGCATGGAGGCAGGCATAAGGGCGTGGTGTCTGCCTCCGATCAGCCTTCGTGCCATATGCGGCGCTACCAGTCCCACAAAACCGACCCCTCCGCTGACGGCAACGCAGGCAGAGGTAAGAGCCACCGATGCAATCAGGAGCAGTCTCAACTCCCTCTCTACGGCTATCCCCAGAGAAATGGCAGTATTCTCTCCTAAAATGAGAATATCCAGTATGTTCGACTTTGTAAGAAGAAAAGGAACCAGTATGAGCATATAGGGCAACAGGGCAAGAACCTGATGCCAGCTCGTTCCCCAAATATTTCCTGCAAGCCATCTTGCCACGAGCTGATAGCTGCTGTTGTCCATGTTCGCGGCCATGATCAGCATAAAAGAAGAAAATAGGGACGCAAGACCGATGCCGCCCAACAGAAAATATATTGGGAGGAGTTTTCCGTTCCTCTTTGCAAAAAGATACAGCAGTCCCGTTGTGCAAAGCCCGCCCGCTATGGCAAATATCGGCTGGTATGCCATGGTACGTATATGCAGTGCAGGGAAAAATGTCAGGAACAGCATAACGGCAAATCCCGCCCCTGCGTTTATGCCCAATATCCCCGGATCGGCCAGCGGATTCCCCGTGACAGTCTGCATAACGCATCCGGCAAGTGCCAGACCCATCCCACATAGAACGGCGAGGACGATTCTCGGAACGCGAAACTGCGCTACGACTACGGAGGCTCCCTCCATATGCGGTTGGAATATACTGTGAACCGCAGCTGAGAAGGGAATTCTTGCGTAACCACTGTTAACGGATAAGATAGCCGCAGCTACAATCAGGATAAGAAGACCGTTGAGGATAAGGAGCTGTCTGGTTTTCTTTTTCATAAGACCATGCCCTCCTTCCTGAAAGTAAGCGCAAAAAAGACGGGCACGCCGAGGATGGATACCAGTGCGCCGACAGGCGTATCAAAAGGGGCGTTTATCATGCGCGCCGCAATATCCGACAGCACCAGCACAACGCCGCCCATGAGCGCAGACACGGGAACCAGCCTGCGGTAATCACCGCCCACAAGAAGTCGGGATATATGCGGTACGATAAGACCGATAAATGCGATGCCTCCCACGAGCGATACACTGGCTCCCGCAAGCAGCAACACCACAAGCATACCGAAAAGCCTGACCGTGCGGACATTTACGCCCAAGCTGGCGGCGCTTTCTTCTCCCAGTGCCAGCGCTGATAGCCGGCTCGATAAAAGCAAACCAAGTGCACTGGCTGAGAGAATCACCGGGGATAGCATTTTCAAGCTTTGCCATGTCACACCGGACAAACTTCCCGCGCTCCAGAAAGAAAGGGATTTCACGATTCCAAACGCCAGAGAAACCGCCTGACTCAACGCGGTAAGCAGGGCTGATACAGCAGCGCCTGCCAGAATGAACCGGAAAGATTCGGATCTATGTTTGCCGGCGCCGAAACCATAGACCATGAATACCGCAAGAGCGGCTCCGGCAAAGGCGGCACATGTTTTCACGATGTCTGGTGCGGCGGGAAACAGAATTGCGGACAGTACAACAAAAAAACCGGCTCCCGCATTGATCCCCAGAAGGCCGGCGTCCGACAGGGGGTTTCTGGTAATTCCCTGCATCACAGCGCCGGAGAGAGCGAAGGCCATTCCTGTCAGCCCGGCAGCCAGCGCCCTGGGCATACGCATTTTCAACATAATCATTCCAACACCAGAAGCCTTAGCGGGGAACATAACCGTTTCCGCAAAGGCCTTGAAGCTACCGCCAGCAATGCCGGTGCAGACGGAGAGAACCATTGAGAACCCAAGCAGCAGCACCAATGCGGCAAGAATAATCAGAAAAGCCGGCGCGGAGCGTTTGTATCTCTCTTGTCTCTGCGATATTCCCGCAACCGCGCCTGTTTCCTTACTCAACGTCCCCATGGTTCAGAATCGCGTTCGCGAGTTTTTCCAAATAGAGTTCCTTCCCCATCGCCGTAAAAGCCATATTATACTGATCCTCATTGATACCAAAGTAAACGTTGCCGGCTTTGACCGCTTTCATATTCTTCCACACGGCAAGGTTCCCCGTGTCTCCAGCTCTGCCGTCGTCGCTAAAAAAGAAGATGTGATCTGCATCGATCAGGGAAAAGTATTCCGCATCGACCACTTCACCCCAGACATTCTCCGGTACTCCGGCTGATGGTGTGAGTTTCAGCTCATCGTAGACAAGCTCACCCGGCCCGCCGCTGCGATAGATGTAATAGGAACCAAAATGAACGGAATTGGCCTCCAATACAGCAAAGGTTTCGTCCCCAATCATATCCCTGATTCTCGCCGCAAGCTCCGCAGCTTTGGCGTCGTAGTCGGCAAGCCATTTTTCTACGGCTGCTTCTTTATCAAACCACTGCCCCAGCTGCTTAAATCTTCCGCGCCAGTTAACATAGCTTATGTCATCGTCGATCATGACCGTGGGAGCAATAGCCGCGAGTTGTTCATAAACCTTCTCGTGGCGAATATTCATAATGATCAGATCAGGCTTTAACTCCGCGATCTTTTCGAGGTTCAGGTCTCCGGTAGAAGAAGACCCGGAGTAATTGCCGACAACCTCAATACCTCTTTCGGCAAAAAGCGTTGCCAGATGTTTGGGGACAGACACCCCATCGAACATGCTGGTATTAGCCGAGGCAATTACCTTCATATCCAGAATAAGAAGTTCCTCTGTCAAGCCAGCTACATCAACGATGCGCTGTGGATTTGCCGGGATGGCAACCTCGCCCTTCATATCCGTTACCGTGACGGTATCCGAGACCGATCCCTGCGGCGTGGTATCCGTTCCAGCACAGGCTGCAAGAGCAAACACAAGCACAAGGTACAACATGAGCATTGCGAATTTTTTCATTCTGATGACCTCCTGAGTAATAAATCTTTAGTTAGAGCAAGCTAACCAACGGGCGCGCATAGCGAAATAACAGAACAGCTGAGTCTTTTAACCGTGTGGGGTCAACCTTTTCTAACCGCCTACCATTATACAGTCGGCGAAAGGAAAAATCCCCCAGAAAACGCCATGTCTTTCCCCTAAAGCGCCATGATGCTCAGTGCAGTAATAGAATAATTCATAAAGCTATGCTATAATCAGAATTGTTGCTCAATAGACAAACCGAAATTTATGGAGGTGTTTTTTTGCGAGTATACAAAAGTAAAGAAGAACTCAAAGCTGAAATCAATAAAACATTTGATAAATATATTTCGGAGTTTGATTGCATACCAGAAGCCTTAAAAGATAAAAGGGTTGATGAGGTTGACCGGACCCCAGCAGAAAACCTTGCCTATCAGGTGGGTTGGACAACATTGGTTCTTAAATGGGAGGAAGATGAAAGGAAGGGGCTTCAAGTAAAGACGCCGTCGGACGAATTCAAATGGAACCAACTTGGCGAGCTGTATCAGTGGTTCACGGATACCTACGCTCATTTGTCTCTTCAAGAGTTGAAAGCCGAACTGAACGAAAATGTCAAGTCTATCTGCGCAATGATTGATTCGCTCAGTGCGGATGAATTATTTAAGCCGCATATGAGAAAATGGGCTGATGATGCTACAAAAGCAGCTGTATGGGAAGTTTACAGGTTCATTCACGTTAATACTGTTGCTCCTTTCGGAACTTTTAGAACTAAGATCAGAAAATGGAAAAAGGCGGCGCTGTAACTTCCGGTTTATCAAGCCAATATGCCCTTAAAACACGAGCGGCGGGACAGCCTTTATCTGTCCCGCCGCTCTGCTTTTTCAGCGGTCGAAGTTTTACTTGTGCGTAGGCTCGTTTTGCAGCCCCGCGCGAATGGTTAATTCCGCCCAGCACTAGCATCAATGTGTATGCCGCTGCTGAGCAACTCACATTTCAAATGATATAGTTTCCTCTGGGCAAGATCTTCCTCGAAATGTGCTGCCTACCATTCTGGTTTTTCAAGGGAAGATGCAATCTTTGTAATTTCCATCCAAGTAGCCACAAAAGAACACACCTGTGTCTTTGCTTTTATGTTTCAGAATGGTAAGTTCCTCTTATATTCGCTCGGAGTGCATCCGAACTTTTTTCGGAAGGCGTCGCTGAAATGGCTGATGTTGCTGTACCCCACCAACCCTGCTATGTCTTTCACCTGAGCATCGGGCGCGGACAACAGTTCGCAGGCATGCTCCATGCGGCGATTTAACATATATTGATATATGGTGATTCCATAGTGCTTTCGAAATATCTCACGGAGTTTGGATTCACACATAAAGTGCTGTTTGGAGAGCTCCGCGATGGTCACGGGTTCCAGAAATCCCTCATCTATCTGTCGCCTGACCCGAAGTAACGTCTCGCTATCCGCCCAGCTCAACGACCCCTTCACAGCAACAGAATTCTGATCCATCATCTCGTTCGCAAAGGCTGCAACAAGTTCCAGTATCTTTCCTTCTTGATACAATGACTTTGCACAGTCATTGTAGTTACACTGCAATATCTGGCGTATCGTAGCTTCTATGGTAGCGGTGATTCTATGTTTTGGCGGGGTTTTTCCCCCGTTAAAGGCGGTGCAAGCCTTTTTCTTCTGCAAGCCATCCATCACAGACCGAAACCGACAGGGATGCAGGTTCAGCCCGACGCCTATATATCTCTGTCCTGCCTCATAGATATTTTCCGCATCAAACAGACCACTGCCGTATACGCAGCAATTTCCCTTTTCCAACAACGTTTTTTGGTTTCTGCCCGAAGCCTTCCACTCCAACGCATCGGAAAGAGAGAAAATGACGGAAAAAGAATCCTTGTACACCTGCTCCCGCAACACTGTGTCCCTGTAAAACATTACATCGCAGATATACATCTCGATATTGGGGCACGGTGAAATATAGCGGAAATATCCTTCTCCAATATCGCTTGGCAAAGCAACCTGATTGTCTTTCATAATACCACAAAGTTGCTGCATTGCGGGGGAGAAAAAGTCGCTGCGATCCGTTTGCCCGTGAAGAAAATCATATTGTGCTTCTTGCATACCAGGCCACCTCCTCCGACACATGATTAGACACTTTTATGCAAATTGGTCCATTCCACCTTTCCAGTTCTGCGCACAGGTTAGCCTACTCTAACCGACGGATGAAAGAAAAGGCAGCCTGCCTGTACGCAGTTTGCCTCAAATCCGACGGCACAGCGCCTGTGAAAAATATTGTACCATAAGCGCGCAGGGATTTCAATGTAGAAAACCAGGCATCCCTACTTTTCCTGCGAATTTTCCGTTTGCCCAATGTCATCCGTGTGCCGAGAGGGAAGGCCTCAGTGCTTTCAGCAAAAGGACCAGCCGATTCAAACATGTTTTCTTATTCCGCTTTACGGCTACTCAACACAGTGCCTCTCTGTTCACCTGTCTTGGATGCTTGAGCATATTCTTTTTCAATACTCGCCATACAGCGCAAGGCAGGAACACCGCAAGAGGTGTCCCTGCCTTTTCGGATAGGCTGTTTGGCAAATGCAAACCGCGCAAGCTGCCGCTGAAGCAATCGTCAGCGGCGTGCATCATTTCTCACTCCACCAACGCCTTGCCCAAGGCGCGGCAGGCTTCAAGTGCCGCGTCGTCGGGCATCTCCGTGCAGATCACACTCTCGCAAACGAGGTTCACCCCTGTGCTGTCGCAGTCACTCTCCCAAGTGCGCATCCACTCGCCATCGCCCCAGCCGTAGGAGCCGAACAGCGCCACGCGTTTGCCGCCAAGGCTGCGCTTGCAGGCATCGAACATGGGCTGGAACTCCATTTCCTCCAGCACCTCGGCGCCCATGGCGGGGCAGCCGAAGGCGATGGCGCCGTAGGCGTTCAGATCGCCGGGCTGTACCTGATCGGGTGTGAGCAGCACAGCCTCCGCACCCGCGGCGGTCATGCCCTCGGCAACGGCCTGCGCCATCGCCTCCGTATTGCCTGTGCCGCTCCAATAAACAACAGCAGTTTTCATTTTCGTAAATTCCTTTCTTTTGTGATGTTATATGATCAAACTGCAACGGCAAGCTGCTCCAGCTTCGAGCCGCTTTGCCAGAGTGCGCAGTAGATCTCCGTGCATTTTTGTATTTTGCGAACAGCGAACGCGCCTTTTCCTCGTTGCCGTAGACCTTCCAGAGCCCCGCGCACTTAAAATCGTTCGCGCGGTGGGCGATGAAGCCCTTCACGTCCTCCGGCGGGTAGCTGAGAAACAGCCCCACCTCGTGCGGAAACTCTCCGCTCTCGTCTCCTTTGAATGTTTGCTGGTTAGCACACTCTAACCATATAGCCCTTGAGAAGCCGCCCGAAGGCGGCTCTTCAAAGATCACCGACTGCCGCCGTGAACGGGCGTCATGGTTTTCTGCCAAGTAAGCCTCGGATGCAGACCGGCATTACTGATGTCGTCGATGCTTTACTTTATTCCCAGCAGCAATGTTGAGCCGCGAAGCATCAGACGTTTGGCCTCCTTCGGTGTCATGAAGCTGCCGTCGGTCGTGTCGATCAGCTCCACGCACTCATAGCCCATATCCCTGAGCTTTTGGACAAATGCCTGCATATCGCCGTATCTACCGGGCGACATCAGGTCGTGGATGGCAAACATTCCGCCCTTTTTCAGAACCCGCAGTGTTTCCAGCAGAAGCTGCTGCTTGTCCTTTCCCGTGATATTATGATAGACATAGTTGCTGGTCACCGCGTCGAAGCTCTCGTCGGGGAAATCCAGCTTCACGGCGTTCCCGCGCCGGAACGAAGCGTTCTTCACGCCCTCCACAGCGGCGTTTTTTTCGCACAGCGGCAGGCTGAAGGAGGCGTATTCCTTGCCCCAGCGATCGATACCGATCATTTTCCCCTGGGGATTGCGCTTTGCGCAGGCAATGGTCAGCGCACCGCTGCCGCAGCCGATATCCAGTCCCACGCCGCCCTCCGGCAGCGTGATATGCTCCGCCGTGCCGTCAATGATCTGCTTTGAGAGCTTGCGTTCGCCGTCATAGGAAAAGATCCGATAGGCATACACGCACCACTGGGTGTACTTTGCACAAACGACAAAGGCAATGCCGAACACCACTCCCAGCACGACGCGCAGCTTTCCGCTCACACAAACGCCGAATACACCGAAAACCAGCAGCAGCGCAAGGGACAGCACCGTTCCCGCGATGAGCGAAAACATCATTCCCTTGGGGATCCAATTTTTGTAGTCAGGCTTCATTCTTGGGACTCCTTTCTTTTCTAACGGTCTTCATGCAAAAATTGCAGCGGTCGTCGCCGCGTCCCGGCGTTTTCGTCCGATGCCAGACGAGCTTCGGATGCAGACCGGCATAGCTGATGTCATAGCTGTCGCAAAAGAAGCGGCACCTCCGCGCCTATCCCAGCGCCACATCCAGCGTCATCATAATACTGAAGCCTACCGCAAAGAACACCGTTCCAAGATTCGAGTGCCGCCCCTGCGACATTTCCGGAATCAACTCCTCTACCACCACATAGAGCATGGCGCCCGCTGCAAAGCTCAGCAGATACGGCAGCGCCGGGATCACAAGCTGCGCCGCGAGAAGCGTCAGCACCGCGCCGATAGGCTCGACAACGCCGGAAAGCACACCGCCGAGAAACGCTCGGCCCTTGCGTTCCCCCTCCGCTCGGAGCGGCATGGAGATGATCGCCCCCTCGGGGAAATTCTGAATGGCGATGCCAAGGGACAGGACAAGCGCACTTGCCGCCGTGATCTGCGCATTCCCCGCAAGGAAGCCCGCGTACATCACGCCCACCGCCATTCCCTCCGGAATGTTATGCAGGGTCACCGCCAGCACCATCATGGTGGTGCGGCTCAGCCTGCTTTTCGGGCCCTCGGCCTGTTTACTTCCCACATGAAGATGGGGAATCAAACGGTCAAGCAGGAGCAAAAACAGCACG
>ERZ827524.2409-NODE-2409-length-13463-cov-3.176984_pt1 | contig 13463 bp, 9 predicted proteins | sample MGYA00519702_ERZ827524 | MGnify/ENA primary metagenome ERZ827524 (study PRJEB31778, sample SAMEA3449341) | human gut metagenome | biome: human gut; feature: human-associated habitat; material: faeces | place: United Kingdom | collected 2010/2012 ...
TACATTCCCTTCTTTATTTCTTCAATCGTCATCTCATATACTTCTGTTACTTTTTCCATTGCTTCCGGTATCCCCGGCTTCTCTCCGGTTCTATCTCTCAAAAGTTCTGTCAACTCATTACTAACCTCATACAGACGATCAAAGGAAAGATTCTGACACACCCCTTTCAATGTGTGCGCACTGCGGAAAGCATCTTCATAATTTTTATTTTCCAATGCCTGTTTTAACTGTAGATAACTCTGGTCTTCAAGGAACTTTAATGTAAATCTCGGAATCAGTGCTTCGTTGTGAAGGCGTCCCAAAACAGCCTCATAGTTTCCTCCGATAGCTTTATAGCACTCCTGCATTGTCATCTTTTAGCCCTCCTGTCAATTGTATTCCACTAATTCATGAACTTCTGCTAATCATTATGAACATACCTTAAAATCGTTTTTATAACTTCCTCAATCACAATCGGCTTTGACAAATGTGTATTCATTCCTGCATCCAGTGATGCCTGAACATCTTCAGCAAATGAATTGGCTGTCATTGCTATAATAGGAATGTTTTTTCCATCCGGTCTGTCATTCATCGCTCTGATTGCTTTTGCCGCTTCATAACCGTTCATTTCAGGCATCATGATATCCATCAGGATTACATCAAATGTGCCTTCCGGATGATTTCTGAAAATCTCAACAGCATTCTTTCCATCTACAGCTCTTTCTACATTCATTCCAAACTCTTCCAGCTGCACGGTCGCAATTTCTGCATTCAGCTCATTATCCTCTGCAAGAAGGACTTTCACACCTGTAAGATTCACCTTTTCAGAAAAACCTGTGTCTGACTTATTACATTCCTTATCTGTAATTTCCAGAGGAATATCCACAGTAAAAGTGGTTCCCTCATGCTTTTTGCTTTGCACGGAAATGGTTCCACCCACCATATCTACATACTTCTTTACGATAGCCATCCCTAGTCCAACTCCATGGTACTGCGTTCTCACATCGGAATCTTCCTGTGCAAATTTCTCAAAAACTTCTTTTGTAAATTCCTCACTCATGCCAATACCAGTATCCGAAATGCGGTAATGCATATTTATATATCCATCCCCGCCCTTTTCCTGACACCGGGCTTCAAATGTAATCGTCCCTCCATCCGGAGTGAACTTCACGGCATTGCTCAGAATATTAACCAGCACATCTCGCAGACGTACAGGATCCACAAGTACATTTGGGATCTTTGCTTCTTCACGCTGGATCTTAAAGCTGATATCCCTGTTCGTAAGAAAGCCTTTTGTAATATCCAGTGCAGAATCTGTGATACTTTTCAAATCTGCCGGTACCGGATTGTATTTCACTTTTCCACTTTCCACGCGAGTCAGATCTAATACATCATTGATCAGCGACAGTAAATACTCTGAACTTTCATCAATCTTTTCCAGACAATTTTTCACTTCGTCTGACGGATTATTTTTCATTGCAATACTGGTAAATCCCATGATTGCATTCATCGGTGTTCTCATATCATGGGACATATGTGACAGAAATGCTGTTTTTGCCTTGTTTGTAGCCTGCGCATGCTCTGCCAGTTCCGCCATTTCCTCAGCCGTCTCCTGGGCTGCCTTCTGAGCTTTTTTTCTTGCACTGAGACGCATTGCTATCACAGCCATAGTAGTCAGCAACCATCCGAAAATAAGAAGAACCCAAACAGTAGCAACAGGATGCAGACGGATCCAGTCAACAAATGTCAGATCTGTTGCTTTGTATGTGGTATACCGTGCTGCTAGATCTTCGACAAGTTTTTTTGGCATGGCATACATTGCTTTCGTCAGGATGCCAGCCAGTGCATGATTCTCTGTTGATGATATTACCATGCGGTAGGTGTATGTAGGCTGTTCCAGCAAAGTATATGTCAGGGTGCCTGTGGTGTCACTATTCACAAACGCCAGTGCCATATAATAGTAGACGAAGGCAGCATCGGCTTTTCCCTTACGGACAGCCTCCATCATTTCCTGTCGGGTACTGCACATCAGTTTTTCTGCGCCGGGTGCCATTGCATCTGCAATTGAATTTGATGCTGTCTGGTCAACCGTAGTAACAACATTGATTTTTCCATCAAAGTCACGCCGTGTCACCCTTGCCAGCTGCATTGTAATGAAAGGTGCAGTAAGCCCCCATTTTTTCGTCTCAGCATAGTTATCTGTTTCCAGGCGTGCATCGATACTCATATCTGTGGCTTCCTTATTTTTCTGATAAGCAATATACTCATCTCTGGTGGCAGGTGTAAGAAACTCATAGGAAATCCCGGCATAGTCTGCAATTTTCCGGAAGTAATCCGGGATAATCCCCTTCATCTCACCATTTTCATTATAAGAATATGGATAACGGGTCGGATCACACAGAACACGAATTGGGTTGTCCTTGGAATATTGTGCAATAATACTTTTTTCTTGCTCCGTATATTCCAGATTCTTAGTTTCTATGCTTTCATAATTTTTATTGTAAAGCGTCGTTTTCCAGTCACCCTCAACCGCATTCATCTGATCGATCGCATAATTGATCTCATTCAGCAATTCTGTATTGCCCTTTTTAACAATGACATAGAAATCGCTGCTGCCAAATTTATCCACGATTCGCTCATTGTTTGTTTTTCTCAGAGAACTGGTAACAATCGCATCAACTTTTTCGCTCTGAAGGGCTTCCTCCATCTCTGCGGTCGTATCAAAATAAGATGGAACATATGTAAATCCTTTGTTGTCTGCAAAATCCGCAAACTCTTTATTCCGGGTGTTTCCGTTCAAAAGCGCCACACGCATACCGTTGTAAGTGCTGTAATTGCCGTCCACAATCGTGCTGTTGTCACTGCGGACGGTCAACATCCCATAATTGGTTCCGATCGGACGTGAAAAATCAAACTTTTCTTCTCTGTCCGGTGTTTTGCGGGCAGATGTTACCATGTCAATCTCGCCATCTTCAAGCATCTGCTGCATATCATCCCAGCTCTGATCGTATCCGACATATTCGTAATCTACATCCCAATAACGGGCCATCAGCCGAAGGAAATTATAGCCATAACCGCTGCGGTTCCCCTCTTCATCCATCATATGGTATCCATCCATGGCAAAGAAACCGACTTTGACAGTTTCATGCTGCGAACTGTCCTCGGCCGCATATGCAGTCTGGGGAGAAAATATCATACACACGCATACAAAAACCAGTAACACTGCCACATATTTCTTTGCTCTCGAAATCATATTAAATCTCCTGTCTGTCTGTCAAATATATTTCTCTATACATCTCTTTGTCAACCTTCTGGTTTAATAAATTTTCACCTGTCCCTACTGCTTCCCAATTCTTCGCATATAGTCTGCTTGATTTTTTCAGCATCCAACGGCTTTGCAAGATGTGCGTTCATTCCTGCTTCCATACACTTTTCTGCATCTTCCCTAAATGCATTTGCAGTCATAGCAATGATAGGGATTGTTTTTGCATCCTGCCGTTCCAGGGATCTTATTGTTTTTGTGGCAGTAAGCCCATCCATCACCGGCATCATGACATCCATTAAAATAACATCGTATGTTCCTGATTCGCAGGCTTCAAAGTGCTGAACAGCTTCTAACCCATTTTTCACTGTTTCTACTTTAGCCCCATTTTCCGTCAGTATAAATTCTGCTATTTCCGCATTCAGCTCATTATCTTCAACCAATAATATCCGGACACCTGATATATCTGCATTGAAATCTTCTTTTTCTTCCAGCCGTGCATTCGTATCAATTTTAAATGGAAGTATTACAGTAAAACAGCTTCCTTCACCAAGCTTGCTTTCAACTGTTATGGTTCCGCCCATCTTTTCTACAAGTTGTTTCACAATAGGCATTCCCAGACCTGTCCCATTATAATCAGAACGTGGGGAATTATCTGCCTGTACAAATGGAGTAAACAATTCATTTTTTATAAATTCTTCTGACATTCCAATTCCATTATCTTTTATTTTAAATTCACATGTCATGTGATCTTCTGATCTTTCAATCGTTCTCATACTCATGTAAATAGAACCATTCACCTTATTGTACTTCATACTGTTTGTAAACAGATTCATCAATATTTTTTTCAGATGAACTGCATTGCTCCAAACATATATACCACTGTAATCATCATGTTCTCCTATAACATGAAGTCCTTTTTCTTCTGCCTGAAAAGATAGTGACTCCGTGATTTCCTGACATACCTGATCCAGATTGATGGATTCATCACTAAAAACCACGGTATCCGATTCTAACTTTGCCATATCCAAAACATCATTTACCAATGATAATAGCAGTTTCGAAGACTCATTTATTTTATTCAGGCAATCTTTTGCCCGCTCACCATCATTTCCGCTTTTTTCAAGAATTGTAAGCATGCCCATAATGCCATTGATCGGTGTCCTGATGTCATGAGACATGTTATTTAAAAAGGAAGTCTTAGCCTTATTGGCACTCTGTGCTTCTACAAGTGCATTTTGTAATTCCTGCTGTTTTTCTTCAAGCTCCTGATTCAGCTTCAATGCCTGCTCAGCAGACTTCTTGGATTTTTCTTCCGCACGTTTTGATTTTTTCAAAGAATCAAGAATTATACACAGGACAACAAAAATAAAGATTCCAACTATGAGTGAGACAGCCAGTAAATTATCTTGAATAAAATCCTTCGCTGTAACTTTTCGTAAAGAAGCATTATACGAAACTACCGCACCTGAAAATTGAGCTGTAGGCATAGATGTCAGTGTTTTATTCAGAATGGACAAAAGAACCGGTTCTCCCTGCTGAATAGCAAATGGAACATCAGCTTCTTTTGTCAGGAAAACACTATGAAGCTTATTATTTTTCAAATAGTCAGAAACAGTACCTGAACTGCTTACAATGCAATCTACCTCCCCTTTCTGCATCGCTTTTACTGCTGCATCTGATGTCCCATATTCTATAATCTCCCATTTTGGATAATTGTATGAAAGATATGCCTTCAATGAAAAATCATCTTTTTCAACGGCAACTGTATTCTCTTTATTTTCATCAAAAGAATCCTTTGCCGTAATTGCTGCCATATTGAGAGTCAATAGCGTATCCGACAAAGCAAATCCATTTGTTTCTGCAAAGTATGGATTCTGGTTTGCATGAAAAATCAGGTCTATTTTTCCATCCTGCAATGCCTGAAGCAGTTCACTTCTTGTATCATACCCCTTTAATTCAAATTCCAGAGTCTGGCCTTGCAGACAATTTTCTGCAAGATCCACATAATCTGTGATAACACCTGTCAGTTTGCCTGTTGATGGATCTACACTACTGATACCTCCATCCTGATTCAGATACCCTATCCTGATTGCTCCATGCTGCCCGATCCACTCCCTTTCTTCTTTTGAAAGAAACGAGCTGCTCTGTGCAGAAAGATAACGCCTGTAGAGATCATCTGTGTAAAATGGGTTGTCATCCTTGATTCTGCGCATAGCACTATCCAGTGCTTCTTTGATATCCGGACGTTCTGGATTTATAGCGAAATAGATTTCTGTCTCTCCAATACTTGTAATCGGCGAAATCTCCGATTCTTCCCAACGGGGGTCTTCTTCCGAAACGAAGCAGTCAATTTCATGTTTCGACAGTTTGTCCATAACTTCTGCGGTATTAGAAGCATTGACATGCTGCGTATGCAGACCATATTTTGATTCCCATTCATTAAGCACATCCTCCACTATATTATCTTTAGACACACCAATATTTTTTCCCTCAAAAGAATCCAAATTTCCTGCTGTAAGATCCATATTGGATGCATCCGTATAGATGTAATATTTCTCTTCCCCCATAGGCATATCGGAAAAAAGCATATTTTCAGCACGTTCGTCTGTATAGGAAATGTCACCAAGAATATCAATCTCTCCATTTTCCAACTGTGTAAAGCAGTTTTTCCAATCACTTGTTATGTATTTATATGTCCATCCTGCATAACCTGCAATATCTTGAAGATACTCATAACCATAGCCGCTTCTTTCTCCCTTTTCATTGACGGTATTATAAGTTTCTTCAAAAGATCCTACCCGGATAACATTGTCAGAGTTTTCTTTGGCAAATGTAGGAACGGATAAAACAATAAAACATATAATTGTGCAAAATATAATGTAACAAAATTTGAAATTCATTATATTCTGTACTAATTTGCACTTCTTCATCTTTCTCCCCTCCTCTAGGCTACAGTTGCTTGCTTCCAGATTTTAATTTTACATTCATTAATGTTCAATATCCCCACAACATTTTTATAAATATCTTTGCGACAGCTTCTGCTGTACTTTTACTATAATTATACTCTACAGCCAACTTGTGTCAATTTACTAACAGAGTAATTACATTATCCTTTTTCTTATTTCGATATATCCAAAAATAATATCACCAATCAAGAGAGATATCCGACAATTCCTATATATCCATCTTTCTTTAAAGGAGACCATAAGGTATGCAGTTTCAGATCATACATCTGCCTTTTATTTTCCACCTTTGCCATTAACTGCAATGAGATTTCTGTATTCTGTATTGATGTTTGGTCCAGTAACGCTCTGATATGTTGAATATCTTCACTGCTTACTTCGAACAGTTTGAATATATCAAATTTCGGATCATCTCTCTGACACAGTATCTGCCGGTTTCCGTTAATTATAATCAGCCGACCTGAAATTGTATTATACTCAATGGAAATTTTGCCACTGTCCATTTTAAAAAACTCTATCTTTTCCCGCATGAGCTTAATGACATGCTGCGAATAATTTTTACGGGGTAAAGACTTTTCCTTTAGTATTTCGTCAGAGAGCCTCTGTGCTTCATAATACTGTGTATTATCATTCGTTTCATTCTTATACATCTTGGAAAACTGAAGGCTTAGTTCTTTCAGGCACTTAAGAAGAACCGGATTGAACTGCCCGCATTGCCCGTCCAGAATCATCTTGATTGCGGTATCATGATCAAATGCTTTCTTATAACATCGTTCACTGGTAAGAGCATCATAAACATCCACAATAGACACCACCTGTGCAGAAATTGGTATTTCTTCACCTTTCAGACCATCCGGGTAACCCTTTCCATCCCATCTTTCATGATGCCATCTGCAGATCTGATACGCGATCTTGATCATCTTCTCATCCTTATAATGCTCCAGCTTATCCAGCATAGAAGCATCAATCAGCGTATGCTCTTTCATAGTCTCAAATTCTTCTTTAGTCAGCTTTCCAGGCAACGGATCAGCTCGAGCACATATGGCTTCTCATCCACTTCTATATAACGTGCGATCACTTGATAAATTCTGCCATTTACAATCTCCAGCTTTCTTTTTTCTTCTTTCTTGGTCGCTGCACGCATCGCTACACAGTTATCACATGGTGTTTCCCGTTTTCAATAATGATAGCAGTTCTGCCCCTCGTTGATTTTTCTCCATTCTTCATCAATATCTGATATATTTCCAATTGGGAAAAGACGAATCTCCTGAAAGATCTTCCGAAAATATTGGATTTCTTCTTCTAATTGTCCTTTTGTCATTCGTTCTTCCGCATTCATGTCTTGTCCTCCAGACTTCTACTACGCAGTTTCCTGTTATTTCCATTTCTAATTATTTTACAATATTTACAAAAAATAAAAAGAATTATCCCGATATATGTGAAAAAATTTTTGTGAAGCATAGGCTACATCTGCATTATTGTAAGAAAGACTGTGCCTCGGCACATTCTCGCGCCGAGCACAGTCTCTTGCGACATTCTTCACCTTTGTGCGAGTGCGCATTTCCGGCACGCAGTGCCTTTTGTTTCATAGGAAGTTCCTTCAGAATTTCCTATGAAATGAAAAAAGGACCACCAAAACCTGTTTTCGGGAATTGGTGATCCTTCATGAAATACTTATATAACTATCCTTTTATGTAATTTATTTTCTCGTCATCACGCGATTTTCTACCGCTTCAGTCATCGGAACTTCCGCTGTCACTGATGCATTCTCGATTTCCACAGAATAGGTCTTGTGGATCAGACAGTTGATCGGATCTTCTGTCGTGATGACCAGTGCCAGGCTATGTCCAGGCTCTACCGTATATCTTGTCGCATTCAGATAAATATGGTAATCATGGTATTCACCCTTTTTCAGTTCGATACTGTTCTGTGCTGTCTCCGGTTCATATCCTGCTTCCGGATTGCACAGATCTGCAAATGCCCGTGTGATCACACGGTATTTCTTATGTACAGTAGCAAACTCCGCTTCATTCCATGCCGGAACCTCTCCTCCGCTGATAATTCCGCCTTCTTTTACCACATTGACCGGAATTGTATTTCTCTGCGGATCTACAGACTGAATGCTGTCAAATTCTTCATCGCACACGTCACAAAGAAGAAGAGTAAGCTTCACATCATCCATACGTCCTGACATTTCATGCATTCCAAGCTTCATCGTCAGAGTATCTGCATCATTACTGTTTACCGGATTGAAATCTGCTTCTGCATCTCCATCTTTTAACGCTGCTCTTAATCTTACGCAGGTTGTTCCCTGTAATGTCACTGCCTCTTTAAATGGATCCGTCACATAACGCTGTGCCATATTGCTTGATCTCACACCCATCACATCATCGAAGTTCTCTGCACTGACACCCGCTGCTTCCCAGTCTGTATCGATTACGGTTGTTCCCTGTTCTTCGCACGTAAGATTCATCTTATATGCTGTCTCCCAGGAATCTGCTGTCTCCCATTTTCTCTGGTCATAGTTCATCTGCACCAGGATTGCCGGTCTGTTCTCTGCACCATTTTCAACTCCGTATAAATAATGAGAAATCCATTCATTGATAATATCATCATAGAATTTACCATCCACAAGGATTCCATATCGCTTCGGCATCGTTGGTGTAATATGTGCACCCTGATGAAGGATTGCTTTTACATTCTTTCCTGCCTTCTGGAAAGATTTGTACATCATCTCATACTGCTTGGTAGACACGTTCTCGTCATTCAGTCCCTGTACGATGAGTGCACTGCATTTGATCCGGTCTGCATGAAGACGATAATTTCCCATACCCCAGAATTCCGGATTATAGTCAAATCCACCCTTGATCTGCTGAAGGCTCATCTCATGATGGAATGCTGCCATATCCTCCCGCTGCTTCTCGGTTAATGTCTCATCATTGTAACGGCTGGAACAAAAATAGGCAAGGAAGCTGTTCAGCATTTCTTTCGGCCAGTACCGCTGTGCGCCCTGCATGTTCTGCTGGCTGTACCAGTCCGCGATTCCTGCGATCGGTACGATTGTCTCCAGTCCTTCTACTCCTGTTGTTGCCACTGCAAACGGCATGGTTCCGGCGTAAGATCTTCCTGTCATGGCAACCTTTCCGTTTGACCAGTCTGCCTTTGTCTCAACCGTTCCTTCGCGGTCTGCATATCCGATACGGTCTCCATGCAGCCATTCTACAATTGCTTTGAAAGCGTCTCTTTCATAGTCTGAACCAACATAATTGAATCCGTCAGATCCTTTTGAACCAAATCCCGCACTTAAAACAACTGCAAATCCACGTACAAGATAATAATCAAAGGTGTCGATATTTTCAAAAACCATACTGTTATTATTTCCTTTATCCGGATAATACCAGTCTGCCGGATCTGCTTTTAAAGAAAGATCCATTGCACTGATACATCCCTGCGGAACATGCGCATCCACTTTTTTGTCAAGATCTGCAAAATTAACCGGATGATATTCTTTTTCTGCCACTTCTTTCATATGCGGATATCCATCTTCCTGGACTCCCGCCGCATATGGACGTGCCTCATATAAAGTTGCAGCCTTATAATTCCCCTCTACTGCACTTCTTGGTACCTGGACAACAGCTTTCACAAGATCTCTTTTTCCATCTCCGTCCACATCGTAATCCGTTTCCACATAAACACAATATCTTACGATACTGGATGTTGCCGGATCATACTTTTCTCCTGTCTTTCCATCTGTAAGTGGAAAGACCGGCTGTGCAAGTCCGTTCTCAAATACTGGTACTTTGCTGTAATTCTTTTCGTTCATGGTAAACCTCCCAAACATTAAATAAATACTCGGATCTAATCACATATTATTTCCCCAATATTATTGTGATTTCATTTCTCCATTTCCTATTATAACGAGATGCAATAAGAACTTCAATGAGATTTTTCGCTTTATTTTATAGTTTACTATACCTGTTTTCTTTTCTCAATTCTATAGAAATAATCTTTTAAACATGCTATAGTAAACTTATATTTTACATAGATTTATCTGAAATTTAACAAACAAAAAGGGGATATTATGAAAAAGAACATAAAAAAGATATTAAAAGTTCTCGGAATCTTCCTGCTTATCATTCTGGTTGCGCTGATTGCATATCTGATCTATCTCTTTGCAAGCTATCACCGCATTACGGATAATCAGGCTTTGAAGATCGAGAAAACTTCCGATGGAACAGTCGCAGCTGACACACTGACAACTGAGAAAGAATATTCCGCTCTAACCTACAATGTTGGTTTCGGAGCCTACACGCCGGACTTCAGCTTCTTTATGGACGGCGGAAAATCTTCCTGGGCAAAAAGTAAGGAGAGTGTCGAATCTGATATTCAGGGTGCCGGAGAACTGGTTGCTTCCAAAGATCCGGATTTCGCACTGATCCAGGAAGTTGATCTGAACTCTACACGAAGCTACCATGTAGATGAATATTCAATTTTAAAGGATACGATTCCAAGTTACAATACGGTATTTGCACAGAATTACGATTCTGCATTCCTTTTTTATCCATTCACACAGCCGCATGGTCGCAGCCATTCTGGACTTGCTCTTTTCTCCAAATATCCGGTTACGGATTCTCTGAGAAGAAGCTTTCCGATCTCGACAAGCTTCAGCAAGTTCTTTGACCTTGACCGCTGTTACAGCATTTCCAGAGTCCCTGTAGATAACGGGAAGGAACTGGTTATCTTCCTGCTTCACATGTCTGCTTACGGCAACAGTGATGCGATTCGCGAAGCACAGATCCGTATGCTGAGTGCAGATATGGAAAAGGAATACGAAGCCGGTAATTATGTACTTTGCCGTGGTGATTTCAACCATGACCTTAAGGCATCCGAAAAAGATGCAGAAAATTGTGAGTCCTGGGCTTATCCATTCCCACGCGAAGAGCTTCCGGAACACTTTTCATTCTGCCTGGACAATCTTTCTGACAGTGAAAAGGATGCTCTCTGGGACAGTGCACGGAATGCAGATATGGAATATGTACCTGGTGTGACCTACACGGTGACGCTGGACGGATTTATTACTTCCGATAATATTGAATGCACAGAATATGAAAATGTAAATACCGGATATAGCTACTCGGATCATGATCCGGTGTATATGAAATTCAAATTATTAGATGAATAATATGTAAAAAGGCAGCTGATCTTTTCAGACCAGCTGCCTATGTTTTCGTCTATTTTCTTTCGTCCTACTCCAGATCAATCTTCTCCTGCAATACCACACAGCCTGCCATATCACCAATAACATTTACACAGGTTGCTCCCATATCGCAAAGCGTATTGATACTGATATAAACGCCCATAACACCTGCCGGAAGTCCTGCCATCGTAGCAAGTGCCGCAAAGGATGCGATTGCAATACTGAAAATCTGGTTGGAAACACCAAGTTCATTCTCCACACAACTCTTACTGATCGGAATGGTTGCCGAGCTTGAACAGGTTCCGAATGCATTCAGTGCTGCCGGCATGATCGCGCGGAAAAACTTAAACGGACTTGTCTTTCCAAAAAATTTTACTGCACCGCCGTGCACAATAAATGCAAATCCATAAAATGCAACAAGCGAAGCCCTGCATTCTCATCTTTCAAAGAAAAAGAATGCAGGGCTTTTAATTGTATCTATTTCTATTTTAAATTGCCACACAATACATCAAAAAAGCTTCTTAGAAAGGAACAAATTCAGCTCGTCATCGTTCACGCACGGCGCATATTGGTCCCACACGCGGCCCTCATACCACACGCCGGAGCCGTCCGGCACATACCCGCGCAGCACGTACATGCGCTGCGCCGCACCGTAGCCGCTATGCAGACCAACGCCCAGACACACCGTGTCCGAGGTCTCCGCCGCCAGCGCTTCCACCGCTTGATTTACATAACACTTGCGCGCTTACAATTTCTTTTCCATCACAAAGCTTCGCACCGTCATGCCGGCGCTTTCATAAAACCGCATCGCCGATTTATTAAACGACCACACCATCAGCTCCAAAGATTCCGCACCGCGGCGCTTCGCTTCCGCCTCGCTCGCATACAGCAGTGCCGTGCCGATGCCCATGCCCTGTGCCTGCGGCAACACGGCCAGTTCCTCCATAACCGCCCGCACACGCGACAAAGTAACCGCATCCCCGGCATTTCCCCGCATCACCGTGCGGGCAAGCCCTAAAATTTTGCCGTCTCGCACCGCACACAGCATGATTTCGTGCGGGTCATCGCACATTTTGAAAAATTCGTCTTCGCCGAGCGGGACATTCGTCTTTCTGTAAATATCCGGGCGATTTGCTTGGTGCAGCGCATGCACAAACGCAAAAATTTCCGCCGCCTGCGCGTAATCATCACGTCCGAGTGTGCGGATCTCAAAGTTTTCAACGTTCTTCGGCATAGCTTCTCCTCTCCTGCGGCGGCGCATCGAGCGTGACCGAAATATTATCCTTGGATATCCCCGTCTTCAGCGCAATATTTTTCGTGATCTCCTGCGCAGTCTGCCGCCGCATACGCCCGTTCCCCGCAGGAAACAGCGAGATCGTGATTTTCACACCGCTCATCCGTCGTTCTGCCTCACCACACTCCACAGGTGCAATTTTTTTGTTCCTCATACAATTTTCGGAGAAAGCCAAGCAATTTTCTTCTATTAAAGAATATTCCTCTTCAAAATATGCGGGTAAAACCGAAATTTTCAGTTTTTTTTCAATGCCCGTCACCGTCACGTCCCGCACAGCCTGCACGTCCTTGTCTTTCCATGCGCCCAAAAATTCGATCCGCACCATAATCAGCATTCCTCCGCATCATTCAAACATGGCACAAACGCCCTGTCACCCTGTAACTGCGTTACCAATTGTCAACGTATTTTCCTCGCAGTCCAAATTCCTTTATTATTATACTTTGGACAAAACCACATTTTTAAATCGGAATCGTTTTCAATATAACAAAAAACAGGATACACAAGTGTGTATCCTGTAGGTTTTATATACCCTGAAAACTGAATAAAGGGAGAAGCAAGAGTAGAATGGGAGAAGAAAGCGCAATCTTGAACCAAGAAGGATTATGGTCAAGCCCTCGACCTATTAGTACTGCCAAGCTGAACACGTTACCGTGCTTACACATGCAGCCTATCAACCTTGTAGTCTACAAGGGGTCTTACTAGCTTACGCTATGGGATATCTAATCTTGGAGTCGGCTTCACGCTTAGATGCTTTCAGCGTTTATC
>ERZ827524.2418-NODE-2418-length-13407-cov-2.967795_pt1 | contig 13407 bp, 7 predicted proteins | sample MGYA00519702_ERZ827524 | MGnify/ENA primary metagenome ERZ827524 (study PRJEB31778, sample SAMEA3449341) | human gut metagenome | biome: human gut; feature: human-associated habitat; material: faeces | place: United Kingdom | collected 2010/2012 ...
CGAGGCGTCGCGGCCCCGCTGGGCTGCGTGATCCCATTGCTGTTTCTCTCACCGCGTTGATAGGCTTCACGGTTTTGGCCGACCGTGATTACAGAGTGCGGAAAAAAGCACACTTCGTTTTATGCGCCGAGCTGTTCTGCCAGCTTTGCCTGCGCCTTCCGCCGCTCTGTTGTACGCTCTAATGCATTGAACTGCTGCTCGTAGTGCTGTTCCATGACTTTCTGTAAGGGAATTATCGTGTAGAGCAGATTTCCATTTTTCTTGATGCCGTTCTTTGTGATGATTTTAGTATGCTCCGTGATGATGAGTCCGCGTTCCTCCAGCAGTCGGACATAGCTTGCGACGGTGTTTCGGCAGTAGTGAAGATTTTTAGCCATAGTCGCAGTACTTGGATGACACTGGCCAGTCCTTCGGTCTGCATGACGCAGCAGGAAGATGTAGACAGCGATTGATCCACCGGGCAAATCGAAATCGAGAAGCTCGTTGGGGACGGGGAAGCAGTTTTTCACATGCTCCCATCCAACGGGAGGTTTCGTTCTTCTCATTAAGTACATCTTCGTCTTTTATGACAGGATAGGAAGTACCAACATTGAAGCGCAAAAGCCAATCTCTATACATCGATGTGCGTAACAGAACTTGAAGCACTTCTTTCGGATAATCACCATCCTCTCTTAGAACAGTAAATGCACCACTAACTAAAAGATCGCCGTTTCCCAGAATTGCAACGGCACCACGATTAGGACGCACAGTCGATACAAGAAGATCGCCTTTTTGTGTCATAATCTTTGCGTTGTCAGGGAGTTCTTCAGTAGCCACCGTATTAGCAAATGCACTTCCTGTACCTACATCAATATCGCCTATTTCAACATAATTATAATTATCTAAGGTGCGGGGGCAACTTTTTTTAACTGGAACAAATTCGTTTTTGACAAAGGTATAGCCATTGCTTGCGCCAAAAACTGCAGCTTCATAATTTTTATATTTCAGCTGATAGTATTCGGCATCTAAGCGCCCTGTGAGCTGGAAACTATTCTTAAAACTTACGAGCGCTTTACTAACTCGTTCGGCATGGCTTGAACCGACGGCAAGTGAATCTATAATCAGCTTTGCCGATAATTCCATAGTGCCACTTGCTAATTCAAGTAATGTATTCGCTTTCCGTACGGATGCTTCAACTGCGGAATAAAGCCTATCAGAAAACTCTGGAATAACTATATCAGGAAACTCCACCAATTTAATTTCGGGACGTGTTGCTTTTATGCCGCGTCTTCTCAGCTGACAATAACCATATTTGCAGTTTAAGAATGTGGACACATAATACGGATTATATTGCGATTTTAATGTAATCTTTCCTACATGCGCAATCGTATTCGCTTCAGGTATGCTCTCCGGTATAACAGCGCTTTTGCCAAAATACACGCCAGTCTTAGTTACAACGATATCACCAGCATGTAAACAAGATCGCTTTAACTCTCGATTCTTTGCTTCGGTAATATATCTACATTTCGCCTTTTCGATATATCCCTCCTTGACGCATTCGCTCAAGAGATATAGTACACCACTTTCTTGATAGTCAGGAGATCCATGATCGCCATCTGTTGCCAATATCCACATTTGACCAAGTGGGATAGTTTTTTTCTGTCGTTTTACCACAGAGATGGATTCGACATATTTTTTTCCATAGTACTCCGCACCGATAGTAAATTCATTTTCCAATTCACTCTTTTTGATTTCCTGAAAATCCAGCCCATCCATTAAAGCTTTATATTTGGCTTCGTCGAAAGGTTCAACGGATGGGCTTATCGAAAAAAACTTAAACCTTCCTTTTTAGCAAACTCAATAAATGCTTCGGCAATGCCATCAGGGGTCAAACCTTCGTGACTATACAAGTCATGGTCAACAATCAAATGGCCATGGTGGTCAAGCACATTCTCTCCAGTAACAGGGTCTTTCACATAGATCTTGTCACCAGAGTTATCCTTGCTCTGCTTCTGCATGGTGGCAAAAAAAATTGGATAATCTTCCTTCTTGGGGCACAGTTCATCATCCCACTTTTGCACAAACAGAACTGAGGTCTTGGTTCCGGTGTGCGGTTTGAACACATTGCCATGCAAGCCAACGACGGCAAGGATGCGGCAGCGCTCCGCAATAAATTCACGGATGTACTTATCGCTGGAGTTGTTAAAACGCCCCTGCGGCAAGACGATAGCCATACGACCGCCGGGTTTGAGGAAGTTCAGGTTGCGCTCGATAAACAGCACATCACGGCCAACCTTGTTTTGCCATTTACCAGCACTGTTTTTGCCAAGCTCATAATGAGAAATTATTGTGTTTTCCTTGATATCGCCAGCAAACGGAGGATTTGCCATCACGAGGTCAAACTGGAACTGGCTATAATCCTTCACACCAGCAGGTTGAAGCTTCTTCAGTTTCTTAAAGCCCTCGTTATAGGTATCGATCCAGTCTTCCTGTTTAGTAGTTTCGCCCCAACGGGAATAGTCCAGTGTGTTCAGGTGAAGCACATTGGTCTGACCGTCACCGGCGATTAGGTTCAGTGTGCGAGCAACACGAACGGTCTTTTCATCAAAATCAATGGCAAAGACATTGTCTCTGACAAAATTGGTTTCCTCAGGAATGCGCTCTGCAGCAGTGAATCCATCACCTTCGGGAAGTCCTTTTTCTCTGCGGATATCTTTCCAAACCTTGAAAATACTATGGACTGTAAAGCCAGAGCTGCCGCAGGCGGTGTCGATGATTTTGTCCTTGGTAGTGGGATTCATCATCTTGACGCACATATCAATGACATATCGAGGAGTAAAATACTGACCCTTTTCACCCTTCTGCGCTTTGCTCATCAGATATTCAAACGCATCATCCACAACATCAAGATTGTTATTGAAGAGCTTAATGTCCTGCAGAGAAGCTACGCAGACTGCGAGATGAGAAGGGGAAAGTAGGATTTTGCTTTCGTCGGTGAAGATGCCTTCCCATTTCTTTTTAGCGTCATCAAACAGACCCTGAATTTTTTCCTTCAGTTCATAGTCAGTATTTCCGTTGTTGCGGAACTGCAGATAAGCGGTGGGGTCATTGGCACAGATCAGCTCATCATACAGTTTAGCGAAAATCAGTTTAAAGATTTCTTCAAAGGAATCTACACCAGCACTGGCCAGAACTTCATCTTCCATCTCTTTAATCAGGGAACGAAGGGACTTCTTCTGGGTGCTGATTTTATCTTTACGCTTCAGATCTTCATAGGTAAACTTTTCGTTGATGATATCAGAAAGCTTCTGCGTAGCTTTGGGAATGTCACTGATTTCCTCAAAGAAATTGGGATCTTTTCGATTGTAGCAGGAAATTTGTTCGCCGTTTGTCCAAACGCCAATAGATGCACCGGTGGCATTACAGTAGGATTTCAGCTGCTCCTTGCCATCAGTAAGTTTCGGCTTTTTCAACTCAACGATGATATACGGCACCATAGGACGATTTTTGTCCATAATGGCGATATCTGCTCGCTTTACCTCACGGCCAAAGTGAATTGGAGTTTCCAACTGAATGCGGCTGGCGGCATATCCGTATTCGTTCATCAGCTTGTAAATATAGAGCTGACGAACAGCTTCTTCGGGAGTAAGCTTGATTTCTTTGTCACGGATTGCGCAAGTAATATAAGGCACCTTGCTACCACGGACAGCCTTCATGAAAATGCGAGCACTCACCGCAGATTTGGCTTCATCGGAAAATAGAGTGTCATCGTATGTAGTATTTTTGAAAAGTTCATTCAACGTCATTTGTCGTTCCTCCTGATGCGGATACGCCCGCACAAATAAGTTGTTCGATTTGTAAAACTTGTTCTTCCGATGGGTCTACTGCGATTAGTTGTCTTATCAGGCCCCAGAGTTTAGGGGTTCTACTGAGCTTTGCGTTTATGTCCGGGGGTGATGTGCCTTTGGCCTTTGCAAAAAGTGTCAACATCTTTTCACGCAGTTCAGGAGGTGGCTGAAGTTGTTCTAATAGCTTTAGCAATAATTTCTCAGAGGGAAAAATCATTCCACTCTCAATAGAACTGAGGGAGGCATTGGTAATATCTACAGCCAGTGCCAATTGTCGCTGAGAGAGATGCGGTTGCTTCTTTTCTCTCGATTGCTTGATCCATTTGCCAAGTTTCTTCTTGTCAGTAGCTGAAACGGCCATTGATTTTCCTCCCTTCTTGTTGTTAGCTGTTAACTAACAGCTAACAACAAGATAGCATATTTACTCAAAGATGTCAATGTTGAGAACTGCTGCAAACTCTCACTTAGAATTACATTTGCTCAGAAGAAACGTAACCGTCAAAGCTGAGCCCGACTTGAAAGGTACTCTCCAATATGAAACAATACTCTCATATAGTAGCGGATAGTATATGCGACTATCATATAGTCGGTGGTAGTCTCACGCATTCTGAATGACCCTACCCAATTCGAACAAGCCGATGAGACTTGAGGATTGGGTGGGGCCATTTTATGTCCTGAAAGTCTTGGTATGACAGGGATTTCAGTGAGTGGCGCGCTGAAGCAAATATGAGACACGAAAATACAAACCGTCTCAAAACGTAGTAGAAAACGAGCAAATTGGGCGATTCGAACACGGATGTCTCATTTAACAGTTGCACAGCAGCTCTCTTCCATTTGGCATGGCGTCAGATTTTTCAATGTGCGATGAGGTCGTTTGGTATTGTAAAACTCAATATAGGAAGCTACACTGGCTTGAAATGCTCTATCGGAAGGATGATCCTTTCGGTAGAGCTCTTCTTTTTTCAGCGATGCGAAGAAAGATTCTGCGACTGCGTATGCGGTTTACCCGGTTGTGAAAATGATTGCTCTACATTGTGCTTATGTAAGAGCTGCTGGAGTCGATGGGAGGTATACTGCGAGCCTCGGTCACTATGAAAAATAAGACCAGACGGTGGCTGGCGTTCCTCATACGCCATTTTGAATGCTGCGGTGATAAGTTGAGTACTGTTCCTTTTTGAAATTTTATGTGCGATCACTTTGCGCGAGAAAAGGTCAATAATTACACAAATATAAAAGTAGTGATCCCTAAGTTTAAAACAGGTGACATCGCTGACCCACCGCTGATTTGGCTGATCAGCAGTAAATTGCTGCTGCAATATATTCTTCTTTCGTTCCGTCTCACGAAGCTTTAAATATTCCTTTTTTGCTGTCGATCGAACACTGCTCAAGCCCATCTCACGCATGAGTTGTGAAATATATTCCGCACTGACCTGGTGTCCACGCTGAATGAGAATCGTTCGAATTTTCTCTGCACCCAACACCTGCCTATATTCGTCAAACACATCACGGATGATCTGGCAGTATTCTTGACGGCGTTTATCAAACCAGGCGTTGCCGCGCTTGCTGCGCAGTATGTGGTTATAAAATGTACCTCGGTCAACATCCAATGCTTCACAGATCGTATGGACTTCATATTTTCCATAGAACGGCTCTAAAGCATGCAGCCGCTCTTTCAATGGGGCAGATACCAAACAATCGGCAGACTTCAGAATTGTGATGATATTCTGCAATTTTTCAACTTTGCGTTGGAGTGATGCGTATTCTTGATAGGAAAACTTCAACGGCTTTCCAATGCTGTCCGAAGGAAACGATTTGAGCCAACGGTACAGGGTGCTACGAGAGATAGCAAGTTCATTGGAAAGAGCGGTGATTCTTTCGCCTTGCTGATAGCGCGTGATGATGGATAGCTTTTCTTCATTTGAATATTTCATGGTGATATCCTCCTTTACCAATCAAGGATAGCATGAAAAGTGAATTAAGAATAATTCCATAATCACTTGTGGTGCGAATTGTTTTTAATCAGCTTACCTTACAAATTAAATAGTAGTCAAAAAACATGTTAATAAATACAATTGGCGCATTTTCAATGATTTTGTATAATATAGACAAACGAAAAGAATAGAGGTATACTTAAATAAGGTGGGTGGTCATATGCATAAGGTTTTTCAATTAATGGACTCGATAATTGATATATCATGGGGAATAATTCGTTAAGGTTGGTAGATAAGAATGAAGCTATCTAAACTGAAATTGAAGAATTATAGGTGCTTTGGCTCAGAAGAGCAGGTCATCTTAATTGATCAACTAACAACATTTATTGGAAATAACAGTACGGGAAAAACTGCTGCACTGTCAGCCATTAATTGTATGTTTTCTGAAAACAGTAATGATCGTATTCTACACAGAAGTGATTTTCATCTACCCCAAAATATACTCCCAGATGAAATGGAACAGCAAAGTCTTTATATAGAAGCAATATTTGAATTTGAAGAATTGCAGTCAGGAAGCAATGGTGGAGAATATGCTATACCTATCTTTTTTCAACACTTTGTTGTTGATAATCCTGGTGGGCTGCCGTATCTACGAATCCGTCTTGAGGCCACATGGGAAAAAAGCAATACTATTGACGGCTCGATTGACAGCAAGATAAGTTATATTACTTGCCCGGAGTTTGCTGAAATTGAAGAGGGCAATCGAACAAATGCGTCTCGACGGGATCTGGATAAGATTCGAGTGATTTATGTCCCAGCAGTCAGAGATCCTTCTAAGCAGCTGAAAAATGCATCTGGTACGATGATGTATCAGATCATGAGCAGCATCAACTGGAGCGAGGAAACAAAGGGGAGAGTTAAAACCAAAATCAAGGAATTGAATGAACAATTTGAAGGAGAAAAAGGCGTTTCCATGTTTGGCACGTCGCTGGGAAAACAGTGGAAAACCTATGATTCTGATGAGCGATATTCGACAGCCAGCTTAAGATTCAACAGCACCGATATTGAAACATCTATTAGAAAAACAGAGGTTGTTTTTGAACCGACAGAAACGGGAAAAGAATATACGATAGACCAGATGGGAGATGGGTTGCGCTCCCTATTCTATATATCTCTGGTTGACAGCATATTAGATGTTGAAGGGCAAATGGTGAGAGAAATAGAGACAGATCCAGAACATACCTCTTTTAATAGGAAACCACCTATTTTGACAATTGTAGCACTTGAAGAGCCTGAAAATCACATCGCTCCACATCTGCTGGGGAAATTGGTGGGGAATTTGAAGGATATTGCAGAAAAAAACAATGCGCAGGCAATTATGACATCCCATTCGCCCTCGATTGTTAAGCGGATTGATCCGGAGAATCTCAGATACTTTAGATTAGACAGGGAGTTGCTGGCATCAAAAGTAAGATGCATTACTCTGCCGGATGAAGAACGTATGCAGGATCAATATAAATATATCAAGGAAGCGGTGAGAGCCTATCCGGAACTGTATTTTGCAAAACTCGTTATTCTGGGAGAGGGCGATAGTGAAGAAATTATCCTGCCGAAGTATTGGGAAGCCATACATGGGAACACAGATGTTAGTGGAATATCGATAGTTCCACTTGGAGGTCGGCATGTCAACCACTTCTGGAGATTGCTGAATGACTTGGAAATCCCATATATAACATTGCTCGATTTGGATCGGGAACGAGATGGTGGTGGTTGGGGACGTATCCAATATGTGCTTAAGCAGCTCATTGCAAATGGATACGACAGAAATGTACTACTCAACACCACTGATAGCGGGATTCTAACTGATGCCGAGTTCGAAGGAATGGCGGGCTGGAATGTATCTGCTATAACAGCAATGCAGACTTGGATAGCATGGCTTGAAAAATATAATGTTTTCTTTTCCGCACCGTTGGATATCGATTTTATGATGCTGGAACAGATGGGAGATATGTATAAGGCAACTTTGGATACGAGAGAAGGACCTTGTATTGATATTGCCCAGAGTGGAAAGAAAGAACGTATTACAAAAATTGAAAATGATGGTGAAATACACTCGGAGTATGAAACTCGAATCTTAAAAGACATAAAAAACACACTAAAAGAAGAAGGCGGTGATGGACATACCTACTCGCCCGAACAGCAAAAACTCATGGTATGGTACACATATTTCTTCTTGAACAGAGGAAAACCGTCTACACATATTGCAGCACTATCTCAATTAAGTGACGAGGAGTTAAAAGAAAATGTACCGCCGGTTTTGCAACGTTTAATTGAAACTGCTGATCACATTCTAAAAGGTGATAAGAATGAAAATTGTGCATCCTGATAAATGGTTGCCTTGCGACGGGATCTCGTTAGAGGAAGCTGCGGATACAGCCGTTCGCTGCAGTGACAGACATGTACTGGTTGTTGCGGGGCCAGGCGCAGGAAAAACGGAATTGTTGGCGCAAAAAGCAGCATTTCTATTTCAGACAAATCAGTGCAGAGAGCCTCAAAAGATACTTGCTATCAGTTTCAAGACGGATGCTGCACAGAATTTGAAAGAACGCGTGGAAAAGCGATGTGGCACAGATATAAAAGGTAGATTTGTATCAATGACATACGATGCATTTGCCAAAAATATTCTTGACCACTTTCTATATGCACTGCCTGATGAACTTCGCCCGGCCACCGATTATCTGGTGAATGATCCCGATATAATTGATGCAGCGTTTCATTGTGCGGGATTCAAAAACCCTAATGGCTTCACGCAGTCTAGGCTGAAAACTGAATATGATGATATTCTGTCACGAATTAGTCTTCCTTTAACAGGAGATGGATTAGGGCATAAAGTGTGGCCACTATTGTTAAAGGGATTCAACGGAAATAAAGCGACTTTGACATTTAAGATGATCATGATGCTTGCCATGTATATTATTGAAACGAACCCGTATATTAAGCAAGCCTTACAGATGACGTATTCATTTGTGTTCCTTGATGAATTTCAGGACACAACGGCAATTCAGTATGCGTTTGTAAAGGAGTGTTTTTGGAATTCTGGTACTAAGGTAACATCTGTGGGAGATAACAAGCAGAGAATCATGGTATGGGCCGGGGCAGTAAAAACGATATTTAATGACTTTTATAGAGAACTGAATCCGAAATGTATACGCTTGATAATGAATCATCGTTCTGCACCCAGATTAGTTGCATTGCAAAAGGCAATGTATGAATCTTTAAAAGAAAAGGCAACAGAAGTATGTGCTTCTGGCAACTGGGCCGAGGATGATGGGAACATTGCACTTTTTATTGCAGACAATGAACAACTGGAGGCTGCTGCTGTATCGAAGGATATACTATTGAAAATCTCAAATGGTGTAGAACCACACGATATTTGTATTCTCTGCAAGCAAAAGCCGCAGGACTACGCTTCGGCGGTTATTGAGGAGTTGGAGAAACACGGTGTACGGGCGCGCATTGAAACTGGCTATCAGGATCTTATCAAAGAACCAATAGTAGATTTGTTTATCAAATTCATGATATGCGCTGACAGCAGAAAACACCCAAATGAATGGACTTTTATAGAAGAGTTACTGGTTGAGCTTTGGGGAATTAGCGGGATGCGGGAAAATGATACTTTTGATGAAATGCAGAGGAAACTGTCTGCTGTAGTGAACGTTGTTAAGAAGAATATTCAGCAAAAGCTTGATACAGAGCAATGGCACAGTACTTTGAATAGTATTATTGATTTTTTTGGCATTGGAAATATAAAGGCGAAATTCCCGGCGTATAAACAAGGTACTTACTTTATGAATGTAATCAACCAATTTGAAAGTCTCTTTTTTGAGGAATATGTAGCCGCACACGGAGTATGGAACTTAGCGATTGAAAACTTTCGCGGAGATCATTCCGTTCCTATCATGACAATTCATAAAAGTAAGGGATTAGAATACAATGCTGTATATTTTATTGGATTAGAGGATTCCGCTTTTTGGAATTTTAGAAATCAACCAGATGAGGATAGATGTACATTTTTTGTGGCGCTATCACGTGCAAAGGCGTCTGTTACATTTACATTTTGCAAAAAACGATCTGGCATGAAGTGCCCTATGCAAAGACACAACGCGATTAACGAATTTTTTGATTTATTACAAAGGCCTGGAATTGCAGAGGTAAAGCGTTTCCAAAACCGCTAACTGATTTCACGCACTTGAAATTACAAAAGCGCTGCGAGACAATGATTTGTGCCTACATCTTTTTTGCCAACACATGGCAGAACAACACCTGAAATCTTCGGATTTCAGGTGTTTTTCGTTATAAAGATAAATCTGGGATCAAGAAGAGCTCCCGCATTGCAAAATGCAATGCAGGAGTGTTTTTCAGTCGCAGACATCATCCGCTACGCGGCACAGTACATCGGGGTGGTTGGAGATGATGCAGTCTACGCCCCGGGCGATCATATCTTTCATGTTCTCCTCGTCATTTACCGTCCAGGTGTTGATCTTCATGCCCCGGCCGTGGAACAGTTTCATCAGCTCCGGCTGATATTGCAGAAGCATATACCGGGGATGCATATTGTCGGCATTGGAGCGCTGGACATAATGTTCCATGTCCAGATAGGGCTTATCATACAGAAGGCCGGTTTCAATGTCCGGGCACAGCTCCTTGAAATGCTGCATGGAGATATGGTTGAAGGAGGAAACGAACACTTGCTCCTGCATCTGGCGTTTGCAGATTTCGTCGATCACCCGTTGCTCCAGATTCTCGTAAAACACCTCGTAGTTTTTCAGTTCCATGTTCAGCAGCATCTTGGTCTCCTTACAGAAGTCCAGCAGCTGGCCAAAGGTCCAGATATGCTGACCTGCAAATTCCGGAGACTTCCAAGCCCCGATATCCAGTGAGAGCAGCTCATCATAGGTCATGTTCTTGATGAAGCCGGTGCCGTTGGAGGTGCGCTCTACAGAGGCATCATGAAAAATCACCAGCTTGCCGTCTTTGGTGATGTGGACGTCGCTTTCAAAGCCGTCGGCAGCGGTCTTTTCCACTGCCATCCGGAAGGCCAGAGGGCTGTTCTCCGGGTAATTGCCGGAAAAACCGCGGTGCGCAAGCAAAAGTGGGCGTTTCATATGATTCTCTCCTTACACGTAATAATAAAAGCGCATGACGCTCCCGTCATACGCTTCTCTCAACATCTCTGATTTGTATTATAGCCGAATAAACAGGGAAATACAAGTATTAACACAAAATTTTGGCAAAAGGAATTTCGGAACGAAATAGAACAGAAGTGCCCGCAGTTTTTGATAAAAACCGAGGCTGTTGCTGCAACAGCCTCGGTTTTGTGTGCGTTTACTGGTGGATGGCGGTGCCGGTTTTGCCGGCTACGCCGTCCTTGGCCTTTTCCAGCAGCGTGATGAGGGCGGAGCGACCGGGGGCACTTTCGGCAAACTCCACGGCGGCCTCCACCTTGGGCAGCATGGAACCGGGGGCAAAGTGCCCCTCACCGATGTACTTGCGGGCCGCGTCAGGAGTCAGGGAATCCAGCCACTTTTCATCAGGCTTGCCGAAGTTGATGGCAACCTTTTCTACGGCAGTGAGGATGATAAGGGTGTCGGCTTCCACCTGCTGAGCCAGTACGCAGGATGCGAAGTCTTTGTCGATAACAGCGGCGGCGCCCTTCAGATGGTGCCCCTCAGTCTTGTAGACGGGAATTCCGCCGCCGCCGCAGGCCAGCATCTGCGTGGGCTGTACCCCCATGCCGGAGAGGATGTTCAGGCAATCCTTCAGGGAATAGGTCACGCCCTCCATCACCGCCCGGAGCAGGTCCCGGCGCTGATGCATGCCGCTGAGGCCGAAGAACATGCCCCGGCAGTCCGCGTCCAGGTGCGGGGTGCGCTCACCCATGAGATAGGGGGCGTACAGCAGCTTGTTGGCGCCGATGGGGCTCTGGGCGGCCTCCCGGTTGATTAGGTCGTAGGCGTCCACGCCCATGGAAGCGGCAGCCTCCTTCTCCGCGGCGCAGAAATTGTCCCGGAACCACTTCAGGGACAGACCCGCCGCCTGGGTCACGCCCATGACGTGCCAAGCACCGGGTACCGCGCAGCAGAAGGTGTGCACCCGACCCAGGGGATCAATGGACAGCTGGCTGGTGTGGGCAAACACCACGCCGCTGGTGCCAATGGTGGTAAAGGCCTTGCCGTCCTCCACCACACCGGTGCCCACCGCGGCAGCGGCGTTGTCCCCCGCGCCGCCCACCACCAGGGTGTCCTCGCTTAGCCCGGTGAGGGCGGCCGCCTTGGCGCTCACGTGGCCGGTAACCTCGCAGGACTCGTACACCTTGGCCAGCAGGGCGGGGTCAATGTCCAGCTTCTCCAGCATCTCCGCGCTCCAGCAGCGGTTGGGCACGTCCAGCAGCTGCATGCCGCTGGCGTCGGATACCTCCGTGGCGTAGTCCCCGGTGAGCATGTAGCGCACATAGTCCTTGGGCAGCAGGATGTGCCGGCACTTGGCGTAGATCTCCGGCTGATGATTGCGCACCCACAGGATCTTGCTGGCGGTGAAGCCCGTGAGAGCCGGGTTGGCCGTGATCTCAATGAGCCGCCGGGCGCCCACCCGCTGGGTAATTTCGTCGCACTCCGCCTGGGTGCGCTGGTCGCACCAGATAATGGACGGACGCAGGACCTCCCCCGCCTCGTCCAGCATCACCAGGCCGTGCATCTGCCCGGAAATGCCCAGGGCTTTCACGTCCCCGGTGTCCACGCCGCTCCTGGCCAACACCTGGCGGATGGTCTCCACCGCCGCGCGCCACCAGTCCGCCGGGTCCTGCTCCGCCCAGCCGTTTTGCGGCTGCGTCATGGGATATTCCACCGTGGCGGAGGCCATGACCTGCCCCCCCTGATCGAAAAGGACCGTTTTGGTACCCGAAGTACCCAAGTCAATGCCCAGTACGTATTTCATCGTATGTTTCCTCCCGTGCGCCGCTATGGCGGCCAATGGGGAATGCATTCGCCGCGCAGGGGGATTTTCCCTGCCGAAAGCCTGAAATACATGTATATTTTGGCTTGCGTGTTCGGACACACATATCGCATTGCCCCATTCAAGAAAGACGCGCTCCATTGCCTGCGCCACCCCTTGACAGGCGCGGGGAAGCGGGTACAATAAAAGGCAGAAAACCCCAGGAAGATTAAAGGAGGAGTATATCCCATGAGCATTACCACCCGGCCCTTCGGGCAAACTGCCCAGGGCGAAACGGTCACCCAATACATCCTGACCAACAAGACCGGCGCCACGGTGAAACTCATCAACTATGGCGCCAACCTCACCAGCCTCACCGTGCCGGACCGGGAAGGCAAGCTGGCGGACGTGGTGACGGGCTTTGACACCCTCGAGGGCTACCTGAAGCCCCACGGCAGCATGGGCGACACCATCGGCCGCTACGGCAACCGCATTGCCAAGGGTCGCTTCACCCTGGACGGGGTGACCTACCAGCTGGCCATCAACAACGGGGAGAACCACCTCCACGGCGGCCTGGTGGGCTTCAGCGCCAAGCTGTGGGAGGGTACGGCCATGGAAGGCGTGGGGGAGGACAGCGTCCGCTTCCACCTGGTCAGCCC
>ERZ827524.2419-NODE-2419-length-13396-cov-3.496065_pt1 | contig 13396 bp, 6 predicted proteins | sample MGYA00519702_ERZ827524 | MGnify/ENA primary metagenome ERZ827524 (study PRJEB31778, sample SAMEA3449341) | human gut metagenome | biome: human gut; feature: human-associated habitat; material: faeces | place: United Kingdom | collected 2010/2012 ...
GTGTAGTTTTAGATTACGATAACCCTCCCCTTGAAGCCAACGATTCTAAAAAACTGTCCCCTGCTAAACGGGAGGCTCTATACGAAAAAATAATGGCCGAAGCAAAATATGCGGGCATAGGCTTATGCAGTGAACGGGAAATAGACGAAATTAACATTCTTCAGGCTTCTATGCTGGCTATGCGCCGTGCATTAGAAAATTCCAAGGCTCCCGCCGATTTTCTTTTGGCAGACGGCAACTGCCTGCCGGGCGCGCTGCCCGCTCAAAGAGAACAGGCGGTCGTTGGCGGGGACGGGCTCAGTCTGTGCATTGCCGCCGCTTCCATAATTGCAAAGGTAACTAGAGATAGGATGATGCTGGAATATGCGCAGAAATATCCCCAGTACGGCTTTGATGCGCATAAAGGCTACGGTACCGCCCAGCATAGGGCTATGCTTGAAAAATACGGCCCATGTCCCATCCACCGGCTCTCTTTCCTAAATCCAAAGCGCAAAAGCGAGGGCCTCAGGGGGCGGGGGAATCTGGCCGAGGAAGCGGCCTGCGGCTATCTTGAAGGGGCCGGCTATAAAATATTATCCAGAAATTATTCAGTTCCGGGCGGCGAAATAGATATAGTCGCTGAAGAATCGGGTATAACGGTGTTTGTAGAGGTTAAATACCGCTCAGACAGTGCTTTGGGTTCTGGTGCCGAAAGCGTTACTCCCCGTAAGCAGGCTTGTCTAAGAAGAGCGGCCCAAGCGTATCTGGCTGAAAATAATATAACGGGCCGAGCGCGGTTTGACGTATTGGAATTATCCGGCCCGTCTTCTTTCTATGATATCCGGCATATAAAAAACGCATTTGAATAAACGGTAGGTGCTTTATGACTAAGAAAACCAAGAAAATCATTTTAATAACAGCCTGTGTGCTGGTGCTTGCTATAGCCGCAGCCATTATAATATCCTCTTTTGTGGGTTTTCAGCCTAAAGGAGTGAATCTGATTAAAAACGGCGGCTTTGAGGACGTGCAGAACGGCCTGCCCGTTGATTGGTATACTGAATCCTATACTACCGGAGCGGATTTCTCGGTTGTGTCGGACGGCTATGACGGAAACAGCGTCAAAATAGTAAATAATAACTATAATGACGCTCGATTTGTGCAGGAGGTCTCGGTCAATCCCAACGCAATATACCGTCTCAGCGCCTGGGTTAAAACTGAGGATGTTCAGGCCAGGCCGGGGGTGGATGAAAACAGCGCCTGTGCCAATGTCTCTGTCTTGGAGATGTTTTATATAAGCCAGACCCTTTCGGGTGACAGTGAGTGGACGCGCATAGATTTTTACGGCCAGACAGGCGCCGGTCAGAAAAGCATACTTGTTGCCATGCGTTTGGGCTTTTACAGCGGCGATACTATGGGTACTGCATACTTTGACAATGTAGAACTGGTGCAGGTGGATTCTGTTCCGGAAGGAATAGTGCCTGTAAGTTGGGTTTCTACTATGGGCGGAGGAGATACCCGCCCCGCAGGCGACGTACAGGCCATAGAAGGCAAATCCATGGGCCTGGGCCTGCTGTTTATATTTGTGGTAATCCTGGTATTTACCTTTGGGTACCGCGCAAATAATAATCTCTTCCGCGATAAATGGTGGATCTTTATGATTATTTTTGTGGGTCTGCTTGTCAGAGTATACAAGGCCTCTACCGTCCGCGGGTTTTATACCGACATAAACTGCTTTTCAAGCTGGGCGGGCACAATGGCTCAGGACCCCTTGAATCTTTATAATACCCATTGCGATTATCCGCCCTTGTATATGATGCTCCTGGGCATTGTCGGCACCCTTTCAAAATGGCTGAACCTGCCCTTGGGCACTCTGGACAGTCCCTTTGGCCTTGTACTGCTTAAAATATTTCCCATAGCCTGTGATTTGCTGCTGGGCTGGTTCATATACCGCGTAGCCTCAAAGAAGCTGGGCGTGCGCGCGGGCACCTGCCTTGCCGCAGTTTATATATTTAATCCCGCAGTAATAATTAACAGCGCCTCCTGGGGACAAGTGGATTCGGTGCTTATCCTCTTTATGGTTCTGGCAATATATTGCTTTATCAAGCGCAAATATGCGCTGGGGGTATTCTCCTATCTGGCCGGGCTGCTTATTAAGCCTCAGGCGCTTATATTCGCGCCCATAATGCTCTTTGGAGCCATTAAGGGCATGATAGAATGCGGTCAGGATTTAAGAAATCCGGAAAAAAAGAATATAGCCAGGAAGCGCGTGCTGGCTTTTACGGGTTCCATGCTGGGTTCGGTGGCCATATTCTTTGGGCTGAGCTGGCTGTTTATGCCGGACGGAGAAAATATCCTATGGCTGTTCGAGCATTATTTCAACACAATGGGACAGTATCCCTGGGGCACTCTCTCCGCCTTTGACTTCTTCGGCCTTATAGGCGGTCAGTGGGTTGCTGTAAGCGAGGGCGAATTCCTGGGTATAAGCTATGAAGCCATTAATGTAATAATGACAGCTCTTGCCATAGCCATTCCTACTTTCCTTTACTGGATTAAGCGCGTCCGTGCCAAGAATGGTAAAATCATATATAAAATAGAGCCCAAGAATAGGACCATGTTCCTTGCCGCGGCGGTAATTGCCGCAGGGGTAGCTACCCTGCCTGCCATGGTGCATGAAAGATATATGTTCCCGGCATTAGCTTTAATCCTTATGGCGTTTGTGGTATATAAGGACAGACGGCTCATCTATGCCTATGCCGGCCTTTCCGGAATACATTATATAAATGTGGGCCTCGTCCTTTATGCTTACGGCGGCAAGGCTTATACGGGCAATGAAGCACAGAGCTACATGACGGCTGATAACCCGTTTATGATAATAGGCTCTCTTCTCATATGCCTGCTGTTTATATATCTGGTTTATGTTGCCTTTTCCATAAGAAACGGCCATATAAAGGAGTTTGAGCCTATTGCTGCGGGCGCCGGGGATGAAGCTTTTAGTCCCATAACGCTGCGGGACGAGAGCCTGAAAAATGAACTCTTTGAGAAAGAACTGATTTTACATGCAGCTGGATCCAACGCGGCCGGCGAGGAGGACGCGGTTATGGATGAAAGCGCTTTAGCTGATGCAGTTCAAAATCAAAAAAGTTTAATAGGTCCGTCCTGCGGCGAAGAAGAAATAGAGAATAAGCAGGGCCAAAGCTCCCAGGAGATGAGCGGGCCGGAGAATGCTGAAGAAGCGGCCGGTGATGCAGGCAATACGGCGGAAAAAAACAGTCTTGAAGGCACAGAAGGGACGTTGGCTATGGACGGCATGGAAAACGCGCAGAATATTGGGGAGGGTACCTTGAAGGATAACGGCGGCATTCATCCCGGCCCGGAGGAATCGGCTCTATCTGAGACTCAGGAAGGCGTATCTGAAACAGATGCGGCTGTCCAGGAGGAGCCGGGCGCTGTTCAGGCTGATGAAAAAACGGCGCAGGCTGATAACTGCGGGGAAGAAAGCGGGGAGCAGGAGAAAAGCGCCTCGGATGCGCCCGCCGCGCCTGACGGCACTCCTCTTGTGCGCACGGCGGAAAATCTCTCTGAATTAAAGGTTATATGTACGCTGGAATCTAAGCGCAGGCATGATTTTAATAAAGCGCATAAGAAGCGGCTGCTGGATTTAAAGGATATCCTGATAATGGCGGTTGTAACCATAATTTATTCAGTGGTAGCTTTTATTAATCTGGGTTCAACCGAGTATACCCCCTCCTCCTATTGGGAAACCCAGACGCCAAACGAGGAGGCTGTAATAGATTTTGGCGGGATATATGATATAGAGAGGATATATTTGAACCTCAATGTGCAGGAGGTCGCCACAGATTACAGCATGCGGCTCTATTATTCAGAGGACGGGACCAACTGGCAGACATTAGATACCCTGACCTTTAACAGCTTTAAGCTGTTCGTATGGAACCAGACGGGCGAGCTGAACGGAGATAATACGGTAAATGTGCGTGCGCGTTATTTCAGGATAGTTTCAGACAGCCTGAATAAAGGCATGCGGGTAAATGAAATAGTGTTCTATCAGGATGCGCAGGAGGATATCCTCGTACCCATTCAGAGCGTGGACGGAGCTTCAGGAGAGCATGGAGCCGCCTGCTTAACGGACGAACAGGATACAGCCGCCGTGCGCACCTATATGTCCTGCATGTATTTTGATGAAATATACCATGCGCGCACGGCTTACGAAAATATAAACAGCTGGAACGTATACGAATGGACGCACCCGCCGCTGGGCAAGGTTATAATGTCCCTGGGTATACGGGCCTTTGGCATGAATCCCTTCGGCTGGCGTTTCTGCGGTACTGTTGCTGGTATTCTGATGCTGCCCGCGATGTATATTTTCGGCAAGCTGCTCTTTAAGAAGCGGGTCTGGGCTTCGGCTTTAATGCTGCTTATGACCCTGGACGGCATGCATTACGTTCAGACCAGGATAGCCACGATAGATTCCTATTCGGTGCTGTTTATTATCCTGATGTTCCTATGCATGTATAAATATTATACAATGAGCTTCTATGAGGACAAGCTTTGGAAGACCTTTATTCCGCTGGGCCTTTCGGGCATATTCTTCGGGCTGGGGGCCGCTACAAAATGGATATGCCTTTATGCCGGCGTCGGGCTGGCGGTTATCTTCTTTATAAGCCTGGGCCGCCGGATTATGGAATATATGCGAGCGCTGGACGCGGTTAAGCACCCTGAAAAATATAGTCAGGCTGAACTTAAGTATTTAAGGCATATAAGCGACAGCTGTCTGCGCAACGTAATACTGACGCTGCTGTTCTGCGTGCTGTTCTTTGTAATAATACCGTTGATAATATACTGCCTGAGCTATATCCCGTATTTCGATACGCCAGAAAACCTGGGTAAAAAGTGGTACGATATAATCTGGCAGAATCAAGAGGCCATGTTTAATTATCATTCGGGGCTGTCGGACAGCCATAGCTTCCGCTCGCCCTGGTATGAATGGCCGGTTATGGCGCGGCCCATGTGGTTCTATGACGGAGTGGATACTGCTCCGGCGGGCATGATGGAATGCATATCCTGCTGCGGCAATCCGCTGATATGGTGGGCGGGCCTGGTATGCACGGTGATAAGCATTGCAATACTCGTTAAAAAGGCGCTGAGGCGGTATAAGGTGACTTCGCCCCAGATGCTTTTAAGGCGGAACAGGGAAGTGCAGATGCTGCTGTTTATTACTCTGGGCCTTGCGGCCAATTATCTGGCCTGGGTATTTGTGCCCCGCTCTACCTTTATATATCATTATTTTGCTTCTCTGCCCTTTATAATGATGTTTACGGTATATGTCTTTAAAAAGCTCTATGAGAGCGCTTCAGGCAGGCATAAAAAGCAGGTGGCTGCCGGCATAATAGCTTTCTTCGCCTTTGCGCTGGTGCTGTTCGCCATGTTCTATCCCATTTATACCGGCACTATGGTATCCCGCTGGTATGTGGATAATTTCCTGGTATGGCTGCCCTCCTGGACTTTCCACGGCTGATAAAAGGAGATATTAGTTTTGAAAAGTTTAATAGCAAAAGTTAAAAGCAAGCTTATAAATAAGCTGGGGGAAAGCAAATATGTCGCTTTTATGCAGTTTGTGCGCTTCTGCCTGGTTGGGGTGCTTAATACATTAGTAGATTACGGCGTGTTCGTATTTTCCTATAACGTGATTATGGGAAGAAATGAAAGCCTGGATTTTTTGGCGATAGGCCTGGGCTGGTGCGCAGGCGTAGTCTGCTCATTTATATGCAATTCGCGCTGGACTTTTGAGCAGAAAAAATGGTCGGGTAAAAAAATTGTGCTGTTTATAATTTTAAACGGTATTTTATATGGGCTTACCTGGCTCAGCTGCAGGCTGCTTGGTTCGTTAGGAATTGTAGAAGAGCTGGCAAAGCTAATAACTCTGCCCTTTACTACTATCCTCAACTTTTTGGGCAATAAGCTTGTTATATTCCGAAACGCCGGGAAGACGGCGAGCGGGCGGGAGTAATATATTTGCGCGCCCGTTTAAAGGCTTTGGGACGCTTAGCACTGGTGCGCTTTTGGATGCTGCGGAGGAATAAATTTAGTTTGAGGCGCGCTCCTTTAGCCCCGCTCCCCATTTACGGGGAGCGGGGCTGGGGCGGGGCGAGCCGGAGAAGAAAATATATTTAAGGGGATTTTAAAAGGAGGACGGCATGCTTTCAAAGGTAATGAGCTTTGCGCTTAACGGCCTGGAAGGCCATGAGGTGCTGGTGGAAACAGATATTGCCGGCGGACTGCCTGGTTTGGAAACTGTAGGCTTGCCCGACGCTGCCGTAAAGGAATCCAAGGAGCGGGTGCGCGCCGCCATCAAAAACAGCGGCTTTGAGCTTCCCTTGGGCCGTATAACCGTGAATCTTGCTCCTGCCGACGTCCGTAAAGAGGGAACGCTTTATGATTTGCCTATAGCGGTAGGAATCCTCCTGTCCAGCGGCCAGTTAAAATTTATGCCGGACGATATATTAATTGTAGGAGAGCTTTCTCTCAGCGGGGATATCCGTCCCGTTCACGGCATAATGCCCATATTGCTTTCAGCGCGCGAAAAAGGATTTAAAAAGGCCGTAGTGCCCATGGGCAACCAGGCTGAAGCGCGTTTTATTGAAGATATGGAGATATATGCTCCGGAAACGCTGTCCCAGCTTGTCCGATTTTTTGAGGGAGAAATTAAATTAGAGCGCGTTGCCAACGAGTCATGGGAAAGCTTGAAAAAATCTGATATTGCGGCTGAGGATTTCAGCAGGATAAAGGGTCAGTCAATGGCCAAGCGTGCTATGGAGATAGCGGCGGCAGGCGGGCATAATATACTTTTGCTTGGGCCGCCTGGTTCGGGTAAGACCATGCTGGCGCGCGCTCTGCCGTCTATTTTGCCTGATCTGACCTTTGATGAGGCGCTGGAGGTAACTAAAATTCACTCTGTTGCGGGTATATTGGATAATAAGAAAGGCATTATTACCCAGCGTCCGTTCAGGGCGCCCCATCATACGGCCAGTGCTCCCGCGCTTACAGGCGGCGGCTCTAAGGCGCGTCCGGGAGAAGCTTCTTTGGCGCATAACGGCGTATTATTCCTGGACGAGCTGCCTGAATGCTCCCGAATGGCCCTTGAAGCGCTCAGACAGCCCCTTGAGGATGGGTTTATTACTGTTTCACGGGTCTCAGGTACGGTCAGCTATCCGGCGCGGTTTATGCTGGTAGCCGCCATGAATCCCTGTCCGTGCGGGAATTTCGGCTCGCGTATCAAAGAATGTAAATGTACTCCCTCTCAGATCAGCCGGTATCTGTCTAAAGTGAGCGGTCCCTTATTGGACAGGATAGATATACAGATAGAGGTGGAAGAGGTAACGTATAGTCAGATGAGGCAGGAGCATGAGGAGGAGGATTCGGCCAGTATAAAGAAACGTGTGTGTCAGGCGCGGGATATACAGTCCCGGCGGTTTGAGGGCAGCGGCTGCTATGCAAATTCTCATATGAGCAATGCCCAGATGAATAAATTCTGCGGTATGTCCCCTCAGGCCGAAAAACTGCTGAGAAAGGCATTTAATACGCTGAAGCTGAGCGCCCGTGCATATACCAGGGTACTGAAGCTGGCGCGCACTATTGCAGATTTAGGAGCAAGTGAACGGATAGAAGATATACATATAGCAGAGGCTGTTCAATATAGGAATCTGGATAGGAAATACTGGCAGAGCAGCGAGGTGTAGCGGGTGCGGCCTGCGGTTAAGCTGGTTTTAATATTATAGCTTCAACGGCAGTGATGACGGCGCGGAGCCCGCCCTCCCGCAAAGCGGGAGGGCGGGGCGAGGCGGCGCACATATAACCGGGGGGCGGCTCTTTGGCAGGCTTTGCCTGCCTGGGCCGGGGCTAAAGCCCCGGCCGGCGGCCGTTGGCCGCTAAGAGCCGCCCCCCGGCTATATGTGCGCCGCCTCGCTTTTGCCGCTTTGGCAAGCGCCGAAAGTCCAGAATGGTTTCGGGAGGCAGGCTATAGTTATCTCGGCATTAAAATTCTTTACATATTTTCTCTTGATTTTTGTTTGGCCGTATGTTATCTTGTTAAGTATATTGAATAATGCGGTTCAATCCAATTTGATGTGTGTTTATATGCGGCGTAATAATTTCTTTGGGTCTGGAGGTTAGTTAATATGTGTTACAGCGAGGAGGAGGGCTTGTACCTTGCGCTTGCGTCAGCGCCTGGAATGACCTGCGACCGCTATGAAAAGCTGCTGGAAAGGTGTGAGTCTCCAGGCGAAATATGGGACAATATAAGCCTGGGCAATCCTGATGTGGCTTTTCTCGGTCAGGAACTTATAACCTATCTTTTGGCGCATAAAAGCCCAAGTTATATAAGCGAATATATCAATCAGCTGGAAGAAAAGGGAGTAAAGGCGGTATGCCGGGGAATGAGCGATTACCCTGAAGCGCTGGAAAATATCCAGAATCCTCCTCCGGTGCTTTATTATAAGGGGGATTTTTCCATAGCCTTTTCAGACTGCGCCATTGGTATAGTGGGTTCGCGCAGGTGTACTTATTACGGCAAAAATACGGCCGCCCGTTTCGCGCGCGAGCTGGCCGGACAGGGCCTGCCCATTATTTCCGGCCTGGCGCGTGGAATTGACACACAGGCTCATAAAGGGGCGCTGGAGGCAATGGGCAAAACAATAGCTGTATTGGGCTGCGGCCTGGATGTAATTTATCCGCCTGAAAATAAAAGGTTGTATGATGAAATAGCCGACCGGGGGCTTATAATAAGTGAGTTTTCCCTGGGAACGCCGCCCCTGCCCTCCAATTTTCCCCGCCGCAACCGTATAATAAGCGCGCTCTCCAGAGTGCTTTTGGTGGTGGAGGCGGCTATTAAAAGCGGGGCATTGATAACCGCCAACTGTGCAATAGACCAGGGCAGAGATGTGTTTTTTGTACCGGGCAATATAGATTCACCCGCTTCAGTTGGTACAAATATGATGATTAAGGAAGGCCTGCCGTCAGCGCTGGGACCTGAAGATATTTTAGAACACCTGGGCATTTCAGCGGATAATCAGGAAGATAACCAAGCGCCCGATTTAAATGAGAAAGAATTGCGTATAGCAGACCTGCTTCTGGAAAAGGATATGAGCATAGACGAGCTGTGCGACGGCACTCTTTTGAGCGCTTCTGAGCTGGGCAGCCTTTTGACAATGCTTGAAATGCGTGGTATAGTAACACAGCTGCCAGGTAAGCTGTATACGCTGAATAATAAAAAGCAGTTTTTCGGAGGACAATGAATGTATAATCTTTTAATTGTGGAGTCTCCTACAAAATGCCGCACAATAGGGAAATTCCTGGGCAAGGATTATAAAGTGCTTGCAAGCGGCGGACATATTGTGGATCTTCCTAAGAGCAAAATGGGAGTGGATATTGAGCATTCCTTCACTCCAGAATACAAAACCATGGCGGGCAAAAAAGAGACGGTAGACGAGATAAAAAAGGCCGCTAAGGGAGCCGAAAAAGTGTTTCTGGCGACCGACCCCGACCGCGAGGGCGAGGCTATTGCATGGCATATAGCCCATTTGCTTAATATAGATGAAAAAGATGACTGCCGTGTGGTTTTTAATGAAGTCACTTCTCAGGCGGTAAAGAATGGGATAAAGCACCCCCGGCCCATAGACCGCAATCTGGTAGATGCTCAGCAGGCGCGCCGGGTGCTGGACAGGCTGGTTGGCTATGAGATAAGCCCAGTGCTGTGGCGCAAGGTTAAAACAGGGCTTTCGGCCGGCAGGGTACAGTCGCCGGCAGTTAAGCTTATAGTGGACCGCCAGAAAGCCATAGACAGCTTTGTGCCTGAGGAATACTGGCTTTTGGGGGCTGTGTTGCTAAAAGACCGCAAAAAGTTTACCGCTTCATTTTATGGCACGGCGGAAGGCAAGCTGGAGTTAAAGACAAAAGAACAGACGGAAAGCATAATTTCAAAGCTTGAAGGTGCAGAATATGTAGTAACCAAGTATAAAGAGGGCCAAAAGAAGCAGCACGCACCTTCTCCGTTTACTACCAGTCTGCTCCAGCAGGAGGCCTCGCGCAAGCTTGGATTCTCAGCTAAGCGGACCATGTCGGTGGCGCAAAGTCTGTATGAAGGTGTGGAAATTAACGGAGAAGGCGTGGGTATTATTACTTATATCCGCACAGATTCTCTGAGAATAGCTGCTGAAGCTATAACTGAGGTGCGGGAATATATAGGGGAAAAATACGGATCGGATTATCTTCCCTCTTCTCCCAATTACTATAAATCCAAAAAGAATATTCAAGATGCCCATGAATCCATAAGGCCGACTTCACTTGCGAGAGAGCCTGAAAGCATTAAGGAGTTTTTATCCAGCGACCAGTATAAATTATATAAACTTATATTTGACCGGTTTGTAGCATGCCAGATGTCAGAAGCAGTTTACAAGACCAAATCAGCTGATATAACAGCAAATGGCTATATATTCAGGGCTACAGCGTCCGAACGGGCGTTTGACGGCTTTATGACGGTTTATATAGAAGGCAAGGATAATGAGGAGACAAAGGAGAAAAAGCAGTCTTTGCCCGCTTTGGCTGAGGGAGACAAACTGTCCTTTGTTGAATTTAAATATGATCAGCATTTTACCGAGCCGCCTCCATATTATATCGAGGCTTCTCTGGTTAAGGAGCTGGAGGAACAGGGAATAGGCCGTCCCAGCACATATGCGACCATAATTTCTACTATCATCGATCGGAAATATATAGAAAGAGATAAGAAAAGGCTCGTTCCTACAGCTCTTGGTATATGTGTAAATGATTTTATGATGAAAAGCTTTCCTGATATAGTAAATGTGCATTTTACTGCCGAGATGGAAACAAAGCTGGATGAGGTAGAAGAAGGGGATAAAAACTGGGTTGAAGTTATGAAGGAGTTTTACGGGCCCTTTGAAAAGAGCGTTGAAAAGGCCGGAAGTGCCGACAGAGTTAAAGTGCCGGTGGAAGAAACAGATATTAAATGCGAGAAATGCGGCCGCAATATGGTTGTGCGTTCTTCCCGGTTCGGTAAATTTTTGGCCTGTCCCGGTTATCCGGAGTGTAAAAACACTAAGCCTTTGCCTGAGGACGAGGTAGATGTGCCTTGTCCTAAATGCGGCGGCAAGCTGATAAAAAAGACTTCTAAGAAGAGCTTTAAGAAGTTTTACGGCTGTGAAAATTATCCTGACTGTGATTTTGCCGCACCTGGTTTGCCGACAGGAGAAAAATGCCCTGAATGCGGAGGGATACTGGTAAGCGGTTTTAAAGGCAGGCCGTTTTGCATGAATCCCGATTGTCCGACCCGCGCAAAAAAGCAGACGGAGGATGGGGAAAAAACGGCAAAAAAGAGCACAGGCAAAAAAGCTAAAGGCTGAATTTGCGTTATATATAATATAACCCGGCCATTCGGCCGGGTTGCAGCGGCACAATATGCAGGGGGGACGCTTTTTAAAGCGTCCCCCCTGCATATTGTGCCGCTGTATGGGGGGGGCGTTTGCGGCCTGCGGCCGCTAACCTGGCCGGAGCCGGCTCTGCCGGCTCCAGCCAGGGGCAGGCAGCTGCCTGCCAAACGCCCCAATGAGCGGCGTCCGCCGCAATGATAAGGCCTTAAAGGGCTTTTAAGCTTAAGCCCTTTAAGGCCGTATCATTTATTAGTTCGGGAACTAATTGTCAGAAGTAGGGATTGAAGCCTCGCTTTGAGCCTGAAGCCGGTTAAATTCTTTTCTGAATTTAAGCATAACTATAACTGCCAGTATACCGGCCAGCGCGGCTGTCACTGTTGAATTCAGCCAAAGCCCTGTGAGCTTAAGAGGCCATAACGCTCCAATCAGTATTAAGGGAAACATAAGCGCGGTTGAAACAGATATTATGGAGGCGGGAACTGGTTTGTCTACGGCAATCATATAGCTTTGGGTGGCAAAGGAAAACCACCGTGTTATATAAGTCAGGCTGAACAGCTGCAGCGCCGTTCCCGCTTCGGTTAAAAAGCTTTGGGTCGGATCCTTTATAAATAGCGAAGATAGCTGTTCGGGAATGACAAGCATTATTATGGTCGCTGTTACCGAAACAATAGCACTGGCGGTAAAGCAGCATTTTTCAATAGCCTTAACCCGTGCATAATTTCCCGCACCCCAGTTGTAGCCCACTGCGGGCTGTAGAGAATCGCATACTCCGTACAGAATAGGCTGAACTATTTCTCCGAGATACATCAGTATCCCGTAAATAGATACAGCGGACGGACCGCCCATGTCCAGGAGCACAATGTTCATAAGGATAGAAGTAATACGGCCTGCTATATTGTTGAGAAAATTTGGGCTTCCGCAGGTTATAATCTGACGGATAAGATCCAGACTGAAACGCGGCCTGCAAAAGCGAAGCTGCAGTCTGCTGCGCAAAAAGGGATAAAGGGCAAGGAGCGCGCATATAAGCATGCCCGAACATGTAGCCAGCGCCGCGCCCCAAATTCCCCACTTAAATACAAAAAGAAAAGTAAATTCCAGTACCGCGCCTATAACAGCCATAAGGATATTAAGGGTAAAGCTGCGCTTTATCTGGCCGCATATGCGAAGATAATTGTCCATCGCAAAAACTATGGTGGTAACAGGAGAGCATATCGCATAAACCCTCATATACTGCACTGCCATATGGGCCAATTCTCCTTCGGCTCCAAGCATACCTATCAGGACAGGGGCGGAGGCATAAAGAATGCCGCCTATAAGCGCGCCGGTTGCTACAATCATGATGCAGGCGCAGCTGAATATATTATTAGCCTCCTGTTCTTCCTTCTTGCCCAGGCTGATAGCTATGGGTACGGCTGAACCCAGGCCGATAAGGTCGGCCAGAGAAAAATTTATAACTACAAAAGGAAAGGCGAGGTTGAGGGCCGCAAAAGCGGTTTCATTAAGAAATTGGCCGACGAAAATTCCGTCTAAGAGTCCATAGAGCGCTGAAGCCAGCATGCTGACAGCCCCTGGTATTGCCGCAATAAAAAATAGTTTTACGGGCGGCGTTTTAGCAAAAAGAGTTTTGGAACTCATGAATATATACTCCCCTTAGATAAACGGCATTAATTAATAGTGCTTAAAGCATTCGTACACCTTTATGACGTATTTCCCTTATAAGTTTGAGGTATTTTTGTGAGAATTTATTAACGGCCGCAACTATGCTTATAATTTCTTAAAATTAAAACTATATGCCCCATTGCAGCCAGTAATAGAAGGCTGAAATTATTCAGCGTTAAAAGAGGCGGCGAACCGCGGAGAGTAATTATAATACGGATTTATATTAAAGTCAACGATTGTTAGTTTTATTGAGTTTTCATTTAATTATAAGTGAATTCCCAAAGTAAGTTCCACAGTGGAAA
>ERZ827524.2421-NODE-2421-length-13386-cov-5.556747_pt1 | contig 13386 bp, 16 predicted proteins | sample MGYA00519702_ERZ827524 | MGnify/ENA primary metagenome ERZ827524 (study PRJEB31778, sample SAMEA3449341) | human gut metagenome | biome: human gut; feature: human-associated habitat; material: faeces | place: United Kingdom | collected 2010/2012 ...
GGCCGGGCTCCTTGATGGCTTCCGCGTAGTTGCCTGCGGCGGCGGTCGTGTGCTTGAGGATGTTGTTGGGGAACTTCTCGTGCAGCTGGGGCGCGCCGGGCTCCATGGCCTTCTGCACGTCGAGCACGAACGGCAGCTCCTCGTATTCGACCTCGATGGCGCGCACGGCCTGCATGGCCGCGACCTCGTCCTCCGCGATGACGGCGCAGACGTCGTCGCCGTAGTAGCGCACGTGCCGGTTGAGCAGGTGCCGGTCGGCGATGTCCTGGTGCGACGGATCCATCGACCACGGGTGACCGGCGGTCGGGAACGGGATGTCGGGCACGTCGAAGCAGGTCAGGATCTTCACGACGCCGGGGATCTTCTCCGCCTTGCTGATGTCGACCGACTTGACGAAGCCGTGCGCGATGGTCGAGTGCTTGATCCGGACGAGCAGCGCATCCTTCGGGGCCAGATCATCATAGTATTTTGTCCGGCCGGTCGCCTTGTCGAAGGCGTCGACGCGGACCTCACTTCTGCCTACGATGTTCATTCGGGTACCTCCATTTTGCCGGGTGATCGGCAAAACCCGGGCTTTGGCCCCGGATCCTGCCAGTTTTCCGATGTTATTGCTCATATTGTAGCATACAGTTTTTCGAAGAGAAAGTGGATTCATTATCTTACTTCATGAATAACGGCTTTTTTCGTGAATGTCGAAAATTTTGCATACTTCTTGCGGAAAACGGCAAAAATCCCTATACTGATTTGTAGAAAATCACAAGGAGTCTGGCTATGTCTGAATTTACCGCTGCTCCCATCGGCTGCCTCATCATGGCGGCAGGAAATGCGTCCCGCTTCGGAGAAAACAAGCTGACGGCGAGCTTTGCCGGCAAGAGCCTGTTTTCGCTCGCGCTGGCTGCGATCCCCGCGGACACGTTTGCCCGCGTCACCGTCGTTTCCCAGTATCCGGCGCTTTTGCAGGAGGCGGAGCAGGCCGGGTTTCATGCCATCCGGAATGACCGCCCGGACGACGGCATCAGCCGGACCATCCGCCTCGGCACCGAGGCCATGGCGGACTGCGCCGGGATCCTCTACATGGTCGCCGACCAGCCGCTTCTGCGGCAGGAGACGGTCCTGCGCATCGTGCAGGACTGGCGGCAGCACCTGGGCTGCATCGTCGGCGCGGCCCACAACGGCCATCGCGGCAACCCCTGCCTGTTCCCGGCGCGGTTTTTCCCGGAGCTGTGCGCGCTCGAGGGCGACCGCGGCGGCTCCTCCGTCATCCGCCGGCACGAAGACGCCCTCCGCCTCGTCGAAGCCGCCGAGCCCGAGCTCTCCGACTGCGACACCAAACAGGCCCTGGAAATCCTAAAGGGACAGGCGTGAGCCTGTCCTCTTTTCATGCCCGGTGGCCGCCGATCTGGTGGAAGCGGGTGCGGGCGGTGGCGCCGTCCTGGAGGCTCATGGCTTTCAGGACGGCGTCTTTGCCGTATTTTTCACGGATGGCGAGCAGCGTCTGCTGCATGCTGCGCTCGCGGGCGGCCTCCTCCGGCGGCTGCGCGGGCTGCGTTTCCGGAGCATCGGAAAAGAGGCTCAGCTGGCAGAATTCTTCCGCCGGCTGCGCGTCCTGCTCCGGCAGGACGTGCTCCGCGACGAGATACATCCGGCGCACGAGCAGCCGCCGGTCCACGATGCGGTCAAACAGGGCGGAGGCCGCTTCCATGATCCGCCGTGTGGAGGACGACGGTGCGTCGAGCTTCTGCGCGCCATGCGCGGCCTTCGGCACGCGCCGCCCGTAGCGGTCCTGCTCCACCGGGCCGGAATAGGCTGCGCGGTGGGCCGGGTCCGTCAGATTTTCAATGTCATAGCCGACTGTCAGCACGACCTGGTCCGTCACGAGGCCCTTTTCCACCAGCTCCAGCGAGAGCTGATCCGCCATTTCCCGCAAAACAAGCCGGGCCTTTGCCGCCTCGTAGGGGCAGCTTAGCACCTGCCCGGAGCTCAGGCTGTTCTCGGACGGGCGGTAGGCCTTGATGGACGGGACGGTGCAGGGCTCCCAGCCCCACGCGTGGTCGATGAGCAGCTCCGCATTCTTGCCGAACAGGCGGTAGAGCAGCTCCTCGTTCTGCTCGGAGCAAAGCGCGACGTCCCCCATCGTGAACATGCCGTGCGCCTCGAGCCTGCGGGCGATGCCGCGGCCGACGCGCCAGAAGTCCGTCAGCGGCCGGTGTGGCCAGAGCTCCCTGCGGAATTTCGTTTCATCGAGCTCTGCGATCCGCACGCCGTTTTCATCAGCCGGGATGTGCTTTGCCACGATGTCCATGGCGACCTTGGCGAGGAAGAGATTCGTTCCGATGCCGGCCGTCGCCGTGATGCCGGTCGTTTCGAGTACGTCGCGGATGATGGTCTGCGCCAGCTCGTGGGCGGTGCAGTCATAAGGATAGTCCGTCACATCGAGGAAGACCTCGTCGATGGAATAGACGACGATGTCCTCCGGTGCGATATATTTTCGGTAAATCTCATAGATGCGCGTACTGTATTCCATATAATAGGCCATGCGCGGCGGTGCGATCACGAAATCCACCGCCAGCGCAGGGTCGCGCTGCAGCTCGGAAAACTGGTGTGAGCTGCCGGTCAGCGTTCTGCCCGGCGCGCGGGCCTGCCGCCAGGCATTGACCTCGCGGACGCGCTGCCGCACCTCGAACAGCCGCCCGCGGCCGGAGATGCCATAGCTCTTGAGTGTCGGCGTGACGGCAAGGCAGATCGTCTTGTCCGTCCGCGACTCATCCGCCACAACGAGATTCGTGTTCAGCGGGTCCAGCCCCCGCTCGCGGCATTCCACGGAGGCATAGAACGATTTGAGATCAATGGCAAGATAGGTGCGCTGCTTCATCGTTTCCTCCCCGTCGTTTTCTGCTATTTTACCATATCGGCAAAGAGATTACAACACCAGCACAAAGAGCCGTGGCGAAACGCCACGGCTCGATGCATACATTAAAGTTCAATTCTCCTCCAGCAGACCGAAGCCCGCCACGGCCGAGGCCGGGAGCGAGAAGACGATGGCGCCTGCGTCGCTGTCCGGCCCAGCCTTGCGCAGAATGGAGCGCATGATCTCGGCCTTCTGCCCCGCCGCAGAGACAATAAGAATGACCTCCTTCTCCGCCGCGATGGAGATGTTGTAGAATTTCGGCGCGCCCTTTGCGCCGGTCCCCTTGCCGTGAAGGACCGTGCCGCCTCTGGCCCCGGCTGCGCGCGCCGCGTTCATCACGGCGTCCGTGCCGCCCTCGTTTGCAATGGCGATGATCAGCTCATAGGCGCAGCTCAGATCCGGTGTGTATTTCGGGCTTCTCCCGCCGTTCAGATATGCCACCGTATTTCCTCCTCCTACACTTTTGATCGGCACGGCGATGACGATGCCGTGCCCCGGCACGCCGATGTGCAGCCGCCGCTTCTGCGCGGCGATCAGCGCTGCCGTCTTTTCCGCGTCGGCGATCGTCAGCACAACGCGGCGTTCATTCGATTCGATGCCGAGCAGGTCGAGCATGCTCTGCACGGCCGTCCCGCGCCCATGGAGCGTGACGGTCAGCGGCAGGCCGAGCCCTTCGCACAGGTCCGTGAGGATCTCGAGCCGCTCCGGCGCGATGATGGAGATCACATAATTCATGCCGCATCCTCCCAAAGCTCCACAATGTCGAAGTCGCCATACTGCTCCGGCGCGGCGGCGGTACGCTTTGCGCGGCGCTCATAGACGAAGCCAACGGCCTGAATGGACAGCAGCGGCATCATGGCGACAAGGGCTACCACGCCGAAGGCGTCGCGCAGGATGTTGCCGCCGAGCGCGCTGCTTGCGCCCATGACGAACTGGAGCATGAACGTCGCCGTCATCGGGCCGGAGGCCACGCCGCCGGAGTCGAAGGCGATGGCCGTATAGATGTCCGGCACGAAGAACGACAGCGCCAGCGCAATACCGTAGCCGGGCACGAGGAACCACAGAATGGAGATTCCTGTCAGCACGCGCAGCATGGAAAGACCCATGGCCAGCGCGATGGCGACAGAGAGGCTGCGCTGGATGACCTTGCCGGGGATCGCGCCCGCGCTGACGCTCTCGATCTGCTTTTCCAGCACGCCGACGGCGGGCTCGGCCGAGATGATGAACCAGCCGAGTACCATGGCGAGCGGAACGAGCAGCCAGCCGTGCACGGCCAGCTCTGCACCCAGCTCCGCGCCGAGCGGCGAAAAGCCGACGTTCACGCCGGTGAGGAACAGGACAAGGCCAACATAGGTATAGAGAATGCCGATGAGGATCTTGGCAAGGCTGCGGCCCGGCAGGCGCAGCAGCGTGAGCTGAAACAGAAAGAAGATCGCCACGATCGGCAGCATGGAGATCGCCATTTCCTTGAGATAGAGCGGAATGGAGGCGAGGAACGCGCCGCCGATGGCAGTCGAGCTGCCGAACGAGGCCGAGCTGAGGTCGGCAACGGCGTTGCTGCCCTGATAGAAAAAGCCAAGGATCAGCACCGCGAGGATCGGCCCGACGGAGCACAGCGCCACAAGGCCGAAGCTGTCAGCCTCCGCGCGGCGGTCGCTTCGGATATTCGACACGCCGAGGCCCATGGCGAGAATGAACGGCACGGTCATGGGGCCGGTCGTCACGCCGCCGGAGTCAAAGGCGATACCGAGAAAATCGGGGTCTGAAAAGGCGGCCAGCAGGAAGATGAGCGCATAGCAGCCGATCAGCAGCCAGCGCAGGTTCGCGCCCGTGACGATGCGCAGCATGCACACGGCCATAAACAGGCCGACGCCCACGCCGACCGTGAGCAGGAGCACCGTGCTGCTGATGTGCGGCACCGTTTCCGCCAGCACCTGCAGGTCCGGCTCGGCCACGGTGATGGCAAAGCCGAGTGCAAAGCTCACGCCGAGGATGAGCGGCAGATTCTTTGTGCGCGTCAGCGCCGTGCCGATCTTGGTGCCGATGGGCGTCATGGACTGCTCCGCGCCGAGCGAGAACAGGCCCATGCCGACGACCAGCATCACGCCGCCGATGAGAAAACTCAGGAGCAGGTCCGGCTTCATCGGCGCTGCAGTCAGACACAGCAGAACGACGATCAGAACGATCGGCAGCACGCAGTGTGCCGATTCAGCGACCTTTTCTCGCACGGCAGAGCGGTCCTCCCGCCAGTCGATGGGTCTTTTCAAACGGTTCCTCCCTTCTCGAGCAGCTTGCGCTGCAGTCGGACATATTCCGCCGCCTCCTCCGGGCTGAGCGCCGACAGAAGGCCGGAGACCTCATCCAGCACCGCGCTCAGCCGCTCCCGGATGCATGCAGCGCCGGCCTCTGTGAGGACGACGTCCACACGGCGCTCATCGTCAGCATCCGGTGTGCGGACGATCCAGCCCTTGGCCTCCAGATGCTTCAGCAGGGCGGCGATGCGCGCGGAGCTGGCATACAGAGAGCGGCTCAGCTCGGACGGCCCTGCCGTTCCGCCGTGGCGCAGCAGGAAATGCAGGACAAAATATTCGCCGCCGGACATCTCGTCCAGCCCGCGGACGGCAGGAAGATGGTGCAGCGCCGTCCGGAACGACAGCAGCTCGGCTGCAAGTGCGGAATAGTCCATGGTCTTTGTTGGTTCTCCTTATATTGCTAACACTATTAGCAATATAATACCATACCAAACACGAAAAGGCAAGCCTTTTTCACCGCTGCAGCGACATTTGACTTTCCTCTGCCCATATGGTATACTAGCAGAGAAGAACCGGAGAATATATCGGTGGAGGAGGCCTTCCATGAAAAAATGCTTGCTTGCCCTTGCACTGCTTTTTGCTGTCCTGCTGAGCGGCTGCGCCATCGTGCAGACGACGGATCTGGCCGATTACGGCAACACCGGCGGCGAGACCTGGCACGGCAGCGCCGTTTTTGACCTGCTCTCCAACCTGACCTCTACCGGCGAGGCGGACGGCACGCAGAGCGCTGCGCCGCCGCGCATGCAGGAGCTCTTCCCGATCTTCCCGCCCGATGCGCTGCTGCAGCGTGCGCAGGACCGGGATTACCACCATCTCTATCGCTATACGCTCCTGCAGGACGAGCTGTTCACGCGCCTGTCCTGCCGCTATTCCGCCGCGGACTATCAGGCGGAGGTCGACCGCCTCGCGGCGCTCGGCGCAACCTATGACACGACGCTCTTCCGCCTGCCCGCCTATATCTGGATGCTCCACGACACGGACAACTCCGAATATGTCCTGCTGGAGGAATCCACGCGGACGATCCACTACATTGCCTGCCAGACGGACGAGCTGGCTGCCCTTGCCATGCCCGAGGGCTGGTATCCCGGCGAGTCGCTCCGGGCCGTCCGCATCGCGCCGCCCGAGGGAAAGGAGAATGCATCATGACCTGCCCGCAGTGCGGCACCGAGAATGCCGCTGACACCCGCCTCTGCCGCCATTGCGGCGCAACGCTGCCGGAGGGCCCGCAGCCCGTTCCCCTGCGTCTGCAGCATGTGGCTGCATCCCGCCTGTGTCTGCTCACGGCGACGGTCTCCACGGCGGGCCTTGTCCTGTTCCTGCTGCTGACACTGTTGTTCCCCGCCATGCAGCACGGCTTCCACGAGCTTGCCGCCTCTGTCGGCGTTCTGCTGCCGAAGGACGGCCGCCTGTTCGGCGGCGCGGCGTTTTTCTTCTTCCTGCCGTCCGCTGCCCTGTGCGCCGGTCTGTGGCTGGCATGGCGCGCGGCGCGGAAGGAAGAGCCTGTTCCGCTGACGGCCTATCGCGCGTTTCGTGCGGCTGCCTGGATGGAATTCGTGCTACTGACGGTCCTGTGCCTGCCGCTGCACCTATATCTCTTCCCCTTCCACCTGCCGGACTTTGCGCGGTCGCGCGTGCTGAGCGGCTATATCGGTTTGCTCATCATCTGGGCGATCAGTCTGGTGTATTTCTGCGTGAGCCGCCGCTTTCTGCGGGCTCTCGGTTGGCGCACCCTGCGCGAAAAGCAGGGCCCTGGTCCGTGCAGCGTGATGCTCGGCATCAATGTACTTCTTGCGCTTGCCATGGTGCTCGGCGCATTCTCCGGCCTTTTTTCGGAGAGCCTGTTCTCCGGCTTTTTCCCGCTGGCCTTCTTTGATGGCCTGTGCCGCGGCGGCGGGCGGCTGCTTGCCGTGCTGAGCCTGCTGGTGTGGGCGGCAATCCGAGTGCTGCTGGCTCTCCTGCTGCTCCGCCTGTGGCCGCTGCTGCAGAAGCCCGAAAAATGATTTGTCAAAATTGCGGTGTGAACGTTGTGTTTGCACCGCAATTTTTTCGCACGAAAACGGCATACTATATCCGAATCAAATGATCGGAGGAACGTTCATGGGAACGAATCACATGGGGCGGCAGAGCATCCGCTTTCCGCAGCCGCCGGTCGTGCGCGGCTTCGCCTCCGTCGCCGGGAAAAAGGAACGCGAGGGGCCGCTCGGCGATCAGTTTACGGCAACGGTGCAGGACACGACATTCGGCGAAAAGAGCTGGGAGCGGGCCGAGCGCCGCATGCAGCAGATGACGCTGCAGCTGGCGCTGGAGAAGGCCGGGCTGACCGATGCGGATCTTGACGCGGCCTTTGCCGGGGACCTGCTGAATCAGTGCATCGGCTCGAGCTTCAGCCTGCGCAACCGCGGCGTGCCGACGCTGGGTCTTTACGGCGCGTGCTCGACGATGGCGGAGTCCCTGCTGCTTGCGGCTATGTCCGTCAGCGGGGGCTTCGCGCGCACGGCGCTGGCCATGACCTCGTCGCATTTTGCATCGTCGGAGCGGCAATACCGCTTCCCGCTGGGCTATGGCGGACAGCGTACGCCGACATCGCAGTGGACGGTCACAGGAGCGGGCGCGGTCCTGCTCGGCAGCGGGGAGCGCGGCATCCGCATCACGGCCGCCACGATCGGCAGCATTGTCGACCGCGGCATCTGTGATGCGAACAACATGGGGGCGGCTATGGCCCCGGCAGCCTTTGCGACGCTGCGGGCACATTTTGACGACCTGCACTGCACGCCGGAGGACTATGACGTGATCATCACAGGCGACCTTGGAAAGCTCGGCAGCGAAATTCTGCACGGACTTCTCGAGAAGGACGGCATCCGCGCAGACGTGCAGGACTGCGGCGTGATGATCTTCGATGCGCAGCGGCAGGACGTGCACTGCGGCGGCTCCGGCTGCGGGTGCAGCGCCTCCGTTCTGTGCGGGCCGCTGCTTTCCCGTATGGAGCGGGGCGAGCTGCGCCGCCTGCTGTTCTGCGGAACGGGCGCGCTGCTCTCTCCGCTGTCCACCCAGCAGGGCGAGTCGATCCCTGCCGTCTGCCACGCCGCCGTTCTGGAAAGGAGCTGACATGGACTATCTCAAAGCATTTCTGGTCGGAGGCCTGCTGTGTGTCATCGGCCAGATTCTCATCGACCGAACGAAGCTGACACCGGCGCGCATTCTGGTCGCCTATGTTGTAGCGGGCGTCCTGCTTGGTGCCGTCGGGCTGTATGACAAGCTCGTCGATTTTGCGGGCGCGGGCGCGACCGTTCCGCTGACGGGCTTCGGCAATACGCTGGCCCGCGGTGTCAAAAAGGCGGTGGACGAGGACGGCGCGCTCGGCATCCTGACGGGAGGCCTGACGGCCTCTGCCGCCGGAATCACGGCCGCCGTGCTCTTCGGGCTGCTTGCCAGTCTCATTTTCAAGCCGAAGGATAAATGAAGCCGCGGCGGTTATACTAATGCCGCGGCAAAACCGCGAAATCAAAATTCAGGAGGCTTTTCCACCATGGAAAACCGCAATCAGAACCAGAAGCAGAATCAGAAGCAAAACCAGCAGAATCAACAGCAGAGCCAGCAGCAGAATCAGAACGAGAACCGCCGCTAAGCAGCAAAATGCCGCCGAGCCCATTCGGGTTCGGCGGCAATGTAATTCTGCTTATTCCTTGATCGTGCCGTCTGCGTGGAACACCGGAAGCTTCTCAAGGTAGATGATGTCGTCGCGGTTCTGGGCGTCGCCCTCGGCGAGGATGGCCATACGGCCTGCGATGATGCCGCCCGCCTCTTCCACGAGCTTCTCAACAGCGGCGAGGGACTCACCGGTGGAGATAACGTCGTCGACGATGAGGATGCGTTTGCCGCGCATGAGCTCGGCATCGGCCTTATCGAGGTAGAGATGCTGCTCTTTGGCCGTCGTGATGGAGTTGACCTTCACATCGAACACGCCGGACATATAGAGCTTCGGCGCCTTGCGCGCGAGGAAATATTTGTTCTGGCCGCTCTGACGGGCCATCTCATAGATCAGGGGGATCCCCTTGGCCTCGGCAGAGATCATATAGTCGTACTCCGGCGCCTTCTTCAGCAGCGCCTCAGCCGTCTTGACCGTCAGCTCGACGTCGCCGAAAATCACAAATGCACCAATATAGAGGTCGTCAGAAACTTTGCAGATCGGCAGATCCCGCTGGACCCCCGCAATTGTCATGGTATGATACATCGGACATTCTCCTTTTTACTTCCAATTGCTGCGCAACAGCACTTGAATATTATAGCGCGATTCCCGAATCTTGTCAATGCCGAGCCCTTCTTTGTAGAAAAAAAGTTGGGTTTTCCGGCGAATGGGCGGGAATTTTCGTGGAAAGCTATGCGCGAGGTGATAAAGCATGCAAAATGAGATCGAAATGCTCCGCTCCATCCGGCAGAGCACGGAAATGGGCTGCAGCGGCATCCGGGCCGTGCTGCCGGAGGCGCAGAATCCCGCCATGCAGAGCGCGCTGCGGAGCCAATGGAAGGAATATGACAGCATCTACGCCGAGGCGGACCGCCTGCTGCGCGAGCGCGGCGTGCGGTTAAGCGGCGTGAATCCGCTGGCAAAATACGGCTCCATGCTCACGGCGAAGCTGCGCGTCCGCAGTAGCCGGAACACGACGGCGAGAATCGCCGAGATGCTCGTGCAGGGCAATACGCGTGGCATGGTCAAGAGTATGCAGAACCTGCGCGCCATGGGCGTGCTGGACCCGAAGGTCTCGTCCCTGTCCACGCGGCTGCTGCAGACGGAGCAGGCCAATATCGAGGAAATGAAGCACTTTCTCTGAGCCGGCTCAGAGCGCGGAGACGGCCGCCTCCAGTGCGCGGATCATCTGTGCAAGCGGCATGGAGGCCACGCCCTGCGGGGCCTGCTCCGGCAGGAAGGGCACATGGATGAACCCGGCGCGGACCGGCGTTCCGGCATAGTGATGCAGGAGCGTGTACAGCAGGTCATTGCAGACATAGGTCCCGGCCGTGTAGGACACGGCGGCCGGGATGCCTTGCGCCTCGATGGCGGCTGTCATGGCACGCACCGGGACCGTTGCAAAGTAGGCGGTGGGGCCGCCGGGCACGACAGGCTCGTCCTGCGGCTGATTTCCAAGGTTGTCCGCTATGCGCGCGTGGCGCAGGTTGATGCCGACATATTCCGGCGTCACGGCGCTGCGCGTTCCCGCCTGCCCGATGCACAGGACCGCATCCGGGCGGCACTCCGCCGCGCAGGCGAGCGTTCTTGCAGCCGCAAGGCCGAAGACGGTCGGGATCTGCAGCTTCCGGAGCTGCCAGCCGCCGATCTGCTCCGGCAGGGCCTTCACGGCCTCCCATGCCGGGTTGATCGTCTCGCCGCCGAACGGCTCAAAGCCGGTGATCAGAAGCGTTTTCATGCGCGTTCCTCCAGCAGACACACGGCGTGGCAGGCGATGCCCTCGCCGCTGCCCGTAAAGCCGAGGCCTTCCTCGGTCGTCGCCTTGACATTGACTGCCTCCGTGCCGAGCAGGGCGCGCAGGCGTTCCTGAATGGCGGGAATATGGGGCCGGAGCTTCGGCCGCTGGCACAGGACGGTGATATCGGCGTTGCCGACGGCAAAGCCCGCCGCATGCACGCGGCGCACGACCTCCTCCAGCAGCAGAAGGCTCGAAATGCCCTTGTACTGCGGGTCGTTATCCGGGAACAGCAGGCCGATGTCGCCGAGACAGGCTGCGCCGAGCAGGGCGTCCATCAGAGCGTGCGTGAGCACGTCCGCATCGGAGTGACCGTCCAGCCCGCGCTCGAACGGAATTTCCACGCCGCCGAGGATGAGCTTGCGCCCCGGAACGAGGCGGTGTACATCATATCCGTGTCCGATCCTCATGTCGTTCTCCCCTTCCAGATCGCCTCTGCGATGCGCAGATCGACCGGTGTTGTGATCTTCAAATTTTCGACATCGCCGGGCGTCAGGCGCACCGGCCTTCCGGCCGCTTCCATGGCGGAGCAGTCGTCCGTGAGCGGCAGCCCCTGCGCGATGGCCCAGCGGAGCACGGAGCGAATTTCCTCCGTCCGGAAGACCTGCGGCGTCTGGACGGCAAACAGCGTGCTGCGGTCCGGCGTTTCAAGCACAAGGCCGCTTTCGGCGCGCTTGATGGTGTCGTGAACAGGGACGGCTGGCGCTGCAGCCCCGCAGGAGACGGCAGCGGCAATGGCCTGCGCGATCACCTCATTCGTGACGAGCGGACGCGCACCGTCATGAATGGCGGCATAGGGCATGGCTGCCGCAGAAAGGCCGCACAGGACGGACTCCGCCCGCGTTTTCCCGCCGGGAACGACGGAAACGGGCTTGGAAAGTCCTTCGCACAGGGCCTGCACGGCCTCCAAGCGGTCTGCACGCGTAACAACGATCAGCTCTGTGATCTCGGGCGCAGATGCCAGCGCTTCGACCGTCCGGCGCAGGACGGGTACGCCGTCCAACGGTGCCAGGAGCTTGTCGATGCCCTGCATGCGCTGCGCGCTGCCGGCTGCGACGATAACGGCCGAGCAGCGGATATCTCCCCCGCTCACAGCGCCATCACCGTTTTCTTGAATTCCGCGCCTCTGACCATAAAGTTCTTGAAGCGGTCAAAGGCGGCGCTTGCCGGGGACAGCAGCACGATATCACCGGGCTTTGCCTGCTGCGCAGCGGCGTGAACGGCCTCATAGAAATCCGGAATTTCGAGGATCTCCGGCGCATCCGGAACGGCGCGGGCCGCGGCTGCGATCTTCGGGCCGGTCGCGCCGGTGCAGACGAGGAGCCTGACGTGCGCTGCGATCTCCGGGCCGAGCACGTCATACGGAATGTGCTTGTCATAGCCGCCCGCGATAAGAATGACCTTCTCGGAGAAGCTGCGCAGGCCCGCGATGGTGCGGCTCGGGGACGAGGCGATGGAGTCGTTATAGAACTTTACGCCGTCCTTTTCGCGCACGAACTCGATGCGGTGCTCCACACCGCCGAAGTTCCGCGCGACATAGCGGATATCCTCATCCGAGGCCAGCCCTTCGACCGCGAGGATGGCTGCCATGTAGTTTTCCACATTGTGCAGGCCGGGAATTTTGATCTCCTCCTGCCGCACGACGGGTACGCCGTCGCGCCGGATCACGCCGTCCCGGAAGCTCGCACCGTGCGCGGGAACGGTCTGGCGCGAGAACATCCGGACCTCTCCGGCGGCTTCCGGTGCAAACCCGGCCGTGATGGTGTTGTCCGCGTTCAGGATGAGCACGTCCTGCGCGGTCTGCCGGGTGAAAATATGCTTTTTTGCGTCGATGTACTCCGCCATGTCGCGGTGTACGTCGAGATGGTTCGGCGCAAGGTTCGTCACGACGGCGATATGGCAGCTGTGGCGAAGGTCCATAAGCTGGAACGAGCTCAGCTCCAGCACGACGAGGTCGTCCGGCGTCATGTGCTCCGCCTGGTCGAGCAGCGGCGTACCGATATTGCCGCCGGTCCAGACGCGATGGCCTGCATGCTTCAGAATTTCGGAGATAAGCGTGCTTGTCGTCGTTTTGCCGTCTGAGCCGGTCACGCCGATGATCCTGCAGGGGCAGACCTCGAAAAAGGCCTCCATTTCCGAGGTAAACTGCGTCCCTGCGGCACGCAGCGCCTGCAGCGCCGGCTTTTCCGGGTGCAGTCCGGGTGTGCGGAAGGCCACATCGCCGGTGATGCCCGTCAGATAATCATCGCCGAGGTGCAGCTTCGCGCCGAGGCGCTCCAGCTCGAGCACCTCCGGGTCGAGCTTCTCCCGCGGCGTGCGGTCGCAGCCCGTGACGTCAATGCCAAACCGCAGCAGCAGGCGCACGAGCGGCCGGTTGCTTACACCGAGGCCAAGCACCAGCACGCGCTTCCCCTGCAGCCGGGTGAAATATTCCGTTACAGTCATGATCTATGTCCTTCTTTCCCCTGCGCCGCCCGGCGCAGGCGTTGAACTACTCCCATATTATATCCGCTCGGGATAAATTTTGCAATCCGTTTGACATTTCCGCCAAAATAAAGTAAAATAAACACGACTGGGACGGACAGCCGCGCATCTGCGCTGAAAAGCGCCCATGTGAGGAAAGTCCGGGCACCACAGGGCAAGGATAACGGGTAACGCCCGCCGAAGGCGACTTCAGGAAAAGTGC
>ERZ827524.2422-NODE-2422-length-13383-cov-6.619223_pt1 | contig 13383 bp, 10 predicted proteins | sample MGYA00519702_ERZ827524 | MGnify/ENA primary metagenome ERZ827524 (study PRJEB31778, sample SAMEA3449341) | human gut metagenome | biome: human gut; feature: human-associated habitat; material: faeces | place: United Kingdom | collected 2010/2012 ...
CGGTCAGCGGCGATTATCAGCAGTATTTTTGTGTGGACGGGACATACTATTCCCATCTCATTGATCCCGATACCCTGTTCCCCGCCCGCTATTACCGCTGTGTCTGCGTGCTGGCGGATAGCGCCCGGGAGGCGGAAATGGCCTCCAAGGCGCTGTTTGTGGAGCCACCGGAGCAATCCCGCGCGCTGGCTGAACGGGAAACGCTGTCGGTGCTGTGGGTGATGGCGGACGGATCGGTGGAAACCACTGATGGCTTTCCCGGTGAGGGAGGCTGGAAAACGGGAGAGGAGGGACAATCATGAAGCATACTTTCAGCGGCGGTATTGTCATCCCGCCGGCCAAGGAAAACAAGGCGCTCACCGCCGCGCTTCCCATCGAGGAATGGGAGCCCGACCGGCTGCGCATCCCGCTGCGGCAAAGCCCCGGACCCGCCCTTCTCCCCGCCGTACAGCCGGGGGATAAAGTAAAAATCGGCCAGCGGGTGGGGCATCCCGCCGGAGACAGCGGCGTCCCGGTACACTGCGGTGTTTCCGGCACCGTGACGGCGGTGGAGGAGGGATCCGGCCCCTTCGGTCCCGGTCCGGTGGTCTTCATCGAAAACGACCATCAGCGGGCGGAGGCCCCGCTCCTGCCGGCGGCGGAGGGACGGCAGGGTCTGCGAATGCTGATGCGGGAAGCCGGGCTGATCGGCATGGGAGGCGCCGGCTTCCCCACCGGTGTGAAGTGGAGCCTGGCCGCCGGCAACAAGGCCGACCAGAAATATGTGTGCTGCAACGCGGATGAAGGTGACCCAGGCGCGTTCATGGACCGTTCCATCTTGGAAGGCGACCCGCATGCAGTTCTGGAAGCCATGGCCATCGCCGGCTATGCCATCGGGGCGACGAAGGGCTTCGTTTATGTCCGCGCGGAGTACCCCATTGCAGTGCGCCGCCTGCAGATTGCCATCGATCAGGCCCGGGAGGCCGGCCTGCTGGGCAAGGATATTTTCGGTTCCGGTTTTGATTTTGACATGGAAATCCGGCTGGGTGCCGGCGCCTTCGTCTGCGGCGAGGAGACGGCGCTGATTCATTCGATGGAAGGCAGACGCGGCGAGCCGACCGTGAAACCCCCGTACCCGAGCGAATCGGGCTACAAGGGCTACCCGACCAACGTGAACAACGTCGAAACCTACGCCAATATTCCGCCCATCATCCTGCGGGGCGCCGAATGGTTCTCTTCGATCGGCACCGAAAAGAGCAAGGGCACCAAAGTCTTCGCCCTGGCGGGCAAGGTCAATAACGTCGGCCTGATCGAGGTGCCGATGGGCACCACGCTGCGCGAAGTGATCTTCGAAATCGGCGGCGGCATCAAGAACGGCAAGAAGTTCAAGGCCGTGCAGACGGGCGGCCCGTCGGGCGGCTGCCTCACGGAGAAGCACCTCGACACCCCGATCGACTACGACAACCTGCTGGCAAGCGGATCGATGATGGGTTCGGGCGGCATGATCGTCATGGACGAAGACGACTGCATGGTGTCGGTGGCCAAATTCTACCTCGAATTCACCGTCGATGAGTCGTGCGGCAAGTGCACGCCCTGCCGCATCGGAAACAAACGCCTGCTGGAGATTCTCGACCGGATCACCAGGGGACTGGGCAGGGACGAAGACCTCGACGAATTGCAGAACCTCGCCCGCGTAATCCGCGACTCGTCGCTCTGCGCCCTGGGGCAGACGGCCCCCAATCCAGTGCTTTCGACCCTGGAAAACTTCTGGGACGAATACGTGGCCCACGTGCGGGACCACCACTGTACGGCGCACCGCTGCCGCGACCTGATGAGTTTCGTGATCGACCCCAAGGTTTGCAAAGGCTGCTCCCTCTGCGCTCGCATGTGTCCGCCGGGAGCCATCAGCGGCATCCCCAAACAACCCTACGCCATCGACCAGGCCCGCTGCATCAAGTGCGGCACCTGCCTCGAAAAATGCAAGTTCGGCGCAATCAGCATCCGCTAACCACTCCTCCAAGACAAATCCGCATGGAAACGATAAAACTAACCATCGACAACCGAACCGCAGAGGTCGCCCCGGGCACCAACCTGGTCGAAGCGGCCGCTTCGGTCGGCATCAAAATTCCGACGCTCTGCTACCTCAACCTGCACGAGCTGGGCTGCAAGAACGACCCCGGTGTCTGCCGCATCTGCGTCGTAGAGGTCGAAGGACGCAAAAACCTGGCTCCGGCCTGCAAAACCGTCTGCACGGAAGGGATGGTCGTCCGCACCCACACACCCCGCGTCATCAACGCCCGGCAAACCATTCTGGAGCTGATCCTCTCGGACCACCCCAACGAATGCCTCACCTGCTCGAAGAACGGCTATTGCAGCCTGCAAACCATGGCCAAAGACCTCGGCATCCGCGAGGCCAAGTACAAGGGAGAAACCACCAAACCGATGATGGACCTCTCGCCGTCGGTGGTGCGCAACATGGAAAAGTGCATCCTCTGCCGCCGCTGCGAAACGGTCTGCAACCAAGTCCAGACCGTCGGCGCCCTGTCGGTCGTAGGCCGGGGATTCACTTCGGTCCTCTGCACGGCCTTCAACGATCCGATCCTAACGACCAACTGCGTCAATTGCGGCCAATGCGTAGCCGTCTGTCCGACCAGCGCCCTCTCGGAGAACAGCAACATCCGGGAGGTGATGCAGGCGCTCGCCGATCCCGGCAAGACGGTCGTGGTGCAGACCGCCCCCGCCGTGCGCGTGGCCCTCGGCCAGGATTTCGGACTGGAAGGCCGGAGCGTCACGGGCAAGATGACCACAGCGCTGCGTCGGTTGGGCTTCGACTACGTTTTCGACACCGACTTCGCCGCCGACCTGACGATCATGGAGGAGGGCACCGAACTGCTCCAGCGCCTGAACAAGTATCTCGCGGGCGACCGGACGGTCAAAATCCCCCTGATGACCTCCTGCTGTCCGGGCTGGGTGTCGTTCATGGAGAAGCATTTCCCCGAACTGGGCGAGAACCTCTCGACGGCCAAGTCGCCGCAACAGATGTTCGGCGCGATCGCCAAAAACTACCTGGCGCCCAAGCTGGGCATCGACCGCCGGAATTTCATCGTCGTATCGGTCATGCCCTGCGTGGCGAAGAAATCGGAAGCCGCACGCCCCGAATTCGGCAAAGACGGCGATCCGGACGTGAACATTTCGATCACCACGCGCGAACTGGCCCACATGATCCGCTTCGCCAACATGAACTTCGACGAACTGGAGGAGAGCGATTTCGACCGTCCGCTGGGCGAATCGACCGGTGCAGGCGTCATCTTCGGCACCACAGGCGGCGTGATCGAGGCAGCCGTGCGTACGGCATACGAAATACAAACGAAAAAAACGCTTCCGAAACTCGACTTCACCGAACTGCGCGGACTGGCGGGAATCCGTTCGGCGACGATCGACTTCGACGGCGTACCCGTCAAAATCGGCATCGCACACGGGCTGGGTAACGCCCGCAGGCTGGTCGAAGAGATCCGCGCCGGCCGATCGCCCTACCACGCCATCGAAATCATGGCCTGTCCCGGCGGCTGCATCAACGGCGGCGGGCAACCCTATCACCGGGGCAACGAAGAGCTTCTGAAACGGCGTGCCGAGGCCCTCTACGCCGAAGACGCCGCCAAACCGCTGCGCAAGTCGCACGAGAATCCCGACATTCAGGCACTCTACGAAGAGTTCCTCGGCGAACCCTGCGGACCGCTTTCGCACGAACTGCTCCACACCCGTTATTACGACCGCAAACCGGTCGTGGAACCCAAGAAATAAGACGTTATGGAAAAAATATGCCTCTCCCAACGGAGAATCGACGAGATAAAGAACGTCTGCCGAAAGTACGGCAACGACCCGGGCGAACTGATCAACATCCTGCACGGCGTGCAGGACACGCTGGGCTATCTGCCCAAAGAGGTACAGGAGCTCATCGCCCTGGAGTTGGGCATCTCGGCCGCACGGGTTTACGGCGTGGTGTCGTTCTATTCGTTCTTCACGATGAAGCCCAAAGGCAAATACCCGATTTCGGTCTGCATGGGCACGGCCTGCTATGTCCGGGGCGGCGAGAAGGTGCTCGACGAATTCAGACGCCAGCTCGGCATCGAAGTCGGCGGCACGACCCCCGACGGGCTCTTCTCGCTCGATTCGCTGCGGTGCGTGGGTGCCTGCGGACTCGCTCCGGTCGTGATGATCGGCCCCCGGGTCTATGGACGGCTCAAGGTGACCGATGTCAAAGGTATCCTCGACGAAATCCAGGCCCTCGAAAAAGAGATCTGACGACGCGGTATTACGTTAAATAAAAGAGACCGGGCCTGCACAGAAATACAGGCCCGGTTCGTTCCCTCCGGAACAAAAGCCGCCTCGCCGACAATCGGTTCCACCAGTCCGAACGAAGGCCCCCGCAACGATCCGCAGAGCCTGGATGATCGAAAACAGGCATTTTTCCCGCCATAAAATGCACCGGAAACCCCTCCCCGACATCTGCAAGCCAACAGGGGCTATGCTCGAACCCGAAAAAACACGTACCCCGTCACAAAAGATTTCGCGGAAAAGTCGTCAAACCGGATAATTTGGCGTACCTTTGCCCGACAAATCATCATAAATGAATCAATTAGAAGAATTTAAGGCTTTAGGACTGTCCGACGATATACTTACTGCCATTGCCAAAAAAGGGTTCGAAACCCCCTCGGCCATTCAGAGCCTCACCATTCCCCACCTGCTCACCACCGACAAAGACATCATCGCACAAGCACAGACCGGCACGGGTAAAACCGCCGCTTTCGGCCTGCCGATTATCCAGATGCTGACTTCCCGACGGAATATTCCGCAGGCCATCGTCCTCGTTCCGACCCGCGAACTGGCCCTGCAGGTGACGCAGGAACTCATTTCGTTCAATACCCACGACCTTTCGATCGCCCCGATCTACGGCGGCGCCTCGATGACCGAACAGCTGCGGCGCTTGAAAAAAGGCATCGACATCGTCGTCGGCACGCCGGGCCGCATCCTCGACCACATCCGCCGGGGCACGCTCGACCTCTCGGCGATCGCCTACCTGGTGCTCGACGAGGCGGACGAAATGCTCAACATGGGTTTCATCGAGGATATCGAAGAGATCATGCACGCCATGACCGGCCCCAAACGGGTGCTACTCTTCTCGGCCACGATGCCCGACCGCATCGCGGCGCTGGCCCGCAACTACATGCACGAACCCGACCTCCTGAAGGTCGAATCGCAGCACGTCACGACCGACCTGACGAACCAGATCTATTTCGAGGTGCGCGAAGGCGACAAATTCGACGCCCTGACCCGCATCATCGACGTCGAACCTGAGTTCTACGGCATCGTCTTCTCCCGCACCCGAACGGGCGCGGACGATATCGTGGCCAAACTCCTGGAACGCGGCTATGCGGCCGAAGTCCTTCACGGCGACATTTCGCAGGCCCAGCGCGAGAAGATCCTGGGCAAATTCAAGAAAAAACAGGTCAATATCCTGGTGGCTACGGACGTGGCGGCCCGGGGCATCGACGTAAGCAACCTCACGCACGTAATCAACTACTCGCTGCCGCAGGATTCCGACAGCTATGTCCACCGCATCGGACGCACGGGCCGCGCCGGTAACCAGGGAACGGCCATCACCTTCATCTCGCCCTCCGAGATGCGCAAATTCGGGTTCCTGAAGCGGACGATCAAGGCCGACATCAAGCTGGAACAGCTCCCCACGCCGGCCGACATCATCGCCACCAAGCGCAACAAGATCAAGGAAGATCTGGACGCCATCGTCGAGAGCGAAAGTTACGGCGAATGTACGGGGATGGCCGCCGAACTACTGGAGAGTTATCCGCCCGAAGTGGCCTTGAGCGCCCTGCTGCGCCTGGCCTTCAAGAACGAGCTGAGCGAGAGCAGCTACCCCGAAATCCGCTCGATCGACGTCGATCGCAAGGGCAAGGCCCGGATTTTCCTCGCCTTCGGTGCCCGCGACGGCTACGACACCCGCAAAACGGTCCGGCTCCTCAAACAGGAGTGCGGACTCTCCGACCACGACATCGACGACGTACGGGTCATGGAGGACTTCTCGTTCGCAACGGTTCCCTTCGACCAAGCCGAAAAAGTCGTCAGGACTTTGAATAAGCTCTCGCACGGACGTCCCATCGCGGAAATATCGAAAGACAGCCCTTCGGCCCGCACATCCGGCGGAAGACAATCCCACCGCCGCAGGGAGTCCGACACCCGATCCGGACGCAAAACCGGCCGGAAACCCGAAAGCCGGGAATCCTATCGCCAAGACTCCTCCGTGCAGGAGGCTTTCGGTGCGCCCGACGATCGGAACGGACATCGGAAATCCGTCCGCAGCCCAAAAACGTCCGGCACGAAAGCCGGGAAGAAACCCGCAACAACCGTCAAAGCGAGCAGCAAAACGTACACACCGGAGAAAACCGCTGCGAAGAGAGCTTCCGAACTCCCCGAAAACTGGTTCGAAGAGTGGTTCGGCCAGCGACAACCCGCCCGCAACAAAAAAGGGCCGAACCGGACCCCGAAGCGAAAAAACAGAGATTAAACATCAAACCGGCTCCCCGGCCGAGGCGGGTCGTTCGTCCGCAGGAGATTTGGCGATCGTGAAGCTGAAGGTCGCCCCTTCGCCATAGACCGACTCCACGGTCATCTCGCCGCCGTTGCGATGCACCAGGTCCAGGCAAAGCTGCAACCCCAGTCCCGACCCCTCCTCTTTTCCGGTCCCGTAAGTGGTGAAATACATCGCAGGATCGAGCACTTTATTCAGGTCTTCGGGCTTGATGCCGACTCCGAAATCACGCACCCGGACAACGGCGTGGGTCGGGGTTTCGGCCGTGGAAACGATAATCTTCCCTCCTCCTTCCGGGCTGTATTTGATCGCATTGCTCAACAAGTTGCGGACGATCGTCTTGACCATATCGACATCGCACCGCACGTGAATCGGCGCGGGAATGTCGTATTCGACGACAATTCCTTTGGTCCGGGCCACCGACTCCGAAATTTTCGAGGAAAAGAGTACGACTTCGGCCAGATCGACATCCTGATACACCGTATGCATCCTCCCGGTCTGACACTTCGTCCACTTGAGCAGGTTGTCGAGCAGCGAAAAGGTGTCTTCGGCAATGTCGTTGCCCATGCGAAGCATATCGAGGTTCCCGGCTCCGACCCGCTCCGCATCCAGGCTGTCGAGCAGGGTGTTGAACAGCATCTTGAGGCTTCCGATCGGAGAGCGCAGGTCGTGGGCGATCACCGAATACATCTTGTCGCGGCTGGCCAGGGTCTCCTGCAGCTCCTCGTTCTGCCGCACGATGACGCGCTGCGCCTCTGCAATAAACATATGATGCGCCACCCGCGTAATCAGCTCCTCGTGATTGAAAGGCTTCGACACGTAATCGCTGGCCCCCATCTTGAACCCTTTGACAATGTTTTCCGAATCGTGGAGCGCCGAGAGAAAAATCACGGGAATCCGGCAGAATCGCTCGTCGGCCTTGAGCCGCTCGATCACCTCATAACCGTTCATGTCCGGCATCATGATATCCAGCAGAATCAGATCCGGAGATTCGCTTTCGACCTTCTCGAGCGCTTCGCGGCCACCTGTCGCAGTCACGATCCTGTATCCCGCCTTTCCAAGTATGGTTTTCAGCAACAGGACGTTGGTCGCAATATCATCGACGACAAGAATCTTATAATTTTCAGGATTGACCGAGAGATTTTCCATAAAACAGACCTTGTGACACACAAGCGAGGTAGATAACCGCTAACAGATTTCATCGGAGTACGAAGAAATTTTCCGAAACGGCAACCGTATCGAAGGCAAGGAACGACAGCCGACTATGGCCGAAAAACAGCGCGTATCCCGACGCGGAACCGAATTTACACGGACGATCTGCACCCGATTCGGAGGCGATTCACTTCAAGAACTTTTCGATGCGGACCTTCAGTTCCATCGGGTTGAAGGGTTTGACGATATAGTCTTCAGCTCCGTCCTGCAACAACTGAATACGCTCCGAAGTACTGTCTTCGCTCGATAACATAACCATCCGGATATGCCGGAACCGCTCGTCACTCTTGACGGCATGGAGAAATTCATCTCCCCGCATGTCGGGCATACGGATATCCGAAATAATCAGATCGGGCAAATCTCCGGCCTCCATCTGCTCGAGTACAGGCTTCGGACTGTCGAAATAGCGACAGTCGTAGTCCCGCCCCAGGCAGGCCATGATGATTTTGCCGATCATGTCCTTGTCATCGACAACGAATATCTTTTGCTTGTCCATATTTTCAACACTTTAATACGTCTGAAGAACACAAATTTCGTACAAATAGTCACTTTTTTGTCACAATCGAAATAATTGTGTCTAAAATCGGTTCCAAATGTATAAAGAATATACACAAAAACGACAAAAATTTGTCGTTTTCATAGCTGTTTCCTCCGAATACCGGTGCATACAACCGCAAAATAACCGTCTGAAAATCATATATCCTTGTATGAAAGTCGGATCGCTGCATATGGGACTAACCGACAAAACGGTCCTGCTCAGCCTATGCTGCCCGGTAAAAAATAAACTGCAACAAAGAGAGAGTAGTAGAATGGATACGGAGGAATCAATGGGAAATCATAATTTTCATCCATAACCTCATAACCGGCTAATCGAAAACGACCGGCAACCATTCCTCGAAAAAAATACATATTATATTTATACCAAACGAAAACCGCATTGCAGCTATCTGCAACGCGGTTTCTGTGAGGTCTGAAGCGAACGCCATAAATTTGAATCGAATTTTACCGATTTTAATTTTATCTTATCTACATATCAATATTTTACATCCATTTTTCATCAACTGCGAGGTCTGGAAGTTTTCGAAAATTCGGCCTATGTATGACAAATGTATGACAAAAATGATTACATTTGCAATAGACAAAACCTCCTGACCTATGGCATCCTTCTGCTACCGCATCCGCTCGACCCAGAAAAACAAACTGGTCAAAATCCAAATTCTCTTCACAGTTGGCCGTGGTAACCAGTTCTACGCCGACTGCCAATATATGGTGCTGACGGACGCCTGGGACAACAAACGGCAGACAGTCAAGAGCCGTTTCACCTTTACCGACGACTTCACCGAGCAGCAGGGGCGCGAGCTGACCAAGAATCTCGCCGAACTGCGAAGCCACATCCTCGGAGAGATCACCAAGGATCCCGAACACGCGATGACGAAAACGCGGCTGGAGAAGATCATCTACAGTTTCCACCACCCGCGCAGCCTCACCACCGGCCGCCATGTCCGCAGCCGCGAATCGCTCGGCGACTACATCGCCCGCTTCACGCACGAGATGGAGGACGGCACCCGACTGAACATCCACAAACTGCGCTACGGGGCATCGACAATCAAGAACTACAAAGGGTTTATCATTCAATTCGACGAGTTCTGCAAAGCAAAGCGAAAGAGATTCGATTTCGGCGATATCGATCTGAAATTCTACGACGATTTTGTGGCATGGTTCACGGCGAAAGATTATTCGATCAATACCATCGGCCGCCACGTCAAGGAGCTGAAGATCATCATGCGGGCAGCGCGCGAAGAGGGACTGCACGACAATGGTCTGATCGAAAGCCGCAAATTCCGCGTACTGACCGCCGATGTCGAGAATATCTATCTGACCGAATCGGAAATACGTGCTATTGCCAACCTCGACTTATCCGACAATAAGCACAAAGATATTGCCCGCGATGTCTTTTTGGTCGGCTGCTACACGGCACAACGATTCAGTGATTACTCTACGATCAACGAGGGTAACATACGCACGCTGGAGAGCGGGCAGCTGGTTATAGACTTGAAACAGCAGAAAACCGGCAACCACGTCATTATTCCCGTCCGACCCGAATTGCAGGCGATACTGGACAAGTACGAAAACCGTTTGCCGAAATCCTACGAACAGAAAGTAAACAAGTTCATCAAAGAGATTACTCGGGAAGCGGGTATCACGGAAAAAATCGAGGTATCATACGTCGAAAACGGGGAAAGGAAGACGCACTTGGTAGAGAAGTGCGATTTGGTAAAGACTCATACGGCACGCCGCAGCGGTGCGACGAATATGTATCTGGCGGGCATTCCGACCATCGCCATCATGAAAATCACGGGCCACAAGACCGAAAAGGAGTTTATGAAATACATCAAGATTACGGAAGAGCAGACCGCAATGGAGTTGATGAATCATCCGTATTTCAGCGGCAGATAGTTCGAAATGTTACCACCGTAAAATTTACGACGATAACAAAATCTCGAATGAGCTTTTAGAAGAAGCATTTTAACTCCTCTTTATTTGCGAATAAATTGTAACTTTACAGAAAATAGAAATATATGACGGTTGAGGAACTGACAAATATACTCGATTCATTACTGATTCTGCCTGCGGAAACGGAAGTGGTGGAGTTCAAGAGGGCCGAACGCAATTTCGACGATCGGGATTTGGGACAATACTTTTCGGCATTGAGCAACGAAGCAAATTTGAAGGGCAGGCCTTGCGCTTGGCTGGTTTTCGGTGTGGAGAACCATACGCACGAGGTTGTCGGCAGCCAGTACAAGAACAGCCGTCCGGCGCTCGACGCAATGAAGAAAAAGATTGCCGATCAGACTACGGGTCGGCATACGTTCGTCGAGATACATGAATTGCGGTACAGGAACGGCAAAAGAGTTGTGATGTTCGAAATACCACCTGCCCCGCAAGGTATTCCCATAGACTATCAAGGCCATTATTATGGTCGTGACGGAGAATCCTTGCAAGCATTGAGTATGGACAAAATCGAAAGAATAAGAAATCAAGCCAAATTGAAAGATTGGAGTGCGGAAATAATCGAAAATGCCTCATTGGAGGATTTGGATCCGGCAGCCATCGTCAAAGCAAGGGAGTTGTACACGAATGCCCGCAAGGACAAAGCTGACGAGATTGCGTCATGGGATGACACGACTTTTCTGAACAAGGCAAAGATTACGATTCGGGGAAAGATTACCAATACAGCCATCGTGTTGCTCGGCAGAGAGGAGAGTGAGCACCTGATCTCTCCGGCAGTCGCCAAAATCAAATGGATTCTGCGCGGACCGGATAATGTCGAGCGCGATTACATGATCGCCTCCTGCCCGTTCATTCTGGCGGTTGACAAAATATACGACAAAATCCGCAATCTGAAATACCGTTACATAAATCCGGAGTACAAGACGCTCTTCCCCGAAGAGATCGACACGTATGAACCGTATGTCATCCGCGAGGCATTGAACAATGCAATCGCCCATCAGGATTATACGCTCGGCGGTCAGATCAACGTAGTGGAATACGACGACAAACTGGTCTTCTCGAACAAGGGTTCGTTTATTCCCGGCAATATCGAACGGGTACTCGTCAGCGATGCTCCGGAGGAGCGATACCGAAATCAATTTCTGGTAACGGCTATGGTGGGACTCAAGATGGTCGATACGATCGGCAGCGGCATCCGCAAGATGTACAATTACCAAAGACAGAGACTATTTCCCCTGCCGGATTACAATTTGGCCGACAATCGGGTAGAAGTTACCATAACGGGCAAAATTCTCGATATGAACTACGCCAATATTCTGGCGGGAAATGCGGATTTGAACCTGCTCGACATCGAGCTGCTGAACCGTGTACAACTGGGGAAACCGTTATCCGATGAAGAGATCGCCCGATTGAGAAGCAAACGCCTAATCGAGGGTCGTAAACCCAAAATATATATTGCAAAACATATCGCCCAAAAAGTCGGGCAGAAGATCGAATATTCGGAACATAAGGGGCTCGGAAATAAACGTTGCGAAGAGTTTCTGCTGACGGCATTGCGGGATCACAAATCATTATCACGCAGGGAGATCGACAAACTGCTGTGGAACCTTCTTTCCAACCTGCTCGACGACAGACAGAAAAAAGATAAAATTACGAATCTTTTAGCTAAGTTGAAAAGACAAGGCAAGATAAGAAACGAATCACAAGGCCCGAACTCTGATTGGTTCATTGTTTAATTTTACACGCTTTTTACACGCTTTTTACACGCTTTTTACACGCTTTTTACACGCTTGTATATTATAAACATCTAAAAATATGCATATTACGATCTTGTACCCCCCCCGCCAAAAAAATATCAACTATGTCCCGTCGTCGCAAAATAGAGATCAAAGCCTCCGAACTGGCATGCTTCGACACGTTGGTCGAGACATTGCGCACCCGGCCGGAGTTTGCAGACTTAGACCCGACAAGTCTACATGTGTGGGCATACGAGAATTACGAACCGACGATCAGAAATGCAGCAAGGGCTATTCGTCATTTTGATCATTGGTTGGCGGCACATCGAAACGAAATGTTTCTCTCGTCGTATTCGGGCAATCGATTGTTCTGTAAAAAGGATTTGGCCGAAGCTCTGGGAATTACACGCCCGACACTCGACCGGTGGATTGCGAACGGCTGGCTGGAAGGATGCACCGCACGCGCATTTTCGAATGGAGAACGGTGCTATTCGGCAGACGCAGTCCGTGAAGCATTGGAAAAATTAAAATAAAACTCACAAAAACAGCTTTGTTTCGGAGGACGGTTCTTATCAAAAACCGTCTTCTTTTATTCATCGAAACAATCACTTTACACACTGCGGTCAAAACGGAAAACAGAGGTAGACCGATGCAATTCATTCCTAAAATTCCATAGACTGTCCGACTATGTCCGTTCGTGGCAGAAGGCAGCATTATTTTGTAACACAATTACTTATTTTAGACAGCCTCGATAAATGATTTTCTTTGCGACGTTAAATCGAATAAACCATGGCAAAGGAAATCTATCTGAATGGCATGACTGCCGATCAACTTTCGAAGATGATCCGGGAGTCCCTGCGCGACGAATTGCAACAGTTCCGTCCCGCACATCCGAAAACCGACACGAAATATCTCACACGGCGCGAAACCGCCCACCGTCTGCGCATCTCGCTCGTGACGCTCACCGACTGGGTGAACCACGGCAAGATCCGCGCACACAAGATCGGCGGGCGCGTCCTGTTCCGCGACAGCGATGTCGAAGCAGCCTTGAATCGAATCGTTCCCATTAAATAATTCAGTGAAAGAATAAGTATTTTTCTTTTCACTGAACATAGATTGTTATGAAAACGATTCAAGCTATCAAACATCTTTCCATTCGGACCTACCTCGCCGAACAAGGTTTGCACCCGACCAAAGACAATCCGCGATACGGTCTTTATCTTTCACCGTTACGCGAGGAACATACGCCGAGTTTCAAGGTGGACTACGTGCGAAATCTCTGGTATGACTTCGATGCGCCCATATAGGCTACACAATAAATATCTCTATGGCAAGAGATTA
>ERZ827524.2423-NODE-2423-length-13381-cov-3.560934_pt1 | contig 13381 bp, 11 predicted proteins | sample MGYA00519702_ERZ827524 | MGnify/ENA primary metagenome ERZ827524 (study PRJEB31778, sample SAMEA3449341) | human gut metagenome | biome: human gut; feature: human-associated habitat; material: faeces | place: United Kingdom | collected 2010/2012 ...
CGTGATGGTGCGGCTAAAACTCCGTGCAAGTGCGGCTCTCGCGGCGGTATTTACAGCAAAAGCAGAAACTATGACAATACCCCTTTTATTTAGTTTACAAAGAATTGACTCAAGCTGATCTAATTTTTCAACCACTTGGATTCCAAAGCTTATATGGATAATATCGGTTTTGATCTGCAGTGTATATATATTGTTAAGTATTGAAATCAGCATATTTTCATCTATCCAACACTCTTTACCAAATGCCTTGATGATATTAAAAGTTGCATTTTTGTTTATCATATTAATGGCACTACAGATCATCGTTCCGTGTCCAAACTCATCGTCTATGTTGTCGTCAATTTCCAATTTTGCACTTTGATTGTTATAGGAATACTTATTCAGAATTCTATTATTTAAGTATTTATTAGAATATTCTTTGGAAATACCTGTATCTATGATTGTAATAATACTCATATTTTTCTCCATTCATATAGGTCACCACATGAATTGGATAAACACCAACCATGTGGTGACCAGCTTAGTCATTAGGTGCGACCGGGGCAGCAACCTTGTGCTCCGCCATTTGCCGGGCAACAAGAATTTGAGGCGCCGTTTTCTGTAAATAAAATGGCTGTGTTCTTTGTTTTCTTTTTCAGAATTTTCATGTTTAGTTTCTCCTTTCTTTACCCTAAATTGACAAGGACATATACGGTCAGGACAGGGCTGTTTTCGTGTCCTGCTGTGTTGCTTTTCGCTCCGTGTGAACGTACACCCATTGACGATGACGCAGAAAATGCCGAAATCAGACTGCTGGAGGCGTGTATCCCCTTGTCAATTTAGGGTAAAGTTTTTAAGTAGGACAGCAAAATTTAGTTCCTCCATTTCCGGGACAGCACCCGGTCGTGTAACCATTCTCAACATATAAAATGGCTTTAAGGAACTATTAACGTTACCAAAGACTGCGCGCTCTCGAAAATCATGGTCATATATTGCAGTTGTGCATTTACAGATACTACCAACCGTGTCCATCCAAAAACTATTTTTTCTGCATCCAATACATAACCTACTTCCGGCGCGTATTATACTTACATCACCAGATAAATAAACTATTATCAAACTTATCGATTATTTTGTATTTTGTCCAATGGAGCATTTTATCACCTCATTTATACCACTTAGATTGTGCGTTCCACAGTTCGCTATATTTGCCTTGGCGCTGGATAAGGAAGTCATGCGTGCCCTGTTCTACTATTTTTCCATTATGCATGACAACAATCTTATCAGCCTTTTTGCATAACCCGATTCTGTGGGATATTACAATGCAAGTTCGATTTTTAGCCATGTTCAGAAACTGATTTAACAAATCAAATTCAAGCAGGGGATCTATAGCGCTCGTGGGTTCGTCTAATACTATAATATCGGCATTTTTATACATAGCTCTTGCCAAAGCCACCCTTTGCCATTCACCTCCTGACAAATCCGCGTCGCCGAATTCAATTCCCAACATGGCATCATATCCCCCCAATCTCTCTTTAACGTCTGTTAAATCACACATTGTGAAAAATTCATCCAAGTCTTGAGTTGGATTTGTTATATCGCTAATTATAATATTGTCAGATAAAGGAATTGCATACCTCTCAAAATCTTGAATGGCAATAGAGAAATAATGAAGATACGAAGTATTTTGGATTTCAGATTGCGGAATTCCATTTACAAGCAAAGAGCCAAATTGCGGTTTATACAGCCCCATTATAAGTTTGGATAATGTTGTTTTTCCTGAACCGTTTTCGCCGACTATAACAATTAAATTGCCTCGCTCGATTTTTAGATCTACATTTTCAACAGCAAATTTTTGATTATTATTATAACTATAAGATACATTCTTCAATTCTATGCTTTTTATGCCATTTTCTAATTTGCTTGTACCGCTTTTATCCTTTGGTAAGTTCAAAAAATCATAATAATCGTTTGCATAATTGCAGATATTATCAATTTGAGAAAAATAAGAGAACAAATTAGAAGCGCTTCCTTGCATTGTGGAAAACACACCTATGCATGCTGCAAACATTCCAACTGTAATTACATTCTGGCTAACCAGACCCACTGCCAAAATCAATGCCACAATGTATAAGGCATTTTTCAATAATTCTGCCAGGCTTCTGCCCGCATCTTCCTTTATTAACAGCTTTTTTCTTGCTTTTAAAACTTTTTGTTGTACACTAAAGAAGTATTTTTTTATGTAATCTAAAAAACCATAGATTCTATTTTCCCTTATAGTCTCTTTTTTTGTCATGATCTCCCATAAGTAAGAGCTTAATCTGCTGGTTTGAGTTTGTTCAATAGAAAAGTTATACTCTTTTCGACCAATCCAAAAAGAAATAATAGCTGAAGGAAAGACACTCAAGAATGCTAAGAGGACAAGAATCCAACTATAACTGTAAAGAACTATCATCGTACCTATTAATTGGATAATAATAGGCACAATATTAAACACAGTCATAAATACAGACATTATCCGATCCTGATATATTGCATCTTTAGCGCGCCAAAACATATTTTGAATCTGCGGATCGTGAGTTGCTTCCAATGAAATGTTTACCAAATGCTCAGACAATCTATGGTGGAAGTGTTCCATTTTGGGTACAATTAGGATATTATCAATATAATACATTCCCACGGAACTAATTTGAAGAACAATATAACATAAAATATAGCTTACCACACTGATTATAAATGTATTGACAACTGGTTCTGAATTTGCCAACCTTCCGGCGTAGTCAATAATATTTGCAAGAAGATTAACGTTCAAGATTGATATTAGTGCCGAAACAATACCAAATACTATTTTAACCGTAACAATGCCCGGCATCAGTGCAAACAAATCTTTCGTAGCTTTTTTAATTGTTATGAAATTGCTCTTGGATTTTTCTTTCATATATCCTCCATAGCAGTGTTTACTTGTACCAAGATTGCTGCTTCAAAAACATCTCCGCGTAATAGCCTTTATTTTCCATCAATTCAACGTGCGAGCCGCTTTCATGGATGCGCCCATCTTTTAATACCATAATTTTATCAGATAACACACAAGATGCTAGTCTATGGGAGATTAGAATAGATGTTTTCTTAACGCTAAGAAGCGATTCGCGTATCGTATTATACAATTCGCATTCAGCAATTGGGTCAAGAGAGGACGTTGGTTCATCAAAGAGGATAATACTGGCTTCTCCCACGAAAGCCCTTGCGATTAGCACTCTCTGCCACTGTCCTCCTGACAAATCCACTGCATCATCACATATAGTCCCAAGGTTTTGATCTAATCCTTTCTCTAACTGAAATAAATCCTTTGCACCCGCCAATGTTAAAGCCTCGGTCAGCATAGCATTATTTTGAATATTAGCAATATTCCCAAATCCAACATTCTCTCTTAGCGATAACATATAACGTTGTCCGTCTTGGAAAACAGCAGACAACTCTTTCCCAATTTGTTCCATAGGCATCTCGGAAATATCCATTCCGTTAATACGAATGGTTCCGCTGTCTGGCTTATAAAGTCCGCACATAAGTTTTATAATCGTCGATTTACCCGAACCGTTTATTCCTACAAAGGACACTATTTCTCCTTTATCTATAGAAAATGTTATATCTTTCAGCACAACATTGCTGCAATTCGGGTAAGAAAAGTATACATGCTCAAATTCTATTGCTTTTCTTTGCTCCAGTTCCTTCTTAACATCAGGTACGTCATGAAGAATGATGTTCTTTATCTCATTCAATTTGAAAAATTCAAAAATAAGATTTATACTTTCAGAGGTCCGAACTATTGATGAAACGCTGTTTGACAATCTTTGTTCTGCATCAACAAAAATGGCAATGCTGCTGATTAAAATTACAAACGTACCAAGCTGTAGCTGCTGCGAGATTATCATCATGGAAGATAAACCAATTACCAGCACAGTAAATATACATATCGTGATTGTAAAAAACAGCTTTAACTTTGTTACTTTGCCGATATTTGTTTTAAGCTCATCGTTAATTGCGAGGGTCAGTTTTTCACTCTCGTCTATAAAATAATCTTTTGAATTAAACACTTTTATTTCTTGTAAAGAATTTTTATCGGCAAAAAGGCTCTGGAAATAGTACCGTTTCCTTATGTCCTTGGTCATCGTCCACCGCTGTTTCATTTCTATATAGGCTGCCATTAAATTGAAATATATCAGCGGAACGGTTAATATACCAGCAATGATGCCTATCCACCAAACAGCCCGCGTGAAAATATAAACGACCTCCGCTATAGTAATAATGGATGAAACTATATTTATTGAAATATTGAGTATTGAAACGATATCCCTATAGGATGATGAATTTACATGTTGGAATAAATTCTGCGTTTCATTACTTTCATATTGGCAATACTCTAATTTACTATATTTATCAATCACAACGGGGAGAAAGTTCTTTTCCATCTCATCATTTATATGTATGTTTATGTATTTATTCAACAGGGAAAACAAATTCATCGCTAAAACGCTAATGATCCAAAGGGCAATCAGCCGGTAAATCTCAGAGGTTATTGATCCACTGGATAAAGCATTAATCATGTTTTCCAATACTCTGGCATTAATTAGGACGCTAAAGGACGAAATTAATGCAATGAGAATCAATACAAAACTCCACTTCCGTGAATACTTCATGATATTTTTCCAACAAAAGAATACTGATTTTTGAATTAGCTTTAATTTTTCTTTCATAGCCCCACATCATCTTTCAAAATTTGTTGTAATCAAAAAGCGCAATCAACTCTATGCTAAACAATCCGTGCAATTAAATAAATATATTGGAATAATGAATTTTCAACCATACAATATTTTTATTCTACATTTATTCTATTATATCGCCAATTATTTTTCAAGTGTTTTTTATAATTTTCCTATAAAATTAGAGTTATCGTCCTGTATTATTAGAAAAAGCGTGCAATATTAAATCCGTACCGCACCGTTAATTGTTACGAGAGAAAGCGCGCCTTGTCCGGAAACTCACTCTTAAAGGCGACGAAAAGAAACTTTGCTGTTTGGGACGCAATAATAGGAACGGATAAAAACCGCCATGAAACCGGTGCTGTCTCAGTCGGTGCGGCATCAGTTTTAAAACGTCGTTGGCGGTTGAATATGTCCGAAAAACAGGGGATAAGCAAGGCCTGAGCTTCAAAAGAAGAAAGGTATGCTGTTAAATTAACTTATTACCTTTTGACGCTGCCAAGCTTTCCAGTACATAGGTCCATTTAGTAGGCAGCAGCTTCAGATGCACCTCCATATGCCGGTCAGGATAGGCGGTGATGTGGTCGAGCAGGCTGCCGTAAAAATTGCTGGAGGCGGTCTCGCCGCTGACAATGCCCGTTACCTTGGCACGGATGTCCCTTTCCAGTGCGCCAGCGCCGCAGGACGGGCTTTCCTGTTTTTCCGCCGCTGCGATTTTTTCTTTGAGTTCCGCAATGTGGCGGTCATATTCAGCATTCATAAGCTTCATATCATCTTTAGAAATACTTTTGGCAAAAAAGGCGTCCAGCAGGTCTTTTTTCTTTGATTCAATCTGCTCCAACTCCTTTTTCAGCCTTTGGACGCTGAGCTTGCTGCTGTTCTGAGAAGACTGGATGGCCTCCAGCACCATACGGGCAATGTCGCGGACAATGGTGTCTGTATCCAGCTTCAGCATTCCCACTGACTGCCGCACCATATTCATCACCACTTCATCCCGAAGCTGGTAGCTCACATTGCAGCCGACCTCGTTGCCTGCCGGGTCGATGCGGCGCTTGCCCTCCGCTGTGGCGGTACCGCACCGCCATGCCTTGTAGCGGCTGCCATCCTTTCGCCTGCGGCTGCGGGATACAAAGCTCTTTTTACACTCACTGCACTTTATTTTGCCTGAAAGCGGGTAGCGGTTGCCGTGACAGGTGCCGTATTTGCCGTCAATGTCCCGGCGGGCGATTTCCCGCTGGGCTTCTTCCCACAGTTCCCTGTCAATAATAGGCTCGTGGTGATCTTTGATAAAGACGAATTCCTCCTCACCTCGGTTGTATTTTTTCTGATGGGTGAGATAGTCGGGGGTAATGGTCTTTTTCTGTTTTAAGTCTCCGCAGTATTTTTCGTTGCGCAGGATTTTTAAAATTACGGTGTTACGCCAGCTTGTGCTGCCGGTGAGGGTCTTGTATCCCGATTCCCGCAGTTCCCTGGCGATGACCGTGGTACCTTTGCGTTCATGAACGTACTTATGGAAGATCAACCGGACAATTTCTGCTCCATCAGGGTTCACTGCCATTTTGCCATCTTTCACATCATATCCCAGCAGGGAACGGCCGAACACTACGCCCTGTTCCATACGGCGGGTCTGTCCCCATTTGACACGGGCGCTGGTGAACCGGCTTTCCTCCTGCGCCATGATGGATTTAATGGCCAAAAGCATCTCCGAATCTTCCTTGAGGGTGTTCATGTTGTCGTTTAGGAAGAAAACGCCGATCCCCATCCGTTTCAGTTCACGGGTATAGGAGAGGCTGTCCAGTGTATTGCGCGCAAAGCGGGAAATCTCTTTTGTCACGATTAGATCGAACCGGTGAAGCCGGGCATCGCTGATCATGCGGTTAAACGCCGCACGCTTTTCGGTGCTGGTGCCGGTGATGCCCTCGTCGGCATAAATTTCGTAAAGCTCCCAGTCTGAGCGGCGGCCTATATATTCCCTGAAATACCGCTGCTGGCTTTCAAAGGAATTGGCCTGATCCTCTTTATCGGTGGAAACACGGCAGTACGCTGCGACTTTCATTTTTCTGCTACTCCTTCTCCTTCCTTATGTTGCAGCGGCTTTGAAATTTTCTTTATGTAAAGAGGGAAACGGATATAGAAAAATACAATATTTTCAAAAAACACTTGTGTGTCATAAAGGGCTCTCTGCATTTCGCATCTTATCTATGCAAAAACGCACTTTTTTCAGCTTAAATTTAATTTTGATGATTCAGCGTAGTCAAACAATGCTGAAATTGAACTTCATTTAAAATGCCCTGCTCTTTAAGGACGAGTAAAACCGATTGCTGATACAGCCGGTAAAAATCCGGTGCAGCTGTTTTGCTGATTGCGATTTCTCCTATACATTTTAAAAATACTGCTTCATTCATCAACGGCCACACCTCCCGCGTCAGTGCAAACTAAATTTTTCCCAATTTTAAAAAGTCATTCTCTGCGCATTCCGTTATGCCTCATTATGCTCCAAAGCCTTGGGCTTTTTTTTGGCCCTGTAAATACTTATGAGGGAAAGGGGGGTGATTTGCCTGTCCGCTGTTTTTTCTTTAGGTGAAATGTTTGACATAGCGTGCGAATGTATAGCGAAATTTTCTATGGAAATACCAGTTGTGAACAGCTTTTTTCTCAGTTGTATTAAGCCGCGTTGGGTGTTGCAGCGGACGGTGTTTTAAGCCTTATTATTGGGCAATTTATCTTTTCAGCACAGTATCGGGCGCTGCTGTCAGTTCATAGGTTACAGCTAATTTGTTCCCGCATTCTCATTTTAGCTCGATTACACCAGAGAGGTATTCTCTGCATTATATTCTGTTATAGTAGGAGTCTGATGGTACCATACGTTTTACTTTTTCGCCTTGTAGGCTTTTTTCGCCGATCAGGACATATTTGGCTGGTGCGATGGACAGGGATTGAATCCGTTACAGTTCGATCCTTGCTGCAGACAGTTAATGCAAATACTGGGCAAAACGCCAGTATAGAGTCAAGAAGTACCTTTTCTCGCTCCTTATTTCATCCGTTCGAATCCATGCGGGACAAGGCTTTTGGCTTCCGCGTGCCGCTGTGACCCTCTGGTAGGAACTGAAGAACTGGCTCATATGGAAATGGTGAGCGCCATTGTGCACCAGCTTACCCGGAACCTTACACCCGAACAAATAAAGGCGGCGGGTTTTGATACCTATTTTGTTGACCATACTGTTGGCCTTTGGCCTCAGGCGGCTTCGGGCATGCCGTTTACTTCAGTGTGTTTTCAGTCAAAAGGGGACGCTATAACCGATTTGACGGAAAACATGGCCGCCGAACAAAAAGCGCGCACCACTTATGACAATATTATCCGTTTGACGGACGACCCGGACGTATTAGACCCAATACGCTTTTTAAGGCAGAGGGAAATAAATCATTTCCAGCGCTTCGGCGAATCTCTAAGGATAGTTCAGGATAAATTGGATTCCAAGAATTTTTATGCGTTTAATCCGGAATTTGATAAGGGACCGTGCAAATAATTTAAAAGCTAGAGAGGCTGTTTTAGCGCGATAGGACAGCTGATATAAGGCGTAACGAGCAGAACAAGGGCCCAAAGGGGGGGCGCGGGCGTTTGCGGCCTGCGGCCGCCGGCCGGGCTTCAGCCCGGCCCCGGCAGGCGGAAGCCTGCCAAACGTCCGCGCCCCCCTTTGGGCCATTGTTCCGCTCGTTACGCTGAATTTATATGCTTTCTTTTAAGAGAAAGGAAATGGAGAGATTAATGATGGCAGCCCGAACAGCCGGCGCAGCTTCCGCCGCAGGAGGGCTGCTCATAGCGTGAGATAATATGGGGCGTTACTTTGCCCATTTCTTCTTCGCTGGGCATCTCAAAATTGACTATTTCGTCTCCTTCATCATTGTATATAGCCTTCATTACATATAAATCAGGCTGCTGGTTGGGCTCAAGCTGGTCTTCGGGCGTAGCAAACACGGCATATTTTATGCCTTCATATTCAAAAGCATCCACCATTTGGAGCGCAATCTGCCCACCGTTTTCGTCCTGAAAATACATTATGTTGTCTTCCATAAGAATTAATTCTCCTTTATTTATATTTACCCGGATAAAGCGGGTATATTTTTATTTAAACAGCTGATCCTCCAGCGCTTTTATGCGCGCCGCACGCTCCCTGGTATCCTGTAAATCTAAAGAAATCCCGCCGTTATCGTCTATCAGGAGCGTGCAGCCCTCGTCCGCTCCTTGAGGGAGCAGGCTTATTTCTATAAGCATGGCGTTTTTATTTTCATCAAAACAAACGGCAGTGGCTTCTTCCAGTCTGTCTATTATTACTCGTTTCATTTTTTATTATCCTCCTTAGGGTTTTATCTACGGATTGCACCGCGCACAGGGAGTCATACCGGCCTGGACTGCTTCTTCCCGTGAATTGAAAATAATCCGGTTGGCCTCGTCTGGCAGCCCTGAACATGTTGGCAGATGGAATTTCAGCGTATTTTTATTGCCTATATAAATTACCGAGGGTGATTCCAAAACGGCAGGCCTGGTCGTTAATTCGGGCGAAGCTGTAATAGAGGGCGTAATGGGGGAGGGAGCAGGCGCTGTCTGTATACTGGCAGTCTGTGTCGGATTGGCGGCCGTCGGCTTAGTTCCCTTTTCAGTGGAGAAGGTGATGCCCTCTCCGTCCGTACTGGCTATTATTGTTCCCATAAGGTCAGTGCGGTATAATTCAATTCCGGACAGCTTATTAAGAGTTTGGGCGCTTGGGTGGCCGTAAGAATTATTTTCTCCCACACTTATAACCGCATATTTAGGAGAGACCGCCTGGAGAAACTGATCGCTGGTGGATGTATCGCTCCCATGGTGCCCGATTTTTAAAAGGTCGCTCTTTAACTGCGCGCCTGATTCGAGCATCCGTTCTTCGCTTTGGCTTTCGGCGTCCCCGGTAAAGAGCATGGAAACATTTCCAACAGTCATGCGCAAAACAACCGAATAATTGTTTGTATTGCTGTATTCGCCGTCAGGCGCAAGGATGTAAAAATTGCATTCGCCGGCAGTAAAAGAGTTTCCCGCTTGTGCGGCGGTAATTTTAAGCCCTTTGCTTTGTGCTGCCAGGAGCACGTCCTCATAGGTCTGAGTGTTGCTTGAATGCCTGGGCATTATTACCTCGCCTATGTCCAGCCCTTCTATGACGGTATCCAGGCCGCCTATGTGGTCTTCGTGCGGGTGGGTGCCTATAAGATAGTCTATTTTAGACACGCCCTGTTCTTTTATATATTTTAGCACATCTTCTCCTGCGCTGTTGGTGCCTGCGTCTATGAGCACGGCTGAGTCCCCTGAAAGAATAAGTATGGAATCCGCCTGCCCTACGTCTATAAAATGTACTTCAGCGGAAGCTTCCTCTGAAACGGGGAAGCAGGCGCAGGTGGAAAGCAGCAGGAATAATATTAATGCGGCTGATAAGAGTTTTTTCATGGCTTCCTCTTAATCCTGGCTGGGCAGCAGCATGTCGTTGGACCGTATCCAGCCTTTATGGCGCATAAATGCGGTAATTCCCCAGGCTATAACGCCGGGCAGGATAAAGTGCATAATTATTATTTCAATTATTGCCAGCCATTCTGCGGTGCCCGAAGCGGTCATGCTCAGATAAGCGTTTATATTGCCTACAAGTCCGCTTGTGCCCATGCCTGCGCCCATGCTGTTATTGGTCATTTTCAGCAGGCAGGTGGAAACAGGGCCTAATATGGCGCTGGTTATTATTGAGGGAAGCCAGATGATGGGCCTTCTTACTATATTGGGCACCTGAAGCATGCTTGTCCCTATCCCCTGGGAGATAAGGCCGCTTATGCCGTTTTCCTTAAAGGAACCCACGGCAAAGCCTATCATGTTTGCGCAGCAGCCTACTGTCGCCGCGCCTGCCGCCAGGCCGTCCAAATTGAGCATTATGCAAAGAGCGGAAATGGGAGCGGTCAGAGCCATGCCCACAACTACTGAAATTATAATGCCCATTATAAAGGGCTGCATTTCAGTGGCTGAATTTATAAAGCTGCCCAGGCCAGTCATGACGGCGCTTACGCCGGGGGCTGCAAAATTGGCCACCAGCGCTCCGGAAATAATTGCGCCAAGGGGGACAAGCAGTATATCCAGTTTGGTTTTGCCTGCGTAAAGCCCTGCCAGCTCGCAGCTTACAAGGGCGGCCAGATAAGCGCCTACCGGCCCGGCCGCTACATTGTTTGCCGAAGCCATATAGCCAAGCGCGCCCGTGACTGCGCTGGAAAAAATGACTAAGGGCTTATGCTTGAGCCCGTAGGCTATGGCCACGCCTATAGCCGAGCCGATAACGGGCGAGGAAGCGCCTAAAAGATATAAATCCTTAACGGCTCCGTTTCCGCCCGACACAGTCAGAAAATCCACTATAAACCCCAGTCCGGGAATTTTTCCTATAAGGTCGGATATTATAACCCCTACTATCAGGGAGGCAAAGAGCCCAAGGGCCATTGCTCCCAATGAATCTATGAACCAACGCTTGAGCAGGGTAACTATAATACCGCCGCTTTTACTTTTTGCTGCCATTTACACAAACCTCCGAATTGTTTAGACATGATATTAATAATAAAGCCAAACCATTCTGAGGTCAAGCGAAAAGAGGCGTAATTGGCAGAACAGCGCATAATTATTCGGGAAAATACATAAAACATTGAGTGAGGTTTATTGAATAAGAGTTGGTGCAAAGGCAAGACATAAACAGGCTGGGACGATGCAAAAAATATAAGGCTTAATGGAACAGCGGCTTAATATTTATTTTACACCTAGGAGCAAACATGCTATAATCATTTAATATAATATGGATTTTACGGGGGTATTTTATGGACGAGCATGTGCGGAATTTTATAGAAGAGCGCGTAGAGGCGGATATACAGGCCGCCGGACCGGATTATACCGTTTGTACGCGCTTTCCGCCTGAACCCAACGGTTATCTGCATATAGGACATGTGAGGGCTATATCCATCAATTTCGGCATAAAGGAAAAATACAACGGCCGCTGCAATCTGCGCATGGATGATACTAATCCGGCTAAAGAGGATATGAGCTATGTTGAAGCGATTAAGCGGGACATTGCCTGGCTGGGCTATGAATGGGACAGGCTTACTTTCGGCTCTGATTATTATGAGCAGACTTATAATTACGCCGTGGAACTGATTAAAAAAGGGCTTGCATATGTATGCGATTTATCCCCCGAACAGATAAGAGAGTACAGGGGTACTCTGACACAGCCCGGCAAGAACAGTCCGTACCGGGAACGCTCGGTTGAAGAAAACCTTAAGCTGTTTGAAAAAATGAAGAACGGGGAATTTCCCGACGGCGCGTGCGTGCTGCGAGCCAAAATTGATATGAGTTCGCCCAATATGAATATGCGCGACCCGGTTATATACAGAATATGCCGCATGGAGCATTACCGCACGGGGGACAAATGGATAATATATCCTATGTACGATTTTGCGCATCCTATACAGGACGCACTGGAAGGGGTTACTCATTCTTTATGCTCCTTTGAATTTGAGGATCACCGCCCTCTTTACAACTGGGTAATAGAGCATGTGAGCGTGCCGGGAAGGCCGCAGCAGATAGAGTTTGCGCGTATGAATATAACGCGCACGGTGATGAGCAAGCGCTATCTTAAAAGGCTGGTGGAAAGCGGCGTGGTCAGCGGCTGGGACGATCCGCGCATGCCCACAATAGCCGGCCTGCGCCGCAGGGGATATACTCCCAGCGCCCTGAGGGATTTTTGTGCGCGCACTGGCGTGGCTAAATCGGTATCCATGATAGATTCAGCTCTTCTTGAGCATTGCGTAAGGGAAGACCTGAATGAAAAATCATTGCGCAGGATGGCGGTTATACATCCCTTGAAATTGGTGATAACCAATTACCCTGAGGATAAGAAGGAATATGTATCAATAGAGAACCATAATCTCAAGCCCGAATTGGGTACCCGTTCGATAGCCTTTACGCGGGAGCTTTATATAGAGCAGGAGGATTTTATGGAGAATCCTCCGGGAAAATTCTTCAGGCTGGCGCCGGGCAGGGAAGTTCGGCTCAAGGGCGCATATATAATTAAATGCGAAAGAGCGGTTAAAGATGAAAACGGCGATATTTTATATGTGGAATGCACATATGATCCGGACACGCTTTCGGGTATGCCCGGAAGCGAGCGCAAGGTTAAGGGGACGCTGCACTGGCTGAGCGCGCTTGAATGTGCGCCGGCGCAGTTCAGGCTATACGACTATCTTCTGGACGACAGGGACGGGGAGGATATTGATTTCTCTGAAAGGCTGAATGAAAATTCGCTTGTTATTGCAAACGGTTATATAGAGCCGGCCCTGGCCCAAGCGCAGGTAGGGGAGAGCTTCCAATTCGTGCGCATGGGTTATTTTAGGAAGGATGAGGATTCAACCGCTGAGCTGAGCGTATTTAACCGGATAGTTGGATTAAAGGATTCCTGGGCCAAGGCTGCGAAAAAATAAGCTTTAAGCAAATATATTAAATAAATACTGCTCCGGGAGATTGGTTTTAGACCGGGGCGCGGCGCCGGCGGCCGCAGGCCGCCTGGCCGGGCTTCGCCCGGCCCGCGGCAAGCTTTGCTTGCCGG
>ERZ827524.2424-NODE-2424-length-13381-cov-3.313748_pt1 | contig 13381 bp, 9 predicted proteins | sample MGYA00519702_ERZ827524 | MGnify/ENA primary metagenome ERZ827524 (study PRJEB31778, sample SAMEA3449341) | human gut metagenome | biome: human gut; feature: human-associated habitat; material: faeces | place: United Kingdom | collected 2010/2012 ...
AGAGGATACACTCCCTCCGCCATTTTCGATTTTATCGCAAGAGCAGGTGTTGCAAAGGCGGTTTCACTTGTTGACAGCGCGCTCCTCGAACATTGCATAAGAGAAGAACTGAACGAAACGGCGCCGCGAAGAGTGGTTGTTCTGCATCCGATAAAAGTCGTTATAGAAAACTACCCCGAGGATAAAAAAGAATATTTCGAACTCCCGAACATTCCGAAAAACGACGAGGCGGGCAAGAGAAAGGTTGCGTTTACACGCGAACTTTATATTGACGCCGACGACTTTGCGGAAGTTCCTCCGCCGAAATTCTTCCGTCTCAAACCGGACGGAGAAGTACGGCTTATGGGTTCGTATATAGTAAAACTGAAAGAGATAGTCAAAAACGACGATGGCAGCATAAAGGAACTTCGCTGCGAAGCCGACCTCGAAACGGGCTGCGGAATGCCCGCGGACGGAAGAAAAGTAAAGGGAACCATACATTGGGTTTCCGCCTCCGAATGCGAAAACGTGACCGTCAACCTGTACGAAAATCTCTTCAATATTGAAAACACTCGCGAAAAGGGTATCGTGCTTGACGATTATCTCAACCCCAATTCGCTGACGGTTCTCGAAAACTGCAAAGCGGAAAAAGCCATTGCCGACGCAAAGGCGGGCGACACATTCCAGTTTGTCAGAACGGGATATTTCTGCAAAGACAGCCGCAAGGAGAACACGTTCGGATTGACCGTCGGGCTTAAAGACAGTTATAAAGAAAACAAATAAAACGAAGCAAGGGGTTGTAAAGAACTCGGTTTTTTACAACCCCTTGGCATTTTGAGCAAAACGGAGGGTCTGTTCACCTCTCTTTTTGGTATTTTATAACGACTCTTTTCCGCTGTTTTCGGCAAAATGTGACAAATGTCAAACAAAGCAATTTCGGGGTTGACAACGGATATTTTTTCTGCTAAAATGAATTTGTAATTGAACAAGGCTTGTATATCATCTGTGATATGGACAGAAAGTTTCTACCGGACGCCGTAAATGTTCCGACTATAAGCTTCAATAACCTTCTCCCCTCGTTTTTTCATAGGGGTTATTGTTGTTTTATGAACGGTGTGCCGCGACGGTACGCCGATTTTTTATTTTCAGTCTATGACGATATGGGAACTCCCGTATCCGAGAAATAACATTCTTTTCTTTTTTCAGGAGGTACGTAGTACTATGTGCAAGAAGATTTTTGCTCTTTGCCTCGCGGCAATCATGGTATGCTCTCTCTTCGCGCTTGCAGGTTGCAAAGGCGGAGACACAACTAACACAACCGATGCTACCAAGTCCACAGACGGCGGCGACGCTACAGTAGACTATTCCAAGATCAAGATCGGTTTCATTTTCCTTCATGACGACAAGTCCACCTATGACCTTAACTTCATGAAAGCCGCAAAAGCAGCGCAGGAAAAACTCGGTCTTTCCGACGACCAGGTTATCTTTAAGTATCCCGTTGACGAATCCTCCGCTTGCTATGACGCTGCGGCTGACCTTGCAGACCAGGGCTGCAACATCGTTTTCGCGGACAGTTTCGGTCATGAACCCTTCATCCTTCAGGCAGCAAAAGAATTCCCCGATGTTCAGTTCTGCCACGCAACCGGAACAAAAGCGCACACCGAAAAAGTCGCAAACTACCACAACGCTTTCGCATCCATCTATGAGGGTCGTTATCTTGCAGGTATCACCGCAGGTATGAAACTCAACGAAATGATCGAATCTGGCAAAATCACCGCTGAGCAGGCCGTTATGGGCTATGTTGGCGCTTTCCCCTACGCAGAAGTTATTTCCGGATACACATCTTTCTTCCTCGGTGCTCGTTCCGTTTGCCCGTCCGTTACGATGATGGTAGACTTCACCGGTTCCTGGTACAGCGTTGACGCAGAAAGAGACGTAGCAAACTCCCTTATGGATAAAGGCGCGGTTCTTATTTCCCAGCACGCGGACTCCATGGGCGCTCCCTCCGCTTGCGAAGCAAGAAACGTTCCCAACGTATCTTACAACGGTTCCACCATTGATTCCTGCCCGAACACATTCCTTGTTTCTTCCAGAATCGACTGGGAGCCGTACTTTGAATACATTATCAACTGTGTTGCAAAGGGCGAGACCATCGCTGCTGACTGGACCGGCACTCTTGCTACCGGCTCCGTTGTTCTGACCGACATCAACGAAGCTGTTGCCGCAAAGGGAACCAAAGAAGCTGTTGAAGCAGCTAAGAAAGAACTTGAAGCAGGCACTCTTAAAGTATTCGACACCTCCAAGTTCACCGTAAACGGCGAAACTCTTACCGAGTTCCTTGCGGACGTTGACGACATGGGCGACTATGTTCCCGAGACCAACGCGATCTCCGACGGATACTTCCACGAATCCGAATACCGTTCCGCTCCTTACTTCACAATCGAGATTGACGGTATCACCAGACTTGACAAGTAATCAGACAGATACTTTTATCTGCCGAACCGCAAAAGGCGGGGTTTCAAAGCCCCGCCTTTGCTTTCATTAAAGAGCCGTGTCGATGTCTGAAAAATGTATTGTTTCCGCAATATATCTTTGAAACATCGACATAACAGGAGGTCAAAAATGGAAACACCCGCAATAGAACTGAGAAATATTACAAAGACCTTCGGAAGCATCGTTGCGAACAAGGACGTTTCGATGACCGTCAACAGAGGAGAGATTCTTTCTGTTCTCGGCGAAAACGGAAGCGGAAAAACGACGCTGATGAATATGATTTCGGGAATATATTTTCCCGACTCGGGCGAAATTCTGATAGACGGCAAAGAAGTCGTTATCCGTTCCCCGAAAGACGCATTCGCGTACGGTATCGGAATGATACACCAGCACTTCAAACTCATCAACGTTTTCACGGCGGCGGAGAATATAATTCTCGGTCTCAACGATGAAAAATTCGACCCGAAAAAGAGCATCGAAAAAATTCGCGCGATAAGCGAGGCTTACGGTTTTGAGATAGACCCGATGAAGCGCATTTCCGATATGTCCGTTTCCGAAAAACAGACCGTTGAGATAATCAAAGTTCTTTACCGCGGCGCTGACATACTCATTCTTGACGAGCCGACGGCGGTTTTGACCCCGCAGGAAACAAAAAAACTTTTCGCGGTGCTTCGCAAGATGAAAGAGGACGGCAAGTCCATAATCATAATCACCCACAAACTGCATGAAGTGCTTGACCTTTCCGACAAAGTTTCCGTTTTGAGAAAGGGCGAATATATCGGAACGGTCATAACGAAAGATACAAACGAGGCGGAGTTGACCGAAATGATGGTCGGCAAAAAAGTCAGTCTCGACATAGACAGAACCGAGCCCGAAAACCCGACGGACAGACTCATAGTCAGCGGTCTTAACTGCAAAAACAGGGACGGCGTTCAGATACTTGACGACGTAACGTTCACGGCGCGTTCGGGAGAAATCCTCGGCATTGCGGGCATTGCGGGCAGCGGGCAAAGAGAACTGCTTGAAGCCATCGCGGGACTTCAAAAAGTTCAGACCGGCGAAATTCTTTACAACAACCCGAAAAACGGAAAGACCGAAAATCTCCGAGACAAGACCCCTCTTCAAATAAGAGAACTCGGCGTTCGCCTTTCGTTCGTTCCCGAAGACCGTCTCGGCATGGGACTTGTGGGCAATATGGACATCGTTGACAACATGATGCTCCGCTCTTACAGAAAAGGCAGAGGCGCGTTTCTGCACAGAAAGCAGCCGAAAGACCTCGCCGCTTCCATTATAAAACAACTTGAAGTGGTAACCCCCTCCGCATCGACCCCCGTCCGCAGACTTTCGGGCGGTAACGTTCAAAAAGTACTTGTCGGCAGAGAAACTGCGGCAGCGCCGACCGTGCTTATGGCGGCATACCCCGTCAGAGGTCTTGACATCAACTCCTCTTACATGATATATAATCTGCTCAACGAGCAAAAGCAGAAAGGCGTCGCGGTTATCTTCGTGGGCGAAGATCTTGACGTTCTTATAGAACTTTGCGACCGTATACTTGTTATCGGTTCGGGCAAAGTGACCGGCATAGTTGACGGCAGAACCGCAAAGAAAGAAGAAATAGGTCTGCTTATGACAAAAACCGCAAGCGCCGAAAAGGAGGAAGAATAATGGCAAAAGAAAAACCACGAACCGCTTTTCCATATCGTCAAGCGTTCCTCCGCACCGCTCAAATTGAGCATTCCCGTCAGAATAGGCGCGGTCGTGCTTGCGTTCCTTGTCTGCACGCTCATAGTTGTGCTGATGACGGGCAGAAGCCCCGTTGACTTCTTTACCTCAATGGTTGAGGGCATGGCAAAGACCTCCCGCAGATTCTGGATATTCCTTTATAAAACCGCAACACTGCTTTGCGTGGCGCTTGCGCTGACCCCCGCGTTCAAGATGAAGTTCTGGAACATCGGCGGCAACGGACAGGCTCTTATCGGAGCACTTTCCACAACCGCAATCATGTTCTATTTCGGCGGAAAAATCCCCAACGGTCTGCTTTGGGCATTCATGCTTGTTGCCAGCCTTGTTTCGGGCATGATCTGGGCGGTTCTTCCCGCGATCTTCAAAGCAAAATGGAACACAAATGAAACTCTGTTCACGCTGATGATGAACTACATCGCGGTTCAGGCTGTCGAAGCCTGCATAACAGTATGGGCGCCGAACGGTTCGGGCAAACTCCAACCGATGAACACCTATGCGCTCCCGCAGATAGAAAACAAATGGTTCCTTTCGATTCTTGTTGTTGTTCTTGTAACCGTGCTGATGTTCGTATATCTCAAATTCTCCAAGCACGGCTATGAAATATCCGTTGTCGGAGAAAGCCGCAACACGGCGCTTTATATCGGCATAAACGTCAAAAAAGTCATCATCAGAACAATGCTCCTTTCAGGTGCGATATGCGGTCTTGTCGGCTTCCTCATCGTCGGCGGCGTTGACTGCACGATAAGCCCGACCGACACAATAGGCTCGATAGGCTTCACGGCTATCCTCGTTTCGTGGATGGCAAAATTCAATCCGCTGCTCATGGTTCTGACCTCCGCGCTCGTTTCGTTCCTCGAAGTCGGAACAACGCAGGTCGCAACAGGCTTCAAGATAGACGGCTCCATTTCGGACATTGTCACGGCAATCGTGCTTCTGTTCGTTGTCGGAAGCGAATTTTTCGTAAACTACAAGATAATGTTCCGTCATTCGTCAAAGGAGGTTTCCGACCGTGGATATCATTAACTTTCTCTTTCAGACAGTTCGTTCGAGCATGGCGTTCCTGTTCGGTTCAACCGGCGAAATACTGACCGAAAAATCGGGACACCTTAACCTCGGCATTCCCGGAACAATGTGCGTAGGCGCGGCATTCGGCTGCTGCGCGGAGTCTATATATGTAACAAGCGTCGGCGGCATAGACGCGGCAAACCCGTTTCTTGCGGTGCTGCTGCCCATACTCGCCACATTCATCGGCGGCGGTCTTATGGGACTTATCTACTGCTTCCTTGCGGTTACGCTGCGCGCCAACCAGAACGTTACGGGTCTTGTTCTCACAACGCTCGGTATCGGCGTTTCCGACTTTATGATCTCGCTTGTCGAGGCTTCCAGTTTTTCGACCGCAAGCAAATTCTTCACGGCATATCTCCCGTTTGCGGACAAACTCGGCGCGTTCGGCAAACTCATATTCTCCTACGGCGCAATGGTCTATCTTTCCATTGTTGTCGCTCTTATCTGCGCATTTGTTCTTAAAAAGACGAGAACGGGACTTCACCTGCGTGCGGTCGGAGAAGACCCCGCAACTGCGGACGCAGCAGGCATAAGCGTTACCAAATACCGCTATATCGCAACAATTCTCGGCAGCGGCATCGCGGGTCTCGGCGGTCTCGGATACATCATGGACAACCTCGGCGGCAACTGGGAATACACCATCGACGCCATCGGCTGGCTTGCCATCGCGCTGGTTATCTTCTCGCTTTGGAAGCCCAACCTCGCCATTCTCGGTTCGTTCGTTTTCGGCGCGCTCTACAAGATAGGCAACTATATTCCCGGCATCTCCACCACGCAAAAACCGCTTATCAAAATGCTTCCTTACGTTGTAACGATAATCGTTCTTATCGTAACAAGCATAAGAAACCAGAAAGAAAACCAAGCCCCCGAGGGTCTCGGACTTTCCTATTTCAGAGAAGAAAGATAAAAACCACAAAACAAAAGTACACGGCAGACGCAAAAGCGTCTGCCGTATATAATTTAATATGACAAATATTCTCAATAATCTCATTTTTTCGTTTTTTTATTTACTTCACAAACGACGGCAAATGCAACGATGAACATATATAAAACCATTTATCGTTATGCTATTACATGTGTTGCATAGAATATCCGACATACTTTTTCATTTTCCTGCCCGGAGTAATTCTTTTAGCATGAACATTTTACTCCATAGGTTTTATCATGGATTCTATGAAAGCAATTTCGGATTCGTCGAGATTGTACTTTTTGTAAAGTTGCCGATCGATTTCCGCAACAGATTTTGACCAATCGATATCAGACTTGTCCGTAAAATCTTGAAGGGGGACATTTTGCCAGGAACTTTTTTTATTGTCTTGCGTAACTTTAAGTGTGCCCAGCAATGCTCTTGCAAATTTTGTTTTGACATATTTAAAAACTGCTTCTGCCTCAGACAAAGTATCAAAAGCCCCGATGCTTATAAATGTTTGAGTATGCCCTATTAGGGGTTCCCCTATTAGGGGTGTTGATAAGACTTCGCCTACTGCGCCAGAACCATTTGCTTTAGGAATAATAACTTTATAACAATCGAGGTTGTCATGATGGTTCAGATAGTCCCTCCTTAACCATTTATATAATCTTTGAGTACCAGTTTTTCCTATTAACTTGATATAATCCTTCCCATCATTTGGACGTTCGTCATACAAAACATCTCTCAGTTTTGTAAAAATATTTGTCGTCACATCATATACGTGTCCGGGACTTAATCTGCTTGCGATTTCCGGATGCTCTTTGTGAAGTCTTTTGCTAAGTTTATAACTCTCAGGAGCAAAAATAAGAGGTGCAATGCTCTCGAATTTATCATTAACAACTTTATGTAAAATCGCATTTAATTCCGAATAAGCGGTAAAAGTTCCTATTTTTCCAAAATTCTGATTGATGTCACGGTAAGTAATTACAATTCCACCTTTAGCACCAGTTTCGGGGAAAACTTTAGTATTATTAGGTTCATAAAAAGACACTTTCAAATGCTCATCATTTAGCATTTTTTTATTCCAATTTTTCGATGTTTTTCCAGCATTAAATAAAAATTTAGCAGGTGTAATCATGCAAGATATATCAGATAATCTATATGAGACATCCATAAAATAATTGTAAATTGCAGGCTCGCTTGTGTCATCAGCTGTTCCTTGATACGGCGGATTACCCACTACTGCTTCGAATTTTATCATATCTTTTTCGCCTTCTGAGAGAGTATTTGTTAGTCTTATTGTGTCGAACGGTTTATTTTGCGTCAGTAACGCTTTAATTCTACCGTAATCAATATTTTCTTTGCCTTTTTTAATGTTAAGCAAGTCTGTTGCGGTAAATTCTTTTGCTATGTTTACAACATTCAAGCCCAACATATCGTAAAGTTTTCGCGTGAGTTCATAACATACAGATGACTTCGGAACAGTGTATATGCTGTTTCTGACAACATCTTCCTCTATTCCCAAAGCCCGCATCTTTTTGCAGAGAGCCTCGGCGTATTCGCCGGCGGTTCCCGCAATATCAAGAAATTTGCCGTTTGTTTGGGGGAGAGCCATAAACGTTTCGTCAGGAATGAGGTTGACCATATCGTCGCAAATGTTCGACGGAGTAATGACGGACGCTTCGCCGAGTTTGCCGAACTTGTTTATGGCGACGGACGCCTTTTCTTCAGGACTCAATGCATCGTCTTTCGAAAGTTTATTAAGGTTTAGAATTTTATAATCCAAATCGCTCAGCACAAATTTATTTGTGCGACGGTTTAACGCCGAAAGAACATCTACGTTCAGACCAAGGTTTTTTATTATTCTTGCATTTTCTTCGGCTTTGCTTTTTGCAATAATATCGGCAAGAGAAATCACGGTATCTTTTGTAATAAAAGCGAACAGTAAAATTCTCGTATAATAACTTTGGATCTTCTTTGATAAACTTTGTTCAATCTTTTTCCGCTCGGAAAGAGAAACAGACTCAGTTTCAATCGGCACGTCAGGGTTGTCTTTATTGACGAAAGAATCGGGAATGTCTATCTCTCCGTTTTCTTTATCATCTTCTTTTTCGTATGCGGTTGAAGAAAGACCTTTCTTAGAACCTATTTCATTTTCCCTTTCAATTGCGGAACGAATAAGAGAATCATCAAGAACAGTTAAATCAACGGGAGTATCTACCGCCTCGTCTTTAATACCTTTATCTTTATGATAATTGCTTACGGCTTCTAAAATATCGGTTGCAACAACTTTGACGATTTTGTCTTTGTTAATGGTAATAATGGGAGAAATTTCGAGTTCTTGCCGTATTCTTTTTTCAAGTTCTGTGTTTCCGCCCGTTTCGATATTTGCATTATAGATTTTGGATTTTCTTTCTTGCATAACAAACATTCTGTTCGGATCAAAATCGACGAGCAGAGTCTGAGGCTTCATGTTAAACTTTATTGTATTTCCGTCCGCATCCGTATAAGTTGTGACATACTGGTTTTGCAGGCGAAAAACAGCCTGATCGTATTCTTGAGGGGATGCCGTATCTTTAAAAAACAGCATAGTATCCCATTCACGCACGGTGCTGCCTGTCAGCATCCGATTGACGGTCAATGTGATAGTCTTTCTGCCTTCTGATTCAAAGTTTGCAATTGCTCTCTTTACATCTTCGGGCGTTTTATACTTATCCGGGTTATCCACACCCGATATATTTATGATTTCATATTCGCCGAGATTTTTGAATCGTTCTTTGTTGTTTTTTATTAACAACTCCAAAGCATCGCAAGAAGCGCAATACGGCAAAACAACAACTATATGTCTGCACATCTTGCCTTCTTTGATTTTATCGTAATCAAGGAAGCCCAAAAGACAATCATCTTCTTTGCTGCCGTCAATAACCGAAAACAAATCCATTATTTCTTCTTCGTTTTGGAATTGTTTATGCAAGCCGTCATCGTTCTTCTTTATCGACTTTGGCATGAAAAGCGCAGAAAAAGCAAACGTCGATCCGCTTTTTCTAAGGCTTTCAAGTTTTTTACGTGCCGATTCGTTAGGAGCAAATGCAAAGCGAACCATTTGGGGGAAACCGTAATACGGATTATCCCATTCCTTATAGTCATCATCGAGTATATGTTCTTTATCCCACTGTTTCTGATCGTTAACTATATCGGTAAATTGATAAAAAGCGATAATATCCTCTTTTGAAAATTCACTCCCCATCAAAATGCGGTACGGCGTTCCCGATAGATGAATTGTATTCTTTGCTTTTAACTCTTTGATTTTTGCATCTGCTTCACTTGCTTCCACAAAATCATCGTCATATTTTTTATTTTTTGCGTCGGGGACATATTTTGCCGCGTCTTTTAAAACTTCTCCGTATTTTTCGGCACGCGCCCCGAAATGTGTTTCATCTACAAGCAACAGGTCAATGTCTTGTCCAAACACTTCCTGATGTTTATCTTTTATTTTATCGCCTTTCAAGTCCTGCAAAGTCAAAAAGACGACGACTTTTTTGCCCGATGATAATTTCTCTGTAATTAAATGATTGTTTCTCGATAGATTTTTTGCAGAAACAAAATCATAATCTGCAAACATAACGTGACTTTCAACAGTCTTTTTCCATTCTGATAAAACATCGGCTTTTGCGGATACAACTACCACTAATTTTGCGCCTCTTTTGGCAGCACAGCACATAGCAGTAAATGATTTGCCGAAACGCATTACGGCATACATCAACAGATTGTGATGTCCTTTTTCAAGTGCCGATTCAAAAGCCTTAACCGTTTTTTCTTGGTTTGGGCGCAAAGGATAATCTTCCGTGCGCTGAAAAACCATGTCTTCAGGCTTAAGAGTTTCGGCATTATAAAATGAGTATTTTTGTGTTTTCTCCGAAAAATCTTTTTTTATATCGTCAATCGCTTCTTCCAAATCTGCAACCGAAACATCCCTGAAAAACTCTTTTGAATAATACACCCCGTCAGGGATATCGGAAAACAAAAGTCTTATTTTACCTTTTTCGGTTTCCAAAAATCTATGTACGGAGAAATCGCGAAAAAACACATCATCGATTTTCGCAATAGCATCAAATTTCTTTTCCAATGTAGGATAATGAACTTCCCATTCCTTTAATCTGATGTTTACGGGGCGATAAGTATCACCGACTTTCAGATAATTCGGAATGGTATTCGTCGAAAATGCATAAATATGAGGTTCTACGCGTCCGATAATTATTTCGTCTAAAAGAGCGTAATCCATGCCATTTTTCCATCCTTACTTTTTGATTAGGCTGACAAACTTAACCTTTCTGTTTGCAGACCAATCCATAATATAACAATAAATTCCGCTATGCTTATATGGATTATTTGTTTTACATCCTTCACATTCCACTTTTTGATGTTCCTCGCCAAAAAGAAAAATCTCGGTTTTATCAACTGATTTACAACTGTTCGGTATCACAAACTTAAGCCCGTCCATTTGCCAAATATTCCATGAAATGATTTCGGCAATTTCAAGCAGACATTCAATCGTCGGGAAATTATTAAACTTGTCAATGTAATAATCGATAAAAGCACACAACAAATTTTCACGGGAGAGAAGAACATTGTCGCCTTGCCAATCAAACCCATAAATACTTTTGAATGCATTTTTTGCCCATTCAACCCACATTGATTCACTATTAACGTTTTCAGACACGATACGGAGTTTTCTATCCAATAATCCTATTCTTTCTCTGATGCTTATTTCTTTACCGGTAACGGTATCATAACGACTGACAAGGTAGGGAGCTTCTCCGCAAGTAATTTCAAGTCGATTTTCTTTAACGTAGTCTTGCCATGTTTTACCGTCGGGAAATGTAATCTTTGCTGTATTGGCTACCCAATTTTTTCTTTTTTCGGTATTAAATGCGCCTTCGTAACCGAACCAAGCATTGTCTATAAGATTATTCTGAGCGTTGCAAATCCATGACGGAGTAAAGACTTCCGCTTTCGACTTGACGCGTTCGGATTGTTCCTTCTTCGACTTTTCAACACGCGGTTTAATAATGCTCCCGTTACGCTTAGTAATTGAATAAACACTAATATTATCGGCAAACTGATAGCCGATACCCATTGAAGCGTAATTATCCGTCGCCCATATAAGATTTTTCTTTGTTGTGCGATCGGTTAGCAGAACTTCAAGCAGCCGATTGTCCAAACGATATAGATCATTCTCTTTAATATTGATATTTGTCATTACTTTTTATTCCGTTAATTTACTTTCTTTTTCGTAAATGATAGCCGCCACCATTTCGAGAGCCTACAAATTCGCAATACTTAGCCAAACGTCTTTTTAGAGAATTCTTTACTTTATCAATAGTTGCGTTGGGATATATGATTAACATTTTATCAAGCAACTGTACCACATTTAACCCAGGGTTTTCCTTTATCGTTTTCATCAAGGCAACTTCAAAATCGGTCAATGGGTCACTTATCGGATCACTTAATGGGTCAACATTAAAAATCAAATTCGGCAATGTTACTTTGAAAAAATTCTCGGTAGGGTCAAAAAGCGGCTGTTTTTCTTGCCCTTTATATAATTATAGCAAATTTAAACCCGTAAATCAATAAGTATTATAATTATTTTAATGATTATTTTCGCAAATCTCAAAAAAAAATTCAAAAGGTTTTTTTTCGGAGGCTTAGGCGGTCTCGGATACATCATGGACAACCTCGGCGGCAACTGGGAATACACCATCGACGCCATCGGCTGGCTTGCCATCGCGCTGGTTATCTTCTCGCTTTGGAAGCCCAACCTCGCCATTCTCGGTTCGTTCGTTTTCGGCGCGCTCTACAAGATAGGCAACTATATTCCCGGCATCTCCACCACGCAAAAACCGCTTATCAAAATGCTTCCTTACGTTGTAACGATAATCGTTCTTATCGTAACAAGCATAAGAAACCAGAAAGAAAACCAAGCCCCCGAGGGTCTCGGACTTTCCTATTTCAGAGAAGAAAGATAAAAACCACAGAATAAAAAGTATACGGCAGACGCAAAAGCGTCTGCCGTGTTATAATTCACAGGATAAATATTCTCCAAAAAATCAGGATTTGCGTTTTGCCTTATTCACTTCCCGAACAATATAAAGCACGGCAATGACTGAAAAGGTTTCATCATGCTCATTCCTATACCTCTCTCCTTTTATACGCAAACAAGTAAAAATCCTGTTTATGCAACAACCACCAAACGCTCGGAAAGACCGCTTTTCTCTGAAAAAACCTTATCAAAGGACTCTTTCTCACGGGCATAAACATCTTGCAAAACGTATACGGGGCAAGAAGTCTTTTGCACAATTTCAGCGAACGGTGCAAACCAACAGATACCGAGCGAATACGGTTCGTTTTCCCACGGTTCGGACGCCGAAAGCTTATAAATCTGATAACTGTTCATTCCCGCACGGTATTTGCGGAAAGGCGCGTTCGCAGGATATATAAGAATATGCGGATAAGGGAATTTTTCGCCTGTTTCTGTATTTTTTCTGCATGACAGAATTGGAGCGCCTAAATATCCCGTATTAAATGAAGCATTTGATATCGTTATACTCTTTATATCCGAAAACTTTATTTTTTTGAGACGAATACCTAAAAAATATATCCCTATTGCAGATGAAAGACACGCATATTTTTCCTCTGAAACAAAGAACATTGATAATAAAAAAACAGCAAAAACGGCAAAAATCCCCAAAAAAACAACAGATAAATATAAGAGATCAACCAAGTAAAACACCGTTTCAAGAACGGCTGCTGCGGCGGCTGCAATGCAAACCCATTTAACCGATATAAGATTTTTTCGTCTTGAATATTTTCTCATTTCTTTATACGTTTCAAATCATCTATGTCTTTAATGTCGTGTATTTCTAACCTTTTATATGCAGATTTTTGCTTATGTTCGGTCACCTATTTTCCCGAAGAAATTTCAATTCGGCCTTTTCTCCGCTTATTTTTGAACCTCTATACACTTGCATTCCTCGATTTCTGCAAAAGCCTCGTCAACAAGCCGTTCCAATCTTTCCGCAGGGTCAAAAGGCGGCGCTCTGCGTCTTTTTGCATCAATCGCCAACACTTCAAAAGCGGCAGATAATATAAATGAGATGTACAGCAAAGGTTCGGCAAATATACTGCTTCCCT
>ERZ827524.2433-NODE-2433-length-13336-cov-3.130713_pt1 | contig 13336 bp, 10 predicted proteins | sample MGYA00519702_ERZ827524 | MGnify/ENA primary metagenome ERZ827524 (study PRJEB31778, sample SAMEA3449341) | human gut metagenome | biome: human gut; feature: human-associated habitat; material: faeces | place: United Kingdom | collected 2010/2012 ...
AGATAAAGCTGAGACAAAGACCAAGTCTGAGTCAGTAAAGTCAGATAAAGAAGATAAATCAGATAAATCAGCAAAAGATGAAGCGAAAGCCCCGGCAGATGAAGAAGAGGATGAAGAAGAGAAATATGATCCGACAGAAGGCGGGATTCATCGATATGAATTTATTATTGCAGATGTAACGTGGAGTCAGGCGTTTGCCGATTGCAAGAGCAGGGGTGGATACCTGGTGCGTATCAATAGCGAGGAAGAGTATCAGTATATATTGAAGCAGTTAGATGCAGGCTCTTACCAGAAGATCCAGTTTTTCATCGGAGGCCGGAGGGATTCGGGAAGCAGCGAGTATTATTGGGCAGATGAAGATGATGAATTATATGGAGATCAGATTAATACTTCATCATACTGGTGCAGTTCAGAATGGCTGAGTGGGGAACCGAGCTTCAGAGATGGAGCAAATGAGGAAGAATATCTTGATCTTCTTTATTACAAGAATGAGGGAAGATGGACATGGAATGATGCACCGAATGACATTCTTGCAGTAGTTCCATCCTTTTCAGGCAGGATAGGATACATTTGTGAATACGAGGATTGATTGAACTGTCAGAAAACTTCCATGATGAGAATTATGGGAGTTTTTTTGTGCTATTAGAAGGAAAAAAGAACAAGGAGAAAAAGAAAATGTATTGCAGAAAATGCGGTGCCAGGATGAGTGAGCAGGATAGATTTTGTCCTGAATGTGGAACGGAGGCTTCAAAAGGAAATACTCAACAGGATGAGTTAAACGGATTCCCGGGAAATGAGCAACCGCAAGAAAATCCGCGGATGAATAAAAAGACGGTAATTTGGATTTGGATTCTTGCAGCATGGATTTTGCTGATAGCAATTGGAATTTCAGCTTTTTTTATCGTAAAAGGGCAACATGTGAAAAAGCAATATCAGAGTTCGCTGGAAGCAGGTGATAAGTATCTGGAAAATCTGGATTATGAAAAAGCAGAAGATGCCTATCTTCAGGCAATTAAAATTTCACCAAAAGAAAAAGAATCATATGAAAAGTTGATTCAGTATTATGTGGACCATAATGAAATTGATAAAGCGAAGAAGATTGTGAAAAAGGCGAAGAAAAATCTGCCGAAGAGTGAGAGTAAGAAAATTGAGGAAAAGCAGAAAGAGTGGGAGAGCCTGGAAGAATATACCTGGGTAGTAGAGCCGACAATTGAAGCGGATGAGATTTATTACTTACAAGGTGGAGATTTCTTTGAATATTCAGCCAATGAGATGAGAAGGCAGATGGATTCAAAATATGCCGTGATTAAGAAAGGTGATTCATATGGGCTGATCGGTATGGATGGAAAATTGTTGGAGGGAATGGCTTATAAAAGTGTAAAAACAGAAAATAAATATTATAGCGTAATTTTAAAGGAAGAAAAATATGATATAGAAAAAGGAGACATGGAACAGTTATATTATTTGAATGATTCAGATGAGATGATTCCAGGAAGCTCACTCATAGGTGATCCAGAGTTCGCAGAAAAAGGAATGTATTATTATACCTCTAATGAAATTCGCAATTCCATAGAAGATGAGATAGAATTATATGACCGTGAATGGAGAAAAAATTATATTAGTATGCCTGAAGTGGCTATTCCAGTAAAGGAAACCGAAGAAACAATGGCAGATGAGATTACAGAGGGCAAAACGGAGGATAGATATGAGTTTATTGATTCCTCAGATTCTGGATATGGAATCTGGGATGAGGATAAGATGACGACAAAATTCATTTATGATGAATGTGGATCTGAAAGCTCCGGGCTTCTGGCCGTCGAAAAGGATGGAAAATGGGGGTATGTAAACGATCAGGGAAAAGTAATGATACCAATCAAATATGATGCATCCTGGAAACACTATAATGAGACGAACGGTGATAAAGAAAAGGAATTTTGTTATGCAGCGACAGAAGGATATGTCCCACTTGTAAAAGATGGAAAGTGGGAGATGCGGAACAGCAAAGGAGATCTGGTTATTTCGTCAGGTGCATTTGAGGAAATCCTTCCAGTTTATGATGGAAAATGTTGGGTTAAAAAGGATGGAAAATGGGGAATCCTGAAATTGGAAAATGCTAAGATAGATAAGGATTCAGAAAAGGAGGATTCATCAGATACACAGAAGGTTTCCAATAAAAATGCAGATAAGCCGGGGAATACGAAAAAGGAAAATGGATCGTCGCAGGATGATAAAAAGACCATTTCTTCTGAGACATATCAAAAAGTCTATGGACCGCTGCTTGATCAGGCCGGTAACGAATATGGTCAGTCTATGGATTATTTTTTATATGATATTGATAAAGATGGTGTAAAAGAACTGCTTTTATTGAATGGAACGTGTGAGGCAGATTATGTATACAAGATCTATACCATCGGTAATGGAAGTGCCAGGTATATTGATGAGGTTAATGGATCGTGCGTGATGTTCTATGAAGATGAAAATGGAGGGACAGAAAAATATATCATCAGTGTGCAGGCTCGGATGGGATGTGAACGAGTGAGCAAAATCTGGTTGAAAGATGGAAAAGTTTCGACAGAAGAAATTTCCTATAAAGAAGAGGTGGGAATAGATGAAGACTATTATTCTAATCCATATCCATTGGACTATGCAGATGTAACAGATAAGTCATTATTAAAGTAGAAAACTATGGGGAATGAGAAAATGTATTGTGAAAAATGTGGTCATGAGATGAAAAATGGAAGATGCCCCAATTGCGGTTTTCCGGTCGGAGAGCCACAGTGGGAGGAGCAGAAAAGTAAGAAAAAATCAGGGAAGAAGATAGGCATTATCATCTTATCGGTAGTGATTGTTCTGATTTTTGCAGCAGCGATTCTTGCAGCTATTTTTTGGCTCAAGAAAGAAAATACGCAGAAAAAGTTTGATACACATATAGAAAAGGGGCAAAAATATCTGGAAGAAATGGATTATGAGAAAGCTGCGGACAATTATCTGGCAGCAATTGATATAGATCCAAAGGCAGAAGATCCATATATGAAACTGGCAGATTTGTATTTGGAAATAGATCAGCCGGAAAATGCAGCAATCGTATTGAAAAAGGGTGTAAAGAATACAGGCAGCCGGGCGATGAAAAATCGATATGATCTTTATACTTATGTAGATCAAAATCTGATTCCGGAAGAGGGGCAATGTGAAGAAGGCGAGTATGAATGTGATTATTATGAAGGCACAGGATATTGGGCATCGGTAAGTCTTGAAAGCAATCATTCACAAAAAGGCGTCATGAATTGGAAAATTATGGATTTTGATGGAGATGGAGAAGAAGAACTGCTTGTAATTTATCTGAATAATAAGGAAGAACAGGACGGGGGACCATATCAAAATGGAATTTACCTCAGGATGTATGAAAGTGAAAAAAATGAAATTGTCCTGAAAGATGAATACAAAGCATTATATCCGGTCATTGGAGCTGGCGATGAAGAGGATGACGGAATTTTCCTGAAAAAGCACGGGGGAAACATCTATCTGTGTGGAAGTAGTTATGCAATAGCGGATATTTATGCGGATGGAGCAACCATCAGCTCATTTATATTAACCTATGAAGAGGGGGCGTTCGTGCAACAGGCAGGAACAGAAGAACCAATCAGTGGTTCAGAATTTTACTGGTATAGCGGATACTGGGATATGGCAATGATGATGGATGAACTGGATATGACTGAGGATGCAGCACAGGTGAGACGGGATCATATGCCAAGATTTCAGTCCTGGGATGAAGCGGACGAGATGCTGGTCAGAATTACGGGAGAAAATAAAGGATATAAAGAACTTTTGTATGAAGAGACCGGAGAGATTAAATATCTTGGACATGTGGAAGTTTTAGTACAGTTAAGCGGTTTTTAAGAGTGGATGCAATGGAGTTACACGAAGTTGGAGTGTATTAAAAAAATGAATTTGACAATGTGAAAAAGATCGAAATATGGTAAGATAAAATAAAAAAGGAAGGGGGAGGAAAGGGATGTATTGTAAAAAGTGCGGAAATGAGATCAGTGACGGAGCAAAATTCTGTAAGTTTTGTGGTGCAGTGCAGGAAACCCAGGCAGCAGGATCATTCCAAAAGCCGCAGAATGTTGATCCGGTAAAAGAGGCTGAACAGCAGCGGCAAAGAGAACGGTTAGATCAGCAGATTGTCAGTCTGGAATCTGAAAGAAAAGCTTTGGAAGAGAAAATCAAGGAAGATCTGCTAAGATTGAGTCAGAAAGTGGTGCTGCCAGCAACGGACTTGCAGCAGAAAAAGTGTCCGAATTGCGGAGGAATGGTAGCAGGAGCAAGATTTTGTCCCAAATGCGGTTATGATCTGAACAGTATAAAAGAAAAGTAAGGGAGGGAAAAATATGTCTTACGATGATATGCCACAGAAGCAGGCAAGGATAGAAGCTCTTAGAGAAGAAAAGGGCAGGTTACAGAAAGTGAGACAGACGATTGCTTTTTATGAAGCAAATGCAGCGAGTGGAAAGGTAAAAAAAGCAGTTCTCCCACAGATGGCACAGCAGATTCAGCCGGCAGAGGGGGCGAAATACAGTACCAACGGTGCAGGAAAAGCTCTTGACCGGGGACTTATGAGATGGATTTTGGGAGGTGGCAGCATTCTGTTGGTTTTACTTCCGTTTCTGAGCTGGATCACGGTTGCGGGATATGATGTGAGTTTTTTTAAGATGGCATCTGGAATAGAAAAGTTAAATGATTTTCTGGGAGCTTTTTCCACTGATGATGTCAGAGTTATGCAGGGGATTTGTATCTTTATATGCTGTGTTATGATTGGAATTGCAGTTGTGAATGGAATTGCGGCATATTGTACTTTGCGTAGTGGAAAGACAGGCTGGATTTATGGAGGAACAATCTATGGTATGGCAGTGTTCGGAGTTCTCTGGCTGTTCGTTCTTTACATCAATATGAAGCTAAAAGAAGCTTTAGGCAGTTATGGTGATTATATTAAGTTTAAGATGACTTTTCCGGCGTGGCTGGCAGTGATTCTTGCTATTGTGCTGTGCGTTCTGAATGCAAATCGTGAAAAGCTGGAGCGTAGTTTTAAAGGAGAGACTTTGTCGGGAGCAAATGCTGTGAGTGGGACAAATCAGGGGATATTGCCGATTACAAATTATTATCCATGGGAAGAACTTCAATTGTGTACGTTACATATGACGGGACATGCAGTGAGAAATATCTGGATGGATTATAAATATGTAGGATGTGCCGGAGAAGTAGATAGGAAATCCGCACAGATTGTTGCAGATATAGTCTTTAAGACGACAAAGGGAGTTTTTATTATTCCGGGAATAAGCTGGTTTATCAGTCAGATACAGAGACAGGGAGAGACAGAAAGAAAATCATTTCAGGCAGTTCCATTTTCAGCACAGGACGTGATCAACGTAGAGTGTATGCTGCGGACAGTAGAAGTCGTGGGAACGGAAAAGAAAATCATTTGTGATGTGAGTGTGGATTCCGGACTGGATTGTAGGGAACTGTTAAATTATCGTGGGCTGTCAGGCCGGCAGTTTGCAGTATGCAAAGAACAGGAATTGAAAGCAGGCAAGATAGATAGCGAGGGAATGTATTGCACATATTAGGAGGAAAAAGGAATGTTTTGTAAGTATTGTGGAGAGAATAATGTAGATGGGGCAAAGTTTTGCAAGAATTGTGGCAAACCATTAATGACGACATCAAGTGCAGACGGTACTGCTGCAGGATATAATCCGGAAATGACTCCGGGATATACACCGACATCACAGCAGAACCATAAAAAGACTGGGATTATAGCAATCGTGGCGATTGTGGCAGCAGTGCTGATCGCTGTAGCAGTGATTTTTTCAATTTTCCATGCGGTAAAAGGACGCAGCCCGGAAAAAACGATAGATCAGCTTGTGACATCGCTGTTTAAATTGGATGCGGATGGCATCATCGATACATTTCCAAAAGAAGCGGTAAACAAGTTAAAAGAAGAAGGAAACTGGGATGATGAGTATGACGACCTTGTAAGTGGCATAGAATCGATCGCACAATCCGTGGGAGATTATGTTGACCTGGAAGAGCTGTGTTCTTATAAGATCACAGAGACAAAAGATGCCACAAAAGAAGAGATAGCGGAAATTCAGGAAGATTATGACGATGAAGGAATTGATGTAAAGATTAAGGATGCAAAGATAATCACAGTTGAACTCACAATCAATATTCCAATTTATGGTTCGGAGACAGATTCAGAAGATTTCGTAGTGATAAAGATCGGAAATAGTTGGTATATTGATCCAATGAATTTCAGTCTGTAGTTGTAACTGTTGAATTTTGGATATGCAAAAAGAGCCGGTGATTTCAGTATAAAGCTGAGATGACCGGTTTTTTAACTGTCTGGAACAAGGGAAAAAGATCCAGTGAATCTTGTCAGTTATCAAGTATGAGCTAAAATGGTTCGTCGGCTTTTTGTGAAAAAATTATCATTTAAAAAATAAGGAGAAAGAGTGACAAATTTCAGAATCTGTATACGAAAATATACAAAGAAGGAGTCCGGTCATACTGGACTTTTGTTATTTTTGGCGATATAATGTGGATACATATGAAAAAATTATACTTTTAGTGTAAATTTCAAGGAGGAACAAAAAATGGCAAGAAAAATGAAGACCATGGATGGTAATCAGGCAGCAGCTCACGTATCTTATGCGTATACAGAAGTTGCAGCAATTTATCCGATTACGCCATCATCCGTTATGCCGGAGCATGTCGATGAGTGGGCAACAGAAGGCAGAGAGAACATTTTTGGACAGACTGTACAGGTAACAGAGATGCAGTCCGAGGCAGGTGCAGCAGGAGCTGTGCATGGTTCTCTTGCAGCAGGCGCACTTACCACTACTTTCACAGCATCACAGGGACTCCTGCTCATGATTCCTAACTTATATAAAGTAGCAGGCGAGCAGCTTCCGGGAGTGTTCAACGTATCTGCACGTGCACTGGCAAGTCACGCACTGTCAATTTTCGGAGATCATTCAGATGTTTACGCCTGTCGTCAGACTGGAGCAGCTATGCTCTGCGAGTCCAGTGTCCAGGAAGTTATGGATCTGACACCGGTTGCTCATTGTGCAGCACTTGAGGGCAAGCTTCCATTCATCAATTTCTTCGATGGATTCAGAACATCCCATGAGATCCAGAAGATCGAGACATGGGATTACGAAGATCTGAAAGATATGGTAAGCATGGATGCAATCGATGAGTTCCGTGCACATGCACTGAACCCGAACCACCCATGCCAGAGAGGTTCTGCACAGAACCCGGATATCTTCTTCCAGGCAAGAGAAGCATGTAACCCATACTACGATGCTCTTCCGGCAGTAGTTCAGGAATACATGAACAAAGTTAACGCTAAGATCGGTACAGATTACAAATTATTCAACTACTACGGAGCACCTGACGCAGATCGTGTAATCATCGCTATGGGTTCTGTCTGCGATACCATCGAGGAGACCATCGATTACCTCGTAGCAGCAGGCAAGAAAGTCGGCGTTGTAAAGGTACGTCTGTACCGTCCGTTCTCCGCAGAAGCACTCATCAATGCAATTCCGGAGACTGTAAAACAGATTTCCGTTCTGGACAGAACAAAAGAGCCGGGATCTCTTGGCGAGCCTCTGTACCTGGACGTAGTAGCAGCATTAAAAGGCAGCAGATTCGAGAGCACACCGGTCTTCACAGGTCGTTACGGACTTGGTTCCAAGGACACCACACCGGCTCAGATCGTTGCTGTATACCACAACGATGAGAAAGCTAAATTCACAATCGGTATTGAAGATGATGTTACACATCTTTCACTTGATGCTGGTAAGCCACTTGTTACAACACCAGAAGGAACAATCAACTGTAAGTTCTGGGGACTTGGAGCTGACGGAACAGTCGGAGCTAACAAGAACTCTATCAAGATCATCGGTGATAACACAGATATGTATGCACAGGCTTACTTTGATTATGATTCAAAGAAATCCGGTGGTGTTACAATGTCTCACCTCCGTTTCGGTAAGAAACCGATCAAATCTACTTACTTGATTCATAAAGCAAACTTTGTTGCATGCCACAACCCGTCATACATCAACAAATACAACATGGTTCAGGAACTTGTAGATGGTGGTACATTCCTTCTTAACTGCCCATGGACAGCAGAAGAACTTGACAAACATCTTCCAGGACAGGTTAAAGCATTCATTGCCAACCATGGCATCAAATTCTATACAATCGATGGTATCAAGATCGGTAAAGAAATCGGACTTGGCGGACGTATCAATACAGTTCTTCAGTCTGCATTCTTCAAACTGGCTAACATCATTCCGGAAGAAGAAGCTATCGACCTTATGAAGAAAGCTGCAAAGGCTACATACGGTAAGAAAGGTGATAAGATCGTACAGATGAACTACGATGCAATCGATGCCGGAGCAACAGGCGTTGTTAAAATCGACGTACCTGCAAGCTGGAAAGATGCAAAAGACGAGAGCTTTGCACAGACAGCAACCGGAGACAGAAAAGACGTTGTAGATTTCGTTAACGATATCCAGATTCCTGTAAACGCTCAGGAAGGAAATAAGATTCCTGTATCTGTAGTTAAGACATACGAGCATGGCCAGACACCATCCGGTGCATCTGCATTTGAGAAACGTGGTATTGCAGTAGACGTTCCGGTATGGAATTCTGCAAACTGTATCCAGTGTAACATCTGTTCTTATGTATGTCCTCACGCAGTTATCCGTCCGGTTGCTATGACCGAGGAAGAGGCTGCTAAGGCTCCGGAAGGAATGCAGATGAAAGACATGAACGGAATGCCTGGATACAAATTCTCCATCACAGTATCAGCTCTTGACTGTACAGGATGTGGTTCTTGTGTAAACGTATGTCCTGGTATGAAGGGTGAAAAGGCAATCTCTATGGCTAACTGCGAAGAGAACGTAGGCGAGCAGAAGTACTTCGACTATGGTGTAACCTTAGATCCAAAACTGGAAGTTGTAGAGAAATTCAAAGAAGCAACTGTAAAAGGTTCTCAGTTCAAACAGCCATTACTTGAGTTCTCAGGAGCTTGTGGTGGATGTGGAGAGACACCTTACGCAAAATTAATCACTCAGTTATTTGGTGATAGAATGTACATTGCAAACGCAACAGGATGTTCTTCTATCTGGGGTAACTCCTCACCTTCTACACCATACACAGTAAACGAAAAAGGACATGGTCCTGCATGGTCTAACTCCTTATTCGAGGATGCTGCTGAGTTTGGTTATGGTATGTTATTAGGACACAAAGCTATCAGAGCTAAATTACAGTCCAAAGTAGAAGCATTAGTTGCAGATGGTAAAAACGCAGATGTAAAAGCTGCCGGACAGGAATGGTTAGATACCTTCAACAGCGGTGTAACAAATGGTGCTGCAACAGATAAATTAGTAGCTGCATTAGAGGCTTGCGGATGTGACGCTTCCAAAGATATCCTTGCTGAAAAAGATTTCTTAGCTAAGAAATCCCAGTGGATCTTCGGTGGTGACGGTTGGGCATACGATATCGGATTCGGTGGAGTTGACCATGTATTAGCAAGCGGACAGGATGTAAACATCATGGTATTCGATACAGAGGTTTACTCTAACACAGGTGGACAGTCCTCAAAGGCTACACCAACAGGTGCAATCGCACAGTTCGCAGCAGGCGGTAAAGAAGTGAAGAAGAAAGACTTAGCTTCTATCGCAATGAGCTATGGTTATGTATATGTTGCACAGATCGCAATGGGTGCTGATTACAACCAGTGTGTAAAAGCAATTGCAGAAGCTGAAGCATATCCGGGACCATCATTAGTAATCGCTTACGCTCCATGTATCAACCACGGTATCAAAGTTGGTATGAGCAAAGCTCAGACAGAGGAGAAATTAGCTGTTGAGGCTGGTTACTGGCATACATTCCGTTACAACCCAGCTCTGAAAGCAGAAGGAAAAGCTGCATTCTCCTTAGACAGCAAAGCTCCTACAGGAGATTACAAAGCATTCTTAAACGGAGAGGTTCGTTACAACGCATTAGCAAGATTCAACCCAGAAAGAGCAGAAGAATTATTTGCAAAATCTGAAGAGACAGCAAAAGAGCGTTATGAATACCTCAACAAACTCATTACCTTATATGGTGGCGAGAACTAAGATCGTTTCATAAATGAAATAAAGGAAGCAGTAGACGTAAGTCTGCTGCTTCTTTTTGCTGTTAAGGCGATCCTGTTGTAAAGCTCAATATATAGGTCACCTGCGATGGATATGCCAGCTTGTGTTAGAAATTATCCTCGGTTCAAGGTACCGAAGGTCAGTGTGCATGTGGAACACAGTATTCTGATTAGTTCTGATTTCAGGAGCGTCCGTTTAGATGTTTACGCAAGCGATGAACTGAAAGTCGGCTATGATATTGAGGCACAAAATGAAGATGCAGGAAATCTTGCAAAGATGTAGGTGGGATTTTGTCATCCGATCATTCAAAGCAGTCAAATCGAATCATGACAGGGAGCTTACCATGGAAAGATTTCAAAAGAGGCGGTATGTTCCGGTCAACAATCTAACAGTTTTAAAAACACCCAAAATATCAAAAGTATCATGAATATCAGCAGTATCAAGCACATCAAAAATATCATGAATATCAAAATATCAAAAGTATCGTAAAAATTCACAAATATTCAAAAATTCACAGAAAAGAACAGGACAGGAGTCTGTCTAAGACAAAACACGATCAGGTACTTTTTTGGACAATCAGGTAGACAGACTTGACGTTTTTCAGTATCTTAGTAATAATAAAAATAATACAAAAATACAAACACAAGCCGTAGCATATCCATATTCAGACATATATTTATTATTTTTGCGGCTATGTAGAAAATGAACGAGGAATAAAGTATGCAGCCAATCCAGCAGGCCTTTGAGCCGGTTTCCATATGCTTTGCAAGTGATGACAACTATGCACCCTATCTGAAAGTTGCCATTTATTCCCTGTTATGTAACCGTAACAGGGAGCGAAGCTATGATATTATTATTTTACATAAGAGGATTTCAAAAGAACATCAGGGAGAGATATTAGGATTAGTGGATGGAAAATCCGGTGTGTCCATCCGTTTTGTTAATGTGGCCGAAGCAGACCGTGAATTGCAGTCAGACGTTGGGTGTTATTATGCCGTAGAGACGAATTATCGTCTGTTGCTTTTTTCAGAGCTGTTTCAAAACTACAGGCGGATGCTGTATTTAGACTGTGACATTATTGTAACAGGAGATGTAGGAGAGTTATTTGATGTGGATTTGGAAGGGAAATCTGCAGCAGGCGTGGAAGATGTGGGATTCCGCTGGCTTGCCTATACCAAAAGAGCGATTTTTTTAGATAATAAACCATATAATGTCCTGAATTATTGTACGGATGTGTTGGGGATGAAGAATCCGGGCAGCTACGTCAATGCGGGTGTATTGTTGTTTGATCTAGAAAAATGCAGACAGAAAGTTTCTTTTCGGGACGTTGTAGAGACATTGCACAGCAGGAATTTTTTCTATAACGATCAGGATGTATTAAATATTCTGTTAGAAGGAAACATCAAACAGGTGGACTGCAAGTGGAATTATATGAATAATATCGCATTTTATTTAGAATGTGACCGGAAGGAATTCCGTGAGCTGTATCTGGATTTACGCAGGGAGGATTTCCGTATCATCCATTATATCAGTGCTAAAAAGCCGTGGAATGGAGAAGTACCGATGGGAGAAGTCTGGCAGAAATATGCGGATAAATGAAAGGGTTAAGTCGAAATTCGTCAAATCTTGTGCATCTTTGTGAGTAGACAACCTCTCTATTAAATGATAAAATAGTCGCAGAATGTAAATTCGGGAGGAGTCTGTGATGCGGCTTTTTAGACAAAAAAAACAGCAGATAAGCCGTAAGAGAGAGATACGGAACGAGAGTAAGGAGAAGAACATGGACGATTTTTTGTTAAAACAGATTGATGAATTTAGAGATAAGGCACAGCAGTTGCAGGATTTGATTAATACAAAAGAAACCAAAGTCAGAGAGTTACAGTTGTTAGTAGATGAACGTGAGAGTAAGGCCACAAAGCTTCAGATGGAGTTGGATGAGCGCCAGAGAGAAGCCGATTCTTTAGTTGGTAACGTAGAAGAACAGGTTGATAAACTGATCAAAAAGATCGAAGTTCAGCAAAATGACAATACAGAGGACATCAAGAATGCATTGGATGGGATGTCTCAGGACTTTGGTCAGATGACAAAAGAGCTGACCGGAGCACAGCAGGAGATTTCTGAGAAGATACATACGGAAAATGTAAAATGTTACCGCAATATACAGGGCTTAATGCAGGAATTTGCGGAGAAGATGGAAAAAGTAGATTTAGCAGATGAGAGCATGAAATCCATCAAGCATTTCTTCGGATGGACGATTGGACTTTTAGTATGTAATCTTGCAGCACTTGCAGGAGTGATTCTGTATTTTGCAGGAGTATTTTCTTTTTAGTTTTTAGAAGAGAGATCAGGTGAGGTTAGAATTGGATTATCAACAGGAAAATAATGTATGGGTTATCGGACATAAGAATCCGGATACGGATTCAATTTGTGCGGCAATCTGTTATGCGAATTTGAAAAACCGTCTTCAGGACGGTTTTCATTACATTCCCAAAAGGGCAGGGAGTATCAATGAGGAGACGAAGTATGTGCTGCAGCATTTTGGCGTAGAACCGCCGGAATATGCAGAAGATGCGGGTGCACAGGTAAAGGATATTGCATTTCGCAGAACTGCCGGTGTCAGCGGACATATTTCCTTAAAAAAAGCATGGGAACTGATGAAAACAGAAAATGTGATGACACTTGCCGTTACCAGTGCTTCAGACAAGTTAGAGGGACTGATCATTACCGGTGATATTGCAGAGTCCTATATGGATGTCTATGACAACCATATCTTATCCCGTGCAAGAACCCAGTATAAAAATATCGTAGAGACTTTGAATGGCACGCTTTTAGCCGGAAATGAGCATGCCTATTTTTTGCGTGGAAAAGTAGTGGTAGCAACCGGAAGCCGGGATGTGATAGAAGAGTGCATCGAAAGTGATGATCTTGTCATTGTAGGTGACCGGGATGAAACCCATATCTGTGCATTAGAGGAAAATGCAAGCTGTATGGTTGTGACCGGTGGGACACAGGTGTCTGCACAGGTACTTGAGATGGCAAACCGGAGAGATTGTGTCGTGATCATCACGCCATACGATACCTTTACGGCAGCACGTCTGATCAATCAGAGCATGCCGATCAAATATTTTATG
>ERZ827524.2436-NODE-2436-length-13325-cov-9.677619_pt1 | contig 13325 bp, 15 predicted proteins | sample MGYA00519702_ERZ827524 | MGnify/ENA primary metagenome ERZ827524 (study PRJEB31778, sample SAMEA3449341) | human gut metagenome | biome: human gut; feature: human-associated habitat; material: faeces | place: United Kingdom | collected 2010/2012 ...
CCAGCTGTTCCTTCACTTCTGGCGTATGAAAAATCATAGTGTTCTCAACCGCCAAGCTGCAATTCTCATCAATGAGGTGCTCATAATCCGGAGCGGAATATTTGCCAGCATATAGAATATTTCCAGATTCCATTGCCGCACGCACTGGTTCAATATACCAGCCATCGCTTTTCAGCGCACTGAAACGGATCGTATCCAACGCATCCATCGAAACAAACATATCCATCACAGCCGAGGCAACTAAATAAATGTTTTGGATCGGTTGGTGCAGCTGCACAATGTTTTCATCCAAACCGGATGGCTCTGGTTTTCCCTCTGGGATTACCAGATACTGCGTACCATTGGAGATGGTAATAAGCGCATATCCATCATTGTAATAGTCCACTGCAAATTCCTCAGCATAATCGAGAGGCATACTGTGATCGAAGGTTAAATCCGGACTGATATCAGTATTACGTGTTTCCAGCAAATCAGCTTCAGAAGGTGAACCGCAGGAGGATACAGTAAGTATGAGGATAAAACACAATAAAACTACTGCCATTTTTCTCATTTTATTTGCTCCTCCGTTTCTTATGAATCCCAAAAAAGGAGATAATTACGACTATGGCAATTACAATTACCGTTCCTGCAACCATAGCCATCATTTCAAAAGATGTGTCTTGTTTTATGGTGTCTTGGAGGAAGGTTAATGTATATTCGATTTCATGTGGTGTGCTCATTGCTGTGGTATTCGCAACGACCGCTATTGGCATATCAAAATCTATAATCGGAAGTTCAAAAGTGGAATTTCCAGCCTCCTGGAGTGGTTTAAAAGTTTTATTTTCTACCTTCATGTAGTCATAGTTCGGGCTGCTCCATTCCAGAATCGCCGTTGCCGCTCCGTCAGCTACCGTGATCTGTGTGGGGGACTGGATGCTGGCTCTGCCGCTTCCGCCCTCCATGGTCAGTTCGATGGTGTAGCTGCCGTCTTCTACAGTGCTCAGATCAAAAGTGTCTGCGGCACCCTCTGCCAACGGATCAGATACCTTTACTTTATGATCGTACCATTTTCCCTTGGTACCGATCAGTGCCAGATCGAATTCCTCTCCGATCACGGGTACAGGAACATCGAAGCCGTAGACTTCTTCCGTCATGCCGTCACTGTAAGTCACGGTATCCGTGGTGGGCTCAAGCAGTACTGCACCATCTTTGGCTGCATCTTCCGCCAGACCCGGATAGAGATTCAGGATCTTCTTGGAGCCTAAGGAAATGTGAATGGTCATAACGCCATCCTTTACCGTCAGTGTTCCCTTGCCGTCACAGGCCTCACTGACATGGAACATGGAACTGTCCGTGGAAAATTCAGCGGTGTAGACACCATCAGGAAGCTGTGCCTTGTCCTGCGCAGTCTCTGTGCTGACAGTTTCCGCCGTTTCCGTGCTCTCTGTCGGTGTTACGGTACTTTCCTGTGCGGCAAATGTGCTTTCTGCAGATGTTGCATCCGCTGCCTGACCTGCTCCACAGCCGCCAAGCAGCAGACAGGCACTCAGTCCGCCCACGATTATGATTTTATTCATTAATGTCTTTGCTTTCATTACTGATTTTAATCCTTATTTTATTTGTAATCTTGATTCTTATTTATTTCTCAGCCATTGCTGCTGCGGTATGTGCCACATACAGATCCTGGATAGCCTTGATCCCGCCAAGACCTGCGATCTGGGTATCCACGCTGTCGAACTTACCGGAAGCATTGAACTGGCTTAACCAGGAATCCTCATCCTCGCCTGCCATATCGTTGTTGGCATGGTCACCTGCTACTACCATCAGGGGACGAAGAACCACTTTGGTGTAACCTGCTTCCGCAACAGCCTTGATGACTTCTTCGCAGGCAGTCTCTTCCGGCTCACCTTCTACGGTTCCGATGAATACGTTAGCATAACCGAGGTCGTTCATCTGGGTCTGCATCTGGCTGTAAGACACCTTTGCGGTGTGAGAAGTTCCGTGACCCATGAATACGAATGCCACGCCATCTTCCTTTGCAGCATCCAGGCTGTCATACCCAGCGGTCTTCACTGCTTCTGCGGTCAGATCTTCTGCTACTGCTTTCTTATCTGCATTGACAACGGTTGCATCGTCTCCCACTTCACCTAACAGGGGCTCAGCGACTTTTACGGATGCGAACTGATCCTTGTAGGCTTCTACTGCCTGCATCAGCTCGTCATACTCTGCCCCGTGCATCAGATGGGTAGGCTGTACTACCAGGTTCTTAACACCGTTTGCCACAGCGCGGTCCAGTGCCTGATCCATGTTGTCGATATGCTCATCATCTCTTGCCTGTATATGGTTGATGATGATCTGTGCGGTAAATGCTCTTCTTACAGACCAGTCGGGATTGGCTGCTGCGATCGCATCCTCGATACCCTTGATATCAGCCACACGGCTGTCGTTAAAGGAAGTGCCGAAGCTTACTACCAGAATCTCGTTCTCACCGATCTCATCCTGATTACGGGGATCATCCTTGGAAGCATCTCCGGTATCTCTGCCGAAATAATCGGGATCTGCATTTTCTCCCTCTACCAGTTCCTTCTGTGCGTCGGTCAGTGCATCCCATGCTGCCTTGGCATCTACACACTGCTTATCGGTATTCTCAGTTCTCTCCTGCACATAGATGGCATCGATCATTGCTGCTACTTCATCGGCTGCTGCCTGATCTGCATCTTCGGTGCTTTCGGTAGCTGCTGTTTCCGCTGCCTGGGTGGTCTGAGCCTCAGTGCTTACCTGTACAGTGCTCTCTACGGTCTCCTGGGTATTGCCGCATCCGGTGATGCATACAGCGCCCAGTACGGTTGCCAGTACTACTGCTACGATTCTTCTTTTCATGTTTCCTCCTCTGACAGGTTTTCTGTCTCTTTTGATTTTGGGGCTTGCCCCGGTATTCTTAAATATGTAAGTCAGAAACATGTTTTTCGCAACAAAAACAAAAACCCTTTCCTGTATCAGGTAAAGGGTTTGTACACATAAGAAACGAATGCAAAAAGCTTCTGTCGCTTCTGCATTCCACACGTACAACCAGTTACTCGTGGCTTTGAAACAAATGTTTCTGTACAGCATTCAGGCAGGTCTCCCGGCTTGAAGATCATTGCATCCGCCATCTTCCCGGTCTCCCAGTGATCTATCGGCTTCAGCTCCCTAATTACGGTGACGAGTTCGTGCAGGACTTACACCTGCTTCCCTTTTCACCGGAGCCAGCTACTTACGTGGCTGCTCCGGCACCTGAATACTCCATATTCAATTGTGGCTACTATATCACAGATTTTCTGAAATTGCAATGTCAATCAGTCATCTGTTCCACCGGCTGTCGGGATCAGTATACCTGAAAATTAGAGATTGGCGTCATTCCGGGCATAATTCAGGATCATTTCTTTTAAAATCAGCAGATCACCTGTATAATCCTTGTTGTCCGTTGCTCCCCAGATAAAACCACCTGCGTAATGGGTACACGCTGCCATCATGGTATGCACCGTCACACGCATGAACTGTTCCTCCGGAATATCCGTGCGGAAGGTCTTGTCCTCTTTTGCCTTCGCATACATCATATGAAGTCTTGTGTTGACGGAATTCAGGGATGCGTGGAAATTCGCCAGTTCCTCCTGCCGCACCGTCTGGTGTGTTATATAATTGTTGAAGTTGTCATTATACTGCAGCAGATCCTTATGGTTCTGATACATGCCGATATAACTGTCCAGCGTAAAAATAAATCTTCCGATGGCCGGAATATCGTGTATCGAAGAGATTGGTCTTGCCTCATCCAGCTTGTCCAGATAAGCCTTCCATTTCGATGCGCAGACCGCAATAGCCAGCTCCGTCTTATTGTTGTAACAGCGGAACAATGTGGCACGTCCCACACCGGCTTCTTTTGCGACCTCATCCATGCTGACCGCTTCGATTTTCTTTTCCACAAAAAGCCGGAACGCTGTATCAATGATCCGCTGGTTGCGCTCATGCTCTTTATCCATCTGTTTCTCGGATTTTCCCATTTTTCTCTTCTCTTTTCATACATTCTTACTGTTCATTTTATGGTAAAAGACAGTGACTGTCAACGACTGTAAAAAGCTAATGTAAAAGTCTATGGTAAAAATGCCTTGCAGATCCCTACGAATTTTCTTGTATTTAAAACGCCAATATCGGTGAAAAAAATACAAAAGCAGGTAATTTTGTATTATAAAAATGCTTTATTTTCGCCAAGTACGCAAATAAAAGAAATTCCGTACAAAAATTCCTGATTTCGGAACTTTTTTGTACGGAATCCAATGTTTTTATACTATTTACACCAAACTGACTTTTCAGTTACTTCTTCTGTCGTGTCAGGATCGTAACTGCTTCGCAGTGCGGTATCATTATTTCAGACCTCAACATCCCGCGAACCCGCATAAACACTTGCTTTTTACACCCTTTGTTATTTTGCCATGTTTAATCAATGCTACTGTCTAAATTTGGCGTACAGACCGTTTGACTTGACTGACGTGTGACGGGTGCGCCGATATTTTCTAGCACCATTAATAACATTCTAAAAATTCTTCCAACAACGCTCTTTTAAGAATGCGCCAATGACCTCTAGTGGCTCACCTTCATAATATTGCACCAATAACTTCTTAAATTCCGGTACATCCTTTTCCGGTATAACTAAAAATCCCATACCTTGTGCAATCAGATAATGATTGGCAAAAATAACCGATGCTCGCTTATTTCCATCTTTGAACACCTGCGTTTTCATACAGTACATACATAACTCAATCGCTATCTCTATTGGCTCTTTATCCTGACTTCTAATTTCATCTATTCGCTCGATAACCACTGTTTCAATAGGCAATGGTGGTACATAGTTTGTTCCGCCTATCTGCACAGGAATACCACGAATACGACCTCCATCATAAAAGAAACCTTCATTAACCAACTTTGCAATATGACAAAGCATATGATAATTACTTTCACTCTGAATCACATCTCTATCTAAGATAAATTCCCAGGCGTGTTTCAAATTAAGAATCTTCTGCACATCCGTAGCCGATACCCCATTGACTTGTCCATTCTCGATAATATCCTCCGTTTGCGGAAATGTCGTTGCGACACCTTCTAACACTGCCTGATCATAAATGTTCGCTTTCAAATTTGCTCTGGCAAAATCCAAATTTTGTAATACTCTCGCTGAAAGTTCTTTATCTTCGTAACCAAGTGCCGCTAAATCTTTATTGATTTTACGAATGGCTTTATTTAAATCTTTGCGTTCCTTGGCATTACGCAAAAGCAACTGATATAGTTCATCTGAATATACGTCTACATAAGTAGAGGTCAATTTACCTGCTACTCGCTTACGCATATACAAGTATTTTGAACCATTTGATTCCTTAATTTCCGGATTTCCATCATATGGCATCAGATTAAGCCTCGCCTGTATATCCGCTTTTTGCTGTAATAATTCTTGAATTTCTGAATAATTTGCTCCCATTCATTTCACCTCTCTCTTTTTAGGGAACTTTTATGTTATATATTATATTAAAAAGTTCCCTAATTATCAAGAATTATTTAGGGAACTTTTTGACATGTCGTTTGTCACAAAAGTTCCCTATTATTAAATTTAGTGCACCAAAAGGATTGCTATACAAATAAACATAACAAAAAATTTAACCTTACCGCATTACTTCTTAATATCTTGTACTTTTAGTAATCTGATTCCACTCTTGCTAGAGTACTCCCGTACCCTATGCCGGGTCTGATCCATATGAAAAGAAGCTCCTTGGTATCACTGCCATGCAGAAGCGTCTTGGCAAATCCAGATTCGATGAGCTGCTTACCGCCTATATTGAAAAGTCGCAAGGTAAACCAACGCTCGTGCCGGAGAGCGATAAACGTCCGGCAATGAACAATGCAAAAACAGATTTTATGGAGGAAAATTAAATGAACAAGAGTGTAAAAATCAACAATCCTATGAAGGTAATCACTGGTCCTGACACTCGTTGGTCTTATGCCAACGTCTGGGAGCCGAAATTCATCAATGGAGGTACACCGAAGTACAGCGTATCTCTGATCATTCCGAAGTCTGATACCAAGACCATCGCCAAGATTGAAGCTGCCATCGAGGCCGCTTACAAGGAGGGCGAGGCCAAGCTCAAGGGCAAGGGTGGAGATATCTACTGAGCTTCTGCCAGTCAGATGTTCAAGGTCCCTGTTGAGAAACACGGCATCAATGGACATTTGCTTCAAAAAAGTAAAATTGAGAAACTTGCTCTCGGTTATGGCGACTCCGTCGGTGTGCTGAAGGCGATGGGTGCGATCGATATGGTGCTAACTGAAGATGAGCTTCCTACCCTTGTAGATGCCTGGCGTCAGTCAAACCCACACATTGTGCATCTCCTGCCGAAGCGGCATTCTTTTTATCACACTGCCTTCCGGCAGAAACCTGGTCTATGTGAAGCCAAAAGCTATGCGCAGATCGCTACGCAGAGAGATTTCGATGCATTTTAGCAGAATTTATGTGTTTTTAATAATGACAATGTGCTGACACTATGTGCATATTTCAGTATACTATACTTGAATGGAGGTGTTCTGTATGGCAACAACTAATTTAAATATTCGTACAGACAAGGCAATCAAGGACCAGGCGGAGGAAATCTTCAATGAACTTGGTCTGAATATGACAACTGCTGTAAATATGTTCCTGAGAACCGCTATCCGTGAGCATGGTATTCCTTTTGAATTAAAACTGGAAGTACCGAATGATACGACAGCCGCTGCCATTGAGGAAGGCAGAAAAATGATGAAGGATTCTTCTGCTCCGCGTTATTCCAGTATGGATGCGCTTAAGGCAGCTCTCGACGTATGAAATACGACATTCAGTTTACCAATCAGTTTAAAAAGGATTTGAAGCTTGCCAAAAAGCAAAATAAAAAAAGCAGGTGATTTTGTCTTATAGAAATGCTTTATTTTCGCCAAGTATGCAAATAAAAGAAATTCCGTACAATAATTCCTGATTTCGGAACTTTTTTGTACGGAATCCATTGTTTTTATACTCTTTACACCAAACTGACTTTTCAGTTACTTCTTCTGTCGTGTCAGGAGCGTAACTGCTTCGCAATGCATTGAAACTTTAGTTTGCATTAACATTCGCGCACGTTACAGAGTTTTTCTAATTTTTTACACCCCTAAGTGTGGATTACAAAAAGTTGCACCATTCCGGCGGACAAAACAACTACTTAATGTTTTCTTCGTTCCAGCCTTTCTCCTTTGCAAGTTCTTTTAAGGTCTCTGGCGAATTTGCCTCAGCCTTATGGATAGCGTCATGGGTTTTACTCTTCACAACTATTATGTTACTAGGATCCAAGGCTTTACTAGGATCATCCTTCTTTCGTGTCATGTGATGTCCTTCTGCGTCGTCTTCTAATTCTTCTCCGGTTAATTGATCACACGTAATATTCTCAGCCTTAATTTTTTTCTTCGTGAGAGTAGGAAGTTCTTTCTGTATTCTATCAGAATTAATACTTCTTTCTTTTTCAAGTTCCGGTGATTCAATAAATGCATTCATCTGACGTTCTACTAAACAACGCTGAAAAATCTACATTGCTGTTATATTTACTTGTATAATCACTAAAACTTTTGATTTCTGACATAACACCAGCCTCCTTTCCGAACTATAAACGTATATCGATCGGTGTATATACTACCGACTGTCCACTTTCTGATGCTGGATTTTTTATTGTTTCTGCTGTTTCTGTTTTAACATATGCATTCTCTGATGCATCTGTTGCCGTATCTGCATTTTCCTGTGTATTCTCTGCTTTCTGAGGTTGATCCTTCTTTGTTTCTGCTGCATCTGTACGGTTGTCTGTCTTTGCTGCTTCTTCCATAGATTTATTTGCATCTGAAAGTGAAGACATCTGTGCTACTGTTGCAGACTGCGCTTTTGCCTGCAAATCTGCCAGTTCTTCTTCTTTCTTTTCGGTATTGCCTTTTCCAGCATCCTGCTTGATTTCAGACTCAAGCACACCGGCTCTTCCTTCCATCTGTGTTGCCATACTACCCTGCACTTTTGCTTGCTTCATAGATGAATCTGCGGAAATCATTGCCCGCATACCTGCCTGTGACAAGCCTGTTCCTTTCTTTGCAGATGTATTTTTTGTACCAGCCACCATATCATCCATAGATGATTTTTTACTCTGCTGTTCCTTTCTCTGTTCAATCTGGTGCTGTCTTAACTGTTGATTGAGATTTGTAATTTCCTGTTGTATCTCCTGACGTTTCTTCATCTTATCCTCTAATGACAGTTCTTCATTTGATGATAAGTCCTGCAATTTCTGCTGTGCATTTGCAATCTGATTCTGAATATTTTTACTCACAGAATCATTCGCCTGTGCCATTCCTATTGCTCCTGTCTGCGTATTCGTTCCGTTAAATCCATTAATTTTCATCATTTCGTTGTCCTCCTTGAGCTAATACTCTGAAATCCGTTTCCTGAAAATCTGTATAACATGATTTCTCTTTATTTTTTCTTTCGGCATATCTTTCTTCACAATAAACTGTGATGTTGTGAACCGCCCTTTTTTCGTTGTGAAGCATCAAAAAAGCACTACATATTTCTGTAATTTCTGTAATTTCTGTAATTTACAAAATACATAGTGCCAATTTATTTCTTTATTCTACCTGCATCATAATGCTAAGGATTACTTCCTCATTTCCCTGCTCCAAAGATATATCTCCCATATACATTCTGGCAACCCGGCGAATGTTATTCAGACCCATTCCATGTTCCCTCCCAGATTTGGTTGTTTCTGGTAAATCGCTATCACCAAAATTAAGCTGACCCTCAAAACTGTTTTTTATGGTTATCATAAAGATACTGTTTTTCCGAAAAGAAGAAATGCTGATATACGGATCATCTCCACTTACATTTTCCATGCAGTTATTCAAGGCATTATTCATGATCACACTCAGATCAAATGCATTTAACTTCGTATTCTGCGGATAATGAAAGTCTGATATAAACCGAATCTGCCTTTCTTTTGCTTCTCTCAGCTTTTCCATCAAAATGACATCAATCACCGGACTTCCTGTCTTTATTTCCGGAGATACCTCGTCCCATTCATTTTTCAGATGTTCCAAGTATTCTGTAGCATCATCCATATTATTATGTGCCACCAGATGTTCCAGTGTCTGTATATGATTTCCCATATCATGGCGCATGGAGCGGATATCCCGATACAACTTTTCGACTTCCTCGATATGCTTTTTCATGTCACTGATCTGATTTAATACCAGCTCTTGTCCCCGCTGTTCTTCCTGCATCTCTTTCCAGTTTTGAAACATTACAATCACAACAAGAATAGCAACTATGGAAATCAGATAGTGTAAAAAGCTTAAAGCTCCATAAAATCCATATGTATCAATCAAGTTCTTTCCAGTATCTCTTTCGTATATCATGAGATAATATTGTAAAATGCCATACCCAGTGACGCCTACAAGTGAAGGTATAATAAGCATTACCATCTCTTTGACGCTCATTTCATCTTTTTTGTATATATACGCTTTATTGATCAGTCCTATTGCAACCGCAATAAAAGCAATACAAAGTACAATATCCAAAACTCTGGTTCCAACATATAGTCCGTATTGCAACCACACTTTTTCTGCATCCATATTCCGAAATACAAGTGCTTTTGTAACAAGATCATCAAATCTGTCTGCCATTGCAACCGTTAACCATCGGATAGAAAAGAACGTAATTGCAAGAAATATTTTCTGATATATATTTCTTCTGTCCTCTACATACATTGCAAGAAACGCTGCTATAACTCCAATCAGATATGCGGAAAAATTATCAATCTGTGGCGGAATCATATATAAAACAAGCATAATCGTAATATAAACAATACTGACTGCCACAACCCCTTTTTTCTTTTTTATATAAGGACAAACAAATTTTCCAAAATAAATTCCTGTAATCATAAGGAGTGCAATAACAGAAATTTTCGATGTAACCATCCAGCATTTTTCTACCAAACTCATCCGATTTCTTTTCCTTTCCTCTGATTATATTTCAAATATTGTTTTACAAACTCAGGATAATTCTGCTTTGCAATCAGTGCAGTTCCATTTTCCATCGTCACACAATTTGCATCATATTTCTGAACATATTTGAAATGTACGAGGTAAGCTCTGTGTGTACGAAAAAAATCTGCTCCCGCAATTTCACTCAGTTCCTGCAATTTTCCATAATATTCAATATTCGTATCCCGTGTATGGATAATGACTTTTCGATTATATACCTCAGCATACACAATATCCTTCAAAAACACTTTCATATGGCTTCCTCTGGACTGCACCATCATGTATTTTTCATCCAATTGATTTTCAGAATATTCTTTAATGCTTCTGACTGCACGTTTCACAACTTCCTCAAATTTTTCATCTGAAAACGGTTTCACCAGATAATGAAATGCTGCAACATCAAATGCCTGAAAAACATACTCCTCCACAGCAGTTACAAATATCAATACCATTCTTTCATTTTTCTGACGCAGAAGCCTTGCCGTTTCCATTCCATCCATTCCTGGCATCTGAATATCTAAAAATAGAATATCCGGCTTACAACCACTTGCAATCAATTCATCACCAGATAAATATTTTTCTATTACTACATCCGGTAATAATTTCTTTATTTTTTCTTCTAATATCAATCCTATAGACTTTTCATCATCACAGATTGCAATTTGCATCTTGTCACTTCCTTGCTTACATACAATTATATTTATTATATCGGAAAAAGTCTTTTAATAGCTAGCCGACATGTTGTAAACCGACCTTTTTTTGTTGTGAAATAACATATCACTGCATATCTTTTACTCTGACATCTACAGTATTTTTAAATTTTACAATCTGATGTGAATACTGTTCATTCACAAGTGTAGAACGAATCAGAAAATTCGCTGTTGCAATATTATTTGCAATCGGTATAGATGCATAATCTTTATAATCCAAATCACTTTCCTTCCATCTCCATCCACATCTTCTTTTTCTGCAGTACCTGTCCTTCCTCTATCTCCGGGCGGATAATTGACTTTATCACTTCTTCCAGAGCCTGTGCCTGCAGCAGATCCCCACAATTTCCTCCCATGCACCATCCGCAAAAAGTTTTTTTAACTGTGCCAGGGACTGTAAAATCGGTACGCAGTACACACCTCGGCTCCGGCAGGTCGAAAGAATCTTATCAAAGTTGTTCGGCATCTTGATATTTGCCATTTCATCCAGCCAGAAACCGACATCCATCGGCAGCTTTCCTCCAAAGAATCTTGCCTGACGGTACAACTCCTGAAAAAGCAGCGTGTAAACCATGCCCGGCACGAAATTAAAGGTGTCATCGTCATCCGGGATAATGATAAACAGATTGCTTTTTGTTTTCTTGTCTCCGTCAATTCCTACTCCAAACTCATCCAACGGAATGTCATTGGATGAAAAGATTTCCAACAGTTCCTCATTATCGAAAGGCTGCATACGGGCATTTACGGTCATAATGACAGAACGGATCGTTTCATCCGGACCTCCCCGGTATCGCTGATAGGCTTTTGCAGCCGGATGATCCGGCTTCTTTTTTACCAGTTCTTCCATACGCAGATCCAGTTTCGGCGGTGTGTCCGCATCCACAAACTGAGCCTCATCTAACAGATATAAAATCGTTTTCCAGTTTTTCTGCAATAGTTCCGCCCACCCTCTTTTCTGATTATTGTCCAGGCAGATACAACGCACAAAATCCTTTGATTCCTGCTGTTTTTTCGGCAGATTGGCAATATACAGATTCGGAGATTCTGCCACCATCTGCGTCTGCATTACTAAAACCAAAGTCCCAGAGCCAAAGCAATGACTGCTAAAATAAAAAAAGAGAAGAATTTTCAGGGTTCTTCTCTTTCCTTTTGTAGTTAAACGTGTTATACTGTTGTCTACAATATGTTGATTAAAATAAAAGAAAAATACTATATATAGTAGTGAGGAGCGGGAACAATGGTATATATTATCAAGAAAGACGGCACCAAAGAAGAGTTTGATGCCAGTAAGATCAAGCGTGCGGTCAATAAGTCAGCCGGCCGTGTAATGTATCGGTTTACCGATGATGAGATTAATTTTATCTGCAAATATGCAACTGACCGGGCGGAAGCGATGTCAAAAGAGCGAAAAGGCGGAATCCTGATCCAGGATATGCACAACATTGTGGAAGGCGCCCTGGAACAGGTGAATCCTGCAGTAGCAAAAAGTTACCGTGATTACCGGAATTATAAAGTGGACTTTATCCACATGATGGATGAGGTATATACAAAGAGCCAGTCCATCCGTTACATCGGTGACAAAAGCAACGCGAACACTGACAGCGCGCTGGTGGCAACCAAGCGGAGCCTGATCTTTAATGAACTGAACAAAGAATTATACAGAAAATTCTTTATGAACCGGAACGAACTGCAGGCATGTAAAGATGGCTATATCTATATTCATGATCAGTCTGCCCGTCTGGACACGATGAACTGCTGTCTGTTCGATGTGGGATCCGTTCTGCGTGGCGGATTTGAGATGGGAAATGTCTGGTACAATGAGCCGAAGACACTGGATACCGCATTTGACGTTATGGGGGATATTATCCTCAGCACCGCAGCTCAGCAGTACGGCGGATTTACTGTGCCGGAAGTAGATAAGATCCTGTCTCCGTATGCACAGAAAAGCTATAACAAATATTACGAAGAATTCCTGAAATATTCCGATCCGTCCTGGGAAGGAAGAGAAGAAAAGGGTCGTGTATATGCCTGGGAAAAAGTCTGCCGTGACTGTGATCAGGGATGGCAGGGAATTGAGTATAAACTGAACACTGTCGGCTCTTCCCGCGGTGATTATCCGTTTGTTACCGTGACACTCGGTCTTGGAACGAGCATGTTCGAGAAGATGATTTCCATCTCCCTTCTCGAGGTCCACAAAAACGGACAGGGCAAGAAAGGCCACAAAAAGCCGGTGCTCTTCCCGAAAATCGTCTTCTTATATGATAAGGCAATTCACGGAGAGGGCGGCATCGCAGAAGATGTCTTCGAGGCAGGACTTGACTGTTCTTCCAAGACGATGTATCCGGACTGGCTGTCGATGAGCGGCGAGGGCTACATCGCCGAGATGTACAAGAAATACAAGAGAGTCATCAGCCCGATGGGATGCCGTGCTTTCCTTAGCCCGTGGTACGAGCGCGGAGGCATGGAGCCGGCAGATGAGAACGACAAACCGGTCTTTGTCGGACGTTTCAACATCGGAGCCGTTTCCCTTCATCTTCC
>ERZ827524.2449-NODE-2449-length-13261-cov-7.386491_pt1 | contig 13261 bp, 10 predicted proteins | sample MGYA00519702_ERZ827524 | MGnify/ENA primary metagenome ERZ827524 (study PRJEB31778, sample SAMEA3449341) | human gut metagenome | biome: human gut; feature: human-associated habitat; material: faeces | place: United Kingdom | collected 2010/2012 ...
GCCCGCGCCTACAACTCCGTGCAGCCCGCCTCGGGCAAGGTGCTTTCGGGAGGTGTCGACGCCAACGCCCTGCACAAGCCCAAGCGTTTCTTCGGCGCAGCCCGCAACACGGAGGAGAAAGGTTCGCTGACGATCATCGCCACGGCGCTGATCGACACCGGTTCGAAGATGGACGAAGTGATCTTCGAGGAGTTCAAGGGTACGGGCAACATGGAGTTGCAGCTGGACCGCAAGCTGGCCAACAAGCGCGTATACCCGGCCGTAGACGTGATCGCCTCGGGAACCCGCCGCGAAGACCTGCTGCTGCCGCGCGACGTGATGAACCGCACGTGGGTGCTGCGCAAGTACCTCTCGGACATGACGCCCGTCGAAGCCATGGAGTTCCTCCAGAAACAGATGGGACTCACCGACACCAACGAGGAGTTCCTCGCCACGATGAATCACTAACCGCACGGAGCGCAAACACCGGGTACAGATGAAAAGGCTGATTCTGACGAGTTTATGTCTTCTTTTCGCCCGCGGGGCGTTCGCATGGGGACAGAAGGGGCACGACGTGACGGCGTATATCGCCGAATGCCGTCTGACGCCCGAAGCGGCAGAGAAGGTCCGCAAGGCGCTCGACGGCTACTCGCCCGTCTACATCGCCAACTGGCTCGACTTCGCCAGCTACTGGCCCGAATACGCCTATTCGAAAACCTGGCACTACCTCAATATCGACGAAGGCGAGACGCTGGAGAGCATGTCCCGGAATCCCGGGGGCGACGTGCTGACGGCGGTGACCCGACTCACGGAGAAACTCAAGTCGGGACGCCTCACACCCGAGGAGGAGACGCTCTCGCTCAAGATGCTGATTCACCTGGTCGGGGACATGCACTGCCCGATGCACCTCGGACGGTTGAGCGACCTGGGCGGCAACAAGCGGCCCGTGCGTTTCTTCGGACGCGACACGAACCTGCATTCGGTCTGGGATACGAACATTCCCGAGGCGGTCCACAAATGGAGTTACAGCGAGTGGCAGCAGCAGATCGACCGGCTGACGGACGAAGAGGCTGCGCAGATCGCCGCCGGAGAGCCGGCCGACTGGGTGAAGGAGACGCACGAAATCTGCAAGGAGATTTACGGCTTCACCCCCGAAGGGACCGATATTTCGTACGACTACCTCTTCAAGTACACGCCCGTCGTCGAACGGCAGTTCCTGCGCGGCGGACACCGCCTGGCCCGCCTGCTGAACGAGATATACCGATAACCGCATCCGCGCAAGACAAAGCCGCCCGCCGTCGAGAGACCGGCGGGCGGTTCGTTTCCGGAGCGCCGAATCAGTAATTCAGGTAGAAACATCCGTAATCCGGTTACTTCGGGAATCCTGTTTTCGGACTATCTTTGCATCGTGAACGGAAGGTTCCGGAATCCGGAACCCGGCGAAACGGAAAATCGAGGACGATCATGGAATACAGAATTTTGGGCAGAACGGGCCTGCGCGTGAGCGCCGTCGCACTCGGCTGCGAGGGCTTCATCCACAAAACGCCGGAAGAGGTGTGCGCCGATTTCGACTTCGCCATCGGGCACGGCGTCAACTTCGTCGACATCTACTCGCCGAACCCCGAACTGCGGACGAACATCGGCGCGGCGCTCGAAGGCCGCCGCGGGGACTTCGTCATTCAGGGACACCTCTGCACGACCTGGGAGAACGGGCAGTACCTGCGCACCCGCGACCCGGAGAAAACCCTCGCGTCGTTCGACCTTCAGCTGCAACAGCTGCGGACGGACTGTCTCGACATCGGCATGATCCACTACGTCGACGCCGAGGCGGATTTTCACCGCGTCTTCGGCGGGGAGATCATCCGAATCGCGCAAAGGCTCCGGGAGGAGGGGCGAATCCGCCACATCGGCATCAGCAGCCACAACCCCGCGGTGGCCCGGATGGCCGTCGAAACGGGACTGGTGGACGTGCTGATGTTCTCGGTAAACCCCTGCTACGACCTGCAACCGGCCGGCGACGACGTCGAGGCCCTGTGGGCCGAGGAGAGTTACGCCGGCGCGCTGCGCAACATCGACCCCGACCGCGAACGGCTCTACGAACTGTGCGAAAGGACGGGCGTGGGCATCGACGCCATGAAGGTCTACGGCGGCGGCGACCTGCTGAATGCGGAGAATTCCCCGTTCGGGAAGGCCATGACGCCGGTGCAGTGTATCGAATACGCCCTGACGCGGCCGGGCGTGGCTTCCGTGATGGTCGGATGCAGAACGCAGGACGAAATCCGGGCCGCACTCGACTGGTGCGGCGCATCGCCCGCCGAAAGGGACTATGCCTCCGCAATGGCCGGCATGGAGCGGTTTACCTGGGAAGGGCATTGCATGTACTGCGGCCATTGCGCCCCCTGTTCGGCGGGAATAGACATCGCGACGGTCCATAAATTCCACAACCTCGCCGTGGCGCAGGGCGAAATCCCGGAAACCGTGCGCGAACATTACGCCGCGCTCACGCACCACGCATCGGAGTGCATCGGGTGCGGCGCATGCGAAACGCGCTGCCCGTTCGGCGTGGAGATCGTAGCGTCGATGCGCCGCGCGGCGGAACGATTCGGCTATTGACCGCAAATTCGGGAAAAAATGGGAACAGACAACGCAAACAAGGACCGGCAGGCCATAGACCTGCTCTTCGCCGAGAGATGCTCGTGCGTCGTGCGCAACGGCGACACGATCCGGATATTCCGCGAACGGGGCGTCCGGGACCTCTGGAGGCTGCTGCACGAGGAGCCGGAACTGCTCGACGGCGCGTTCGTGGCCGACAAGGTGGTCGGAAAGGGCGCTGCGGCGCTGATGGCCGCGGGCCGTGTGAGGGAACTCTTCGCCGACGTGGTGAGCCACGCGGCGCTGGAACTGCTGAACGGAGCCGGGATTCCGGTAAGTTACACGGTCGCCGTGCCCCACATCATCAACCGCGCCGGAGACGGCATCTGTCCCGTGGAGCGGCTCTGCGCCGGGGCGCGGACCGCCGCGGAGTGCCTGCCGCTGATCGAAGGGTTTCTGACGGCCGGCAAGGGCGCGCCCTGATTCCGGCGAAGGGCGGAAAGAACCGTCCACAGCCTTCGTCCGCAAGCCTGCGGCGGGGGAGACCGAAAAACAAATCAAATACGGAACAATGAACAAGATTCTTTCGATTTTACTGGCCTGCACGGCTGCCGGCGCCGCATACGGCGCACAGGAGACCGCGCAGGAGACCGGGCAGGCGGCGAAGAACGTCGCGATCGACTCGGTGGTGGTGACGGGGGCGCGCTACGCCTCGGACATCCGCCACCTGCCGATGTCGGTGGCGGTCGTGGACCGCGACGAAATCGTCCGCCGGCAGGAGGCATCGGTGCTTCCGCTGCTCACGGAACAGGTTCCGGGTCTGTTCACTACTTCGCGCGGCGTGATGGGCTACGGGGTCTCCAACGGGGCGGCAGGCGGTATTTCGTTACGCGGGTTAAATGGCGGCAATGCCCGCCTGATGGTGCTTATTGATGGGCATCCACAATATGCCGGCATCTTCGGACATCCGATTGCCGATGCCTACCAGACGCTCCTGGCCGACCGGGTGGAGGTACTGCGTGGCCCGGCATCCGTACTCTACGGTTCGAATGCCATGGGTGGCGTAGTAAATATTGTGACCCGCAAAATGCACGAGGATGGGATTCGCACCCACCTGCACACAGGGTACGGTTCCTACAACACGTTGGAAACCGAACTGACGAACCGCATCCGCAAAGGGCGTTTTTCGAGCGTCATCAGCGGCTCGTACAACCGCACCGACGGACACCGCGCCGACATGGGATTCGAGCAGTACGGCGGTTATGCCAAGCTGGGCTATGAGATTTCGCAGGCATGGAACGTGCGGGCCGACGTCAATGTGACGCACTTCAACGCCTCGCAGCCCGGGACGGTGACCAACCCGATGGCCGATGCCGACCAACGCATCACACGCGGCATGACTTCGCTCTCCGTGGAGAACAACTACGGCCGGACTTCCGGGGCCCTGAGCCTCTTCTACAACTGGGGCCGCCACCGGATCAACGACGGCTACACGGTCGATCCCAACGACACGAACAATCCGAAAGATTACCGTTTCAACTCACGGGACGACATGATGGGCGTATCGTGGTACCAGAGCGCCCGGCTTTTCAGGGGCAACCGGCTGACCGTCGGCGCGGACTACTACCGCTTCGGAGGCGAGGCGTGGAACAGATACGTCGGGGGAGACCGCAAGGGCGAGCGCTCCGACATCGCCGACAAGTCGCAGGACGAGGTGGCCGGCTACGTCGATTTCCGGCAGGACATCGGGGGCTGGCTGACCTTCGACGCCGGGCTGCGCGTCGACCACCATTCGCACATCGGGACGGAGTGGATCCCGCAGGCGGGGCTTTCGTTCCACCTGCCGCACACCATCGAGCTGAAAGCTTCGGCCTCGAAGGGTTTCCGCTACCCCACCATCCGCGAGATGTATATGTTCCCGCCGCAGAACCCCGACCTGAAACCCGAGCGGATGTGGAACTACGAGGTGGCCTATTCGCAGCGGCTGCTCGGCGGGCGGCTCACCTACGGCATCAACCTCTTCTACATAGACGGCGAAAACCTGATCGTCGCCGTGCCGCGCGAGGGGACGACGCCGCTGAATATGAACACCGGGAAGATCGACAACGCCGGCGTCGAGGCACAGGCCGCCTACCGCATTTCGGAGGCCTGGTCGGTCGCCGCCAATTACAGTTACCTGCACATGGAGAACCCCGTGATCGCCGCACCGGAGCACAAGCTCTACACCGAGGCCGGGTTTGCCCGGGGCCGCTGGTCGGTGACTACGGGCGTACAGTACGTCGCGGGGCTCTACACTTCGGTAAAGGCCAACGGCCGGGGCACGGAGAACACCGAGGATTTCGTGCTGTGGAACCTGCGGGCGTCGCTGCGCGTGAGCCGCTGCCTCACGCTGTTCGCCCGGGGCGAAAACCTGCTGGCGCAGCGCTACGAGATAAACGCCGGATACCCCATGCCGCGGGCGACCTTCATCGGCGGCATACGCCTGGATTTTTAAATACGGGCGGAAAACACTATTTTTGACACAATCAATAACGACAATATGGAAACAACGGCTGTAAAACTCTATTCGACGGGCTACCGCGAGGCGAAGACCTACCTCGCGGCGGCGCTCTTCGTGGCAGGCAACATCGTCCTGCCCCAAATCTGCCACCTCGTGCCGCAGGGCGGCCTGCGGTGGCTGCCGATCTATTTCTTCACGCTGGTCGGCGCCTACAAATACGGCTGGCGGGTGGGCCTGCTGACCGCCGTGCTCTCGCCGGCGGTGAACTCGGCGCTGTTCGGCATGCCCGCAGCGGCGATGCTGCCCGTGATCCTGCTCAAATCGGTGCTGCTGGCCGTCGCCGCAAGCCTCGCTGCATGGCGGGCAGGGCGCGTGACGCTGCCCCTGCTGGCGGGCGTCGTCCTCTTTTACCAGCTGTTCGGCTCGCTGGGCGAATGGGCCTGGACGGGCTCGGCGAAAGCCGCCCTGCAGGACATCCGCATCGGGCTCCCCGGTATGCTGGCACAGGTATTTGCAGGATACGCGGTGCTCAGGTACCTATTACGTAATTAACAATCCCGAGACATGACAAAAATGTATATGGTTTCGTTATTGTCGATCCTGCCTTTCACGGCCCCGGCCTGCGGATCAGCACAGGGCGGCGGAGAAGCGCCCGAGGCACCCAAGGTCTATTTCGTGCGGGACATCACGCCGGAGAATATGGTGCGCCTGTACGAGGCGCTGGAGCGTCCGGCGACGGGCAAGGTGGCCGTGAAACTCTCGACAGGGGAACCCGGCGGGCACAACTTCCTCAAGCCGGAGCTTATCAAGGATCTGGTGCAGAAGGTGGACGACACGATCGTCGAATGCAATACCGCCTACGGCGGCGGACGCGCCAGCACGGAAAACCACCTGAAGGCCGCCGCCGACCACGGCTTCACGGCCATCGCCCCGGTGGACATCATGGATGCCGAAGGCGAGGTAAGCTTGCCCGTGAAGGGCGGCAGGCACCTCAGGGAGAACTTCGTGGGGTCGCACTACCCCGCCTATGATTTCACGGTGGTGCTCTCGCACTTCAAGGGGCACGCCATGGGCGGCTTCGGCGGTGCGGTGAAGAACATCTCGATCGGCATCGCCTCGTCGGCGGGCAAGGCGTGGATACATTCGGCCGGGAAGACCAAGAATGCCGCCCAGATGTGGGGCAACCTGCCCGCGCAGGACGATTTTCTGGAGTCGATGGCCGAGGCAGCCAAGTCGGTGGCAGACCATTGCGGGGAAAAGATACTCTACATCAACGTGATGAACAACCTGTCGGTGGACTGCGACTGCGACGCGCACCCCGAAGACCCGAAGATGGGCGACATCGGCATCCTGGCCTCGACCGACCCGGTGGCGCTGGACAAGGCGTGCGTCGACCTGGTTTACGCATCGCCCGACCCGGGCAAGGTGCACCTGATCGAACGCATGGAGTCGCGCCACGGCATCCACACGCTGGAACACGGCGAAGCGATCGGGCTGGGCTCGCAGCAATACGAACTCGTGGAACTGGAATAGGATGGAGTACCGCATACTGGGGCGCACCGGACTGAAAGTCGGCGCCATCGCACTGGGTTGCGAGGGGTTCGCGGACAAGACGGCCGAAGAGGTGCGCGCCGATTTCGATTTCGCCATCCGCAACGGCATCAACTTCCTCGACCTTTACGCCTCGAACCCCGAGCTGCGCAGCAACATCGGCGCAGCGCTGGCGGGCAGGCGCGAGAAGTTCGTCATACAGGGGCACCTCTGCTCGGTATGGGAAGGGGGGCAGTACCTGCGCACGCGCGATCCGGAGAAATCGCTGGCGGCGTTCGAAGACCTGCTCGCACGGCTGGGAACGGACTATGTGGAGATCGGGATGATCCACTACGTGGACGCCGAGGCCGACCTGCGCGAGGTGCTCGACGGCCCGATCATGCGCCTGGCGCAACGGCTCAGGTCGGAAGGGCGCATCCGCCACATCGGCCTGAGCAGCCACAACCCCGTGGTCGCGCACATGGCGGCCCGGACGGGGCTCATCGACGTGCTGATGTTCTCGGTGAACCCCTGTTACGACCTGCTGCCGCCGAGCGACGACGTGGATACGCTCTGGGCGGACGAGAGTTACGCGCGGGAGCTGCACAACATCGACCCCGAACGGCAACGGCTCTACGAATTCTGCGAACGCGAAGGGATCGCCATCGACGTGATGAAGGCCTACGGCGGAGGCGACCTGCTGAGCGACGCCAACTCGCCCTTCGGACGCCCGATGACCCCGGTACAATGCCTCGAATATGCCCTGACGCGCCCCGGCGTAGCGGCCGTAATGGCCGGCTGCCGCAGCCGCGCCGAGATCGAAGCGGCACTGGCCTGGTGTTCGGCCACGGCCGCGGAACGCGACTACACGGGGGCGCTGGCCGGGCTGGACAAATTCTCGTGGGAAGGGCACTGCATGTACTGCGGGCACTGCGCCCCGTGTTCGGTGGGGATCGACATCGCCGGTGTGAACAAATACTACAACCTGACCCTGGCACAGCACGAGATACCGGAGACGGTGCGCGAACATTACAGGCTCCTGCCGCACCACGCCTCGGAGTGCATCGCCTGCGGCCGCTGCGAACGGAACTGCCCGTTCGGCGTCGATATCATCGGCCACATGCGGCTGGCGGCGGCGAAATTCGGATACTGACCCCACAGGCTCGCAACAGGGCCGCAGTGCGTACACGACGCACACGCAACAGGCACGCTTTTCACGGCGTGCCTTTTTTATGCGGGGGTTCAGCGACAATTTCCTATCTTTGCAACCCAACACGACCAGAATGACGGAACGAATCATAGCACAAAGACTCGGGATCGGCCTCCCGCAGGTGCAGGGCACGGTACGCCTGCTGCGCGAAGGCGCCACGATCCCCTTCATCAGCCGCTACCGCAAGGAAGCGACCGGCTCGCTCGACGAATTGCAGGTCGGGGCGATCAAGGAACAACTGGACAGGCTCACCGAGCTGGAAGCCCGCAGGCAGACCGTCCTGACGACCATCGAGGGGCAGGGCAAACTGACCGGGGAGCTCCGCAAACGGATCGAAGAGTGCTGGAACGCGGTGGAGCTGGAGGACATCTACCTGCCCTACAAACCCAAGCGCCGCACACGCGCCACGGCGGCCCGCGAACGGGGGCTGGAACCGCTGGCCGACATCGTCATGGCACAACGGGCACACGACCTTCTGCGTCAGGCGCAACGCTTCGTCACGGCCGGGGTAGCGACCCCCGAAGAGGCCATTGCAGGAGCCTGCGACATCGTCGCCGAGAGGATATCCGAGGACGAACAGGCCCGCAACACCGTGCGGCGCACGATGGGACGCGAAGGGGCGGTGCACTCGAAGCTCGTGAAGGGCAAGGAGGCCGAGGGGGCGAAGTATTCGGACTACTTCGACGCCGCGTCGCCGCTGCGCAGCATCTCGTCGCACCGGTTCCTGGCCATGCGTCGCGGCGAAGACGAGGGGATCCTGCGCATCTCGATCGATGCCGACACGGAGCGCATCACCGAAGCGCTCTGCCGCCGGTTCATACGTCCCGGATCGGCTACGCGCACATATATGGAGGCCGCCGTGGCCGACTCGCTCAAGCGGCTCATCCGACCGTCGATAGAGACCGAGCTGCTCGCGGCCGCCAAGGAGAAGGCCGACGACGAGGCGATCGGGGTATTCGCCGAAAACCTGCGGCAGCTGCTCCTTTCGGCGCCGCTGGGACAGAAGCGCGTGATTGCCATCGACCCCGGATTCCGCACGGGCTGCAAAGTCGTCGTCCTGGACTCACAGGGCAACCTCGTGCACAATACGACCATCTACCCGCACCCGCCGCAGGGCCGCTATGCCGAAGCGGCGGAAACGCTGCGGGCGCTGGCGGGGAAATACAGGGCCGAGGCCTTCGCAATCGGCGACGGTACGGCGGGGCGCGAAACCGAGCAGCTGGTGCGCGGCCTGGGACTGGACGGAGCCGTGGAGATATTCATGGTCAGCGAGGACGGCGCATCGGTCTACTCGGCGTCGGCCGCGGCGCGCGAGGAGTTTCCCGATTACGACGTGACGGTGCGCGGCTCGGTGAGCATCGGCCGGAGGCTGATCGACCCGCTCTCGGAGCTGGTGAAGATCGACCCCAAGTCGATCGGCGTCGGGCAATACCAGCACAGCGTCGACCAGGGAAAACTCAAGGCCAGGCTCAATACGGTGGTCGAAAGCTGCGTGAACAGGGTCGGGGTGAACATCAACACCGCCTCGAAACACATCCTCACCTATATTTCCGGACTGGGGCCGGCGCTGGCGGAGAACATCGTGGCGTACCGCGCCGCGAACGGCGATTTCAAGAGCCGCAAAGAATTGCTCAGGGTGCCGAGGCTGGGCGCCAAGGCCTACGAACTGGCCGCGGGTTTCCTGCGCATCGTCGGCGGGCAGAATCCGCTGGACAACAGCGCCGTGCATCCCGAATCGTACCACATAGCCGAGCGGATGGCCGCCGACGCGGGCGTGACGGTCGACAGGCTGCTCGCCGACAAGGAGCTGCGCAGGGGCATCAAACCCGAGAGATACGTGGACGGACAGGTCGGGATTCCGACCGTGACGGACATCGTCGAAGCGCTGGACAAGTGCGGCCTCGACCCGCGCGAACAGCTGCAGGCCTTTTCGTTCGACCCGAACGTACGTACGATCGGCGACCTGCGCGAAGGGATGACGCTGCCGGGCATCGTCACCAACATCACGGCCTTCGGGGCTTTCGTCGACATCGGGATCAAGCAGGACGGGCTGGTGCACATTTCGCAGATGGCCGACCGCTACGTCGCCTCGCCGGCGGAGGTCGTGCACCTGGGACAGCAGGTCGAGGTGCGGATCACCGGGATCGACACCGCCCGCGGGCGGATTTCGCTCTCGATGCGCAAATAAAGCGGGGAGCGAACGGGCGCGGACAGGCAGGAGGTTTGATGCTCACCGGGTTGCGGACGGGCGTCCCGGAAAAGGAAATGCAGGGCCGGAATGGCCCTGCATTTTTTGTTTACAATTTGTTCATTAATTGCCCGCACGCATATTTGCGATCCGGGAAAGTATGTCTACATTTGTTCCGGAGCAAGGTTCCCCGCCGGCGGCTGCCGGCACGGGATCAAAAGGGAACTCCTGTGAGAATCAGGGGCTATTCCCGTAGCTGTAAGCCTTGATTGCGTTCCGCACTCTCTTGAGCCACTGTCCCCCGGGACGGGAAGGCGTGCGGATGGGGCGAGCCAGAAGACCTGCCTTGCGAGCTGCGACATCCGCCTTCGGGATTTAGGGCGGTGCCCGGAACAGATTTTACACCGGACAATTCAGGGGTAAGGACATGGCTGTCCTGCGTACTGCGCAGGCGGGGATGCCGCCTCCGTACGGCAAGACTTACAAACAAATACAGATACATTATGGGCATTTCGGAAATTTACATCGTCAAGCGCGACGGCAAGCGCGCCCCCTTTTCGCTCGAGAAGATCAAACGCGCGATCAGCAAGGCATTCCTTTCGGTAGGCGGATACGCCACCGACGACGACCTCACGTCGGTACTCAGTCGCGTACATATCTCCGACGGCATGAATGTCGAGGAGATACAGAACCAGGTCGAGGTGGCGCTCATGGCCGAACGCTATTTCGCTGTAGCCAAGAGCTACATGCTCTACCGCCAGAAGCACACAGAGGATCGCGAAGACCGCGAAAAACTCGAATTCCTGATCAACTACTGCGACGCCTCGAACCCCGCAACGGGTTCGAAATACGATGCCAACGCCAACGTCGAGAACAAGAACATCGCCACGCTGATCGGCGAACTGCCCAAACAGAACTTCATCCGGCTCAACCGCCGGCTGCTGACCGACCGCATCAAGGAGATGTACGGCAAGGAACTCTCGGACAAATACCTCCGCCTGCTGAAAGACCACTTCATCTACAAGAACGACGAAACGTCGATGGCCAACTACTGCGCTTCGATCACGATGTACCCGTGGCTGCTGAACGGCACGCTCTCGGTGGGCGGCAACTCGACGCGCCCGACCAACCTCAAGTCGTTCTGCGGCGGCTTCGTCAACATGGTCTTCATCGTATCGTCGATGCTCTCGGGCGCCTGCGCCACGCCAGAGTTCCTGATGTATATGAACTATTTCATCGAACAGGAGTACGGAGAAGATTACTACAAGCGGGCGGACGAGGTGGTCGACCTCTCGAAAAAGCACCGGACGATCGACAAGATGATTACGGACTGTTTCGAACAGATCGTCTACTCGATCAACCAGCCCACGGGGGCGCGTAACTTCCAGGCCGTGTTCTGGAACGTGGCCTATTACGACCGCTACTATTTCGAAAGCCTGTTCGGCGAATTCGTATTCCCCGACGGGACGAAGCCGCACTGGGAATCGCTGTCGTGGCTGCAAAAGCGTTTCATGACGTGGTTCAACCGCGAGCGCACGAAGACCGTGCTGACCTTCCCGGTCGAGACGATGGCCCTGCTGACCAGGGACGGCGACGTGATGGACAAGGAATGGGGCGACATCACGGCGCAGATGTACTCCGAGGGGCACTCGTTCTTCACCTACATCAGCGACAACGCCGACTCGCTGTCGAGCTGCTGCCGTCTGCGGAACGAGATTCAGGACAACGGGTTCAGCTACACGCTCGGCGCGGGCGGCGTCTCGACCGGCTCGAAGAGCGTGCTGACGATCAACCTCAACCGCTGCATCCAGTACGCCGTGAAGAACGGCATGCACTATCTCACCTATCTGGAAGAGATCACGGATCTGGTACACAAAGTACAGACGGCTTACAACGAAAACCTCAAGGAACTGAAGTCCAAAGGCATGCTGCCGCTCTTCGATGCGGGCTACATCAACCTTTCGCGCCAATACCTGACCATCGGCGTAAACGGACTGGTCGAAGCCGCCGAATTTCTGGGAATCCGCATCGACGACAACGACGACTACGTCGCTTTCGTGCAGAACGTACTGGGGCTGATCGAGCGTTACAACAAGAAATACCGCACCAAGGAGCTGATGTTCAACTGCGAGATGATCCCCGCCGAAAACGTCGGCGTGAAGCACGCCAAATGGGACCGCGAGGACGGATACGCCGTGCCGCGCGACTGCTACAACTCCTATTTCTACGTCGTCGAGGACCAGTCGCTGAACGTCGTCGACAAATTCCGGCTGCATGGACGCCGCTACATCGACCACCTCACGGGCGGCTCGGCGCTGCACATGAACCTCGAAGAGCATCTTTCGAAAGAGCAGTACCGCCACCTGCTGCGCGTGGCCGCGGCCGAGGGCTGCAACTACTTTACGTTCAACATTCCCAATACGGTCTGCAACAAGTGCGGGCATATCGACAAACGCTATCTGAAAGCGTGTCCCGCATGCCATAGCGACGATCTGGATTACCTGACGCGCGTGATCGGCTACATGAAACGGGTCTCGAACTTCTCGGCCGCACGCCAGCAGGAGGCCGAACGCCGCTATTACGGCAACATGAAACCGGCGGCGGGCGGCGCGAAAACACCCGGACAGCAGGGTGCGCACCCGCAGGAGGGACCGCACCCGCAACGGGAACCGTTCGCACAGAAAGAATCGGCCCACCAGAAAAGTTCACCCGCTCAGGAGGCCGTATGACAGCTCCGGAAACAGTAGTCCGATACTACAATTTCGACATCGTATTCGCGGAGATTCCGGGCGAAACGACGCTGGCGATCAACATCGCCAACTGCCCGAACCGCTGTCCGGGGTGTCATAGTCCCCACCTGCAGGCCGACGCGGGGCATGTGCTCGACGCCGCGGAACTGCGCGCCCTGCTGGAACGGTACGGCCGTTCGGTGACCTGCGTCTGCTTTATGGGCGGGGATGCCGCGCCGCACCGGATCGCCCGGCTGGCGGAGGTCGTGCGGCAGGAGTTGCCGGTCCTGCACGTCGGCTGGTATTCGGGACGGCAGGAGTTGCCGGAAGGATTCGCGCCGCAGGTGTTCGATTACATCAAACTGGGCGGCTGGGTCGAGTCGCTGGGGCCGCTGACTTCGCCGACGACCAATCAGCGGCTCTACAGAATCGGTCCTGCGGGCGCAATGGAAGACATTACGGAGCAATTCCGTCACAAACCGTAAACGGAACGGCGTTTTGTTCAGGGGAACCGGAGCATAGGAGATTAGTTA
>ERZ827524.2450-NODE-2450-length-13260-cov-2.574176_pt1 | contig 13260 bp, 13 predicted proteins | sample MGYA00519702_ERZ827524 | MGnify/ENA primary metagenome ERZ827524 (study PRJEB31778, sample SAMEA3449341) | human gut metagenome | biome: human gut; feature: human-associated habitat; material: faeces | place: United Kingdom | collected 2010/2012 ...
CCGTAGTCGTCCGGCGTTTCGGTGCTGCGGATGCGGAATTTCCGGTAATCGCGCTTGAGGGGCTTGCCGTCCACATGCACCGTCATGGAAGCGACAATGCCCGTGCTGCCGGTGTTGGAGATATCATAGGCCTCGATCCGGTGCGGAAATTCCGTGAGCTGAAGCGCCTCCTGAAGCCAGGAGAGCGTTTTGCTCCGGCGCTGCTCGGCGGTCGTGGAGCGCAATATCTCCTCGCGGGCGTTCACTGCCGCCTTTTCCGCAAAGCGGGCACGGTCGCCGCGCTGCGGCACTTCGAGATACACGCGCCGCCCGGCCATATCCGAAAGCCAGCGCTCAATGTCCTCTTTATCCTCCGGCTCAAACGGCAGAAGGATCGCTTTCGGCCAGCTTGAACGGTTAACATAATATTGACGCAGCAGGGCAGACAGAGCCTCCCCGTCCGTTTCCGTCGGATCGTCAATGAGTGATACATCCTTGCCGGAGAGGTCGCCGTTCGTATAGTGCAGCACGGAAAAGCAGCTTTTCGCGCCGCGCGCGAATCCGACGGCGTCCGTATCGGCGCGGGCGGCGGCGATGACGCGCTGGCGGTTTTCCAGCGTGGATACGGCGCGCATCCGGTCGCGCAGACGCCCGGCCTCTTCAAACCGAAGGTCTTCGGCCGCGGCATTCATCTCGGTCTCGATGCGCCGGACGAGCTCCGCGCTGCGCCCTTCAAGGATATCCACGGCCTCGCCGATCGCGCGGCGGTACTCTTCCCCGTCCGGCTCGCCGCGGCACGCGCCCATCTGGTACTGCAGGCAGGGCCGGTCCTTGCCGATGTCGCGCGGGAACACGCGGCGGCAGGTCGGCAGGCCCAGCGTTTTGCAGAGCGTATCGATGATGCTCATCGTCTGTCCCCGGCCGCCGTAGGGGCCAAAGTATTTTGCCCCATCCGGGTTCGCGCGGTTTGAGAGCGTAAAGCGCGGGTACGGCTCCCGCCGGTCAAGACGCAGGAACGGATAGCCCTTATCGTCCTTGAGGAGGATGTTGTAATGCGGCTTGTGGCGCTTGATGAGCGAGTTTTCCAGCACGAGCGCTTCAAATTCCGTCTCGGCAATGATGACGTTGAAGTCGTTCACGTGCGAGACCATCGCCGCTACCTTCGGCAGATGGTCGCCGCGGAAATAGCTCGTCACACGGTTTTTGAGCGCCTTAGCCTTGCCGACGTAGATCACCTCGCCGGAAGTGTCCAGCATAATATAGACGCCCGGCAGAAGCGGCAGGCGGTTGGCTTTCTCGCGCAGCTCCTCGATCTTGGTCACGGTATCCTCCGAAAAGTCCCAGAATGCAAAAGCAAGGGCGTGTTTATAACACGCCCTTGTCCGTTTGTTTGCTTCCGCAGATCACTCCGCGAAGTCCGAGGCGATCAGCGCGGTGAGCGCTTCCACGGCCTCTTCCTCGTCCGAGCCGTCCGCAATGATGGTGATGGGGGTACCCTTCACGATACCCAGAGAAAGAACGCCGAGAAGAGACTTGGCGTTGACACGGCGCTCGTCCTTTTCGACCCAGATGCTGCACTTGTACTCATTGGCCTTCTGGATGAAGAACGTTGCAGGTCTGGCGTGCAGGCCCACCTGATTGCTGATGACTACTTCTTTGCTGACCATAATCGCCGCTCCCTATCATCATAAAATTAAATAAAACTGCTATGGATCGCTTTGCGCGGATTTGCTTTTATACGGCTATATTCTAACAAAGCGCGCGGGGAACGTCAACCTTTTTCCCGGTGTTTTGGAAAAATGCACAGCAAAAATCCCGGCTTCGACGCGCTGTTATTTCAATTCCACAACGGTCACGCCGGTCTCGCCCTCGCCGTAGCGGCCGAGACGGAACGATTTCACCTGCTTATTGCGGCGGAGCGACTGCTGCACGGCGGCGCGCAGCGCCCCTGTGCCCTTGCCGTGGATGATCGTCACGGTCTCCAGGCGCGACCGCACCGCGGAATCGATGTACCGCTCCACGACCGGGATGGCCTCGATGGTCTCCATGCCGCGGATATCAAGTTCGGACGAAACGGCGCTCTGCCGGAGCGCTGTGCCGCGGCTCTCGGTGCGCACGGTCACGGCGGGCTTTTCGTTTTCCAGAAGCAGCACCTCGTCCTCGCGCGCCGTGACGCGCAGGATGCCTGCCTGCAAGGTGAGCGTCCGGTCGGACGATATGGCGAGCACCGTCGCCTTCACGCCCATGGAGCGGATCTGCACCACGTCGCCCACCTGCACGGCGCGCGCGGATTTTTTCTCCTCGGGCGCCGGCTCGTCCTTTCGCAGGGAGTCCTGCGTCTCGTTGAGCTTCCGGCGCATCTCGGCGCGCGCGGCGTTGATGCGCTGGTGGTCGTTTTCCTCGTTCTGCGCTGAGCGCATCGCGTCCAGCTCGCGGAACGTGCTCTCGGCCACGGCGCGGGCGTCGGCCAGAATGCGTTCGGCCTCGCGCCGCGCCTTCTGCTCCGACTTTTCGAGCCGGATCTCAAGCTCGGCGCGCAGCTGCGCGGCCTTTTTCCGCTCCTCCTCCGCCTGCCGGAGCTGCCGGGCGGACTCGGTGCGCTCGCGGTCGAGGATCTGGCGGGTCTGCTCGAGCTTTTCGATCGTCTCTTCGAGCTTTGCGCTCGTCATGCCGACGCGCCCTTTGGCGTCCTCGATGATCTCCTCCGGCAGACCGAGCCGCCGGGAGATGGCAAAGGCGTTGGATTTTCCCGGAATGCCGAGAAGCAGCCGGTACGTCGGGCGCAGGGTGTCCACGTCGAACTCGCACGAGGCGTTCATAACGCCGGGCGTGTTCGTGGCGTATACCTTAAGCTCGGCATAGTGCGTCGTTGCAGCGATAACGCAGCCGCGCGCGCGGGCATCCTCCAGAATCGACACGGCAAGCGCCGCGCCCTCAACGGGGTCTGTTCCCGCGCCGAGCTCGTCGAAGAGAAGAAGCGATCCGTCGCCGCACTCCTTGAGCACGTTCACGATGTTCACCATGTGCGCCGAGAAGGTGGAGAGCGACTGCTCGATGCTCTGCTCGTCGCCGATGTCCGCGAGGACTTTATCAAATACGGGAACGCAGCTGCCCTCCGCGGCGGGGATGTGCAGGCCGCACTGCGCCATAAGGCAGAGAAGGCCGATGGTCTTGAGCGTAACGGTCTTGCCGCCGGTGTTCGGGCCGGTGATGACGAGCGTATCGTAATCCTCGCCGAGCTCCACATCGATCGGCACGGCCTTGTCCTTATCGAGCAGCGGATGGCGCGCCCGGCGCAGCCGGACGCCGCGCTCGGAGAGCTCCGGCGCGCCGGCATTCAGCTTGAAGCTGAGCTTTGCCCGCGCGAAAATGCCGTCGAGCTGCACGAGCGCGGAGAAGTCGGCGTCGATATCCTCGCGGTGCGCGGCGCACTCGGCGGAAAGCTCCGCGAGAATGCGCTCGATCTCCGCTTTTTCCTTCGCTTTCAGCTCGCGGATCTCGTTGTTTGCCTTGACCGCCGCCATCGGCTCGACGAAGAGCGTGGCGCCGGAGGCCGAAACATCGTGCACGAGACCCGGAACGCTGCCCTTGCATTCGGCCTTGACCGGAACAACGTAGCGATCCGAGCGCGTCGTGATGATCGGGTCCTGCAAAAACTTCGCCATGGACGGCGCGGAGATGATCTTCTGCAGGCTGTCGCGCACGCGAGCCGCCGCCGCGCGCATTTTGCGGCGGATGTCCGAAAGCTCACTGCTCGCGCTGTCGGCGATCTCGTCCTCGCCGGGGATGGAGTTTACGATCTTGTCCTCCAGAAACCGGTTCGTCTGGAGCATTTTGAAAAGATGGTCGATGCACGTCTCCTTCTCGGCGCTCATGCCGTAGGAGCGCACGGCGCGTGCGCTTTGCAGCACGCCCGCGATCTCGAGAAGCTCGCGCGTATTGAGCACGCCGCCCATATCGGCACGGGCGAGCGAGCCGCGCACATCGCGCAGACCCGAAAGCGACGGGCTGCCCTTATAGACCATCATGTCCTTTGCATTGCTCGTCTCGGCGAGCAGCCGTTCGACCTCCGCGCGGTGGACGCTCGGCACGAGAGCGAGCGCCTCGGCCTTCGCCGGTTCGGACACCGCCTCCCCCGCGAGCATTTCCAGCACCGCCGGAAGTTCGAGAGTATTTCTTGATTTTTCCAGTAAGTCCATTTATCTCTCCGTTTGCATTGTGTGTTTACATAATTTGTTTTACGTAATTTCATTAACATAAATCGTTTTGCATAATTTGATTTACATATTTTGGTTTACGCAATTTTATTAACGTAATATAGTTAACATAAATATATTATCGTTCACCGATTTTGCAGCGAGTGCCAGTAATCGAGCGTACCGAAGCCGCGGTCGAGCTGCGCGAGGGTGTATTCCTCGCAGGCCGTGCAGAAGCGCTCGTCCGACGTCTCGTCCAGCGTAAAGGAAAAGATCTTCTTCTCCCCCGCCGAGCACACGTGACGCATGGCAGCGAGCGACGCGCCGCAGAGCCGCACCGACTTTCCCGGCGCGCCGGGCGCGCAGCCGGTGCAGTGGACGCCGCCGCCGTAGAGACTCAGGCGCGGCTTTTCGGGCGTGTGCGATCCGCAGTCCGTGCAGCGGTCGAGCTGCGGAGCGAACCCCGCAAGACACATGAGCCGCAGCTCAAAGACCGCCTTGATATGTTTGGCCGGATAAAGCTGCCGCGAGAGCGCGAACAGCGCGTTCAGCCCCAGATGCAGCAGCGCAATGCTGTGGCTGTCCTCGTCCGATACGGCCTCCAGAAGCTCCGCCATATAGCAGCCGAGCGCATAGTCGCCGAGATCGGCGCGCAGCGCCGCGAAGTCCTCCAGCACGCTCCCCTCGGTCAGCGTACACCGGCCGCGGTTTTCAAAAAATGTCAGATCCGACCACGTGAGCACCTGCGACGCCGCCGAGCACTTTGAGCCCTTGCGCAGCGCGCCGCGCGCCTCCGCGGTGATTTTCCCCTCCTCCTCCGTGAAGATGGTGAGGATCTTGCTCGACTCCTTGTATTTCACCTCGCGCAGCACCAGTCCGTGCAGGGTTTTGTACATTATGTAAACCTCTTGTCTCACGACAGAGGCCGTGAGGGCGCTCTGTCGTTCGTCTTCTGTTCTTTCTTTTTGTTCTCCGCCGGAGCGATGCGGGTCAGCAGCCAGCAGAGCGGGTCGCCGGTGTCGCGGAACACGTCCCAGAAAATCTTCGTATCCATACGGGGAGTTTTCCCCCGCGCCGGGCGGTTATGACCGGGAATTTCCGGATATGGCGGCAGTTTCAGGTATCGGTATAGCCAAAATTGCGCAGCAGCGAATTGGAATCACGCCACTTTTCCTTTACCTTCACCCACGTCTGCAAAAACACCTTCGTGCCCATAAATTCCTCAATGTCCTTGCGGGCGTCCTCGCCGATCTTTTTGAGCATCGCGCCGTGCTTGCCGATGATGATCCCCTTGTGGCTCGCCTTTTCGCAGTAGATCGTCGCTTCCAGATCGATGATGCCGTCGTCCCGCTCGGAAAAGCGCGTGATCTCCACCGCCGTGCCGTGCGGCACCTCGCGTTCGAGATTGAGCAGCAGCTTTTCGCGGATCAGCTCGGCGCAGACCTGCTTTTCCGGCTGGTCGGTCGTCACGCCCTCCGGGAAGAGCGCCGGGGACTCCACGGCGAACTTATCGAGCTCCTTGAGAAGCTCCTCCACGCCGTCGCCGGTCTTGGCGGAGATCGGAACGATGGCGTTAAAGGTATACGCCTCGCTGTAGAGTGCGATGACGGCAAGGAGCTTTTCCGGCTCAACGGTATCGAGCTTGTTGATGGCAAGCACCGCCGGGCAGTTTGCCGCCTTGATGCTTGCGATCAGCTCGCGCTCCTGCGGCCCGAGAGAGGCGACCGGCTCCACAACGAGCACGACGGCGTCCACATCCGCGACGCTCTGGCGCACGACATTCACCATATAGTCGCCGAGGCGGGTGCGCGGCTTATGAAAGCCGGGGGTATCAAGAAATACGAACTGCGTCTCCCCGCGCTGGCACACGGCGGTGATGCGGTTTCGCGTCGTCTGCGGTTTGTTGGATACGATAGCGATCTTTTCCCCGGCGAGAGCGTTCGTCAGGGTGGACTTGCCGACGTTGGGCCGTCCGCAGATGGTGATCATGGCAGTTTTAGAAATCATAGCCGAGCTCCTTCATAATGGCTTTTTCTCTTGCGCGCATTTTGGCTTTTTCCTCGCCCTCGTCGAGATGGTCGTAGCCGAGCAGATGCAGCACGGAGTGCACCGTGAGATACTGCGCCTCGTGCTCAAATCCGCCGCCGTACTCCTCGCCCTGCGCTTCGGCACGCTCGAGCGAGAGGACCATGTCGCCGAGATAGCGGCGGTTCGTGTCATAGTCCATTTCGTCGATCGGGAACGAGAGCACGTCCGTCGGCCGGTCCACGCCGCGCTGCTCGCGGTTGATGGCGTGGATGCCCTCGTCGTTCGTGAGCGTGACGCCGATCTCGCACGGCTCGTCCACGCCCTCGGCGCGCAGCGCTGCGGCGGCGGCCTTCTTTACGAGCGCGGCCGTCTCCGGGTGGCCGAGACCGCGCTTTTCCCGGTAAATGTAAAATTTATGCTGCATCGTTATTTCCTCTTGTAGTTATTGTATCCGCTATTGTCCCGGCGCTGCGGCGCGGCGGTTTTCTTTTCCCGCTCCACGGCGGCAGCGGCGGCCTTTTCGTGCTTTTCATAGGCGGCGATGATCTGCTGCACGAGTGCGTGGCGCACAACGTCCGCGCCGGTGAAGCGGCAGATGGCAATATCGTCCACGCCGTCGAGCACCTTCATCGCTTCCTTGAGGCCGGACGCCTTGTCCGCCGGAAGGTCGATCTGCGTCACGTCGCCGGTGATGACCATTTTGCTGTTGAAGCCAAGGCGCGTGAGGAACATCTTCATCTGTTCGCGCGTGGTGTTCTGCGCCTCATCGAGAATGATGAAGCTGTCGTCGAGTGTGCGGCCGCGCATGTACGCGAGCGGCGCTACCTCGATATTGCCCTTTTCAAGATAGGTATTATAGGTCTCCGGCCCGAGCATATCAAAGAGCGCGTCGTACAGCGGGCGCAGGTACGGATCGACCTTGCTCTGCAGATCGCCGGGCAGGAAGCCCAGCCGCTCGCCGGCCTCCACCGCCGGGCGCGTGAGGATGATGCGGTTAACGCTCTTCTCGCGGAAGGCCGCCACCGCCGCGGCCACGGCGAGATACGTTTTGCCCGTACCGGCGGGGCCGATGCCGAGCGTCACGGTGTTCTCGCGGATGGCCTGCACATACGCCTTCTGGCCGAGCGTTTTCGGTTTGACCGGGCGGCCCTTCGCCGTGATGCAGACAACGCCGCTGTCCAGCTCGCGGATCTGATCCTCCTGTCCGGAGCGGATCATGCCGATCACATAGCGCACGCGCTGTTCGTCCACGTTCTCGCCGCGCGCGGCGAGCATCAGCAGGTTCTGCACCGCCTTTTCCGCGGATACCACGTCCTCCGGCTCGCCGGAGATCTTCAGCTCCGCGTCCCGGTCCGTGACGCAGACGTTCCACTCCTTTTCAATGATGTGCAGATTCTGGTCGAACGAGCCGAAAACATTGAGAATGTCCTCGACACGCTCGGCGGAAATGATTCGTTCCATGGATTCTCCTGTATTCTTCATCCGGTCATGGCCGGAGAGTTTCTTCGTCGATGCGCTCCTCGCACTCGCTGCGCAGCGTGAGCGTGAGCATGCCGTTTTCCTCATACTCGGTAAAGTATTCCGAGAGCACCGCGCCCGTTTCGCCGAGCCGTTCCTGCAGCGCAGCGCGCAGCTCTTTTTCGAGCGACGCGCGCACCGCCGCGCGGGAGAGCACCGTTTCGCGGAGCGTATACGGCTGCGCGGTCTCAACCACGGCGGCAGCCGGCAGGGAAAACACGTCTTTTACGCCCAGCTGCCATATCCTTGTAATTTTATCACACTCCGTACCCGAAATTCCACTATCCGCGTAAAAATTTATTCTCGCGTTTCCGATAAGCAGCGCGAAGCGGTACCGCGCCGCGCCCGTGCTCTCTTTTTCCTGTGCCGAAAGCGGCGCGGAGGCCGTCAGTTCATACCAGGTATGCGCCGTGACCTCGGCGCGCGCATGGACGGTGCGCGTTTCTCCCCGGCGCGCGGCGCGCTCGCAGCTCACGAGCGTCTGCCCCGCCGTCACCGCGTCGCCGCGCGAAACGAGCGCTTCGCCCTCAAAGACGCGGATCTCCGTAATAACGCCGGAGCGCGACGCCGTCACGTCTGCGGCCTGCCGGGGGTCGGTGATCTCCGGCTTTTCCACTGCGGCGCGCACCTCCACGCTCGCCGTGCTTCCCCGGACATTCACCGCCAGCCAGCTGAGCCCCGGCAGCTCGGCAAGTGCGCGCGAACGGATACGCTCTCCCCGAAAGCCCGGCCAGAAGCTTCCGACACCCACCCCCTGCTCCGCGAGCGTGTGCAGAATGAGCGCATCCGGCACATCGGAATCGTTCTCCGTCACGCGGATGTCCCATACGAAAAGCGACGAGACGAGCACCGCCGCGGCGACCGCGGCGGCGCACAGCGCCGCACACCGCCGCCGGTGCAGGAGCTTCTTCCACACCGGTCTCCCGCGCACGGACAGCACCTCGACATCGCAGCCGCAGCGCGGCGCGAGCGACTTTACCTGCTCCGCGTCGGCAGCGAAGATCAGCGCCCGGCACGTGATAAGATCGTCCGACTCCACGCCCTCCACGGTGATGCGCTCGCGGACGCAGGCGTTGATGAGCTTCCACGGCGCCGCGCCCGTGATGCGGATCTCCGCGACGCCGCGCAGCAGCCGCTCGACGCGCCCTGTCTTCCCCTTACGCATATTCCACCGCGGCGATCCGCCCGGTCACGATCAGCGTGTCCCGGTCCATGGCATGCAGCGTCAGCTCGGCGCCGAGAATACGCACTCTCCCGGCGGCGGCGCTCACCTCGACGCTCTGCGCGTCGTATCCGAGCAGTCCGCGGTGATGCTCCACCACGGCGCGCCGCCGGCCGATGAGCGTCACGCGCATCGCATCGGAGACCGCCTCCTCCGGCAGTTCAAGCGAATCGGCAAGATCCGCTACCGTATCGCGTAGTTTCATAGCCCCGCCCCCTTCCCCGTCATCCTATGAGCGCGGCAGGACGTACATGCCGCATGAACCGTCCGGCAAGGACATAGAGTAGCGATATGATGAAAAGACGCTTTTTCGGATACGCCGCAGGCGCGGCGCTCTTTCTTCTCTTTCTCTTCTCCTCTGCCGACGCCTGGCAGGGCGCCGCCGACGGACTCCGGCTGTGGGGAACGCTTCTCGTGCCGTCGCTCCTGCCGTACTTTGCCGCGGCGGGACTGCTCACGCGGCTCGGCGCGGTGGACGCGCTCGCGCGCCGTCTCGCCCCGGCCGCCGCGCAGCTCTTCGGCGTGAGCGGCGCGGGCGCGGCAGTGTTCCTGCTCGGTCTCTCCGGCGGATACCCGCTCGGGGCGGCAAGCATTGGGGCGCTTTATCGGGATGGTTTGCTCAGAAAGGACGAAGCCGAGCATCTGCTCGCCTTCTGCGATAATTCCGGCCCGGCGTTCGCCGTGGGCGCGCTTGGCGTGGGAGTGTTCGGCTCCGCCGGGTGGGGGATGCTGCTCTGGGGCATCCACGCCATCTCCGCCGCCGCTGTCGGCATTCTCTTCCGCCGGAGGACGCGCGGCGGCGAAGCTCCGATCAAACCGCCGCGGAGGACGCCGGACTTTGGCGCGGCGCTCGGCGGCGCGGTCACCGCCGCAGGGCAGACAATATTGCAGATCGGCGCATATGTGATCTTCTTTTCTGCGCTGATCGCGTCTCTCGGCGCGCTGGGCTTTCCGGACACGCTCGCGGGCGAGCTCGCGCTTTGCACCGGCGGGCCGCTCTCCTTCTTCCGTGCGCTCTTCACCGGCGCGCTCGAGCTCTCGAGCGGCGTCGGCGCAATGGCGGGCCTGCCGCTCACGCCCGGAAGCCTTGCGCTGGGCGAATTTCTGCTGAGCTGGGGCGGGCTTTGCGTCCACGGACAGGCCGGAGCTGCCGCCGAAGGGCTGAAAATGCGAAAACGCCTCGGAGGAAAGCTCCTCCAGGGCGTTTTCTCCGCAGCGCTCGCCTACGCCGCCGCGTCAATAATTATGTAAATCAAATTATGTCTATCGAATTATGTAAATAATATTACGTTAATTATATTATGTCTGCTTACACGCCGCCGAGCCGGAATACGATACCCACAACGGCAGCGATGGCGAGGAACACGACCGGGTGCAGCTTTTTCAGCGGCTTCACCAGGTTGGTGAGCACCCAGATCACGGCAAACAGGATCAGGTTTTTCCATTGAAGAAGGTCGGCTTGCTGATACGAGGCGCGGTAGGCGTCAAGGTTCACAAGCACCAGCGCGAACACCGACCAACCCGCCGCGGCAATGAGCCCGGTGGAGGCCGGGTGGAGCGTGTAGAACGCAGCATCCACGTATTTGTTCGTACGGAAGGCCTGCAGCGCCATGGCGATGAGCACGATGACGATCACGCTCGGGGTGACAAGGCCGAGCGTCGCCACGACGCCGCCGAGAACGCCGCCGCAGTCAAAGCCCGCATAGGTCGCCATGTTGACGCCGATGGGGCCGGGCGTGGACTCGGAAACGGCAAGCATATTCGCCACATCCGCTGTGCTGAACCAGCCGGTCTTTGCGCCGAGAGAATAGAGGAACGGGAGCGTGGCAAGGCCGCCGCCGACGGAAAACAGCCCGACCTTGAAAAACTCCCAGAACAGACGAAGGTAGATCATGCCTTGCCCTCCTTTCCGGCGCGCAGCCATACGCGCACAACGATGCCGAGCACCGCCGCGGCGACGATGAACACCACGGGACTCACATGGCTGAGCAGCACAGAGCCGATAAACACCGCGAGGAACACGGCAAACGTAAGCTTATCCACCACGGACTTTTTCCAGAGCTTCACGATGGAGTTGAAAATGAGCACGCATACCGCAACGCGGATGCCGGCAAACGCATTCTGCACGGCGGCAATGTGGGCAAAATTGCTCAGCAGCGCCGCAATAACGGTGATGATCACGAGCGACGGCGAAACGACGCCGAGCGTGGCAAAGATCGCGCCGGAGAGCTTTTTCTCCTTGAAGCCGACAAACGTCGCGGTGTTGACCGCAATGACGCCGGGCGTGCACTGGCCGACGGCGAAGTAGTCCAACATCTCTTCCTCCGTGGCCCATTTCTTCTTTTCTACGATCTCGCGCTGCAGAAGCGGCAGCATGGCGTAGCCGCCGCCGAAGGTGAACAGCCCGATCCGGAAAAACGCGCAGAACAGATCCAAAAGCAGAGGCAAGGAAACGACCCTCTTTCCAAATATTTATACCGCACACATTATAGCAAAGCGTTTTCCCGTTGGCAATACGCGAAAGCTATGGTAAAATGTCTGCGGGTGATCGATCTTGACAATACCGTCTGAACTGAAAAAAAATGAAATATATCCCGCCCGCATCACCGGCTACACCTCCGAGGGCGCGGGCGTCTGCCGCATCGGTGAGCGCGCCGTATTCGTTCCGGGAACGATCGTGGGTGAGGAATGGGATGTGCGCATCGTGCGCAGCACATCCGCCGCCGTATGGGGCCGGGGCGAAACGCTTCGCTCCCCATCACCGCACCGCGCGGAGCCGGACTGCCCGGCATACCCCCGCTGCGGCGGCTGCGCGCTGCGCCACATGGATTATGAGGAGGAGCTTTCTCTGAAATTGCAGCGTGTGAACGACGCGCTGCACCGCATCGGGAAGCTGGACTTTTCCGTCTCCGGCATTCTCCCTGCGCCGGAATCCAGCCACGCCATCCGCGCCGCCATCGACGAAGCGCTTAAGTGCAAGGAAACAGGGGAGGAGAAGACCATTGTCTTCGGACTGACCGGCACTGGCTACTTCGATCTCGTTGCGTATCAGAAGTTCAACGATCATGAAATGACCGATATTATCCCGACCGACGAGCAGCTTGCCGCAAGCATCGCAAAGCTGCCGAAGGTGGCAGAATAAAATTTCTGCGTACACCCTGTTGACATTTGTGCGCGAGGTGTGTATAATAACGCCGTCAATCAAATACAGGACATCCGTTGATCGTCCTCAGAACGCGTATGCGGACTGAGAACAGAAGGAATCTCTGGAGAACTCATTGAATTGAGTGCCGAAGGTGCAAGGCGCAAGCCGAATCTCTCAGGCAAAAGGACAGAGCCGCAGCTACAGCTTTTGTAATACGGCACTACAATGAGCAGACCGGAGACGGCCTGCTCATTTTTATTGTTGTATAAGGAGATACATCGTCATGGCAAACGTACTCGAAACCAGTATGAACTATCTGCAGACGCAGGATCCCGAGGGCGCGGCCTGCATTGAAAACGAATTTCAGCGCCAGAAGCAGAACATTGAGTTGATCGCGTCGGAGAACATCGCCTCTCCCGCCGTCATTGCAGCCATGGGTTCTGTTCTGACGAATAAATACGCCGAGGGTTACCCCGGTAAGCGATATTACGGCGGCTGTGATTATGTAGATGTACTGGAAACGATTGCGATTGAACGCGCGAAAAAGCTGTTCGGCGCGGCCTATGCCAATGTGCAGCCACACTCCGGCGCGCAGGCAAATTTGGAGGTCTACGCCGCGCTTCTGCAGCCGGGCGATACGCGCATGGGCATGGATCTTGCCAGCGGCGGCCATCTGACGCACGGTGCCCGCGTCAATCTCTCCGGCAAATACTATAACAGCATCAGCTACGGTGTGAACCCGGAGACGGGCTGCATCGACTACGATCAGGTCGAGGACATGGTCCGCCGGTACCGCCCTAAGCTGCTCGTTGCCGGTGCGTCCGCATATCCCAGGGCCATTGATTTCAAAGCTTTTGCCGAAATTGCACACAAAAACGGCGCGCTTCTCATGGTCGATATGGCGCATATCGCGGGCCTTGTCGCAGGCGGCCAGCACATGAGCCCCGTTCCCTATGCCGATGTCGTGACGACTACTACACATAAAACGCTGCGCGGCCCGCGCGGCGGCATGATTCTCTCGCGGGATGAGGAATTTGCAAAAAAACTGAACAGCGCCGTTTTCCCCGGCACACAGGGAGGGCCGCTGATGCACGTTATTGCCGGAAAGGCCGTCTGCCTGCGCGAAGCGGCGCAGCCGGAATTCAGGGGCTACGCGGAAAATGTTGTGAAGA
>ERZ827524.2459-NODE-2459-length-13199-cov-7.575243_pt1 | contig 13199 bp, 8 predicted proteins | sample MGYA00519702_ERZ827524 | MGnify/ENA primary metagenome ERZ827524 (study PRJEB31778, sample SAMEA3449341) | human gut metagenome | biome: human gut; feature: human-associated habitat; material: faeces | place: United Kingdom | collected 2010/2012 ...
AGTAAGCGAAGAGATTATACCCCTGCAAGCCGCCGTTGGCACCGAGGATGACATCAGGACTGAGGAACCTGCCGACGTTGGGGTCGTAGTATCTGGCGTTCAGGTAGTACCATCCCGTTTCCACGTCGTAGTAGTACCCTCTGTATCGGAACGGGTTGATATTGGCGATGTGGTCCGGGTTGCCGGACACGTCGTTCCCGTCTTTGTCAGTGATTTGGAGATTCTTCCCCCAAGCGTCGTACACATACTGCGCGACAAGCGTTCCCGACGCGTTGCGGATGCCCACAATATCTCCTTGCAGGTTCTTGTCATACCAGTATTTCGCTCCGTTGTACTCCATCCCGATAACCGAGCCGGACGCGTCGTAGATGTAGTAGAGCGTTCGCACGACCGTATACAGTTGGTCGTCTGTGCGCACCTCAGACAGTATCCGACTGCCATCTACGGTGTATACGTCCGTGTAATACGGAACCATACCCGCACCGCCCGCAAAATGTTTTTTTGTCCGTATTCCTGCACTATTGTAGCTGAAAGACACCTCATTTGCATTTGTTCCTTCCAGCGATACAAGCGTCAGCCGTCCTCCTTTCCAGTACAAATTCGATGCGTTTTTCCACTTTGTCGGGTTCCCCGAAGCGTCATAGGTGATCGATGTGCCGTTGTAGTTTGTCAGCAGATCGCCCCATGTGCTGTTCGTGTAACCGTAGGTTTCGCTGGATTTGAGTTCGCTTAGTACATATTAACTTTTCAACGCATTATAGAATACTCCTTTTTGATATTTTATCGTTCACACTCTCGTTGCGCTTTTTTCAATTGTCATCTCAACTTCTCCCACCAGTGGTTCAGATGCAAACGCTATCACCATTTGTTTCAATGGCTTTGTAGAAACCGCAGATGCCGTAAGCATAAAATTAACAGTATAAATCCCATTATCATTTTCTGCTCCCACAAGCACATCATTTTTCTCTCCATCTATTATAATCCTTACTGGTCTCCCGGCATACTTTTGATCAAAGGCTACAAAGGTATCTTCCGTTACAAAAGCATATGCAATCGATGAAAACTCCATTTTAATTGATAAAACATCAGTTTTTGTTAAAATTACCTTATCGTCTCCATCAACCACAGATACAGTTGGCGATTCACACAACATATATAAAGTTTGATCATCAACCGGATAGTGGGAAAACAAATTATAAGTAATATAATCATCTTTTTCTTTTACACTAACTATTTCGAGTTCAAAAGCCTGTATTCGTCTTTCAAACGCTGATTGGTCCACAATATTTTCATACCGCATTACAATAGTGCACTCATATTCAATATTGCTATCGATCCATTGTTCCCAATTTTTAATAAACGCATCACAAGACGAAAGGCTTATGGAAAGAAGAAGCAAAAATAATAACCATGAAGATTTTCTTTTATACATAAATCATCACCTTACCAATTTGAAATGGACCGACATGGTTAATAATACGAACATATTTCAATTCATATTCATCTGGCTTATTTTGATAATACGCTGCTTCTTCAAGCATTTTCTCTCTCTGATGTTCAACCAATGGCTGCAACGCAGAAAGGCAATTAAATATAACTGCCACATACGGAAAATTAGGGGTGTCCACAAAGGGTCCTCCGCCATTCGAGACATCCATAAAAGATATAATTTTGCTTAACGTAGCAGCTTTATTCATCAAAGATCGGCTCTTCGCTCGATTATCGCTCTTTTCCAAATAGTAATCCGCAATCGTTCCTACATATTCCATATCGGAAAAACGGTGTACTAAATAACTACCCTCGACACTAGACCAATATATTGTTTGGTAGTCGCATCCACATCGGCCTCCAATATTTTTCCCATAAATGGTTCTGGACAAATAGGAATCGCATTCAATTTTACCTGCGGAACATATGCACGTTTTTCCCAAAATGAGTTTTTATCCAATATCGACGATAGCTTCATCATAGCCCCATCTAGATCCACAAACATAACAGGATTGTTGTTGCAGTAAGCGAAGAGATTGTACCCCTGCAAGCCGCCGTTGGCACCGAGGATGGTATCAGGGCTGAGGAACCTGCCGACGTTGGGGTCGTAGTATCTGGCGTTCAGGTAGTACCAGCCGGTCTCTACGTCGTAGTAATAGCCCCTGTATCGGAACGGGTTTACATTGGCGATATGGGTCGGGTTACAAGAGACATCATTCCCGATATTCTCAGTATTACTTCAATTGTTTATTTCAACTGTTTGAAACATTTCACCGTTTTTAAAAAATAATAAATTAGAGCCACACACATTTACTGTTATTTCTCCTAAATAATTTGGAATTTTACCAACAGGAATTCTCACATCTGATTCTAAGTAATTTATCTCATAAATTTCATTCTCTAAAAGTGAAATGACAACTTCATCATCTGCATATAATATTATCTCTTCTGGAACCGTTTGAAATATCTTTATGATTTCCAAATTTGAATTAACCAAAAAAATTATATCATACAGATGATCTTTTAGTTTCGGTTTGCCCAATGTGCTATTGCAATACTTATATTCTTGAGCAAAAAAAACCATGTCATTGTTCGATAATTCAATCCATCCAGTAAATTTCGGCTCTCCCGTAAAATTAGAATTGTTATTCGGTAGCAACGAAACGGATTTCTCAACCCCTAAACTGGATATAATTTTCAAAACGTTTTTTTCTATCATAAGTAAACTTTTTCTATTCAACGGTTTTAAATAAGCGGTATTTGTATCCCAAAGTCCAGTAACAAGTTTTTTTGAATTTAAAGCGTATAAATTGTCTTCTTTAGTCGACGTATAAACTACAGGATCATAAAACCAACAAATGTTTTCATCACAATAAAGCAAAAGATTATCAAACGAGAAGTTTTTATAACACATATCTTCTGTTACAAACATAACATCATTTCCTTCTTTTAAATTATATATATATAACCCTCTTTCCACAGTGCCATTTTCATTTTGCCTCTGAATATCATTATGTATGCCATAAATATACAACATGTCATTTTCAAGATAAAAATAGTCCGCATTTAAAAACTCCATATCATATATTGGAGATTGTATATTGCTCAGCAATAAAACTTTTATTATTTGCGAATGTCCTGATGAGTTTTGCTTTTTTAAACCATTTTTAGAATAAACCATTTTATCGCCATCTATTGCTAAAAAAGTAATGTTCCTATCTTTTATAATACATTTAGATTCTTTCATATCCATAGTTGCTTGATAAATACCATCTGTTTGTATATAATATATTTTATTTCCATCGGTAGCACAGTTTATCCCAAAATTACTCGATTGATAAGTATTGACAATTAGGTTTTTAGCAAATAATGCTTTTCCACAAATAATTGCAAGAATTAAAATCAACGCCACTATCAATACAAAAAATGCGATAATTACACTTTTTTTCATATTCTTCTCCTATCATTTATATATTTTTGCCATCCAAATAGGTGTACACCCTTTACTTTCTAAAATATCAAGATATTGTGCCATAGTTAGTCTTTGTCTGAACGGATCAGATACATAAGGGTCATTTATGAAAAGAAAATAATGATCTTTATAAGCACCATTTCCCGGTCCTATGCATCTAATACCTGCAACATAATGCATTGCTAATGTATCGGAATATTTATATAATACAATTATTTGATCTGATGTATTCGCGGTAGAAATCCATTCATTCCTATCATATCCCCAATGCTCTTGAGTCTTTTGGCCATCGAGCAAAGCCAAAGATGGTGCAATTGCCAGTGGATTAACCCCAAGCAAACCAAAAAACAATGCCGCTTCTCGATATAGCATGATATCGCGCACTTGTATAAAAGAATAATTTCTATTTGTTACAGCCATAACGTTATAAACAGCAATAACGCCACAACCATTTTCAGAAATATTTCCCCATACCCATGAAATATCTTTCATAGTATCGCTACTACCGGGAACAACCACATTATCATTTTGATCGTTAATAAATTGAGGATATTTTCCAATTACATCTATCATATTTACCGAATTATTTAAACAATACACATAAAGATTCGCCCCGACAACACCCAAAGACGTATTTAACTGCGAATCAGCGTTTATAAACCTGCCGACGTTGGGGTCGTAGTATCTGGCGTTCAGATAGTACCAGCCAGTCTCTACGTCGTAGTAATAGCCCCTGTATCGGAACGGGTTGATGTTGGCGATGTGGGATGTGTCCGCGGACACATCGTTGCCCGAGCCATCGGTGATTTGGAGATTCTTCCCCCAAGCGTCGTAGGTGTAAATCGCAACCTCCGCACCGCCTTCGTTCAGTATCCGCACCACGTCGCCTTGCATATTCTTCTGCTACCAGTACTGTACGCCGTTGTACTTCATTCCTACAACCGACACGTTTGCGTCGTACACATAGTAGATCGTCCGTATTACATTGCCCGTTTCCTCATCTTGTTGTTTTGAATGTTATTGATTGATAATTTTCCTTCAACAGATTCATTTCCAATAGATAGTGAAGATATTTAATTTTATATGTTCTCTCACGATAGCGCTCAAGTTTGGCATAAGGCATTAAATACAACAATTCAGTACTTCCATCCATTAGAATTGCCACATCAAATTCAAAATTAACCGCAATCCCCTCCTCCCATATATTTTGTGCATTTCGAAATTCTTCTTGCCGTTCTTTCGGAAGATCCAGCAAAAACAATTCAATTGCATAATACATTTCATCTTCCCACAAATTGCTAATTCGTTCTGTTGCCTTCACCATTTCCGCAGTAGTTACTGCCTTCTCAAACAGTTCACATTCTATTTGATCAATGGGATTGTGTATCATACATTCGCGAAACTCATTATCCATTGGGAGAATATGATATACATCATATATATCAATATAATTTGCATCTCTTTCAATCAAAACACTGGTTTCATTTGATTCAGACAATGCAGATGATATTAGGCTCATTATTTCACTCGAATCTTCATTTGAAATTTCACCACTACACGCCCAAATCGACAATATGCAGAAAGAAACAAGAAACATTATACATAAGCGTTTCACGCTATATCACCTCTTTAGTTAATGAATATGATTGTATATTCCGGAAATATATATATTTGCTTCTGCAATTCTACGTTTTAATATTCCATTATAAAAAACATTACCATTTGCAGTTTTTTTGAACGCTTCCATTGGATTCATACCGCTGTTCAAATCACTAATTAATTCGATATATTTCCGACTGGAATTATATGTAACACTAAGCAAAGCGTTATATTCGTGCGTATATCTTGGCGGTAACACACATCCGACAGACGCAGCTCCTCTCTTAAGCTTTGGATTCACGCCATATGCCATACTTAGCCAAAAAAGATAGTCGGCCTGTTCCACTGTTATACTTGATGGACGATATGTGCCGGTTGCTCTTTTGATCAGTTCGTCGTTGGCACCTGCTTTTATTGTATATCCGTACCCTATCGCCTCATTTTCGCCACTTTCGATTGCGGGCACAAAGGTTTCGTTGAATGTCTCCCAGCCTTTTATGAAACCGGCTAAATTTTTTGCATGCTCACACAGAATCAATTTACTCGGATCATCAGGATTTACAATATAATCAGGCAGCGGATTCCAACATGGAATGTCCTCAATATTGTAATATCCGGGGTAATACTCATTCAGATAATAGCACATTCCACTCGGATCGGCAAACATAACAGGATTGTTGTTGCAGTAAGCGAAGAGATTGTAGCCCTGCAAGCCGCCGTTGGCACCGAGGATGGTATCGGGAGACAGGAACCTGCCGACATTGGGGTCGTAGTATCTGGCGTTGAGATAGTACCAGCCGGTTTCCGTATCGTAGTAGTACCCACGATAGCGGAACGGGTTTACGGCTCCGACGGTGGAGGACAGGCTGCCAGACACGGACAGCACTTTCCCCCAAGCGTCGTACGCATAGCTTACCACTTCCACGCCGTTCGCGTTCATAATCCCCAATACGTCGCCCTGTATATTCTTATGGTACCAGTACTGCGCTCCATCTCTTATTAAAGTCGCAAATTATATTTTCCAAATATAATAATAAGTATTTTTAACAAATGATATAGCAATAAGTTGATTATGAACACAGAAACAACTGTATTATTTATTTCTTTTTGAAACAACAAGCACACTAAACCCGAAACAAACAACAAGGCCAAAATTATCAATAAAAGTATACAACAATTAAATGACATTTCAATTGGCTGGTGACAATATTTACACTGTAAATCTTTTTCTCCAAATCCGAACAAATAATTTTTAATTCTGAATTTCGGTCTATGTTTACACATAAAAGCGCTCCTTTCTACCGCCTTTTTCCTGGATCAACTATATAGGGATAAATTCGCTCCGCATCATAATAATAATAATAGTCGGTTTGTATTAGCAAATTGGCATCCCCCGGACCATAAATATATGTAACCATGACATAATCTGTAACAGTCACTTCTTTAGTCCGCCAACTCCTATAAGTTCCGTCATAATATCTATAATTGAATGTTTTATCCTTGTAAAATGTTAATGTGTATTGTTGATATTCTCCTAATGGTATTCTTTCATCGGGAGTAAACAATAATAGAATATCCAATAGGGTAAAGATTGGATTATATGCAGCCAATGCAGTTGTTATACCATAAGTTACAATGTCATCGGCAATATTATCATATTCACCAACAGTTTTATCAGATTTAGAAATTTTCACTCTATCATATGAGCCCCCCATCTTGCTTAAGTCTGTTTCAGAAATCATCTTATTGATTAAATTAAATGTTTTTTTCCAAGATAGAAGCTTGTTAACTTTTTCAAACATTTTGTAAATAAAATTCGCAATATTCCCACTCGGATCCACAAACATAACAGGATTGTTGTTGCAGTAAGCGAAGAGATTGTAGCCCTGCAAGCCGCCGTTGGCACCGAGGATGGTATCGGGAGACAGGAACCTGCCGACGTTGGGGTCGTAGTATCTGGCGTTGAGATAGTACCAACCGGTTTCCACGTCGTAGTAGTACCCTCTGTATCGGAACGGGTTGATGTTGGCGATGTGGTCCGAGTTGCCGGACACGTCGTTCCCGTTTTTGTCGGTGATTTGGAGATTCTTCCCCCACGCGTCGTACACATACTGCGCGACAAGTGTTCCCGACGCGTTGCGGATACCCACAATATCCCCTTGCAGGTTTTTGTCGTACCAGTATTTCGCTCCGTTGCACTCCATCCCGATGACCGCGCCGTTCGCATCGTACACATAGTAGATCGTATGCGGGTTTGTTCCCGTCCGCCGCTCCGACAATATTTTCGTCCCGTCGGTCGTGTACGTCACAATGTACGACGAAGCGTCTGTGACATGCTCGACATACTGCTTCGAGGTGCGGATGCCGTTTGCGTCATACTGCATCCACAGCGCCTTGTACGCGCTGCTTGCCGTGGCGTTGGACAGCGTAATTTCCGTCAGTCGGTTCCCCCTCCACAAAAGCTCGCTGATTCCTTTCCACTTTTTCGGGTTTCCCGAAGCGTCATAGGTGATCGCTGTGCCGTCGTAATCGGTCAGCAGGTCGCCCCAACCGGAAGAACCGTATGTATACGACGCCTCATCTATACAGCCATACGGATAACAAGCCATTAAGTGACTTATCGGTACCTCTGCGGTAAAGCCCGTAAACGTATATCTGTCCGTTACATTGCCGGACTTGTCATACACAAAAACGGTCGCAAGCTGCGTCTCATGGTTGTATTCGCGTACAAGCTGTCCAAGGCTGTCGTACTCATACGTCACCTGCGGCGTACCGTTCTTCTTGATCTCCGTGATGTTCCCATTTGCATCGTAGGTGTAGCCGATGGTGTACTGATAGGAAGACATCCCGGACTCGGGAAAGCGCGCCCAGAACAAATACGACGACACACGGTTCGACGTCTCCTTTGTCGTCGAATCGCTTTCGTAGCCGTAATCCACCATCGACGTCGGCAGCGTGCTGTGCGACAGTCGATCGAAGCTGTCGTACGTATACGACACCGTTTCCCCGCCGGGGAGAGCAAAGGTATTCAAAAGCGAAGAAGCGGTTTTGTACGTGCTCACGTACGTCATCGTCTTCCCCGGCAGCACATACGTGCTGCTCTTTGCGCGGCCGTAGGTATCGTAGAGGTTCTCGGCCTGCAGCAGCGGGGCGCCGTTTGCGTCTGCGCGGTACGCACGGATCAACCGTCCGGCGGCGTCGTACTCGTATTCGGTCGTCTCGCCCGACGCGTTGTCCACCAGCCGTGCGGCCTGTCCGTCCCCGTTGTAGGTCAGGCTGTACAGCTGCGCGCCGTTTTCCTTCACGCCCGCAAGCCGGCCCAGCCTGTCGTACTCGTACGTCGTCTTCAGCCCGTTCCCCGTCGTGCTCGTCTGCAGCGCGCCGTCGAACGGTCCGTAGGTGTTCGTCGCCAGCGTGTAATTCCCCGCCTTGACCGTCAGCACGTTGCCGTGGTGATCGTACCCGAACGTGTAGTCGGTTCCGTCCGTTTCGATCTTCTGCAGGTACCCTTCGCTGTCGTACACATACCGTACCGCCGCTTCCGACGCGTTCGCGATTTCGTCCTTGTTCGCGTCCAGATACGTCCCGATTAGCCGCCGCCGCGTATCGTACAGGAACCCTATCCGCACCCCTTTGGCGTCCGTCACGCCCGACGTCTGCCCGTACCCGTTGTACGCATAGCTCGTCGTGCCGCCCGTCGCGTCTGTTACCGTCGACAGCCGGTTCCCGTTATCCGTATACGTCGCGCCCGACGTGATTTTCTCGGTGCTTCCTGTCGACGTCAGCGTGCTGCTCGTCGTGTTCCCGTAGCTGTCGTAGCCGTACGTCAGCGTCAGCGTGTTGTTCGACGCGTCGGTTTTCCTGACCGTCTGCACCAGATGCATATCGATTCCGCCAACGGTTTTGTAGGTGTACTCGTACTTCTCCCCGAGAATGTTGGTGATTTCCTCGATATCCACATTGTTGCTCGCGTAGTCCACCAGCGTCTGATTCCCGTCGCTGTTGTAGTTCGACGTCAGGTTCCCGTCCTCGTCGTACGCGTACAGCTGCGCCGGCTCGATCTTCAGCGAGACGTCGTCGAAGTACGCGCTGTTCGCGTTACGGTCGTACGACAGGTAGATCACCACCTGCTCCAGCGTCAGCCCCTGTCCCTGCCGCTTCGGCACGATCCCCGCCGACCCGTACTGCCATTCCTGCACGTCCGCGTTGTAGTCCAGCGCCTGCTCCTCGTACACGCCGTCGCTGTATTTCAGCTGCGCGACCAGCCGGAAGGTGCGCCCCTCGTCGAACGCCGTCGGCACCGAGTCGGCCTTCGCCCAGCCGGAGAGCGTGAAGCTCGTCTCCGCCGGCAGGCGAAGCTGGATGGTCTGCAGCGAGAAGCTCAGGCCGCCCGTGTTCCCCGCTACACGCATCACGTTCCCGCGTGCCGCGTCGGTCACATAGCTGCCGCCGTTCGACGTCCCCCAGCGGTACTGCGCATTCATCCCGCCGTTGTCCACGAGATTGAAGCCCGACGGCGCAGGCGCGCTTTCGAGCTGCGCGCAGTCGAAGTATACGCTGCCCGACGCGTTCTGCAGCCGCAGCTTCACATTGTAATTCCCCGCCGCAGAGATGGTTTTGGTCACATACACGCGCTGCCAGCCGTCCTGCACGTTCGCGTCGGACGTCCCCGTGCACACCCGGCTCTTTTCGCCGTCCAGTTCCAGGAACGCGCCCCCGCCCGTGGAGACACTCCGGACGTTGTTCAGATAGAGATACGCCGAGAAGGTGTAGGTGCCCGGCGTGAGGTAGACGCTCTGCGTGCGCGAATACGACCCGGCGCCCGAGCCTGTGATGCGCAGCGACCCGGTACCCGCGAAGGCGCGCGCCGTATCGGCAGCCGAGGAATAGCTGCCGGAAACACTCCCCGACCAGTAGGACGTGCTGTCCAGCAGGCCGTTCTTGACCAGATTCACCGCCGCCAGTCCCCCGACGGCGTCGGACTGAATGGTATGATTGCGCCGGTCACCGTCGGGGTAGTTGTTGTACACGGCGCTGGTCGCGCCGTAGATGATTTCTTCCTCAGAATCGGAGGTATATGCGCAGACCGGGCGGCCGCGGTAGTCAAACAGGTAGACCGTGCGCAGGTCGTCCGACGTGCCGATGCGCCCGTCGTTCCCCGGCGCGGTCTCGGTCGTCCGCCGCTCGCCGTATGCGAAGCGCACGCTGCGGCCCGTATCCATCATGTCGTAAGAGAGCGCGGCGCTTGCCACCGCCCGCGTTTCGGTCGCGCTGGCGGCGTTGCGCGTCGTGTAGGTGTAGACGGCATACTGATACGACTCGTCGTCGCCCGCGTAATACAGCGTGCCGTCCGCATAATACGAGAAGTGCGTCTGATGGCCGTTCCGCGTGATGCTGCGCAGATAATTGCTCGCGGCGGACGAGTAGGCGCCGTTGTATGTATCCGAGTACAGCAGCGTTATGCTGTCGCCGTTCTGCGCGTTGGAAATCTGCGTCAGCGCGCCGGCGGCGTTGTAGGTGAAGCTCACCGCCGTCTGCGATGTGGACGCGCCGGCCGCGGTGCGCGTGATCGACGTCAGGCGGCCGTTTGTCCAGACAAGGTTCTTGCGGTTCCCGTGTACGTCGTCGATGCGGACGAGCCGGCCGGTCGAATTGAACGTCTTGCTGCTGCCGTAGTCGTCGTGCATCGTATAGCGCGCGGAGGTACTGGCGGTGTTCCGCGTAATCGTCAGCCCGTAGCCGTCCTCGCTTTCGTACTTCCCGTCGCTGTCGAAGTCATAGAAATAGTGCTCGGTGCCGTCCGCGTCGCCGTACACCAGCCACAGCGCGCCGCTGATCGTGCGCTCGACCACCGATTCCTGCACGCTCAGCTTCCAGCCGAGTCCCACGTTCATCGCGCTGAAGTCCGCCGTCTGCGCGCCCGACGCCGCAGTGAAGCGCTTTCCGGCCTGATAGGCGTTGTACACATGCCCCACCGTCACGGGCAGCACGCTGCCGTCCGTCGTCGTATCGGCATAGGTATACACTAAGTTGCCGTTGAAGCGGTTGACGTACCCGATGCCCGACTCGCCGAGCGTCTGCGTCGAATAGCTCCAGATGCCCTCCAGCCCCTTCGCGTCGCGGTATTCGACGACAAAGATCGGGTGCGCGGTATTGTAGTTGCTGTTGTTCGCCGTCGAGAACTTCACACGGTTGCCCGTCGAAGCCGTCAGCTCGCGCAGCAGCACACCGTTGGCGCTCTGCTCATTGCCGGCATACCAATCCTGCGCCAGCGAGGTAATATCGAAATCATATATGCCGTTGCCGCTGATGATGCGGTAATCCAGAACGGTCGCATCATACGACGGCTTCGTACCCCAGACCGCCGTACCCGACTCCCAGCCGCCGCGGACCGCGTGCGCCGAGAGCGTGACCGGACCGCCGAGCACCTCGATGGCGCGCAGGCCGAGCGTAGCGCGGATGACCACCGCGCCCGCAGGCAGCTCGGGCAGCTCGCGGATGCCGACGAGCGAGTGATAGGCCTTCCCGCCCGTATATCCGGCGTACATCCACGCCCAGCTCCCGTTGACGTCCGTCTGGTTCTCATACACATAGCAGTCCTTGATATTGCTGTACACCGTGTGGTTGGTGCGCACCACCGTCGGGTCGATCGTCACGGGGTATGCCCGTTCCGGCGCGTTCATCCACGCGCTGTCCGCCGTGACCGTCAGCAGCCAGCGATGGCCCTGTCCAGCGGTCAGTGTATACGCCACGTCCGAGGACGCCGCGCCCGAAGCGTCGTACATATACCCCTTCGGCAGCACGAGCGCGACCTCGCCCGTCTTATCCGCCGTCAGCTTTACGCTGCCGTCGGACTCCAGCGTCGGCGTCAGCCCGTTCAGCTTCAGCTCGAAGGTATAGCTGTACGACCCGCTGCCCGGTGCGCGGACAACGATGTTTTCCTTCAGCGTGCCGCCCTCCAGCCGGTATTCGATATCGGTGTCCTCCAGCACGTCCCGGTAAAGCACGCCTGCGGACAGATGCTCCACCGCCAGCGCGTCTGCCGGCGCCGACGGCTCGGCATACACGCTGACCTGCCGCGTCTTTGCCGCGCCCGGCAGCGACACGCGCACGCTCCCCGCTTCCGTTTCGATGCGCACGAGCTGGCCCGACGCCGTGTTCGGCGCGAACCGCACCCGCATATCGCCCGCCGTGTTTTCGTACCCGCCGGCCTCGTTTCCCGCCGCTTCTATGTAGCGGAGCCGGTTATCGTACGAGCGCCATTCGCCGTCCTCCAGATAGTGCACCGCCCGTCCGTAGTCCACCGCCGCATAGCTTCCGTCCGACAGCCGGTACACCTTCCCCGTCTCGCTCCGTCCCGACACTTCTTCCCACTGCACCGCCGCTTCCGCCGCCGCGTTCTCCGTTCCCGACAGCACGGCTGTCTCCGCCGCCGTCCCCTGTGCCGCCTCCGCGCCGCTTACCGCGCCCATCGGCATTCCCTGCGTTGTCTCCGCGCCGAGCACCGCGCCCGTCACGCTCCCCAGCAGCAGCGCCGCCGCCACCGCCGTACTCAGCAGTCGCCTTACCATACCCTCGCGCCTCTCCTCGCCTTTCATCTCTTCCCGCTCCTCCTCTTCTCTTCGCTCTACGCGTCTCCCCCCCTTTTTTTGGGGGAGTTTCTTCGAGTATACGGGCTCGTCCTTTCGTCCCTGAAATTCGCCAGCCCGCCGCCTCTCTCGTCTTGCTCTTTGGGGTCGGTTTTTCCTCAGGCGCCCAAGCGTTTCTCTGTTTCGGGCGCCAAATGCTTCTCCGCCAGGAGTCAAACGCTTCGCCTTGTGAAGCCGAACGTTTTTCTTTAGCGCGCTGAAGATTGCCCTTCCGGCTTTTCATTCGGTTTTCCGTGGGGTTTTCCTTATGGGTTCAAATGTTTTTCTTTGGATTTTTCTTTAGGCAGCCAACGATTTGCTTTATGGCTTTATGCCTCCAAACGCTTTCTTTCACGTTTTTTACGGGGTCTTCTCTTTAATGCCTCCAAACCGTTTTCTTCGATGGGCTTTCCTTATGGATGCAAACGTTCCTCTTTAGGCTTAGGCGGCCAAGTGCTTTTCTTTATGGCTCCAAAGCCTTAAGCAAATCCGGCAGAGCCACTTCATAAATC
>ERZ827524.2465-NODE-2465-length-13174-cov-5.942450_pt1 | contig 13174 bp, 9 predicted proteins | sample MGYA00519702_ERZ827524 | MGnify/ENA primary metagenome ERZ827524 (study PRJEB31778, sample SAMEA3449341) | human gut metagenome | biome: human gut; feature: human-associated habitat; material: faeces | place: United Kingdom | collected 2010/2012 ...
GGCAAGGATAGGCGTGGCAAAAGAGGTCCCGTTCGCATACCTGACATTGCCGTCCGGCCCAATTACGCAGCTACTCGTACCTAATGCTACGGCATCCGGTTTCACACGCCCGTCGGCAGTAAAGCCAACGGAACTGAAACCGCTTTTCTTTTTATCTTCATCTATCGCACCGACCGTAAAGATCCCGCCTGCGTCTGATGGGAACGTGATCTTTTCCCAATCGCCGCTTCCTTCATTACCGGCACTGCAAAAGACAAGTATCCCTTTATCGGCAGCCAAGTTAGCCGCTCGGCTGATCATAGCGGTCCTACCATCCAAGGCATCCTGGTCGTACGACAGTTCATCCGTATCAAAAGCAAAATACCCAAGCGACGAAGAGATCACGTCCACACCAGCACTGTCCGCATATTCAACAGCGGCAGTCCAATAGTCTTCCTCGACGGGATATTCGGAATCGCTGTCCTCACTCTTAAGCAACAGGTAAGAGGCTTTCGGGGCAGTCCCGACCATCACACCCGGAATATCGGCGGCGAGACAGGAAAGGACCTTTGTCCCGTGATCGTCCCCGACAAACACACTTTTACCAGGAAATACGACATTGTGCGTTCCTAATAACCTGAGCGAATCGAAAGCCGACACCCGATCCGCATTCATAAAACCGGCATCAATTACGGCCACCCGCATTCCTTCACCCCGAAAACCTGCTTCATGTAATTTAGTACCATTCAGCATCTTGATCTGTTTATAGGAATAGCCATATTCATTATGTAGCGGTTCATCCTCCGACACAAAACGATCTTCCCACTTTTCCTCGGCCGGAACCCGCAGGTTCCCTTTCCAAATCCACTTGACGGAATCAACAATTGCCAGCTGTTGGAACTGTTCAGCCACCGTACTATCGGGACTTTCCACCACGACAGTCGCAAACCATTTGCTTTGCACAACAGGGGTCGCACCTGTCTCAGACAACATTGCAATATATGACCGGGATATGGGAAAATCAGCATCCGTCACAGCGATATCATTTTTTGCCCTCCGCTCGATCGCTTGCCTGGAAAGATAGGCTTCGGGCTCCTCCACCCGGAAGCCGTCATCCCCTTTGTCTTTCAAATAGACACGAAAACGATAATTCTCCCCCGCCCATAACCAGGTTGGAAGACAACAAAGAAACAGTATGGACAAATATTTTGACATTGTTGCTTTATCTTTTTCTGCAAAAATATAAATTGTATGGCATATAAAAAAGCCCGGCAACTCATTCGAGGCCGGGCTCATATATTCTATCTTCTCTTATTCGGAAATATCACAAATAGGGATTTCACGCTTTACACTCTGGCGCAACGAGATAAGCGTTTCCGTAGCGGTCACACCCGGTATTTCCTGTATCTGTGCGTTCAGCAACTCCATCAAATGCTCATTGTCGCGTGCATATAACTTGATCAGCATCGTATACGGTCCGGTCGTAAAATGACATTCAACCACTTCCGGTATCTTCTCGAATTCGGGAACCACGTCTTTGTACATCGAACCTCGTTCCAGTTTTACACCGATATAAGTACATGTGTTATAACCCAAAATCTTCGGATTAATATGATAGCCTGACCCAACGATCACATTCATATCAATCATGCGTTGTACCCGTTGATGAATGGCAGCACGCGAAACACCGCATTCTTCGGCCACATCCTTAAAAGGAATCCTGGCATTCTTTGAAATAATGTTCAATATCTGCCGGTCCAGTTTGTCTATCTTCTCCATTGCTTACTTACTTTACTTTCCTTTTTTAGATTTAATGTATCAAAAGTATATAATTAATTTCAATACTATATCATTGTGAAAGAAAAAAGTATGAAATAAATAATAAAAGCGGGCGAAAAATGCTATTTAACATATTTCGCCCGCCAATTACGGTATAAAACGACAGTTTATTATTTTTTGTCAGCAGTGCTGTCTTTTACGATATCCAGCAGCTCGATTTCATCCGTCAGGCGTTTGTAGAGGCGCTCGCCGAGCAGCTCCGGAAGCTGCGGATCGTTTAGCGGCACATCCTGCTTCTCCACGCGCGTCTTGCCGTGGTCGCCGGATTCGTAAAGCTCCACCATCTGGGTATCGCGGTGGTAAACGCCCTTGAAATCGCCATCCGTGCCGATGGGCCAGTTAATCGGGCAGGCGCGAATACCGAGCACCTGCTCCATCTCCTCCATCAGGGCAAACGGGTCTTTGCCCGCGCGGTCCATCTTGTTGACGAAGGTGAAAATCGGGATGTTTCGCAGGCGGCAGACCTTGAACAGCTTGATGGTCTGTGCCTCGACGCCCTTGGCCGCGTCGATGAGCATTACGGCGCTGTCCGCCGCGACGAGCACGCGGTAGGTGTCCTCCGAAAAATCCTGGTGGCCGGGGGTATCGAGGATGTTGATGTGGTAGCCGTCAAACTCGAACTGCATGGCCGAGGAGGTCACGGAAATGCCGCGCTGTTTCTCGATATCCATCCAGTCGCTGGTGGCGTGTTTGTCGCTCTTGCGGGCTTTGACGGAACCGGCGGTGCGAATCGCGCCCGAATAAAGCAGCAGCTTTTCGGTCAGCGTCGTTTTACCGGCGTCGGGGTGGGAGATAATGGCGAACGTCCGGCGGCGGGCGGTTTCGGCCGCGAGCGAACCGGGCATCGGCGTATCAGGCATGGGTTGATCCTCCTTGGGGCGATGTAAAGGAGCGCGAAACACGCTCCCGAGCTACTTTCAAACAATCATATAGTATATCATAAAGGATTCGACTTGAAAAGCGAAAAGGTGCAAAAAAAACGGGTGTGAAAATACAATATTCGGCAGAACGGGCGCGCCCCGAACGGGAGAAACAAAAAATCCGCCGGCGAAGCCGCCGACGGGGGAGAGCGCCGAAAGGACGATCAGGCGTGTTTTTCGCGCCGCTCGAACGCATGCATCCAGTCGGCCTTGAAGTAATAGAGCGTGAACACCAGCGTGCTCAGCCCCCATGTGATCGGATACGCCCAGGAGACCGTCTGCAGCACGGGGAAGAACTTCACGGCGACGGTGACATAGATAACCCGGATGATGCACCAGCAGAGCATCATAACCAGCATCGGCACGGTGGATTTGCCCGCGCCGCGGAAGATGGCGGCCATGCAGTGCGAATAGGCCAGCAGGAAGAAGAACGGCGTCGTTGTGCGCTCATGCATCACGCCGAAGGCGATGGATTCCGCGTCGCCAGTGAACAGGCCGATCAGCTTCGGGGAGAAGATGAAGATCAGCAGCGCGACGGTTTCCGCAATCGTCACCGAGCAGAAAATGCCCACGCGAATCCCCTTCTTCACGCGGTCATACGCCTTCGCGCCGAGGTTTTGGCTGACGAAGGTGGTCAGCGCCATCGTGAAGCAGGTGACGGGCAGGAAGCCGAAGCCCTCGATGCGGCTGTGCGCGCCGCAGCCCGCCATGGCCGCCGCGCCAAACTGGTTGATGTTGCTCTGCACGACGACGTTGCCGATGGAGATGATGCTGTTTTGCAGACCGGCGGGCAGGCCGTTTTGCAGAATTTCGAGGAGCGCGCGCCTGTCAAAGCGGATTTTCCGCAGGCTGACGCGGTACGCGCGTTCGCTTCGCATCAGGCGGAGCAGGCAAAGCGCCATGCTCACCAACTGGGAAATGGCCGTCGCCGCGGCGGCGGACCACACGCCCATATGGAACACGCCGACAAAGAGCAGGTCGAGCACGACGTTGACGAGGGAAGAAATAATCAGGTATTGCAGCGGGTGGCGACTGTCGCCGACGGCCTGCAAAATGCCCATGCAGATGTTATAGAGCACGAAAGCCAGCGAGCCGGTGAAATAGGTGCGGAAATAGCTGATGGAATCGGGCAGAACCGTTTCCGGCGTATCCATCAGCCGCAGCATCACCGGGGAGAGCGCGACGCCGACAACCGTCAGCAGCACGCCCGCGACGAGGCCGAAGGCCAGCAGCGTGTGGATGGTCTTTTGTATGCGGTCGTAATCCTTCGCGCCGAAATAGCGCGCGATGACGACGCCCGCGCCCATCGAGATGCCGTTGACCAAGCCGACCATCAGGAAGATCAGGTTGCCGGAGGAGCTGACGGCGGCCAGCGCCTCGCTGCCCAGAAAATTGCCGACGATCAGGGAATCCGCCGTGTTATAGAGCTGCTGGAACAGGTTGCCCAGCAGCAGCGGGAGCGCGAAGGAGATCAGCGCCTGCGAGATCGGGCCTTCGGTGAGCGACGTGGGGGTGTGAACAGTTTGAAAACGCATGACAGCAAAATTCCTTTGTGATTGACTTTGGAGCGCAAAAAAGCGCCGCTCCCATTATACGCCTCGGTTGACAGATTTGCAACCGATCGGGCGGGCGAAAATAAAAAGGGGACGGATGCGGGCGCGGTTTGAGCGCGCGCAGCGGCCGAAAAAGATGATTTTCGGCGGCGGCTTCCCCTTTCCGCTTGCCTGCGCAGGATGCGTATGATATACTTTCTGTAAACAAAGAAGAACGAAATGGAAGTGTTTGCCGTGCTTGCAAGTGTTCAGAGTATGGGGCTGACGGGCATACAGGGCTACCCGGTGACGGTGGAGGCATATTGTGTGGACGGCATGCCGATGTTTGAAATTGTCGGTCTGCCGGATGCGGCGGTGAAGGAGAGCCGGGAACGGGTGCGCGCGGCGATGTCCGCCTGCCATACGCCCTTCCCCGTCGCGCGGCTGACGCTCAACCTCGCCCCGGCGGATGTGCGCAAGGAGGGGCCGGCCTACGACCTGCCCATCGCGCTGGCGATTCTCGCGTCGATGGGGCGGCTGGACGCGGAGACGATGGCGGGCATGGCGGCGGTCGGCGAGCTGTCGCTCTCCGGCGGGGTGATGGGCGTGCGCGGAGCGCTGTCGATGGCCATTGCGGCGAAGGAAAGCGGCCTGCGCGCAATCATGCTGCCCGCGTCCAACGCGGCGGAGGCCGCCTGTATCGAGGGGCTGGACGTTCTGCCGGTCGCGCACCTGAGCGAGGCGATCGACCACCTGCGCGGCAGGCGGAAGATCGAGCCGCTGCGCGCCAGACCCTATGCCGAGCTGCTGGGCGAAAAGAAAATCCTGTGCGATTTCGCGGATGTGCGCGGCCAGAAGGGCGCGAAGCGCGCGCTGGAAATCGCGGCGGCGGGCGGCCACAACGTGCTGATGATCGGCCCGCCGGGCAGCGGCAAGACGATGATGGCGCGCTGCCTGCCGGGAATTCTGCCGGATATGACGCTGGAGGAAGCGCTGGAAGTGACGCGCATCCACAGCGCGGCGGGCACGCTGGCGGCCGACGCGGGGCTGATGGCCGAGCGGCCGTTTCGCGCGCCGCATCACACGGTCAGCGCGGTGGCGCTGGTCGGCGGCGGCACCAAGGCGCGCCCCGGCGAAATCAGCCTCGCGCACAACGGCGTGCTGTTCCTCGACGAGCTGCCGGAGTACGACCGGGGCGCGCTGGAAGCCCTGCGCCAGCCGCTGGAGGATGGCTTTGTCAGCGTCGTCCGCGTCAGCGCGCAGGCGAAATACCCCGCGCGGGCGATGTTCGTCGCGGCGATGAACCCGTGCCCCTGCGGCAATTACGGCAGCTCGACGCAGCCCTGCCGCTGCACCCAGAAGGAAATCGCGCGCTATCTGGGGCGCATCTCCGGGCCGCTGCTGGACAGAATCGACATGCAGCTCGAGGTCACGGCCGTCCCCGTGCACCAGATCACCGAGAGCGCGCCGGAAGAGCCCTCCGAGGCGATTCACGCGCGTGTGCAGGCCGCGCGCAGGCGGCAGCAGGCGCGATACGCGGGCGAGGGCGTCAGCAGCAACGCGGAGCTTTCCGCGCGCCAGCTCGAACAGTTCTGCCCGCTGGACGACGCCTGCCGCGAGCTGATCGGCAAGGCCTGCGACAAATACAACCTCTCCATGCGCGCGGTCAGCCGGGTGCGCAAGGTCGCGCGGACAATCGCCGACCTCGCGGGGGAGGAGAACATCGGCAAGGCGCATATTCTGGAAGCGCTGCGGTATCGCAATCTGGAAGGGAATTACTGGAAGTAAGGGGAAGACGAAATGCTTGAATCCGAAGCGATGGCGATTCTGGTCGGTGCGGGCGTGAGCTATGGCCGCCGGGAGGCGGCGCTGCGCGCGGCGGGGAGCGCGCTGGCGATTTTGGCCGAGCCGGAGCTGTACGCGGCGCAGCTTCAGGAAAAGGGGCTGGCGCTGCTCCGGTACGCGATTGCGGATGAAGCGCGCCTGCTTGGCGGCCTGACGAAAAAGAAGATGGCGCTCGTCCTGCGCGAGGACGCGCAGTATCCGCCGCTGCTTCGGCAGATCGCCCACCCGCCGCACCTGCTCTATGTCTACGGCGAGACGGATTTGACGGATCGCTTCCCCGTCGCCGTGGTCGGCACGCGGCGGGCGAGCGCCTACGGCCTGACGCACACGCGGGAAATCGCCGCCGAGCTGGCGCAAACCGGCGTCTGCGTCGTTTCCGGTCTGGCGCTGGGCATCGACGCGGCGGCGCATACGGGTGCGCTGGATGGCGGCGGGCGAACCGTCGCCGTGCTGGGCAGCGCGCTGGATAAGCCCTATCCGCAGGAGAACGATCCGCTGATGCGGCGGATTTTGGAAAGCGGCGGGAGCGTCGTCAGCGAATACGCGCCGGGAACGCCGCCGAGCCGATACAGCTTTTTGCAGCGCAACCGCATCATCGCGGGCATGTGTCTGGGCACGCTGGTCACGGAGGGGCCGCGGCGCAGCGGCGCGCTGAATACCGCGACGCGGACGCTGGAAAACGGGCGCGAGGTGTTCGCCCTGCCCGGCAATGTGGACAGCCCCGGCGCGCAGCTGCCCAATATGCTCATCAGCGAAGGTGCGCGGCTGGTGACGGGCGCGGCGGATATTCTCTCCGCGCTGGTGATCGAGCCGAAGGACGAGCCGAAGGCCGCGCAGGCGGCGGTTGCGCCGATGGAAGCGCCGGCGGAAAGGAAACCGCACATCCCCGGCGGGCTGGATGAAACGCAGCGGGCGATCTGCGCCGCGCTTCTGGCGGGCGAGGCGGATTTTGACGCGCTCTGCGCGGTCAGCGGGCTGGAGAGCGACGAGCTGGGCGCGCTGCTCATCGAGATGGAAATGGATGGGCTGGTCACGCCGCTGGCCGGAACGAGATACGCGCCGGGGACGCAGATGACGGGCTGAAAACGCGCATAAAACCGCATACTAATGAAGAAACTTCCTGCGAAATTCAAATTGCGGCCTTGACAGATTCAAAAAGGGCTGGTATCCTTTTTGACGTTTGGCAGTTGCCTTGAGCCGCGTTTATCCCGCCGCCGGCGGGGGAAAAGCGGGGATTTTCCCACGCTTGGCTCAGGCGTGTGTGTTTTGAAGCGTGAAGAGAATACGGCGGGTTTTCCGCCGCGTTGGAGGAATTGGATTTGAACAGTCGTAAGCCCGCATACAAGCTGGTTATCGTGGAGTCGCCCGCGAAGGCGCGCACCATTTCGAAATTTTTAGGCCGAAACTACAAGGTGGAGGCCTCGCAGGGGCACGTTCGGGATTTGCCCAAATCCCAGCTTGGCGTGGACGTCGAGCACGATTTTGAACCGAAGTACATCACCATTCGCGGCCGGGGCGAGGTGCTCGAGCGCATCCGCAAAGAGGCGAAGGGCGCGAAATCCATCATCCTCGCGACGGACCCTGACCGCGAGGGCGAGGCGATTTCGTGGCATCTGGCGACCATTCTGGGCATCGACCCGGAAAGCGAATGCCGCGTGGAATTCAACGAGATCACGGAAAAGACGGTCAAGAGCGCGATCAAGCAGCCGCGCGCGGTGAATATGCAGCTCGTCAACGCCCAGCAGGCGCGCCGTCTGCTCGACCGGCTGGTGGGCTACAAGATCAGCCCGCTGCTCTGGGTGAAGATCAAGAAGGGGCTGTCCGCGGGGCGCGTGCAGTCCGTCGCCACGCGCATGGTGGTTGACCGCGAGCAGGAGATCGAGCAGTTTGAGCCGGAGGAATACTGGTTTGTGGACGCGGAGCTGCGCGCGGGCGGCAAACAGCTCCATGCGCGGCTGATCGCGCTGGACGGCGAGCGCGTGAGCCTTTCCGATCAGGCGCAGGCGGACGCGGCGAAGGCGCGCGTGGAACAGGGCGGCTTTGTCATCCGCAGCGTGAAGCGCGGCGAAAAGCGCAAGCATCCCGCCCCGCCGTTCACGACCTCCAATTTGCAGCAGGAGGCCAGCCGAAAGCTCGGCTTCACCACGGCCAAGACGATGCAGATCGCCCAGCAGCTCTACGAGGGCGTGGACATCGAGGGGCGCGGCACGCTGGGCCTGATTTCCTACATCCGTACCGACAGCGTCCGCCTGAGCGACGAGGCGGTGGCCGCCGCGCGCGAGGCGATTGCGGCGCGTTACGGCACGGAATATGTGCCGGAGAAGCCGAACGTCTACAAGGGGCGCAAGAGCGCGCAGGACGCGCACGAGGCCATCCGCCCGGCGAACATCGACCTGCGGCCGGAGGAGATCAAGGCCTCGCTGACCAAGGATCAGTTTAACCTGTACAAGCTGGTGTATCTGCGCTTTGTCGCCTGCCAGATGGCGGACGCGCTGTATGAAACCCAGCAGATTGAAATCGCCTCCGAGAGCGGCGCGGTTCTGCGTTCGAGCGCCGAGCGGCTGAAATTCGCGGGCTTCACGGCGGTGTATGAAGAGGGCACGGACGACGCGCCCGCGCAGGATGAGGCGCAGGCCGGCGCGATGGCGGACGTGAACGAGGGCGACAAGGCGGAGCTGCTGGGCGACGAGGCCACGCAACACTTCACGCAGGCGCCGCCGCGCTACACGGAGGCCTCGCTGGTGCGCGCGCTGGAGGAAAAGGGCATCGGCCGCCCGTCCACCTACGCGCCGACGATCTCCACCATTTTGGCGCGCGGGTACGTCATGCGCGAAAAGAAGCAGCTCTTCCCGACCGAGCTGGGCATTATGATTACCAACATGATGGAGGAGTATTTCGCGGATATCGTGGATATCGCCTTCACCGCCGGCATGGAGGAGCAGCTTGACGAGGTGGAAGAGGGCAAGCTGGATTGGCACAAGGTGCTTTCCGATTTCTACGGCCCGTTTGAAAAGACGCTGGAAAACGCGGAGGCCAAGATCGAAAAGGTCGAAATCAAGGACGAGGTTTCCGATGTGCCCTGCGACAAGTGCGGCGCGATGATGGTCTACAAACTGGGGCGCTACGGCCGGTTTTTGGCCTGCCCAAACTTCCCGGACTGCCGCAACACGAAGGCGATTCAGATTGAAATCGACGCGCCCTGCCCGAAGTGCGGCGGCAAGCTCTTGCAGAAGACCTCGCGCAAGGGGCGCAAGTTCTACGGCTGCGAGCGCTACCCGGAATGTGATTTCGTTTCCTGGGAGATGCCGGTTCGGGAGAAGTGCCCGAAGTGCGGAAGCTACATGACGCTTTCCCGCACGAAAAAGGGCGATTTCTACGTCTGTGCGAACGAAACCTGCCGCGAGCGCATTCCCGCGCCGCAGGAAGAGAACGAATGATGGAAAGAGCGATTGTGATCGGCGCGGGGCTGGCGGGGTGCGAGGCGGCGTGGCAGATTGCCCGGCGCGGCGTGCCCGTGACCCTGCACGAAATGAAGCCCCACGCCTTTACGCCTGCGCACCACAGCGCGGGCTTTGCCGAATTGGTTTGCTCCAATTCGCTCAGAAGCGACCAGTTGACCAACGCCGTCGGCCTGCTCAAGGAGGAGATGCGCCAGCTCGGCAGCCTTATCCTCAAGGCGGCGGACGCGACGCGCGTGCCCGCGGGCGGCGCGCTGGCAGTGGATCGCGAAAAGTTTTCGGATTATGTGACGCAGGCCGTGCACAGCCATCCGCTGATTGAGGTCGTCCTCCGCGAGGCGGATGAGCTGCCGCAGACCAACGCCGTCATCGCCACAGGGCCGCTGACCAGCGATAAGCTGGCGGAGAAAATCGCGGCGCTTCCGGGGCTGCAAACGCTGAATTTTTACGACGCGGCCGCGCCGATCGTCTCCGGCGAATCGCTGGATATGACGAAGGTGTTTCGGCAGGGGCGCTACGGCCGCGGCGACGATTACCTCAACTGCCCGATGAACCGCGAGGAATACGAGGCGTTTTATCAGGCGCTGCTGACCGCCGAAAAGGCCGATGTGCACGGGTTTGACGGCACGCAGGTCTTCGAGGGCTGCATGCCCATCGAGGTGATGGCCGCGCGCGGGAAAATGGTGATGGCGTTCGGGCCGATGAAGCCCGTCGGCCTCGTCGATCCCCGAACCGGGCGCGAGCCTTACGCCGCCGTGCAGCTCCGCGCAGAGAACAGCGCGGGGACGATGTATAACCTCGTCGGCTTCCAGACGCGGCTCAAGTGGGGCGAGCAGAAGCGCGTCTTCTCCATGATCCCCGGCCTTGAAAACGCGGAGTTCCTGCGCTACGGCGTGATGCACCGCAACACGTTCCTCCATTCGCCGGGCTTCCTCGATGCACAATACGGCATGATCAGCCGCCCCGGCCTGTATTTCGCCGGGCAGATGACCGGCGTGGAGGGCTATGTGGAGAGCGCCTCCAGCGGCCTCGTCGCGGGCATTTCGCTGGCGCGGCGCATGCTCGGCCTGCCGCCGGTTGATTTCACGACGCGCACGGCCATCGGCGCGCTGGCGCACCATGTTTCCGGCGCGACGGCCGATTTCCAGCCGATGAACGCCAATTTCGGCCTGATTGATTCCTGCGAAAAGCGCATCCGCAACAAGCAGGAGCGTTATGCCCACGTCGCGGCGCGCGCGCTGGATACCATCGAGGCCATCCGCAGCAATCCGCTGGCCTGCGATTTCGACCGGACGCTTCAAAACTGACTCCCCGCACGCCGCCCTGTTCAAAATCGGGACGGCGTGTTATAATAAGAAAACGAACTCCTTCAGTCGGTTTCCTCAAAGAGGAAACCGCTGAGGCAGAGATGCGGCTCAAAAGAAGTTTTTGAGCGGAATGGAAGCATATACGAAGCGCCTCCCTCCCAGAGGGAGGTGGCTGCCGAAGGCAGACGGAAGGAGTTGACGGGACAGCGTCCCGGCATAACCCAGTGCAACGTATCGGAGGTAAACATAGATGACACTCAAGGGCACCACCATCTGCGCCGTCAGGAAGGACGGCAAAATCGCCGTCGCGGGCGACGGTCAGGTGACGATGGGCGAAAGCACCATCTTCAAGGCGACCGCGCACAAGGTTCGCCGCATCTACGGCGGCAAGGTCGTCACCGGCTTTGCCGGAACGGTTTCGGACGCCTTTGCGCTCTGCGACCGCTTTGAGGCGAAGCTGGAGCAGTATTCCGGCAATCTGGAGCGCGCCGCCGTCGAGCTGGCGCAGGAATGGCGCAGCGACAAGGCCATGCGCAAGCTGGAGGCCATGCTGATCGTCGCCAGCGGCGAAACGCTGATGATCGTCTCCGGCACGGGCGAGGTCATCGAGCCGGATGACGGCGTCGCGGCCGTAGGCTCCGGCGGCAACTATGCGATGGCCGCCGCGCGCGCCCTCAAGGAGAACACCGATCTTTCCGCGCACGAAATCGCCGAAAAGGCGCTGCATATCGCGGCGGATATCTGCGTGTTCACCAACCATAACGTGATTGTGGAGGATGCCTGATATGGAATTGACGCCGAAACAGGTTGTTCGCGAGCTGGATCGCTATATCATCGGTCAGGACGAGGCCAAGCGCGCCGTCGCCGTCGCCCTGCGCAACCGCTATCGCCGCGCGCAGCTTCCGGAGGAACTCCGGGATGAAATCGTGCCCAAAAACATCCTGATGGTCGGTCCGACGGGCGTGGGCAAGACCGAAATCGCCCGCCGTCTGGCCAAGCTGGTGGACGCGCCGTTTGTCAAGGTTGAGGCGACGAAGTTCACCGAGGTCGGCTATGTCGGCCGCGACGTGGAGAGCATCATCCGCGATCTGGTCGAGGCCAGCGTGCGGATCTGCAAGGAGAAGGCCAGCCAGAAGGTCAAGGCGCGCGCGACCGTGCTCGCCGAGGAACGCATCATCGACCTGATTCTGCACCCGAACCGCAAGCCGGTCAACCCGATTGACGTGCTGCTGGGCAACAAACCCAAGCAGCCGGAGCTGCCCGCCGAGGAAAAGCAGCGCATCGCCCAGAAGGCGGACGAGCTGCGCGCCCAGCTTCAGCGCGGCGAGCTGGAGGACGTGGAGATCGAGGTCGAGGTGGAGGACGCGCCGAAGGACGTGGAGATCAACGGCGCGAGCGTGAACATCGGCTCGATGATGGGCGACATGATGCCCAAAAAGACCAAGATGCGCCGCATGAAGGTCGCCGACGCGCGCCGCCTGCTGGTCGCCGAGGAAGAGGATAAGCTGATCGACATGGACGCGGTGACGGAGGAAGCCCTGCACCGCGCCGAGCAGGACGGCATCATCTTCATCGACGAGATCGACAAGGTGGCCGGGCGCTCCGCCAACGGCCCGGATGTGAGCCGCGAGGGCGTTCAGCGCGACATCCTGCCGATCGTCGAGGGCAGCACGGTGAACACCAAATACGGCGTGGTCAAGACGGATTACATGCTCTTTATCGCGGCGGGCGCGTTCCATGTGGCGAAGGTGACGGATCTCATTCCCGAATTGCAGGGACGTTTCCCGGTGCGCGTGAATTTGAAGCCGCTGACCCGCGAGGATTTCAAGGCGATTCTGAGCCAGACGGATAACGCGCTGACCCGCCAATACGAGGCGCTGCTGGCCGTCGATCACGTGCATCTGCACTTTGAGGAATCCGCGCTGGACGCGCTGGCGCAGGCCGCGCAGCAGGAAAACGAAACCCGCGAGGATATTGGCGCGCGCCGCCTGCATACGCTGTTTGAAAAGATGCTGGAGGATATCTCCTTCAACGCGGGCGGCGATATGCCGGACGTGGATGTGACGATCAACGGCGATTATGTGGCCGAACACCTCGGAGGAGACGGTAAAAAGCTGGACATGAGGCAGTATATCCTGTAAAATAGAATAGAAATCGCGAGCCGCTGATTTCAGCGGCTCTTTTGCGTTTGAAAAACGGTATGACAATAATTGAGCAGAAAAGCAAATTCCGGACAAAAAGCGGGCGCGCAATGCGCGCCCCTACAACGTTGCGGAAAAAAGCAACTGCTCATT
>ERZ827524.2466-NODE-2466-length-13168-cov-3.883856_pt1 | contig 13168 bp, 10 predicted proteins | sample MGYA00519702_ERZ827524 | MGnify/ENA primary metagenome ERZ827524 (study PRJEB31778, sample SAMEA3449341) | human gut metagenome | biome: human gut; feature: human-associated habitat; material: faeces | place: United Kingdom | collected 2010/2012 ...
TACACCACCTATATCAAATATGGCATCGGCCGCACCAGCTATGACGCCGCCCAGGAGATCCGCAACGAAGAAATCACCCGCGAAGAGGGAGTGGCGCTTTGCAAGCGCTATGACGGCGAATTCCCCACGCGCTTTGAGCAGGAGATATGGGATTACCTCTCTCTTGATGAAAGGCATTTCCCCCACGCGAGCAGGCTGTTTGAACAGCCCGCCATGGACAGAGAATACTTCATGCACCTGGCGGACCGCTTCCGTTCACCGCACATCTGGATGTACCGGAATGGCCGGTGGGAGTTACGCCATAAGCCCTTTGAGGGGGATTCCGAATGCAATTACGGCGTGCCTGCCGAAAAACGTTAAAGGAGGAAGCGGCATGGCGAAAAAAATACGCCTCATCGCCCGTCTGGACGTAAAGAACGACCATCTGGTAAAGGGGATTCAGCTGGAAGGATTGCGCAAGCTGGGAGACCCGCATGATTTCGCGGCAGATTATTACCGGCAGGGTGTCGACGAATTGCTGTATATGGACATCGTCGCCAGTCTGTACAACCGCAACAACCTGTCGGCTATCGTGCGGCGCACCACGGACGACGTGTTCATTCCCATCACGGTAGGCGGCGGCCTGCGCAGTGTGGACGATGTGCGGAGCATTCTTCAGATGGGGGCGGACAAGGCGGCCATCAATACCGCGGCCATCAAGGACGAGAGCATCATTACCCAGGTGGCCGAGGCGTTCGGCAGCCAGTGCATGGTGTTGGGCATCGAGGCGAAAAAACGCCGGGACGGCCCGGGTTATGAGGCTTATTATGACAACGGGCGGGAACACTCGGGCAAGGATGTCATCGAGTGGGCACGGCGCGGCGTGGCGCTGGGCGCGGGCGAGATCCTGCTCACCAGCGTGGACAAAGAGGGATTTGAACGGGGCATGGACTGCCCGCTCATCCGTGAATTGTGCGCGGCCGTCAGCGTGCCCGTCATCGTTTCGGGTGGGTGCGGCGGCCCGGAGGACGCCGCAGCCGCGGCACAGGCGGGCGCGTCCGCCGTGGCCGTAGCCAGTATCCTCCATTACAAGAAAACAACAGTGCCGCAGCTCAAGGCCGGCATTCGGGAACACGGGATAGAGGTGCGCTGAAAATGAAGATAACAGTGATCGATTACGGGCTTTCGAATCTGCTCAGCGTGCGGCGTGCCTTTGAGTATTTCGGTGCGGAGGTGGAGGTTACCGGCAGCCGCAGCCGCATCCTGTCCGCGAAGGCGCTGGTGCTTCCCGGCGTGGGCGCGTTCAAGGACGGCATGGCGGGCCTCTCCGGTCTTTCTCTGGCGGATGCCATCGCCGATAAATGCGCTGTAGGCACGCCGCTTCTGGGCATCTGCCTGGGCATGCAGATGCTCTTCGATGAAAGTGATGAGTTCGGACGTCACAGGGGGCTGGGACTGATCCCCGGGCGAGTGGAGCGCATTCCCGGCGTGGACACGGACGGCGCGCCGCAGCGCGTGCCCCATGTGGGATGGGCGCCCGTTCTGCCGCCGCAGAAGCGGGGCGGCAGCTTCAGAGGAACGGTGTTCGAGGATGTTCCCCCGGGCGGGGAGTTGTATTTCGTTCACAGTTATGAGGCGAAGCCCGCCTATGACGCGCACCGCCTGGCAGACACGGTATACGGCGGCCGCAGGCTGTGTGCGGCGGCGCAGAAGGGCAGTGTCATCGGCTGCCAGTTCCACCCGGAGAAAAGCGGAAAGCTGGGGCTTTCCGTCATACACCGCTATCTGATCCTATGTGAGGCAGCACATTAAATTTTGTTTAACATAAAAGACTTTCGGTACTCTTGAAGACGGAAAGTCTTTTTTTATACCAAAAGAAAATAAAAGAAAACAAAAGAGGCGATTGACAAGAAAAATAAGATTTGATATATTTGGTGATATAAAATAAAGAAAGGTGATTCTATGCAATATGAATCTATTCTTTTGGAATTGATGTCACGAATCAAAACATTGGAGAAGGAACAAATTGTTTTGCAGGAGAAGGTAGATGCATTGATGAACCCGAGCTGTAAAGACTTTTCTTTCCAAGAATCAGAAGTTTCAGAAAATGTGCACCCAGGCCCAAAGTCTTATCTTAAAATGACTGAAGAGATGATGGAAATGTGCTATATGGCAGGAAAAAAGCTATATTCAGATGAAAAGCTAAATATTGGTATATTAGCAGATGAAATTTCCACAAAGACCGGAATGAATCGAAGTTCTGCAGTAATGTATATCTACGTTGTTGACTGCATGCTAAAAGGAAATGTTTATAAACGGGCAATCAGTACAAAAGCGACGGAAAAATATTTCAAGGAGATTTATGAAGAGTATGGAAAATCCGGCTTATGCAATGCATTGCAGGCTACACGGGAACATATCCGCTACCGTAAGAATCTAGGGCATACGGTAGAGGGATTGGTTACACTTTGTGTACAATACGAAATGTATCTGGATTAAAGCCGGCGGTATAGCTTTGGTCAAAGATAATACTGTTCACCGGGCCCAACATGTGATATAATATGCCCGCTTGGCGAATGTAGGCATCTGGGCAGATGGCCCGCCGCATGCGCGCAGACGGAAAATGAAACGAGGTACGAACAGATGGCGGAGCAATATCCCCAGATGGATGGACTCTGCGATACAGCGTGTGCGTATGCTGCACGGGTACGGCAGTTTGCCGAACAGCGCGGAGTCTCTTTCGATGACGCTATGACAGAGCTGGAAGAGCGGCTGGAGCAGGTGCGCTGGAAGGTCATGCCCGCAGGCCCGCAGCGGCAGGAGAACTGTGGGACGTTGGATGTGCCCGCTGAAGAATGCCGCGTGCTGCGGCTGGTGCAGGGCATCGCATCCTGCTACGGCATGACGGCGCAACAATATATGGAAAGCGCTTACGTGGATGACTTTTTCAGCGGCGTGGCAGATGGACGCAGCGGAACGGCGGTGGCGATCTCTGCGGCCGTGGAGGCTGCGGAGGAGGCCGGGGCGCAGCCGACGGAAGACAAAGAGTTGCCGGGTGGAGGCAGCGGCCGCAAGTTCCTATGGGAATTACCGGAAAGCTGGAAGCGGCTCCGGCTGCCTGCGATGACGAAAAACACCCGGCGCTTTGTGCTGGCCTTTGGGCTCACGCTCGGGGTCGTGCTGCTCATCGTTGCGGCGGCGGGCATTTACCGCTGGGGCTACAACGGAGCCATTGCGGAAAAGGGAACCTATGACGCGGGTTTTGCCGCGGCTATGGCGGAGCGCGGCACCTATCAGGAAGGCTATGATGCAGCCATCGCGGAAAAAGGAACCTATGACGACGGCTATACCGCCGGCTTTGCCAAGGGCAAAACCGAGGGCTACGAGGAGGGCTATGCCGCAGGGCATGAGGACGGCTCCAGCGAGGGATACGATGCCGGATATGATTCCGGTACGTCGGACGCGGCGCAGAGCGCGGCGGAAGCGGAGAAGAACACACGTGTGTGGGTGTCCAAGCGCCTCGGTTCCCGATACCACAGCTCACCGGACTGCCCGCTGGTCATCAAACCGAAGGAAATGACGCGGCAGGAAGCCGAGGACGAGGGCTATACATCCTGCGATTGGTGCTGGTGAATACACGAAGAAAGTAAAACGGCGTCCCGCGTTTCGGCGGGACGCCGTTTTTGCCGGACGAAGCCTGCCGGAGCAGAAAACAAAAACACGCCCCGAAGGGCGTGTCGACTGCGAATTATTTACGGAAGCAATCGCTGCAGTAGACCGGACGGTCTGTACGGGGCTGGAACGGAACTTTGCAGGAACGGCCGCAGGAAGCGCATACAGCGTCAAACATCTGGCGCTCGCCGCCCTGGCGGTTGTTGGAAGCACCTTTGCGGGCATCGCGGCAGGGTTTGCAGCGCTGCGGCTCATTGGTGAAGCCCTTTTCAGCAAAAAACTCCTGCTCGTTGGCGGTGAAGGTGAATTCCTGTCCGCAATCTTTGCAGACGATCGTTTTGTCTTGGAACATGTGGTACCTCTTTAATTTAGTTCGCACTTCGGCGATTAGTTAAGTATATGCTATAAAAGAGGGAATGTCAATCAAAACTTTAAAAAAGTTAGAGACGGCGGGAGAAAATAAAAAGGCCCGTCATAAAGCCGGGCTCCCAACGGGCGCGCAGTTCATTTCAGATGAAAAAAGATACCATGCAGACGCTGAAACACAGGTGCCATTGGACTCCGCGAAAGCTTGCGCCGCAAAATTTTGTGGGCGGATGGGGAAAGGAGGCGGAAGCATGAGAAAAGCCCCGCCGAAGCGGGGCTTTTTGAATGGCGCGCAGTCCATTCCGAAGTGGTGAGCCATCGGGGATTCGAACCCCGGACACCCTGCTTAAAAGGCAGGTGCTCTGCCGACTGAGCTAATGGCTCATAAAGAAAAAGAGAAAAGACGGAAATACTGTATTCTCCAATGACGCTTGACTATTATATCAGCCAGGTGGTATTCTGTCAATACCCCGCCGGAAAATTGTCCCGCCGGCAGCCGCCGTGCGCGCACCGACGGTGCGCGGGAAAGCGCGGCTCCCGGGGCTTTCCTGCCTCCTTGAAGGCGCCGCTCTTGTGTGAAATGTTTGCCTTCCTATTTACAAAAGCTTCGGTTTTGTGTATATTGTATAAGGATAGTTACGCTGAAACGCTATGGTGAAAACGGGATAGGGAACGAAACAAAAGATAAGGCTGCTTCGTCTATACAGATGCCGCCTTTTCTTCTTATTTGCTTCTTTCCGTCTCGTTTTGCCGATCGCGAGGTTGACAGGCATGACGAAACGTTTGTGCAGCGCCCTGTTGGCGCTGAGTACGGCTGTGATGTGCCTTTGCGCCTGCACTGCGGGCGGGCAGGTCTCGGCCTCAGGCGCGCCGCCTTCCGGGAGTTCCAGCGCGCCGGCGCCTTCCTCGGTGTCCCAGTCTGCGCAGGAGCCGCAGCCGCAGCCCGAGCCGGAAACGCCCGCTATCGTGACAGACCCGTCGGCGAACCCCCTCACAGGGCTTGCTAAAGCGGATGATTGGCCTGAGGGCATGCGGCCTCTGGCCGTGATGCTCGACAACGTTCAGGCGGCGCTGCCCCAGCGTGGCCTGCAGAGTGCGGATCTTGTATATGAAATGGTGACCGAGGGCGGCATCACCCGTCTGATGGCCGTATATTCCGATTATACTTCCATGCCCGAGGTGGGGCCGGTGCGCTCCGCTCGGGACCAGCATGTGCAGCTTATGTTCCCCTTGGGAGCGATGTACCTGCATGTGGGCGGCTCCACGTATGCGAAGGCGCTTCTCAGCCAATACCATTATGAGGCCAAATCTTTGGATGGTTATTTTCAGGCCGGCGCGCTGGAGTTGGATGCACAGCGCAACCTGACGGCGGCCATTGAGCATTGCTGGTTCACCAGCGGGGAGTTGTTTTCTCAGGCGGCCGCCCAATACAGGCTGGACACCGAGATGGACGGCCCACAGCAGGCCGTGTTCCAGTTCGTCCCCTACGTTCAGGAGCCCCGCGTGCTGGCGGGTGGGGAAGCGTCCCAGCTCTATATCCGTTTTTCCAGCTATGCCAACAGCGCGTTCCGCTACGATGCGGAGAAAGCGCAATATGTAAAATCACAGTTCGGCGCGCCGCATCTGGATGAGAACACCGGTGAGACCGTCACGTTCGATAACCTGCTGGTGCTGTTCACGGACACCGAAAAATATCCCGGCGGCATTCTCACGAAAGTGAATTTTGCGTGGGGCGGCGTGGGCTGGTATTTCAACGGCGGACGATGCGAGCCGGTACGATGGCTGAAAGGCGCGCCGGAACAGCCGCTGCGCATCGTGTCCGCCGACGGCGCCGAAACGCCTGTGGAAGTCAACCCGGGCCGCACCTATATTGCGGTGGTGGGGCTGGACATGTATTCCTATTTCCGCATCAACGATACGGCGCCTGTTTGGCAGGCGGCGGAATAAAACATTTTTGCTTCAATATTTTTGGCAGCACCGCACGATTCCCGGCTAGCGTTTTGCCCGGACAATTGTCTTGAGCGGCCCGGTACTCGGAATGACGCAGTAGTGCCCGATATTGAAAATAGATCACTACAACAACAGGAGACCATCAGATGAAAAAATTTCTTTCCATGCTTTTGATCCTGGCTCTGGCGGCGTCCGTGTTCACGGCGTGCGGCGACAAGCCCGCTTCGTCCGGCAGCACGACGGACGCTCCAGCCGCTTCCTCCTCGGAGCCTGAGCCGCAGGAGCCGCCGTATGACCCGGCCGTCCTCACCGGCCTGCCCAAGAGTGACGATTATCCCGAGGGCCAGCGCGTCACGGCTGTCATGGTGAACAATATCTCCAATACCTCTTACCAGCAGGCGCGTCCGCAGAACGGCCTGTCCGAAGCCGACGTGCTCATCGAGATCAAGGTGGAGGGCGGCATCACCCGCTTTTGCGCCCTGTTTACCGATTACCGGGACCTGCCCGAGATCTGCCCCGTGCGCAGCGCGCGTGACCAGTTCTTCCAGCTTATCCTGCCGCTGCAGCCGCTTTATGTGCATATCGGCGAGAGCGTGGTGCAGACGCAGTATGTTAAGGATTACTCTTATCAGGATATGGATTTGAATTTGGATCGGATGGGTGATTTCCCACGCGATGCAAGTAAGGGGAATGTGGCGCGGGAACACACGGCTTATGTGGATGGAGATTTTATCCAGAAAGCCATTGATGCCTTGGGTGCCGATACCCGCCGCGACTACACCAGCCCGATCTTCGACTTCGTCAATTACAATGAGCCCGCCCGTGTGCTGACAGGCGATAACGCGCTGGGCATCACCATCGAGCACTCTCAAAGCTACCGCACCTATTTCGACTGGGACGCCGCCGCCGGTAAGTATCTGATGAGCCAGTACAGCTATGCGGCCCGCGATATCCTGCCCAGCACCGACGCGAACAACGGCACGCAGCTTTCGTTCGACAACGTCATCGTGCTGTTCACGGATTTTGACGTGTATCCTGATCCGGGCGGATCCGGCTACGACCTTCAGAAAGTGGATTACACCTTCGGCGGCGTGGGCTACTACTTCAACGGCGGAAAGGCGGAACCGATCCGCTGGAAAAAGGGCTCTCCCCTTGAGGCGCTGTATCTGGTTGATACTGAGGGCAACGAGACCAGCGTAAAGGTGAACCCCGGCAAGACGTATCTTGCAGTGGTGGACCTGGAAGAGGCCGGAAAGTTCAGCTATGACGCGGGCGCGGCAGCCACGGATACGGCCGAGGTGCCCACCGGCGACAACAGCACGCTGGAAAACTTTGAAGAAACGGACGGCTGATCCGCGGCCGTCCCGCGTCGCCCCGCCCGCAAACGCGCGCGGGGCGGACCCGGTTTTATGTATCAACAACGGAAAGGAGTTGAAGCCCGTGAAACGCATGATCGCTTTTGCGCTGGCCGTTATGCTGGCGTTTGGCATGACGGCGTGCGGCGACAACACCTCGTCGGGGACGCAGAGTGCGTCCTCCGCCTCTGCTCCGGGAGCCAGCCCGCTGATTCCGGACGGCCCTGCGCCGGAGATCAACCTCATCACAGGCGAAGCGCTGGCCGAAGGGCTGGCGGCGGGTGACAGGCCCGTGGCCGTCATGGTGAACAATGCGCAGGCCGCACTGCCCCAGCGGGGCATCGGCAGCGCCGACGCGGTTTTTGAAATGGTGACGGAGGGCGGCATCACCCGCCTGCTTGCGCTGTACGCAGATAAGGACACGGTGCCCCAGGTGGGGCCGGTGCGTTCCGCGCGGGACCAGCATCTTCAGTGCGCGATGCCGCTGAACTCGGTTATCGTGCACATCGGCACCAGCATTTATGCTGAAAATCTGCTCAACCAGTATCAGTATTCCACCATCAACGGCATGTATTTGGGGTCCACGTCCTTTGTGTTTGATGAAGCGCGCAGTGCGGCCGGTTACGCCAATGAGCACTGCTGGTACACAGACGCGGCGTTGATTGCAGCGGGGATGGAAAAGCTGGGGCTTTCGGGAACGGGCGCCAGCCAGGCATTGTTCGATTTTGTGGCTCACGATGCTCAACCGGTGGTGCCTGCCCAAGGTGACGCCGCAGACGTGGCGTTCAGCTTTTCGGATTCCGGCGCGGTGACCCTCACCTATGACGCCGCTGCGGCCAAGTATCTGAAAACAGCTTACGGCGCGCCGCAGGTGGATGAATCCACGGGCGCACAGCTTGCATTTGACAACGTACTGGTGCTTTTTACGGATATAAAACTGAAAAATCCCGACGACCCCAACAATCTTGTGACGGACTTCGCTATGAGCAGCGGTACGGGCTATTACTGCTACGGCGGCAAGTTCCGCGCGGTGACATGGGAAAAAGGCAACCCGGAGGACCCGCTGCGCCTGAAGGACGAGAACGGCGCGGCGCTGCAGGTCAATGTGGGTAAGAGTTACGTGGCTATCGTGGGTAAGGACAGGGAAGGCACGCTGCTGTTCGGCGGCGTCAGCCCCACGGGCGTCATCGGCGGCGAGGGCGCGTCTTCGGACGCGCAGAGCGGCGCGGCGGCTTCGGCCGAACCGGAGCTGTAAGGTGTACGGGCGACAAGAATAAAAGCGGACGGCTGTTTTATCAGCCGTCCGCTTTTGCATGCTGCCGTCGTGTTCCTTATTCCGGTTTACCAACATACGCCGTAAAATCGATGTTATTGCCGTCCGGATCGCGAAATCCGATGGCGCGGTACCCCCACGGGTAAGTGACGGGAGGGCGTTCCACAGAAATACCCGCAGTAAGCAGACGTTCGTATTCCGCGTCTACGTCGTCGACCGCAAACTCCAGTCCGCAGCAATCGGGGTTGACAGGTGTTTTTGTGTCGGAGTGCGTGATAACGACAAAAGCGCCGCCGGCGGGAATTTCGAAGCGGTTTGGAGCGCGCCGCCGGCAGGGCTGGCCCAGTACCAGCGAGTAAAATCGGCTCATTGCGGAGGGGTTTGGCGTCGCAATATTCACACATTTCAGCTTCATAATATTTTCTCCAGACCTTCAAACCAAAGGCAGAAAGCTTCGGCGGCCGGGCGCTGCGCTCATTCGTCCAGCTTGAGCACGGCGGTGAACGCCTCGCTGGGCACCTGCACCGTACCCAGCTGGCGCATCTTCTTTTTGCCTTCCTTCTGCTTTTCCAGAAGTTTTTTCTTACGGGTGATGTCGCCGCCGTAGCACTTGGCCAGAACGTCCTTGCGCATGGCCTTCACGGTTTCGCGGGCAATGATCTTGCCTCCGATGGCCGCCTGGATGGGGATCTCGAACATCTGGCGGGGAATGTTTTCCTTCAGCTTTTCCGCCAGACGGCGGCCCTTGGCATAAGCGGTATCCGCGTGGACGATCATCGAAAGCGCGTCCACCATGTCGCCGTTGAGCAGGATGTCCAGCTTCACCAGCTTGGATTCCACAAAGCCCTTCATCTCATAGTCATAGCTGGCGTAGCCGCGGCTGCGGCTTTTGATAGCGTCGAAGAAGTCGTATACGATCTCGCCCAGCGGAAGCTCATAATGCAGATCTACACGGGTGGCGTCCATGTACTTCATGTCTCGCATGATGCCGCGGCGGTTCTGGCACAGCTCCATCAGGCTGCCCACATAATCGGTAGGGGTATAGATATGCGCATCCACGAACGGCTCCTCGGCCTTGGCGATTTGCGCCGGATCGGGGTAATTGGTGGGGTTGTCGATGAGTTTTACGGCACCGTCTGTCAGCGTGATGCGGTATTCCACGCTGGGGGCGGTGGTGATAAGGTCCAGGTCGAACTCGCGCTCCAGGCGCTCGATGATGATCTCCAGATGCAGAAGGCCAAGAAAGCCGCACCGGAAGCCAAAGCCCAGCGCCACGCTGGTCTCTGCGTCAAAGCTCAGGGACGCATCGTTCAGGCGAAGCTTTTCCAGCGCGTCCTTCAGGTCGGGATAATCCGCGCCGTCGGCGGGATAAATGCCGCAGAACACCATCGGCGTCACCTTGCGGTAGCCGGGCAGCGCCTCAGCCGTGGGAGCGGACACACCCGTGATGGTGTCGCCTACGCGGGTGTCCTCCAGCGTTTTGATGGACGCGGTGAAATAACCTACCTCACCCGCCTCCAGCGTGCCGCAGGGAGCCAGCGCCGTAGCGCCCATATGGCCGACCTCCACGGGCGTGAATTGAGCGCCCGTCTGCATCAGCTTCACGGGCTCGCCCACGGAAAGGCGGCCGTCGAACACGCGCAGATAGACGATGACGCCCTTGTAGGGGTCGTACACCGCGTCGAAGATCAGCGCTTTCAGCGGCGCATCTGCATCGCCTTTCGGCGCGGGGATATCGGTGATGACACGCTCCAGAACATCCTGGATGCCCACGCCCATTTTGGCGGAGACGCGGGGTGCGTCCATGCACGGCAGACCAATCACGTCCTCCACCTCGTGGGCCACGCGGTCCGGCTCGGCGCTGGGCAGGTCGATCTTGTTCAGGATGGGCACCAGCTCCAGATCGTGCTCCAGCGCAAGGTAGGTGTTGGCCAGCGTCTGCGCTTCCACGCCCTGGCTGGCGTCCACCACCAGCACGGCGCCCTCGCAGGCGGCCAGACTTCGGCTCACCTCGTAGTTGAAGTCCACATGGCCCGGCGTGTCGATGAGGTTCAGTTCATAGGTCTCGCCGTCCTGAGCCTTGTAGTTCAGCTTCACGGCACGGGCCTTGATGGTGATGCCCCGCTCCCGCTCCAGATCCATGTTGTCTAAAAGCTGATTTTCCATCTGGCGCTGGGAAACGGCGCCGCAGATCTCCAGCAGCCGGTCCGCCAAAGTGGACTTGCCGTGGTCGATGTGAGCAATGATGGAGAAATTTCGGATATTGGATTGCTTGGTCATAGAAAAAACCTCCGTAGGCAAACGTCCCAAGGGACGGAATTCTCAGGTTTCATGTGAAACGGTCAGGTCTTTGCGCCTGCCGGTGTATGGAACTGATACCAGTAGTAATCGTCCCAGAATTTATCGTAGTCGTAGTTTACCACAAAGTCATGCCAGTTGGCGAGAGTTTCCCGATAATTTTTCTCGGTCAGCCGATCGGTACCGGAATGGATCTTTTCCAGCGCCAGCGCGCCTGCCTCGTCGGAGTGGTGAACGTAGTCGCAGTAGTAGTCCAGGTGCTCGATGATATCCCGGTCAAACAGCAGTCCGTGGAGGGTGACGTTCTCGTAGGGCAGCAGCGTTTCACAGGCCAGTTCCAGTGCCGCAAACACGGCGTCCGTCTCTCCCATGCGGCCGATCTTGTCCCAATAGAGGATGCTGTAAGGGGAAAAGTAAAAATCAAATTCCACCTCCGGGTACCGCTTCGCCCAGCTTGCCGCCACCGCCAGATTTTTGGCGGCGTCCGCCAGCAGGCCGTCCCGGGGCATCGGCTCCGGGGCGATGTCCGGCCGGGTATATTCCTCCAAGGCGGTCATGTGGTTCCACCAGACGGTATCCATCCACGAAAATCCCTTGTCCAGCGTTTCGCCCTCGTCCCAGCGCTGGGCCATCAGGGCGTAGAGGCTGTAATAGAGCACGTCCTTATTCAACAGGTATTTCACGTCATTGATGGTACTGGCGTCATAGAGATAATCGGGCATTGCACCGGTAACGCCGTCAGGAGACCGGGTGAAAATATTGGTATCCATGGCGAACAGCACCCGCTTGGGCGGGTGGGTCCGCATCAGCAGGCCCATCACCTGATCGAATTCACTGAAATAGCCGTCAGGAATGGTGAGCCGCAGGCCCGTGCCGCCGAAAACGGTCTCAAGCTGACTGCCGTAGCAGTTGGCGGTCATGGAGGAGCCAAGCAGCACCACGTCCGCCGGGTTGTTGCGGACGATACCCGCCGTCTGGTAGCGTTCACTGAAGAAGACAGGCTCCCGGTCCGTAGGCATCCGGTAGTAAAAGCAGGGGTCCACCCTGTATACCACGGCGGCGCAGGCCGTCAGCACAAGCACAAGCCCCAAAAGCAGGCCCCGGGTCCATTTTTGATAGGCGCGCTGTTCCATGGCGGGGCCTCCTTTCTTTAGAAGTTGGAATAGATGAATGTCACCACGCCGGTGAAGGACAAAATGGCCCATACCGTCCACGCCAGCACATACAGGCCGCTGCGCCAGTTGGGACGGAACGTATCCATCTGACGGATGACGTTCCGGGGCCACAAAGCCGCCAGCAGCCCGATCCCCAAGATCAGCGTCACCCGCAGGTAGGCTGTATAGGGGCCGATGACCGGGAGCAGCAGCTCCAGCGCGCTGATCTCCCGGCGGAACAAGCCGTTCACCAGCCACAGGCGGATCCCGCCCATCCCGCCGGTAACGGCGGTTTTCAGCAAAAGCAGGGCAGAGGACACATCCGGCGCCCGGAAAAAGACCCACGCAAGGTTGATAAAGAGGAAAGTCATGGCCCATCGGACCCAGCGGGGCAGAGCGTCCCGCCGTTTTCCCCACAGGCGTTCCAGAACCTGCGCCAGCCCGTGAAGCAGGCCCCATAGGATGAAGGTCCACCCCGCGCCGTGCCAGATGCCGCTGACGAGGTACACCACCAGAATGTTCAGGTATGTACGGCCCCGGCCCTTTCGGCTGCCGCCCAGGGGAAAGTAGACATTCTCCCGGAGGAAGGCCGTCAGGGTCATGTGCCAGCGTTTCCAGAACTCCGTAACGGAAAGGCTCCGGTAGGGAGAGTCGAAGTTGATGGGCAACCGCAGTCCCAGCAGCCGGGCGCAGCCGGCAGCAAGGTCGCAATATCCGGAAAAGTCGAAATAAAGCTGAAGCGTGTAGCCCAGGATCACGCACCACGCGGTCAGGGCCGTCAGCTCAGAGAGGCTGCTCCAGCCGTTGTTCACCAGCACGCCCAGATTGTCCGCCAGCAGCACCTTTTTGGCAAGGCCGAGGCCGATGGCGTACAAACCGGCTGCGGTATCCTGGGGCAGGGGAGAGGCCTCCCGCAGCTGGGGGAAGAAATTCTCCGGCTTCAAGATGGGACCAGAGGACACCGTGGGGAAAAAGAAGCTGTAGGTCAGGTATTCTGCCGGAGTGGGGACCTGTGAAAAGGTCCCGGCATAGACCTCCCGAAGATACCAGATCTGCTGGAAGGTGAAAAAGCTGATACCCAAGGGCACGAAGGGCATCCGTACCGCGCCGCCGGTGAAAAA
>ERZ827524.2471-NODE-2471-length-13135-cov-3.070336_pt1 | contig 13135 bp, 10 predicted proteins | sample MGYA00519702_ERZ827524 | MGnify/ENA primary metagenome ERZ827524 (study PRJEB31778, sample SAMEA3449341) | human gut metagenome | biome: human gut; feature: human-associated habitat; material: faeces | place: United Kingdom | collected 2010/2012 ...
TTTTGCATTACTGAATCATTTTCTTACGGTCTCAGCAGTAAATGCTTCGACCTGTTCTGAATAGTTACCCGAATTCTTATAACTCTGTAACCTGTATCTTAGTAAGAAGCTCTGCGGCGTATTCCTTCGGAATCACAGCATTTTCCAGTGTCGTGGTGTTTGCTGCAGATATTGCCACGCAAAGCCTCAGGGTATCTTCCATGGAAGCTTCCTGCTGCAGGGCCATGACGGCTGCTGCCACTGCGCTGTCCCCGGAGCCGACCGTATTTAACGCTTTTACCCCCGGTGCTTTCGCAAAGAGACACTTCCTCTCCGTCGCATACAGCATGCCCTTTTCACCCATGGAAACAAGGACATGGGCAATCCCCTCTGAAACAAGCTGTAAAGCAGCTTCGCTGATCTCACTGAGTTCTCTAAGCTTTTTTCCGGTAAGATATTCCAGCTCTCTGGTGTTTGGCTTTATAAGAAACGGCTTTGCCTTTACTCCCTGCACCAGCAGCTCCCCACTTGTATCCAAAACAGTACGGAGCTTCTGCCTTTCGGCAAGTTCAATAAGCTGTGCATAGATGTCTGTGGGAAGACCTTTCGGGGCACTTCCGGAAAGCACCACGAACCTGCTTCCGGCAAGCTTTTCTGTGTAGGTTTGCAAAAACCTCTCCTTTTCCTCTTCACAGATCACCGGACCGGGCTCTAAAATTTCCGTCACATAGCCATCCATAGATAAAACGTTCGTGCTGGTACGGGTTTCTCCCGCAATCTGCGTAAATGCACTTTCAGCACCAAGCCCCTCCACATATTCTTCAATAAATCTCCCGGTATATCCTCCAAGAAAGCCAAGGGCACATACGGAACTGCCATACTGCCGCAATACCTTCGTTACATTGATCCCCTTTCCGCCCGCAATATTCTTGACGCTGTCGCCACGGTTAACCTGCCCGGGCAGAAGCCTTGAGGTCGTTATGGTTTTATCAATTGCCGGATTTAATGTCACTGTCGTAATCATTGTCTCCCTCTTTTCCTTTATCACCTTCAGAACTGCTCCGATATTCCCTGTCCTGTTCTGTTCTCTTTTCGGTTCTCTGTTCCATTCCTTATTGATAATACTGGATCAAAATCTGGATGCTCTCGCGCCCGTTATAGGAATTAATCTGCGGAGAGTACACTATGCTGATCTCCATCTGTCCCTGCATGAGTCCTCCCCTGTAGCCCTGCATGAGCCGTTCCTCTCCATATTTCTGCATCAGATACCGGTCCATTTCTTCTCCATCCCCAAAGTATACCGCCTGATAAGGATTTCCCTGCTCATCCGCGATCCGGATTCTACGGAATTTTCCTGTTTTTCCGAGTTTTGCCATGGATAAAATACTGATCTGCTTCCTTGCAAAAAGCGGCTTCGGATTCCCTGTGCCAAATGGCTCCAGTTTTTCCAGTTCGGCAAGAAAATTCCGGTCAGCAAGCTTAAGGGGCAGGGGCACATCAATATGAACCACTTCTTCAAAATCCTCACTTTTCAGGGTAGAATTGGCATTCAGCGCCTTCCGGAAACGGTCGGCAAGCTGTGCATCACTGAATCCGTCTTCTGTTTCCAGCGTAAGTCCTGCCGCCTGTCTGTGCCCTCCAAACCTGGCAAACAGCTCCTTCACCTTATTCATCTCCTCGTACATGGAATAGGCTTCGATCGACCGTCCGCTTCCCTTTACCCCCTCTTCTGCACTCGTCAGTACGAAAACAGGCTTGTGATACTTCTCACGGATTCTTCCTGCAATAATTCCCGCCAGCGATTCATGGCAGTCCGGCAGATACACGACAAGAATATCATCCCCGGAAAGCTCCTGTTCTACCTGCTGCGTGGCAAACTTTACACCATCCTCGGTCATCTGCTTACGGCTTTCATTCATGCTCTTCAGATCCGATGCAATAAGTGCAGCCTCCTCTATCGATGACGCATCAAACAGCTCCAGTGCCCGTTTTGCGGTATCCAGCCGCCCCGTGGCATTGAGGCACGGTCCGATCACAAAGCCTGCATGATAAGGAGTAAGCGGCTTTCCATACAGGTCATTGACCTGCAAGAGCGCTTTCAACCCATAATTCGTGGTCTTTGCCATCTCTTTTAACCCCTCACGCACCAGGATCCGGTTCTCGTCCCTTAATTCCATCACATCACACACCGTTGCAAGTGCCGTAAAGCTTAAGAGCTCCTGCAGCAGCGCCTGCACAGCCTGCTCATCGACCGGCTCACCGTCCCGTCCTGTCCAATGGATCTTCTGTGCCTCCCGGAACAGATACCGGATCAGCTTATAAGCAACCACTGCCCCGCAGATCTGCTTATAAGGATATGGACAATCCTCCTGCTTCGGATCAATTACGACGGCTGCAGGAGGCAGCCGGTAAATCCGTTCCCCCTCCTGCTCCTCATAGGGAACCTCATGGTGATCGGTCACAACAACCGTCATTCCACAGGTATTCGCAAGACGGATCTGATCGGCTGCAGCAATCCCGTTATCACAGGTGAGTATCGTATCAATGCCATCCTCCTTTGCCTGTTCAATCAGATGATCGTTCAGACCATATCCATCCTTCATCCGGTGTGGAATCACGGTATCCACATCTGCACCAAGAAGCCGCAGACCCCGCAGCAGAATATACGCGGAACACACACCGTCCACATCGTAATCCCCAATGATACGGATTTTCACCCTCTGTCCGATCTTCTGAAACAGACATTGACCGGCCTCCTGCATTCCTTTTAATAAAGAAGGATCATGAAGATCTGCAAGCGTTCCATTCAAAAACCGGTCAATCTCCTGTTCTGTCACAAGATCCCGGTTCCGGAGAATCCTCGCCAGTACCGGTGATATATGAAATTTCTGTGCAATCGCATCAAAATCTGCCTTCCTGGCAGCCAGCATCCATTTTGCCATTTTTACCCCCATAGACCGAAAAAGCCTGCTGCTTTTTAAGCAGCAGGCTTCCTAACTTTCTTATTAATTACGCATTCTTCTGCGGAAATACTTTACGAAGTACCAACCACAGGGATCCTGTGATGCAGACGGAGGAATACGTACCGCAAAGAATACCTGCCATCAGTGGAAGTGCAAATTCCTTTACGGAGGAAACTCCGAATACATATAGCGCTGCAACCATGATAAAGGTTGTCAGGGAAGTAAATACGCTTCGGGATAAGGTCTGGGTAATACTGGTGTTCACAACCTCATCAAGTGTTTCCTTCCTGCCCATGTTCTGCATGTTCTCACGAACACGGTCAAAGATAACGATAGTCGCATTGATGGAGTAACCAACAATGGTCAGCATACATGCTATGAAGGTATTACCAACGGAAATTCTCACCACCGCATAGAACGCAAGTACAACCAGTACGTCATGTAACAGGGCAGCTACGGCACTTGCGCCGTAACGGATATCCTTGAAACGGAACCAGATATAAACCAGCATACATACAGCTGCGATCAGCACGGAAAGGATCGCATTGGAACGCATCTCATTACTTACGGTTGCACTGATGGATTCTGCCGTGATCTTCTCTGCATCCACATTGAAATTCTCAACCATGGTATTCTTGAACTCTTCACGTTCTGCCACATCCAGAGTACGGGTCTTGAAGATGACCTCGGTTGTTCCGTCAATCTTCTGGGTCTGAACATTACCGTCGCCGGTAATGTCTTCAATTAACGGTACGACCTTCTCATCAATATCAAGCAGGGACATATCTTCATTAAAGGTTACATTCGTGGAAGTACCACCCATAAACTCAAGGCTGTAATTCAATGCATTCTTTCCACCGGCCTTGTTGATTCCCATAAATACAAATCCACCTAAAATCACAGCGATGGAAATGGTGAAGAATACAGCCTTCCTGGAGGTAAAGTTTACAGCCTTCTTTTCTTTGGCTGTCCCGTATAACTTCTCGCTCTTTGCACCAAGTGCATAGAAGACATTCATTAAGGTTCTGGTCACTACCATTGCGGTGAACATGGATAATACAATACCCAAAGCAAGGGTGTAGGCAAATCCCTTAATCGTACCGGTTCCCATAATTGCAAGAACGGCTGCTGCAATCAGGGTTGTAATATTACCATCCACGATTGCGGAGGTTGCTTTCTTAAATCCGGTATCAATTGCAGAACGGACAGTCTTGCCCTTCGCAATCTCCTCACGGATACGGGCAAAAATAATTACGTTTGCATCGACCGCCATACCAATGGAAAGGATAATACCGGCAATACCCGGTAAGGTCAATGTAATATCAAAGGCATCCAGAAGAATGACAATCAGTTCGACATATAATCCCAGTGCAAGGCTGGCTGCCAAACCGGCGATACGGTAAACAAGGATCATGAAAAGCACGATCACGACAAAACCGATGATTGCTGCTTTAATACTGGTAGAAATTGCTTCCTCACCAAGCTGTGCACCTACGATCTTGGAATGAAGCTCTTCAAGCTCCAGCTTCAAGCCACCGATACGGATTGTGGAGGCAAGCTGCTCTGCTTCATCACTTGTAAAGTTACCGGTAATCTGTGCCTCGCCTCCGAGAATCGGCTCATTGACATTCGGCGCACTGATGATCTTTCCATCGTAATAAATCGCAATACTCTCGCTATTCTGGTAAGCATTCGTGGTTGCATCCGCAAACTTCTGTACACCTTCCGGTGTCATGGTAAGACTTACTACGAATTCATAGTTCTTCATCTGGTTCTGATAAGATCTGCGTTCTGCATTCTTAACATCGGTACCGGTTAATACGATGGAACCGTCTGCCTGAAGCTCCTCGATGCTCTTCGTCAATGTGTAAACCGGCTGTCCTTCCTCATCCGTTCCGGTATACTGGTAATTTAAGTTTCCATCGGAATCGGTCTGACGGATAAAGTACAGGGAACCCGGCTTTCCAAGTTCCTCCAGAATCGCATTGGCATCAGAAACACCCGGGATTTCAATATTGATCCGGTCATCACCTTCCTGATATACCACAGATTCTGTGCTGTAACCATCGACACGCTGCTGCAGCTTGTAAATGGTATCGCTCATATCCTCGCTGCTGGGCTTTTCATCCCCGACAACCTGATAGGTAATACTTACACCACCCTCCAGATCAAGACCCAGATTAATGCTTCCTGCAGATCCGGAACCATCTACGCCAAGTCCGACTGTCGCAGTGTAACCAAGTCCTGCCAGTAATAATACAAATACCAGCAGCAAAATGATCGCTTTGTTCTTTTTCATTTACTCTTCCTCCTCCGCTAATGCGGCTTTTATCATAATTGCGCATTCTATACGCTTTTTTTGCAATTCACAGCCAAGATCATAGGTGTCATTGATCCTGCCATGGAAATTATAGGAATTCGCAGCACAACCGCCACTGCAATAAAATTTGGCAAAACAATTGCGGCATTTTTCTTTCGCATAAACGTTGCAGGTCTTGAATTCATCCCGGATGTCCGTGCGGACAATTCCGTCATCCACATTTCCCATCAGGAATTCCTCCCTGCCGACAAACTGATGACACGGATACAAATCTCCCCACGGTGTTACCGCAAGATATTCCGTACCCGATCCACAGCCGGATAATCTTTTTGCCACACAGGGGCCTCCCTGCAGATCAATCATGAAGTGGAAGAAATTCACTCCCTTTCCTTCCTTATGACGCTTTAAAAGATCGACTGCCAGCTTATCATACTGGTCAAGCAGTGTCGGAAGATCCTCCTCCTGTAATGCATAGGGCTCGGTACTCTCTGCGACCACCGGCTCTACGGAAATCTGCTCAAAGCCAAGATCTGCCAGATGCTTCACATCCTCTGAAAAGTCCAGATTATTACGGGTAAACGTACCTCTTACATAATAGTTCATCTGGTCACGGCTCTCTGCTACCTTCTGGAACTTCGGAACAATGAGATCATAGCTGCCCTGTCCCTTACGGAACGGTCTCATCTTATCATTGATCTCCTTACGTCCGTCAATGCTCAGAACCACATTGGACATTTCCTTATTTACAAATTCAAGAATATCATCGTTTAACAGTACCCCGTTGGTTGTCAGGGTAAAACGGAACTTCTTATGATTAGGCTCCTCCAGGCTTCTTCCATACTCGACAAGATCCTTAACCACCTGCCAGTTCATCAGCGGCTCGCCGCCGAAGAAGTCCACCTCCAGATTCACACGGTTTCCGGAGTTGGCAACAAGAAAATCCAGTGCCTTCTTTCCGACTTCAAAGCTCATCAGTGCCCGTCTTCCATGATATTCGCCCTCTTCTGCAAAGCAGTAACGGCAGGCGAGGTTACAGTCATGTGCAATATGAAGGCAGAGTGCTTTCACAACTGTCTGACGCTTCTTAAAATCAAAAATATAATTCTCATAAATGTCCGGTGCAAACAGTTGTCCAAGCTCCTTTAACTCCCAGATCTCACCAAGTGCTTCGGTAATATCCTCTTCGGAATACTGATCCTTGAACTGCTCCTTTGCCTCTGTAAGAATCTCCTCTTCGGACCTTCCTTCTTCAAGGCGCTTATCAGCTAATGCGATCAGCTCATAGCTTAATGGATCGACCACATGCACAGAGCCGCTGTTCACATCCAGAACGATGTTGTATCCATTATTAATATATTGATGTATCACTTTTCTATATCCTTTTTATATTTTTGTGTTCCGGACCGGTTCGCACTAAGTTCAAGCTTCGCCCTCAGCCTGCTTTCACTAAGTGCTCTACACATACGCAATATAAGCAGCGACGTAAGCCGCTGCTTATGTTCACTTACTTATATTCGATACTTATTTTGCCTTTTCACAGGTCTGGTTTCCTACGGTACAGGAAGTCTTGCAGGCAGACTGACAGGAAGTCTGGCACTCACCACATCCGCCCTTCTTCATGGATTCCTTTAAATCTCTGGTAACTAAAGTCTTAATTCTCTTCATAATCCTATATCTCCTTTATATCCTGATCTAAAAACTTACCTGATATCGTCATTATGACGTTCACTTCGATAGTATAACATAAATGTGATGTTTGGGAAAGTGTTTATTTTTCTTTTTCGGAATCTTTCTCCGGATTGTCTTCCGGTTCTTTCTCTTCCGGGAGCTCCATAATCACCTTCAGAATACGATTCTGGCTCACTCCCTGTACCTGCAGCCGGATTCCCTGGTCTGTGACAATCTGTGCACCGTCCTCCGGCACACGGTCAAGATGCTCGATGATCAGTCCTCCGATCGAGTCATAATCCTCGGATTGCAGATCTGTTCCGAGTTCATCATTAATATCACTCAGCTTCATGCTGCCTTCTACGAGGTAGGTACGATCCTGCATCTTCTGGATCAGCTGTTCCTCATCGGAATCGTATTCATCACGGATCTCGCCGACGATCTCTTCCAGAAGATCTTCAAGAGTAATCATACCGGCTGTACCGCCATATTCATTCAGTACAAATGCCACATTGAAGCACTTCTGACGCATCTCTACAAGCAGATCTGCTGTCTTTTTAAATTCATATGTATAATAAGCCTGCCGCAGAATATCACTGATCTTGAACTTCGCTTTATCCTCGACAAGAATAAAGTCCTTAATATTGATCAGACCGATAATATTATCCTTATCCTCTTCAAAAACAGGGATTCTGGTATACATACAGTCCTTGAACACTTCCATAACCTCTTCGTAGGTTGCTTCCTTATCCACGGTCACCATATCGATTCTGGGAATCATGACATCCTTGGCTACGGCATCCCCGAAATCAAACACGTTATAAATCATCTCGCGCTCTTCGGATTCAATGACACCATCCTCATGTCCGACTTCTACATAGGTACGAAGCTCGTTCTCCGTCATGGCGGTCTTCTTATCAGCATCCACCCGGAACAGCTTCATAATGCCCTTTGCCAGGGAATCAATCACGAATATAAGCGGTGTCAGAAGCTTCATCAGCCCGGAAATCATGGAAGCATACAGCAAAGCCATCTTTTCTGAATTAATCATTGCCATGTTCTTCGGTACGATCTCACCAAAAATCAGAATCACCACCGTCAGGATGGCCGTCGCAATTCCGACTGTAAAATGAATATGAATCGCAAGTGTCGTTGCCAGTGCGGAGGCCGACAGGTTGACAATATTATTGCCGATCAGAATCGCACTGAGCATCTTTCCATATTTATCCAAAACCTCCAGTGCGGTCTTCGCCCTCCTGTTTCCTTCCTCGGCAAGCGTTTTAAGTCTTACCCTGTTCACTGTTGTCAGTGACGTTTCTGCGGAAGAAAAGAACGCAGATAACAAAACTAAAATAATAAGTGCAATAAGCTGCATGACACCATCGGTATCCAAAATTAAAATCACTCCTTCTTTCTAATGCCTTTCGGCTGTCTATTGCTAAAAATGATACAATAACGGGTATTCTGTGTCAAGATCCTACATATAAATATTACATAAAACACACATAAGGAAACGAAATATTATGAAAACAAAGCTTCAGGTAAATGAAAGACTGTTGTTTTTCTTCAAATGCCTTCTGTTCTGTGCCATCTTAACCGGTATCCTTTTGCTGCTTCTGGCATTTCTCATGTACCGGCTGCGGTTTTCGGAGGGAATCGTTACGGTCTGTATCACCGCAATCTATGTCATTACCACCTTCTTTGCCGGCTTCATCACCGGAAAACGGGAAGGAAGCCGCAAATTTCTCTGGGGCCTGCTTGCAGGAAGCATTTACTTTATCATCCTGTTGATTCTGTCCATGATCATGAAATCCCCGGGTGACCTGTCCACCATGCATACACTTACTGTACTTGCCCTCTGCGCCGGCGGAGGCATGTTAGGCGGGATGTTAAGCTGAACCATCCCTTTATGCCTGGCACAGCATTCCGCGAAAATGGGTTTTTCTGTTATCTTACAAATTCAAAAGGGCAGCCGGAAATTCCTCACATACAACGGAAAATCCTGCTGTCCTTTTCTTGCATCGTAACTGTTCAGTACCTTTTTCTTTAATTAATAATCCACCTGTTGTCGGCTATTACCCTGTTATTTTCCGGTTATTGCCCGGTTGTTGTCCGGTTATTATCCGGTTATTCCCCTGTTATTGCCCGGTTACTTTAAGGCCTAACTTAGCCGCTGCACCAAAGTATCCATACATGGTTTCTTCATCGTTCAATACGGCACTGTAGTCTAAACCTGCCGGGAAGATAATCTGATACTTTTTATTCTGATACTCAAACTTAACCGTTACAGCCACATCGTTACGCTCTGCCATTTTCTTCAAAATGTAATCGCTGATGGTATAAAGCTTACCGGAATCATAGGTGATGCTTCCCTTTTCCGGAGCCTCCTTTACTTTTCCATAAAAGTCCTTAACCACTGCAACACTTGCCGGAATCGGATGTGATTCCTGCACCACTCCACAGCCGGTACACTTGTATTCCTCCAGACCATCTGCTCCGGTTGTCGGGTCAAGTGTGATTACCCACTCGAAGCTGCAAACGTGCCTGGGCTCTGATTCTGTATTGTCTGCAGGCTGCGTGGTACCGGTATTCCCGGGTACGACTTCTCCACTCTTTTCTCCGATGTGGAAAGAAGCTGCTGCTGACTTTACTGCTCCATTGATATTCCAAAACATTTCTACGGTATGTGAACCATTACTAAGAGTTTTCAAATATTCCGGCTTGAATTTTATAATCGTTGATCCTTTGCTCTTGTCGTAATTTTTAGGATCAACTTCGCTTCCATCAACCTTGACGTATTGGAAATCAGCAAGTTCCCCACTTCCACGGAAAGTTAATGATTCATTACTGCCCGGTTCATATGTAGAGTTATTACCATCGGTTATCTTAACTCCTTCATCGGAAGGTTGGGGGGCTGTTGCTGTAAACTCATGGGATACACACATTGTATCATAATAAAAGTATCCTGTTGTACTATTTACTATTGTTTGCACAGAAGATCCAAAATCATAGTTGACTTTTGGCTTCAAATAGACACGTAGCTGATATACCGTTCCTTCATGCGCCACTTGTCCTGTCACATCTTTGAACCCTTCCTGCCATTTAACTTCTTTTACAAAAACTCCCTCTGTCAGGACATTGCACGCAGCAGCCAATGTTTTTCCTGCCTCCGGAGGATCAATTGTTATCTCTACTGAGTTAATTGTGTGTGTTGTTTCCGGATCGGTTGCTGGAAATGTATATGTAACTTCGCCCTTCTTGTCTTTTGAAAACCCTGATATCAAAAACTTTATCGGATTACCATTCACTGTTGCAGTGGTGTTATTACCAAAGATAAATCCATCCTCTGCTTCATATGTGATCACCATTGTATATACGGTATTATATTTTGCATTCCCCGTCACATAAGGTTTACCTTCTGTGTTGTCTCCTTCACACCACAAAATTTTATTTGCTTTAGCCCCCGTTACCCTTTGCGTTACCTCAGAAAGAGATGGCATTTTTTGTTCACCCACCGGCTTCGGAACTGTTATTTCGATGGTGGAAACCGTCTGTGCCTGCCCTTCTTTCGCTGTCTGGAATGTACGTGTAATCAAGCAATTTTTATTATTCGTACCCTCTATTATCGTAAAGCTTGCTGGCTCACCATTTACCGATGCAGTCACATTGTCAGCAAATACATATCCATTCGTTGCTTCATACTCAATCTGCGCGATATATTTCGTATCGTATTCTGCCAAACCGCTCACTCTTACTCCACCCAGTTTCATCCACTCAATCATTCCCGTAGCATTTGATAAAGACGGTACCTCACTTGGAAATGGTTTTCCACCTACTGGCGGTTCAATGGTTATGTCTATTGAATTAATTGTCTTTTCCGGGTCTGGATCTGTTGCAGGAAAATCTACATTTGTAATCAACAACTTGCCATTACTAAGCTCGAAAGAGCCTCTTTCTTTATCATTTATCGTTACTTGCACAGGGGGTGCAAACTGATAATTTGAATTTTCTTCCAATATCAAAATGACCGTTGCCGTATATGTCGTATTATAACCGGCTGTACCTGTTACTGGATTGCTCCCTTTGCCTTTACACCATTTAACATCAGTCACCTTAACTCCCGGTGTACTAACACTCACACCACCATTCTTTACAGTAGCCAATTCCTCTCCTGCCTTTGGTGCCCGAACATTTAATTCTACTTCGGTAATCTTTTGTGTTTCTTCTGCTTTAGCATCCAGTGTTATTCCGCTCCAGAGTCCTACAATCATTGCAAAAGCCAATGCAAAAGCTAACGCTTTTTCATATATATATATATATGCTTTTTCATTTATTCATTTCCTCCTTTACAATTCTACTACTTTAAGGCCTAACTTAGCCGCTGCGCCAAAGTATCCATACATGGATTCTTCATCATTCAATACGGCACTGTAGTCCAAACCTGCCGGGAAGATAAGCTGATACTTTTTATTCTGATACTCAAACTTAACCGTTACAGCCACATCGTTACGCTCTGCCATTTTCTTCAAAATGTAATCGCTGATGGTATAAAGCTTACCGGAATCATAGGTGATACTTCCCTTTTCCGGAGCCTCCTTTACTTTTCCATAAAAATCCTTAACCACTGCAACACTTGCCGGAATCGGATGTGATTCCTGAACCACTCCACAACCAGTACACTTGTATTCCTCCAGACCGTCTACTCCGGTTGTCGGGTCAAATGCGATTACCCACTCGAAGCTGCAGATGTGATTTGTAACATTGTCATCTGCCTTATTTCCTCCTGCGGTATTTCCATTTGAGGTATTTCCTCCCGATATATTACCACCAGGAACAATTTCCGTTGAATCATCTATCAATTCAACGCCAACATATAATATAGTACTATCCTGACGATCCACCGATGATCCAGTAAATCGAAATTTCTTAAATAATTTTTGAGAACCGCTTGTACTTTGAAATTCAGGAAATGTATATGGTACTCCGGCTTTTGGTTTAAAACCAGCATGAGCACCATGCTCATGATCAATTTCCCTTTCATAACATATTATATATATTGAGTTTATACCAGCCGGCACATAAATTACAACGGTGTCACCTGCATTAATTATATCTCCTGATTTTATTAAACCTCCCCCATCTCTATAAATTGTTGCTTCACCTGCCGCTTTTGCATCAACTCCTATGCTACTCCAAAGTCCCACAATCATTACAAATGATAACATTACAGTTATTACTTTTTCATATATATATATATGCTTTTTCATTTATCCATTTTCTCCTTTATAGTACTGCCTCTCAAAATAATCCACCGGATCATTCTCTCATATGCATGGCAACTTAAAGCCGTGGCTTTACAGCAATCCCGAAAATTCCCACATCAGTTCTTAACTTAGTTTGATCCAAACACCTCTTCTGCGATTGCATCCAGGCTGTCTTCAAGATTGTTGGAATCGGTCTGGATCAGTCCGAAGGTGGTCTGGGAAGAGTCAACCATGATATAGAATTCGGATCCATCCTCTGCCATATCCCAGCTTAAGGTATCCATAAGCGCATCATTTTCATAAAGATAGATATTGTCATAATCAATATCCCATGTGCCCTGATGCTCTTCGATATTTCCTTCTGCATCGGTAATTCCGATATAGTATTCATCTGCGGACAGTAAGAATGCCATGACAAGTGTGTAATCGGTATTCGCTCCTGCCCAGACAGTGCCATTTAAGAATTCTCCGACCTCTGCAGCCAGTGCTTCATTGTCTTCCTCGCTGCTTTGAACGTCTTCTACGTCCTCTGCTTCTTCTACGTCTTCTATGGCTTCTTCCTCTTCTGTTTCCTCTGTATCTTCTGCCACGGACTCTGTAACTTCCGTACTGGAATCCCCGTTAACCTCCTTATCTTTACTTCCGCATCCAGCCATCGTAAATACCATTGTTACTGCCAGTAATACTGCTAAACACTTTCTTTTCATAGTTCATTTCCTCCCTTGGATTTCCTTTTTTATTTTCATAAGGCATCATACACTTTTTTCTTCTCTTTGTGGGGAAGATTACATGAATTACAGATTTTTCGACATGAATGACAGAAAGAGCAATTTTTTTGCCATGACAGGTTATTTTTAACCCTAGATCTTTGTCTCCATAACATGTAGTAACAGTTCAGCCATGCAGAAATGATTGTATAAGATGACCGTGGGAGCTTGCTC
>ERZ827524.2474-NODE-2474-length-13098-cov-5.566971_pt1 | contig 13098 bp, 10 predicted proteins | sample MGYA00519702_ERZ827524 | MGnify/ENA primary metagenome ERZ827524 (study PRJEB31778, sample SAMEA3449341) | human gut metagenome | biome: human gut; feature: human-associated habitat; material: faeces | place: United Kingdom | collected 2010/2012 ...
CGTAACTGCCTTCCCGAGATTGCCACGTCGGCCGTTGGCCTCCTCGCAATGACAAATCTGGGGGCCTCGCGCCATAGAGGGAAAGCGGCGCATGTTGTCAGCCTGCAAGGCGCTCACTGAGCGCCGCTACATTTTCTCCCACGCGGCAGCCTTGTGCAGGGAACGCCGCTGCAGCCATGTGAAACTTTCCGCTTTCCATTTTCAATTATCCGCTTGCCGCACGCCCTGTTACAACGTACATCTGGCAGCCTATATACCATTCTCCATGACGGAATTTTGAGGCCGGTCCAAAATAGGACTTGATTTCTGTCGAACGATATGGCATAATTTAACTACAGTTAAAACCACAATCAAACGGATGCTTCAAGCTTCCCCCAAGCCAAAAAGGAGGAACTCCTATGAAAAAACGCATCGTGAGCCTGCTGCTGGCGCTGTGCCTGCTGGCCGGGCTTCTGCCTGCCGTGACACCGCAGGCGGACGCCGTCATCAGCACCGTCATCGGCACCAGTCTGAAAATGTGTACCTCGCTCGTCAAGGGCGGCATATACGCCTGCAGGAACGGGAGCGAGTATGACAACGCCGGGCAGGGCGTGCTGGCCGTGTTCAAATATGCGGGCAGCGATCTGCTCGGCATCGACTTCGGCGGCAGCTCCAGCGGCCAGACGAAGGAGACCGTCATCCAGAAGGTCGACCTGAGCAAGGTCGAGGCGGAGCTCAGCAGCATCAGCAAGCAGCTCGAAAAGAACAGCGCTGCCATCCATCAGCTGGAACGGACCGTCTCGAACGGCATTGCCAGCCTCTCGCAGCAGATGGAGAATCTGAGCGGGCAGATCCAGAATGCAACGCTCGAGCTGAAGTACAGCACCTACCTCAACACGTTCTTTGAGTTCTTCAACCAGTATTACGAGGCCCTGAGCTACTATGACCGCCTTGTGACGGATATGCTGGACGAATCCGCTTCGCCCGCCTATCAGAAGAACATCTACGACCAGTTCTACTCCCTCCAGAACGTGGAATACAGCGGCAACCTGCATTCCGCCGTTGACAAGCTTGGCCGCTATCTGCAGGGCAAGTACATCTATTCCGGCCCCGGCAGCGTTGTGGACGTCCTGACGCAGTATTACATCCTCGCCTATCAGGGCGGCGGCAAGACGGAGGAGGAGGCGCGCGCAGCAGCTGCGCAGAGCACGCAGGACATGATCGTCTACCTCTACTACGCCTATGTCATGGGCGCGTATTATGAGCAGGCGATCGCCCTGTACCAGACGGCCTACATCACGGAAAACGGCGGCCTCTATCAGACGGATTTCGGCACGATGATCTCGCAGAAGCAGATCGACGCGACCGTCACCGCCCTCTGGAGCGACGTCGAACAGACGGCGGGCTGCATTCTGGGCGACCTGCGCTCGAATTATCATCAGGACGTGGCCTTTGAGGTCGTCTACCAGACGCCGGGCGGCAGGATGCTGAACCGCACCATCACCGGCGACAGCTTCGTCATCGAGACCGGGGCCAATTTCTGGCTGCGCGACCCGGCGGAGGAGCTGGCAAAGTATTTTGACGAATCCCTCAGCGAGGCCTTCTCCGGCATCGCGAAATTCACCATCCGCGCCCAAAGCGCTGCGGATCCGACCTATCTGCAGATCCACGACAACGCGTTCTTCCATGTGAAGACCACGGAAGAGGGCGGGTTTGAATACGGCCGCAGATTCCTCAAGCTCGACGTGGAGTTCGGCGGCAAGACGATGCAGACCATCACGCTCGTGCTCTATAAGCAGATCGACAGCGGCCCGTTTGCGGGCGGCCTCGGCACGGAGGACTATCCGTATATCATTATAACGGCGGATCAGTTCGCCGCCATTTCGCCGCAGGATACCTCGAAGCCCAGCTATGCGGACTGTCAGTTTATCCTGCATAATGAGCTGAATATGGAGGGCAAGTCCTTCCCGGGTATGCGGAACTTCAGCGGCACGTTTGACGGAAACGGCCACGAGATCTACAATGTGGTTCTGACGGGCGTGGGCGGCGATACGGCCCATACCGTCGGCCTGTTCGGCGAGCTGACCGGCACAGTGCGCAACCTCGTCGTGCGCAATGCCACGGTGACCGGCCTGACGGCCGACGGCGACTCCGGCGGCCGCTCGGGCGACCTCTGTGTCGGCGTTCTTGCGGGTCTGGTCAACGGCGGCAGGATCGAATACTGCGCGGTCTACGACAGCTCGGTCACGGGCGAGCACAACGGCGCAGGCGTTGCCTATGCCGGCGGCGCGGTCGGCAAGCTGGCAGGCAAGGAAACCGGCGAGGCCGGCGAGGCCGCCCTGCGCGGTGTCGTCTGTGTGGATACCTCGGTCCGTGCGGTCACGACGAAGGCGGCCAACCCGCAGGAATTCCTTCCGTGGGCGGACGGCAGCGCGATCGCGGGCGGTCTGATCGGCTATTACCTGACGGGGACCATAAACGAGTGCGGCTATATCCAGTCCGAGAAGTTCCAGGGCTCCATCAGCGCCAAGGGTGCAACGGGCGCGGCGGCCGGCGGCCTGACCGGCTATGAGCGTGCGCCGTTCTCCAATCTGATGTGGCTGGCGCTCGGCGCTGCGCCGAAGGTCGAGAAGCAGAACGCCTCTGCGGAGGACCGTTACTATCAGGTCGGCCTTCTGACGGGCAACGGCTATGCGGCCAATGCGGTCTATCACCTCTGGGGCAGCCGCGCGTCCGAGCGCGGAAGCACGCCGCTTAACGGCGACCCGTGGTGGCAGCTCCAGTGGAGCACGAAGGCAGTCGACAAGATCACCACGAAGGCCCTGCAGGACCATATCGATGGGGTAAACTGGAAGGAAAAGCCGTACTTCGACCTCGAGGCATACACGGAGCGCGAGGACGGCGCGGGCCTGTATCCGGAGTTCGACCTCGGCACGAGTGGCTCGGAATATCAGGCCGTTCTGCTGACGGACGGCCCGATCAGAAAGAACTATGTCGAGGGCGACTATCTCACCCTCTCCGGCCTGAACGTCTGGCAGGATGTCGGCTTCCATGTGGAGGAAGGTGCCAAGTACCCGTATTTCGAGATCACGGAGGGCGCAAATCTGATCAACAAGCCGCTGCCGGCCGGAGAATACCAGTTCGCCGTGCGGGCGTCCAACGGTTATCGCGTCACCTACAAGATCACGGTGAAGCCTACGGAGCACATCTACATCTCGGCTACGACGGAGCCGACCTGCACGGAGCCTGGCTTCACGAATCTGACGTGCCTGCACTGCGGCCTGACGAAGCGGGCCGGGGAGCTGGAGGCGCTGGGCCACGATGTCGTGACGGACGCCGCCGTCCCGCCGACGTGCGTTTCCGACGGCTTGACCGAGGGCAGCCACTGCGCGCGCTGCGGAGAGGTCTTTACGGCGCAGACGACGGTCCCGTCTACGGGCGAGCATGCCCATGTGGTCACGCCGGGTAAGGCGGCCACCTGCACGGAGCCGGGCCTGAGCGAAAGCGAGGCCTGCCCCGGCTGCGGCCTTGTGTTCCGCGAGGCGACTGTGCTCCCGGCCCTCGGCCATGACATGGTCGATCACACCATCCTCGCCCCGACCTGCACGACGGACGGCATGCAGCAGAGTGTCTGCAGCCGCTGCGAGCTGATTGGCCCGCTGAAGTCCGTTCCCGCGACGGGCCACGACATGCAGACCCGCACCGTCCTTGCCCCGACCTGCACGGCTGCGGGCATGGAGCAGGAGGTCTGCACGCACTGCGGCGAGACCGGTGCGCTGACGAATCTGCCCGCGCTCGGCCACGATTATGCGGCCGTCGTGACGGAGCCGACGTGCGAAACGCCGGGCTTCACGACGCACACCTGCGGCCGCTGCGGCGACCACTTTACCGACAGCTACATCGCCCCCACGGGCCACACCTACGGCGATGGCGTCGTGACGCGCGAGCCGACCTGCACCCGCGAGGGCGAGATGACCTACACCTGCTCCTGCGGCAAGACTCACACGGAGCCGATCGCGAAGCTGGCGCACAGCTATGTGCCGCAGATCGTCGAGCCGACGTGCACGGAGCTTGGCTACACGGCCTATGTCTGCGCGCACTGCGGCGACCGGACGACGGGCGACTATGTCCGCGAGCTGGGCCATGACTGGAACGCCGGAACGGTCGTGCAGGCCCCGCGCCTGACGAAGGAGGGCCTGCTGGAGCAGACCTGCAGACGCTGCGGCGCGGAGCAGAAGACGGTGCTCCCGGTCCTCGAGTCCTGCGCCGGGACGATCTGCCCGAGCCATGACTATCACGATGCGCCGGAGTTCGGCCACTGGAGCCATGCAGGCATCGATTACACGCTGGAGCTCGGCCTGTTCCGCGGCACGTCTGATACGGAATTCTCGCCGAACGTCGCCATGACGCGCGCCATGCTCGTCACCGTGCTTTATCGCCTCGACGGCCAGAAGGAGCCGACGGGCGCGAACCCGTTCACGGATGTCGAGCCGGACAGCTGGTACACGGAGGCTGTGATCTGGGCCGTGGAGAACGAGATCGTCCTCGGCATGGGCGACGGCACGTTCGCCCCGGAGGCGGAGATCACGCGCGAGCAGATGGCAGCTATCCTGTATCGCTATGCGGCCTATCGCGGCGACGATATGACGACGGATGCCGATCTTGCGGCCTTCCCGGACGAGGAGCGCGTCAGCGCCTATGCCCGCGAGGCGCTGGCTTGGGCCGTGGACCGCGGCCTTATCAACGGTGTTGCGCAGAACGGCGAGAGCTGGCTCGAGCCGCAGGCGGGCGCGACCCGCGCGCAGGTGGCAACGATCCTCATGCGCTTCCTGAAGCAGAAATAAGCAACGATAACGCGCAGCAGCGCCGCTCATCCGGGCGGCGCTGCTGTCGTTAAAAACGTACAAACCGATTGCGTCTGTAGCGGCGCTCACTGAGCGCCAAGCAGGCTGACGTTGTTTGCGGTACAAATTCAGTGGCGCAAGGCTTCCAAGTTTGTCATTGCGAGGCCCCGAAGGGGCCGTGGCAATCTCGCAGTACCCGGCCGGATAACAAGATGGCCCCGGCGAAAACGCAGCTGCCTGCACGAGATTCCCACGTCGCTTCGCTCCTCGGAATGACAAATCTGGTGGCTTTGCGCCACGGAATTAGCACTTCAATATCTGCAACTGCCCATGGCGCTCAGTGAGCGCCGCTACAGGTGCAATTGGTGCATGCCATTTTATCGATACCCGGTACGAATCGTCAGTGCGTCGCCGGGAGCGGCGTGCCGCTCCCCTACGATGGTGCGCCTCATGATTTGCCCGATTGCGGTTTTTCCGGCGGTGTGCTATACTATACCAATAAACCAACGATAGGGGAGGCGCTGCCATGTCTTTTTTATACTGGCTCGAATCCATCCGCTGCCCGTTTCTCGACGCCGTCATGCAGGCATTCACCTGCTTCGGCGAGGAGCTGGCGTTCCTGCTGCTGGCCCTGACGATCTTCTGGTGCGTCAGCAAGGAGGAGGGCTATTATCTGCTGTTTGTCGGCTTCTTCGGCACGGTGCTCAATCAGTTCCTCAAGCTGCTGTGCCGCATCCCGCGGCCATGGGTGCGCGACCCGAGCTTCACGATCGTGGAAAGCGCGCGCAGCGGGGCGGGCGGCTATTCCTTCCCGTCCGGCCACACGCAGAACGCTGTCGGCACGCTCGGCGGCATTGCCCGCTGGCACAAAAATCGCGCGCTGCGCATCGTGTGCATCGTGCTCGCGGCGCTGACGGCATTTTCCCGCATGTATCTCGGCGTGCACACGCCGCTGGACGTCAGCGTGGCGGCTGTGACGGCTGTTGTGCTGATCTTCGTGATCTATCCTATCGTGCGCAGCGCGGCAGAGGACCCGAAAAAAATGGCCGTTCTGCTCGGCGTGATGACCGTCGTGGCGCTGGCCTATGTGATCTATGCGAATTTTGCCCGTTTCCCGGCGGACGTCGACCCGGACAACCTCTTTGAGGGCCGCAAGAACTCCTGCTCGCTGCTGGGTGCGCTGCTCGGCTTCTGCGTGGGCTACACGCTGGAGCGGAAGTATATCCGCTTTGAGACGAAGGCCGTCTGGTGGGCGCAGGTGCTCAAGGTGCTCGGCGGAGCGGCGCTGCTGCTGGCTGTCAAGCAGGGCCTGAAGCTCCTGTTCGCCGCCGTGGGCTTTACCTGGATCGGCACGCATGCCATCCGCTATTTCTTCGTGGTGCTGCTGGCGGCGACGGTCTGGCCGCTGACGTTCCGGTGGTTCGCACGACTGGGGAGGAAACAAGCATGAATTATGCAGCTATCAAGACCTGCGATATCGCAAACGGCCCCGGCGTGCGGACAAGCCTGTTCGTCTCGGGCTGCACGCACCACTGCAAGGGCTGCTTCCAGCCCGAAACATGGGATTTTTCCTATGGCGAGCCGTTTACGCAGGACGTCATCGACACGATCCTGCATTCACTGGAGCCTGCCTATGTGGCCGGGCTGACCCTGCTTGGCGGCGAGCCGTTCGAGCCTGCCAACCAGCCCGCCGTGGCGGAACTGCTGCGGCAGCTGCGCGCGAGCTGCCCGGGCAAGAATGTCTGGGCCTTTACGGGCTTCCTGCTCGACCGGGACCTGCTGTCCGGCCGGGTCGGCGATGCGGCCCTTGTGCGGCAGATGCTCGGCTGCATCGACGTGCTGGTGGACGGCCCGTTCGTGCTGGAGAAAAAGGACCTTGCTCTGCGGTTCCGCGGCTCGTCCAACCAGCGGCTCATCGACATTCCGGCGACGCTGGCATCCGGCCGGATCGTCCTGTGGGACGACGGCTATCAGCGTGGAGGGCATTATGATGCAAAAGGTACCCGTTAAAATTCTGCGCGAGGGCGCGGTGCTCCCGACCTACGGCACGGCCAGCTCGGCCGGGGCCGATCTGCGCGCCTGCCTGGACGCACCTGCTGTGCTGGCGCCCGGCGAGACGCGCCTGATCCCCATCGGCATCGCCATGGAGATCCCGGAGGGCTATGTTGGCCTGGTGTTTGCCCGCAGCGGGCTTGCCAGCCGCCGCGATCTGGCCCCGGCCAACAAGGTCGGCGTTGTCGACTCCGATTATCGCGGGGAATTCTTCGTCCCCATGCACAACCACGGCGCACAGCCGCAGACCATCGAGCCGGGCGAGCGCATTGCCCAGTTCATCCTCACACCCTATCTCACGGCGCAGTTCTTTGAGACGGAGACACTGACGGACACTGCGCGCGGCGAGGGCGGCTTCGGCTCCACGGGGGCGAAATAATGGCGGGCTTTCTTCCGATCAACGCGCGCGAGATGCGCGCCCTCGGCTGGGAGCGGCCGGACTTCGTCTATGTCCTCGGCGACGCCTATGTCGATCACCCGTCGTTCGGCCATGCCATCATCAGCCGCGTGCTCGAGCGCGCGGGCTACCGTGTGGCCATGCTGCCGCAGCCGGACTGGCGCGATCCGTCGTCTGTGCTGGAATTCGGCGAGCCGCGCCTCGGCTTCCTTGTGACGGGCGGCAATATGGACTCCATGGTCAATCACTATTCCGTCGGCCGCCACCGCCGCCGCACGGATGCCTATACGCCCGGCGGCGTGACGGGCAAGCGGCCGGACTATGCGACGGTCGTCTACTGCAACCTCATCCGCCGCAGCTTTCCGAAGATCCCGATCCTCATCGGCGGTATCGAGGCCAGCCTGCGCCGCCTGGCACACTATGACTACTGGTCCGACAGCCTGAAGCGCTCCATCCTGCTCGACTCGCAGGCCGACCTCCTGCTCTACGGCATGGGCGAGCGCGCTATCGTCGAGGTCGCGGACGCCATGAACAGCGGGCTGGACATCCACGATATCACCTTCGTGAACGGCACGGCCTACCGCACGCGCGACTGCTCCGGCGTGGTGGACGCCATCACGCTGCCGCCCTATGACGAGCTGCGCGCCGACCGCCGCCGCTACGCCGAGAGCTTTGCCGTTCAGTACCGCAACACCGATCCGTTTTCCGCCAGGTGCCTCATCGAGCCGTACGGCCGCGAGTTCGTGGTGCAGAACCCGCCGCAGCCGCCGCTTTCCACGCAGGAGATGGACGACGTCTACGCTCTGCCGTATCAGGACACCTATCACCCGTCCTACCGCAAGGCGGGCGGCGTGCCCGCCATCGCCGAGGTACAGTTCAGCCTCGTCTCCAACCGCGGCTGCTTCGGCGGCTGTTCGTTCTGCGCGCTGACGTTCCATCAGGGCCGCATCGTCCAGACGCGCAGCCACGATTCTCTGCTGGCCGAGGCGGCGCGCATGACGCAGCATCCCGATTTCAAGGGCTATATCCATGACGTCGGCGGCCCGACGGCCAATTTCCGCCAGCCTGCCTGCGAAAAGCAGCTGACACACGGGGCCTGCCAGAACCGGCAGTGCCTGTTTCCGACGCCGTGCCGCAATCTGCGGGCGGACCATACGGATTATGTAAACCTGCTGCGCGAGCTGCGCGCCATCCCCGGTGTGAAGAAGGTCTTCATCCGCAGCGGCATCCGCTTTGACTATCTTCTGGCCGACGAGGATCCGACCTTCCTGCGCGAACTGGTGGAGTACCACGTCTCCGGCCAGCTCAAGGTCGCGCCGGAGCACGTTTCGGATCAGGTCCTGCGCTATATGGGAAAGCCGCGCCACGCGGTCTATGAAAAATTCTGCCGCAAATATGCCGCGCTGAACGAAAAGCTCGGCAAAAAGCAGTATCTCGTGCCCTATCTTATGAGCTCTCATCCCGGCTGTGGCCTGCGCGAGGCCGTGGAGCTGGCGGAATATGTCCGCGACCTCGGCTATATGCCGGAGCAGGTGCAGGATTTTTATCCCACGCCCTCGACGCTCTCGACCGTCATGTACTATACGGGCCTCGATCCCCGGACGATGGAGCCGGTCTATGTGCCGACCGACCCGCACGAAAAAGAAATGCAGCGCGCGCTCATCCAGTACCGCGACCCGAAGAACTATGCCCTTATCCACGAGGCCCTTGTCAAGGCCGGGCGCACGGACCTCATCGGCTATGGCCCGAAGTGCCTCATCCGGCCGCGCCGCGGCGAGGCAGAAAAGACACCGCACCCGGCGCAGAAGCAGCCCGCACCAAAGCGGCCCGCGCAGAAGCGGTCCGCGGAAAAGAAGCCTGCGGCAAAGCCGCGCAAGGCGCAGCCTGCCGCAAAGGAGCCGCGCAGAGTGGAGCGCGGGGAGGCGTTCGGCAAGCCGACGGCCGCCCAGCTCCGGCAGGCGGAGCGCTATCTGAAGACCCGAAAGAAAAAGCAGACTGTCAAAAAACCAACCAAGCCAAAAGCTTCAGGGGGAAGAAACGTGTGAAAGGAAACCGTCAGGGTGTCCTTTCGCGTTTGATCGCCAGCCGCGGCGGGACTTTTTGACAAGCAGAAAGGACGGAACCGATATGAGACCTTCCAACTATGATCTGCAGGCGCAGGCGGCGGGGCACAGCTTCGCCGCGCAGGATCTTGATGCCATCGCGGCTCGATTCGCCCTGCGGCGCGATGAGACCTATCTCTATCTGGAGCTTCTGCATGAGCCGCTGCGCCTTTCCCGTACGGACGGCGCGGCCGAGCGGCAGCACGACGGCGTCTGGATGCCTGCGCCCTTCGGCGCGGCCATGACGGCCTATGACCTGCTGAGCAATCCGAACGGTTTCCCCGTTCTGGCCGGGCAGTGGTGTTCGCATGACAGCTTCAACGCCGTGCAGGCCGGAACGCTGCAGGGGCAGCTGAAGGCTTCCGTCACGCCGCCCGCCGCGCAGCATTTCTCCGGCCGGATCGACCGGCTGCGGCAGGCCGTGGCACGGCTCGGCGGCACACCAACGGACGGCCCCGGCGATTTTTCCGCCGTGCTGCCGGTGCTGCCCTCATCGCCGCGGCGGCGCCATGCTGCGCATACAGCGTCGCGCACCAGCTTCAGCAGAGCATCTGGGGTACTGGTACGGTTGCTGTGCATCAGGGCGGAGGCGAGAAGCCCGTCGAACAGGTCGCTAAGCTCCTCGCCCGCTTCGGACAATCCCAACTGGCGTCGGATGATGTCAAGCTGCATTTCCTTTTCTTCGGGCTTCATCGCGCATCAGCCTCCCTTACGAGCCGGGCTCCGCGGCTTCTTCCAGCGCGGTTACACGAGCGTCAAGCGACGCGGTGCCGGAAACCATTTCCGCGAGAACCTTGCGCAGCTCCGGTGCGATCCCTTCCATTTTCATGATTTCATCAGGCGTCATATCCGTTTCCTCCTATCAGGTCAGGCCGGTGATGGAGCCGTGCAGGAACGCAGGACCATGGTCCAAGCCGAACTGGCCGAAGATCTGGCCTTTCTCGCTGGCGCCCGTCTTGGCAAGCTCCTCATAGAAGAAATTGCCCTTGCCCGGCACAGGCTGGAACACCGGACGAACGGCGCTCATCTCTACGGCGAGCACCGCAGTCTGCGGCATGAAACGGTTCAGAGCAATGCCGATGTTGCCGAAGTCCGTCTCGATCTGCTTGATGTTGGTGCCTCCGATGTTGCGGTCCGTCGGCGCATAGGAATAGATATCCGTGATGAGCTGCTTCTGCGTGCTGCCGGTCCACAAAACCATGTTGCTGAAGATGGCGCCCGCATCATACATGGCCTTGAAAAGCTGCTGCATCAGCGCCTTGGTAAGAGCTTTGCTTCCAGCTGCGACGCTTGTGCCGCCTTCGCCGGCGCACAGTGCCAGAAGGCCGCGCGTCTTGTTGGCCACGTTCGCGGCGGTAGCCTTAGCATATACGCCGTTGATGATGGTGTACTCCACGTCGCGGGCGATTTTCTGCAGCGCCTTTGCGATCTGGAAGTCTTTCTCGTCAGGCACATTGTTTTCCTGCCCGGCGGTGTTCAGGCCGCTCATGCGTCCGGCGTTGGACATCTTCACGTAGCTGATATCCACGGATTCGTGGAAGATCTGCGTCACGTTGGTATTTTGGCTGCGCACGATGCCGACGGGAGCGGGTGCGGTCAGAGACGCTGTCTCCGTGATCGCAGGCTGTGCCGCTTCGGGGAAATTGTACTGGCTGTCAGTCGGGAACTCAAAGTCCTCCGTCTGCATGCCGCCTTCGGTCAGGCCGCCAATGGCCGACAGGATAGGGGTATTCACCGCATCGGCAGTGAACAGCTCGCCCGCATAGTTGGGCAGGTTCCAAACGGTGCCCGTGGTCGTAATGTTTGCCATAGTCTTTTAGTCCTCCTTTGGAATGCTGAAAAGTTTGTTCTTCGCCGCCACCCGCTGGGCCAGCGGCACGTTTCGGTCAGCGGCCTGTTTCTCAAGCCGCTGGCGCTCGGTCTGCATCTGCGCAGCCACGGTCTTTGGCGCGGGCTGCTTCAGGCGCTCATTTACAGCGGCCTCAACCGCCTTTTTGAACACGGACGCCAGATTTTCAACAGTCCCCTTCACCGTTTCGGCCTTGGCGGTGCGGAAGTCGATGGTGTCCAGGAATTCCAGGGGAAGCCCGGCGGCGTTTGCCAGCTTGGATGCTTCGGCCTGCAGCTTGTAGGCGTTCAGCGCCTGCTCCGCTTCATCGGCCCGCCGGATGGCCTCGTCATGCTCGTGCTGTACGCGCTCGGCTTCGGTCATGTTCGCCAGCCTGTCGGCCTCCTGCTGCTTCTGGAGGGCCTTGCCGACCTCTGCGGCGATCATTTTATTCACGTCCTCCCGGGTGAACGTGCGCTCCGGCTTTTTCTCCGGAGCGGCAGCAGGTGCAGCGGGCTGCTGTGCATCGCCGGCGCTCGCCGCAGGTTCCTGGGCTTGCGCGTCCTGAACCGCCGCGGCGGCCTGTTCCTGTGTGATGTTCTTTTCGTCCATGTTCTTCTCCTGCGTTTTACGCCCGCGCGGCTTATTTGCGCTTTACGCCCGCCGGCTTATTTTTTCGGATGCGTGTATAACAAAAGGCCCGTCGCTGAAGCGTGGGCCTTGTGCTATTGATTGAATTTTGGGCATGAAAAAACCACCGCCCGGCGGGTGGTGGTTTAGTCCTTGCTGCTATATCGCTTTATTGCCTGAGAGACTTTCTGGCAATATTCCCTGTATAGGATTCCGCGTTCTTTGTACTTTTCATGTGAAAAAGGAGCGGATGGAGTGCCTTTCATAAGTTCATTAAGTTGCCTCTTGTACTCCTGCTCCAGTTTGGTGAGTTCTTTTTTTGCTTCCTCAGTTAAAATTCCCATCTTCAGCCCTTATTTCTTTGTTTCCACAAAGGTTTGTATCGGCCATATTGCCAGTCTATAAAATGCTCCGCAAAATAGATGCGTTCCTCGTCGTATTCATCCGGGGTCATTCCATCATGCCAATATGGAACATCTCTAATGACTGCAGGCGGACGCCAAACTTCCTTATTTTCCATCTTCGTAATACTCTCCTAAGTAATCTTGTTTCAACCGCTCAAAAAGCATCTCCCAACGGACAATGGAACGCTCTGAAGCAAGCATACCATTCTGTGAACGAATGCGCAACTCTTTTTCAATCTCAGGATAGAGCGGATCTAATAAGAATGAGTTAAGTTTCACACCTTCATTTTTGGGAGCAATATACTTTACACCATCATTTTGCACAGCAACCATTGTATCGATGCACGGAGTAGTCAATAGGGTTTGAACATCCGTTTCGGAAAGGGGCTGCGCTTCATTGTGATTGTGGACAAACACAAACCTCCGGTCTTTATTATTTCTCGCAAAATCCCAGAAACTATCTCCGCCCACCGCTTCAGGGTCATCCATCGTCCCGTCTTCTGTATACGCAAGCTCTCCCGTGTCTGCATCAATGAGGCGCATGTGTTCACATCCATCCTCTGTACCGCGTTTGGCAACATCTTCGCATGCTGTGCTTATCGATTCATTCACCATGTCGTTGTAACGTGGGATGCGAACGGAATAGTCGTAAGATGGGTCGTAATAGACTTTCTCGCCAGAGCCAGAAAATACATCTGAACCGCGAGCAGCGGGCACCCCCTCCGCATCCACCTCAACCGCCTGGATCACGCTGCGGCAGGGGTGCGGCGGAGGATACACGGGCGGGGCGTTGATGCCAAGCTTCAGCTCCTCCATCCGGAACACCTTGCCGTGCAGCGCCCGGCATTCGCTCGTTGTGCGG
>ERZ827524.2480-NODE-2480-length-13082-cov-6.900207_pt1 | contig 13082 bp, 13 predicted proteins | sample MGYA00519702_ERZ827524 | MGnify/ENA primary metagenome ERZ827524 (study PRJEB31778, sample SAMEA3449341) | human gut metagenome | biome: human gut; feature: human-associated habitat; material: faeces | place: United Kingdom | collected 2010/2012 ...
TGGTCAAGCGGTTAAGACACCGCCCTTTCACGGCGGTAACACGGGTTCGATTCCCGTACAGGTCACCATATGGAAGTTTAGCTCAGCTGGGAGAGCATCTGCCTTACAAGCAGAGGGTCAGCGGTTCGAGCCCGTTAACTTCCACCAAATCGGAGCAAAAAATTTGCTCCGATTTTATTTTCTGTTAATCAACAATAAAGACCCGGATTAATTATAATGTCCGGGTCTTTTTATCATTTAAAATTAAAATAGTTTTTTGCGTTTTGATAGCAGATACCTGTAATTATTTTTTTAAGCATTTTTTCATCTTGTGGATATTCTCCCTCGTCTACCCAGTTACCGATTACATTGCATAAAATTCTTCTGAAATATTCGTGCCGCGGATATGAAATAAGGCTTCGTGAATCTGTAAGCATGCCTATAAAGGTGCCGAGTATACCGAGATTTCCGAGGGCCTTAAGCTGGCTTTCTATACCGTCGCGCTGATCATTGAACCACCAGCCGGAACCGAACTGTATTTTTCCGAAATAAGGAGCGCTTTGGAAGCTTCCGCACATTGCTGCCAGTACGTAATTGTCCTTGGGATTAAGATTATAAAGTATCGTCTTTGGCAGATATCTTTCACTTTCAAATAAATTTAAAAGCATTGCCAGAGGCTGTGCAATATTTATGTCATTGATTGAATCAAATCCGCTGTCCGGGCCGAGCTTTTTAAACATAGACGCATTGTTGTTTCTCAGTGCTCCCATGTGCAGCTGCATGGTCCAGCCCAGTTTACTGTATTCCATTGCACAGTGACTCAGTAGGGCGGTTCTGTATATATCACACTCTTGCTCGTTTATATCATTGCCATTCATTACTTTTTCGAATACTGCGTTTGCATCTCCCTTGGAAAACGGAACCGAGCCTAAGCCATGGTCTGCAAGGCGGCAACCGGCGTTGTTGAAATATTCAATACGTCTTGTAATTGTTTTTATCAAATCGGAATATGAGGTTATTTTATAATTGTTGATAAAAGTGCGGTATTCAGGATTTTTTATTTCTACTAAAACGTCAGGGCGAAAAGTAGGAAGCACTTTACATTCATTAAAATTTAGGGATAAATATTGATGATATTTAAGGTCATCCATGGGTGAGTCGGTTGTACATACCACCTCTACATTCGAACGAGCAATCAGTTTTTGAGGCTTAAACTCATTTGTTGATAGCAACTCATTACATTTATCGTATATATCGTCCGCAGTATCTTCACAAAGAGGCGTTTCTATTCCGAAATACCGTGAAAGCTCCAAATGCGTCCAGTGGTAAAGCGGATTGCCTATTGCATATGAAACTGTTTTTGCCCACATACGAAATTTTTCTCTGTCATCGGCGTCACCCGTTATATATTTTTCATCAATACCGAGTGAGCGCATAGCTCTCCATTTATAATGGTCCTGACCGAGCATAAGCTCTGTAATTCCGGAAAAATTTCTGTTTTCCGCTATTTGCTTTGGATTAAGATGACAATGATAATCGATGACAGGAAGATTTTCAGCATATTCAAAGAAAAGATGTTTTGAAGTTTTGCTTTTCAGCATGAAATCTTTATCTAAAAATGACATGTTTTTCAGCTCCGTTATATAATTTTTGCAAATTATATCAGACAAAACGGATTTTTACAATGAGATTTAACGCGTTTTGACAAAGCTGAATATATCTGCAATCATAAACGCGCTTAATGCAATGCAAAAAACGGTTTTAAGTGCCGTGTCATTTGCATTGTCGCTTAAAAGAAGCAGAGGATTGAGATATCTTATACAAAGAGCGGCGACAGTTCCCCATATAGCTGTAAAGCCGAGACAGATATACCCGCCAAGATTGAATTTCTGCTCTGTATAATCCCACATCTTGCGGTTTAGCAGCTTATCGAAAATGATACCGGTAATGAGCTCAAAAGCAGTACACACTGCTGCGCATAATAGTATCGTCAAAAAAAGATTGTTCAGTATATTGAATGTGAGCAACGTGCAAACTGCCATAGAAAATCCATACAGCGGGCAGTATGCTCCGTTAAGAATTCCTCGTTTATGATATCTGCCGGTTTTGGCAAAAAAGAAAATCACTTCTACAATCCAGCCAAGTACGGAATATATACAAAATAAATACGTCAGATTAAGCAATTTATAAACCCTGCCTTTTTAATTATAACTCTCTGAATATTTTTAACAGCAAAGCTAAAAATATTAAAAAACGAAAGGCATGATTTTATGGCGATTGATAAATCGAACTATAACGAATACGTAAAAAAGAAAACGCCGAATTCTCCTATATTAAAGGATTGCATTAAAGCTTTTTTAATCGGAGGGTTTATCTGTATCATCGGTCAGGGAATTACAGATATTGCTGTCATGCTGGGCGCCGGAACATCTGATGTTAAAATGATAACTCCGATAGTTCTTGTATTTCTCGGTTCATTTTTTACCGGCATCGGTGTGTATGATAAGCTTGGCAAGCACGCAGGCGGCGGAAGTATAATACCTATAACCGGATTTGCAAATTCTATTGTATCATCCGCAATGGAATTTAAAAAGGAAGGTTATGTAATGGGCGTGGGAGCAAAGATGTTTACGATTGCAGGTCCAGTAATTGTATACGGCGTTATTGCATCCATGGTATATGGTTTAATTTACTGGCTTGTAAATATAGTATTTTGAGGTAGATATGGCAAAAAAAATCGGCAGGAGAACTTTGGAATTCTCCGAAAAAATTAAAGTTGCAAGCTATGGAAACATAGTGGGTAAATTTGAGGGAGAAGGTCCCTTGAGCAAGTATTTTGATATGATTGTAAACGACGAGTATTTTGGTGAAAAGACATACGAGAAAGCAGAAACCAAAATGCAAAAAACCGCACTTAACAGTGCGTTGCAAAAAGGTATTTTAAAGATTACCGATCTTGACCTTATAGCGGCAGGAGACCTTTTAAATCAGTGTATAAGCTCCAGCTACAGTGTACGAGACAATGATGTGCCATTTATTGGACTGTTCGGCGCCTGTTCTACCATGGCGCTTTCTACGATTGTTGCTTCTCTTTCTGTTGAGTGCGGATATTCGCGGTATGCCGCCGGGGTTACGTCATCTCATTTTTGCAGTGCTGAGCGTCAGTTCAGACAGCCTCTTGAATACGGCGGACAGCGCACTCCGAGTGCACAGCGCACGGTTACCGCCGGCGCGGCAGTGATTGTTGGAAAAGAAAAGGGGAATATAACCGTAAATCGCATAACGCTTGGCAGCGTTATAGATTTTCTTGTGACAGATGCTAACAATATGGGTGCTGCAATGGCGCCTGCGGCAGCAGATACACTGTCACACTACTTTGAAGATACAAGTACTGTTCCCGATGATTATGATATGATATTAAGCGGAGACCTTGGTTCTGTCGGAGCGTCGATACTGAAAGATATGTTAAAGGAAAAAGGGTTTGAGCTTAAAAACAATTATAACGACTGCGGGCTGATGATTTTTGATAATGAAAAACAGGATACTCATGCGGGCGGATCGGGCTGCGGCTGCAGCGGAGCTGTTCTCACCGGCTATGTTCTGCCGAAACTTGCATCAAGAGAGTTGAAAAACGTGTTGTTTATGTCGACGGGTGCGCTTATGAGTCCTACCGCGTCACAGCAGGGAGAGAGCATCCCGGCTGTTGCGCATCTTGTTAATTTTGTAGCAGAATAGGCGGGAAATTGGATGGATTATGTATATGCTTTTTTAATCGGCGGTGCGATATGCGTTATCGCGCAGATACTAATAGATAAAACTAAGCTGACACCTGCAAAAATTGTGGTTCTGTTTGTTACAATGGGTGTCGTTTTGACTGCAATAGGTGTGTATGAGCCTCTTGTAAAGCTTGCAGGTGCAGGCGCGACTGTTCCCATTACGGGATTTGGGTATGCACTTGCCAAGGGTGTTGAGGCAGGCGTCAGAGAATTTGGATGGCTTGGTATATTTACAGGCGGACTTACGGCTTCGGCAGGAGGCGTTGCTGCGGCTGTTTTCTTTGGCTATTTGTTCTCTGTTATATCAAATCCGAAAATGAAATAAATAAAATAAGACCGGATATATTATCCGATCTTATTTTTTTGTTATATTATTTCAGTCTGCGTCTTCTTATTATCAGAAATGCCGCTGCAATGAATATACCGGGTATTGCTATTACAAGAAGCACAAACATAATGCTTGCGCTGCCGCTGCTTACTGCGACACTGGTCGGAAGCAGATTTTTAGGATGAAGTGCGATGCCGCTTTCTTTGCTGCACAGCCATGCTATTGAATTTATAAATAAGTCATAGTTGGCGCCGGCGACAGATTTATTGACACTGCTGTCAAGAAATTCCGTTGTTGAAAACATTATGAGTCTGCCCTCATCATCTTCATTTCCTGTAACGGCAACACCAAAGCTGAACGGACCTTCAATATCATCATCGGTTTTGCTTAAATTATCACTGTTTATATCTATTTTTGAATATGAGGTTTCGCTCGGTGCAATCAGCTGTTCGATGTTCAGCGATGTATCGGCGTCATTTTTTGTTTTTATTCCGAGTGCCAGGGGAAACAGTAAATGCAGGTTTTCCGAAATCAGCGGGTCTGTTATTTCATGCGGGATAATTGTAGGATAAATAAAATACGGGTATGACGATACATGATTTTTACTGTCTTCTTCAAACACTATTCCGTCGGCAATTTCCAGTCCGAAATTGCCAAGCAGCTTATCAAAAACAGGAGTATCTTCGGTATTGTAATCTGCTGTAATAACAAGTTTGCCTCCGTTATTCTCATACTCTGTCAGCATGGCAAGCTCTTTATCTGTTATATCTCGTTTTGGCGAAAGAAGCATGATGCAGTCCGCATCTTCTGGAACGGAAGTGAGACCGTTAAGACTAAGTGTTTCTAAATCAAAATTCTGCTTTAGTATTTCCTTTTGAAGTTCATCGGATAATGTGTATTCTGAGTGTCCTTCCAGCGTGTATATCTTAGGTAATATATCGCTGGTTACGTAATCAATTGCAGATGTAAGCTCGGTCTCTCCGTTAAATATATCATAATATCCGTAGTAGGCATACTCATCGCTGGACGCTGTGTATATCTCGTAAAAATCAATAACTCTGTATCTCCTATCACCTGAAACTATTATACTGTTGTCCGACGGTTCTTCGTCTGTAAAGTCCTGATAGAAATTTGGGTATAATGAAGTGTCTATTACGGATACTGACAGCTTATCGGAAAAAGACGCATATTTTAGCAATAGTTCGGATATGTTCTCGTCTTCTATTCCTCCGGTGCATAGGTGATAAATAGAGATATCCTCCGAAAGAGTATGGAGTATATCCTCTGTTTGTTTGGAAATGGTAAAAAGACCTTGACCGGTAGTATCAAATCTCATATATTTTGCGGGTATTAAAGACGATAATATATTAATTAAGATTACAATAATCACGGCGAGAGCCGTAAAAAAAGCAAAGCGGGTGCCTTTTTTGAAAATTTTCGTTTTGAATTTTGATGTAAAGCGTGATGAACTCACGGTCAGCTCCACCTCCTTTTTTCTACCGTTTGGACAGTGGTAAAGCAAAAAAGCGCACACACTGACAGATAATATATAACGGACGATAAATCAAATATTCCCGTTACAAAGTAGCTGAGCCTGTCAAAAAGCGAGAGAGAATTAAACACCTTTTGTACTGCGCCTTCAAAAAGTGCCGGGAAAAAAAGGTATACTGCAGTCAGCACAAGTAGGAGGAAAGTACCGGTCATTACGGCAAAGACCAAATTCTTTGTAATGTATCCTACAAATGCTGCTATAAGTAATGTAATGACAAAAAAAACCAACAGCGAGGTAATCGCGGCGGTTGACATTCCGTTTGCTATTATTGAGGAAAGATAGCTTATAAACAGTACAGCAAATGTAGATATTGCAGCAACTGTCGGGTTGTCGGTGAGTGAAGAAACAAACATTCCCACTGCTATTAGGGCTGCACCCATAAGAAAAAAGCCAAAAATGGTTGAATAGCAGGTCAGCGTTGATATTGTGCCGAACATCATAAGCAAAAGAGGATATAGGCAGATGACAGTTGTGGGGATGAGCAGCACAGTAAGCTGTGCAAAATATTTTCCAAAAACTATTGCTGTACCGCTAAGAGGAAGTGAATACAGCAGTATATCCGTTTTTTGCCGGCGTTCTTCAGAAATTGTTTTCATTGTCAGGATAGGAACAGCTATCAGATATATAAAATTCAGATTAAAAAGTATATATTCAAACTCCGGACTTTGATTTAAATAATTTATATACCACGAATATACCCCGGTTGTTAATAACATAAATGCCGTAAAAATATATCCCGTGTACGAGGCGAAGTAGCTTTTCAGCTCGCGTTTATATACTGATAACATTATTTTCCTCCGTACTTTTTTTATTGTCGGAGGTCAGTTCAATAAACATTTCCTCCAAAGAAGGTTTTTTTATATTCATTTCTATAATTGCGGTTTTGTTTTCTGCTGCCGCAAAAAATATATTTTCGCGTATATCATTTAATGCCGTTATTTCAAGTGATATACAATTGTCAGAACTATATGAAGTTATATTAACGGAATTAACGCCGTCAATGTTTGATACTAATTTTAGCAGATTGCTTTCATCTGTTGATTTAAAAACCGCATTTATTTTTATGTCTTCTCCCAAGCTGTGTCTGAGCTCATCAACAGAGCCGGACGCGACGATTTCACCGGATGAAATGATAAGCAGCTTATCGCATATATTTGATACTTCTGAAAGTATATGACTGGATAATATTACTGTGTGTTCCTTTCCGAGTGTACGTATCAATTCCCGTATTTCTATCATCTGATTTGGGTCAAGTCCCACAGTAGGTTCGTCAAGAATGATGTATTCCGGCTGACCTATAAGTGCCTGAGCAATACCTACACGCTGACGATAGCCTTTTGACAGATTGCATATAAGTCTGTCTTTCACGGAATCAATTCCCGCAGAGTCAATTGCGCGCTGAATTTCTTTGTCTCTTTCTGTACGCTTTACGCCTTTAGCACCCGAAACAAAGCATAGGTATTCCCGCGGCGTCATTTCAGTGTACAGCGGCGGAGTTTCAGGTAAATATCCAATCAGCTTTTTGGCTTTGACAGGCTCTGAGAAAATATCATGACCGTTGATCAACACATTTCCGTTTGTGGCAGACAGACATCCGCTCATGATATTCATCGTGGTTGATTTCCCGGCTCCGTTCGGACCGAGAAAACCGTATATTTTTCCCTGTTCAAAACAAAAGCTTATATTATTTACGGCTGTTTTTTTGTCGTAGCATTTGGTTAGACTTTTTAGTTCTATCATTGGCGTACCTCCGTTTCGCTGTTAAATGTTATGCCAAAAATATGAACTTGGCATTAACATGATATAAATAATAGCAAAACTTACATGTCATAAAGTATCAAAATAGGACAGCAGGACCATGGATGAAAAAGACTGCAGTTTTTCTTTTGAGATTTACCCCATGCCTCAAAAGTAGTGGTTGCTCCCTCGGAAAGCATGTTCAGCCATGCTTTCTTATCAAGTATCAGATTTAAGACAAGCTCTCGCTCACCTGAGTTTTTCAGTGCCTGTAGAACAAAAAAAGAAAAGTAAGTGCCGCATTTGGTAATACCTTTATTTTTAGTTAGTCTGACAATATTATTTTTTATTTTATCATTAATTCCTATGTTAAACAGCAGCGGCAAGATATTTGCGTGCATACTTGTATGTTTGGTGTGGGGGCAGTCTGTGAAAAGACCTGATTTGCTGTCAAAAAATGTATTTACATATGATTTTTCATATTTTGAAATATCTATTGTTCTCTGTGAGAGAATTAGTTTAATTTTATTAACACATTTGAGCATTCCGATATAAAATGCATTGATTACATTATGAACTCCGTCTGATACTGGCTTTGACAGTACAAAGTCGTATCCGTCTCTGAGATTTTCGGGCCAGTCAACAAGATTCCACTTGTCATATACGTTTTGAATAAGACCGTCACTGCGTTCATACTGCTTAAAATATTCTGTAAGCCCGTCAAGTACCGGCATAAGCTTTTTCAGCAGCTCGGCGTCATGGCTGAGATTATAATACCAAAGTATCGCCATGGGAAATATAAGGGAATAATCAGCTATCTCCTGCATGAACGAACTCGGCGCAACTGCCATTAGTCCTTTACATATGATATTTGTCTGTGCGAAATCAACAAGCGATTTTTTTAGCATATCGCAGTTGCCTGTCAGTATAGCCTGTGCAACGGCACTTATACATACATCTCCTAAATATTGACCTTTTTCTCGTGTGGGACAGTCAATAAAGCATTCCTGTGTACCGTATTTTACGGTGTTTTCACACAGCTTCCAGATTTTTTGTATATCGCTGTTTTCAATAGGGCAGGAAAGCGCTGCTTTAAAAGGATAGTGGCGCACCTGCACAAAAATATCATTTTTACCCGTTACACCTTTACCGCATATTATCTGCGCGTATCTGAAACCTTTATAGTCAAAGGCTGTTAATTTGTCGTCGTTTCCGGAAAGTATCCATTTATCTTCATAATGGCATCCGCATCTTGTGTCATACATTATATTGCCGTCATCACACATTTCTTCGGCATATCTCACATATACAACCTCTCCCTTTTTGCCCTTTGCATGTATGCTGAGGTATCCTACTATTTCCTGTCCGACATCTATAAGCCAGCCATCATCTGTTTTTGTTATTTTTTTTGGCTTTATTTTATAGTAGTCGAGTGTTTTTGTCTGCTGCTTCACAAGACTGTAATCTGCATGTGAGTTTATTCGGCAGAATTCCCAGTCACTGTCATTGTAATCCGGCTGTTCAAATCCGTTTTCCGGCGCGCTCAAATCAATGCTTTCGCAAAAAAGAGTATCGTGGTGACGCACACATATCCTCTTGATGCCAAAACCTGTGTGTATGCGGCATTTAAAGCTCTCGTCGGAGTTAAGTACGCATTTGCCGCCTGAGGCTATGCTGCATATCATACCGTGGCGGTTGTCTCCGCTGATCCATACCCGGTTGATAAGCCCCTGATAATATGTGTGTACGGCTATTGTATTTTCACCGTTATGTACGTACTTTGTTATGTCGATTTCATTATAGTAATAATGCCACGGGTAGCCGGGGGCCGGACCTGAGCAGATAAAAGTGCCGTTTATATACAGTTTATAATAATCATCCGCGCTTATACTGATTATTGCTTTGTCAAGTGAATCAATATAAAATTTATTTCTGAAAAGGACATGTACGTTTATAAGCTTTCCGTCGTACATTTTTTTTTCATTTTTTACTTCTTTGTGAAAAACATTAAAAACCGATAAATTACACATCAGCCTATTTGTTATCCATTGAGCGTTTTTATCCATTGCTTACTCCTTTATATTTCGTGTTAGCATTATATCATATCGTTTAGATAAAATCTATAATTCATAAACTATTAATATTTTTGGAAATATTGCGCTTTATTTTTATAATAATATTATTTTGCATTCAATGTAAATTCTGTACATACTAAATTTAATTGAAAACGGAGGAGGATTTATGGAAAATATAAGAGGAAAAATAGCATATAAGGATAAAGTCCCCAAACGTGTAAAATACACATTTGCATTCGGAGCACTCGGCAAGGATTTGATTTACGGCATGATTGCGACGTTTTCAATGTTGTATTTTACCGATGTACTTAATATTTCTCCGTTATTTATCGGAGGAATGTTTTTTGCCGCAAAGCTGTGGGACGCATTTAATGATTTGTTTATGGGTATGATTATAGACAATACGCGCAGCCGCTGGGGAAAGTTTGTGCCGTGGCTTGTGTCCGGAACTTTACTGAATGCCGTTGTTTTTGTCGTAATGTTTACCGACTTCGGACTTTCCGGAACCGGATTGTTAATATTCGTAACCGTAATATATATTTTGTGGGGAATGACTTATACCGTAATGGACATTCCGTACTGGTCGATTATCCCAAATCTTACTTCTGATCCGCAGGAACGTGAAAAAATATCTGTTTTGCCGCGTATTTTTGCAAGCATAGGTAACTCTCTTATTATCGCGGGTTTCGGAGTAACCATTATAAGCGCACTTGGTGGGGGTCAGCTGGCTTATAACCGTTTTGCATGGATAATAGCTGTGGTCTTTGTTGTTACTGTTGCCGTTACTGTTATTAACCTGCCCAAAATACGTGTGTCTCCGAAAAACAAGGAAAAGGTTACCTTTAAGAGAATAATACGCATAATTTTTAAAAACGATCAGTTGAGATGGGCTGTGGCGTTCATTTTGCTTTATAATATAGGTCTTCAGCTTATTGCAGGCACGGCTGTATATTATTTCAGCTATGTTTGTAATAATGCTCATATGCTTACTCCGTTTATGATCAGTGCTTCTGTTGCGGAAGTTATCGGGCTCATCGTGTTCCCTAAAATAACTAAGTTTCTGTCTCGTAAAAAGGCGTTCTTTCTTTCCTGCTTTCTTCCGCTTTTAGGACTTACACTGTTACTCATTGTGGGTTTTGTAAATCCGCAAAATATTATTCTGACAGTTGCGGCCGGAATTATTCTTAAAGCAGGAACCGGGCTGGAGCTTGGCTGTGCAACGGTTTTTCTTGCTGATGTAGTCGATTACGGAGAATATAAGCTTGGAACACGTAATGAGGGTGTGGTATTCTCTTTGCAAACACTCATTGTTAAGCTTACGTCGGCGTTTACAGCGCTTGGAATCGGCGCTGCTCTTGACCTTACGGGATATATTCCCAATACCGTACAATCCATGCTCACTCAAAATTCAATACGTGTATTTATGTGTGTAATTCCTGCTGTCGGTATGTTATGTGCATATTTTGTTTATAGATATAAATATAAGCTAAACGATGAGTATATGAGAAAAGTCACGACCGCAATAAATGTTCAGGAAGATGGCAGACATGTAGAATAATTGATTGTTCTTTATTAAAGAACCGCAGACCTATATTATAGGTCTGCGGTTTTATTTGGCGCGCCAGAAGGAATTCGAATCCCCGACCTTCCGCTTAGGAGGCGGACGCTCTATCCTGCTGAGCTACTGGCGCAAAAGAAAGCCTTATAATTCTATGCTATATTTACTGTTTTGTCAATATTATTTGTAAATTATTTGCTTTACATATGGCAATGATTGTGTTATAATTCAAGAGTAAATTTTGTCTTTGGAGGGCACGATCTATGAAATGTCCCTTTTGCGGGTGTGTAGAAAGCAAGGTTATTGACTCCCGTCCGACTGAGGACGGTGAAAAGATAAGGCGCAGGAGAGAGTGCATAGGATGCCAAAAGCGTTTTACCACGTTTGAGGCGATTGAAACCATACCGCTGTATGTTATAAAAAAAGACAGTACCCGTGAGCGTTTTTCTCGGGATAAAATACTCGGAGGTCTGATGCGTGCGTGCGAAAAACGCCCGGTATCTATTGAAAGCCTCGAAAAAATTGCCGATGATATTGAATCTACAATAGCAAATTCACTTGAAAAGGAAATTACAACCGTTTATATTGGCGAGCTTGTAATGGAACGGCTTAAAGAGCTGGATGATGTGGCATACGTTCGGTTTGCTTCTGTTCACAGGCAGTTTAAGGATATTCAATCTCTTTATGAAGAGGTATCTAAAATTATTAAAAAATAACAGGAGAAAATTATGACGGATTTATTTTACGATAAGTATGACGGTGAAATGTTTTTTGATATAGTTGATTTGGAAAAGGGCAGCGAACAGTACAGTTTTACAATAAAAGCTGAGTACGACGGGAAAATCGTCGGAGCTCGCGTTACTGTACCGGTGCTTATAAGACGCTCACTGTTTAAAACATATAAATTTATTAAAAATAATTCTCAGATTAAGTTTGCTTCCATAGGAGAAGAAAGCGATAATTTTATATGTATGCTTGAAACTCTTTTAAAGCCCGCGTATAAATCGTCGCGTCGTTTTTCCGAAGAACCGGATGCTATTGATTTTTCTGTCCTCAATCGTGAGATTTATGAGTTGGATAGTGATAAAATTTATCTGAAGCTGTTTAACGGCGAGGATCAATCCGACTTTGATGAGGATGAAAAAATTAATCTTGAAATGAATTTTACATTTAATTTTGGTAACAATCGAGCGTCATTAATAGAGGTTCGCGACGGATATAGTGCCGACCTTGTTGCTGTGCTTATGAAATAAATTATATATGAAAAAAGTAATAAAAAACATAGCATTTGGTGCAGTTATAGGAGCATCCATTCTTATTCCGGGTATGAGCGGCGGCACAACGGCGCTGATATTGGGAATATACAGCCGTATAATCGCCGCGATTGACGAGCTGTTTTCCGATTTTAAAAAGAATTTTCCGTATCTTCTGATATTAACGGCAGGTGCGGCAGTCGGATTTTACGTGTGTTCTTTTCCCATAAAATTTATTCTTGACAGATATTCGTTTGAATTCAGTTTTTTTGTCATAGGAGTTATTGCGGGCAGTCTTCCAATATTCGTAAAAGGTGCCGGTAAATTCAAGATTAAATATATATTATATACAATAATAGGCGCTGCATTAACATTACTTGTTGACATGTCGGCCGGCGTGCGACTCGGGAATACGGATAATGCGATTATATTTATATTAGTAGGACTGTTGTCCGCAGTTGCACTTATTCTGCCGGGAATAAGCCTGACGTATATATTAATCGCATTCGGATATTATGACACGCTGATAATCGCTGTAAACAGTATTGATATATTATTTTTGCTTAAATTCGGGTCTGTCGTTATAATAGGAATTTTTGCTTTTACAAAGGTTCTTAATATTGCATATAAAAAATACCCGGTATCAATAAATATGATGATACTGGGTATGGTGGCAGCGTCTGTAAAGCAAATATTTATAAGACTGCCGATGTACGGTGAAATTGCGCCGTGTCTGTTACTTCTTGTCGGCGGATTTTCTGTTTCTCTGCTTTTCGGATTGCTTGGAAAAGGTACAGACTGTTTTTAACGTACACCGCTCACAC
>ERZ827524.2484-NODE-2484-length-13052-cov-2.901823_pt1 | contig 13052 bp, 11 predicted proteins | sample MGYA00519702_ERZ827524 | MGnify/ENA primary metagenome ERZ827524 (study PRJEB31778, sample SAMEA3449341) | human gut metagenome | biome: human gut; feature: human-associated habitat; material: faeces | place: United Kingdom | collected 2010/2012 ...
TTGCAGGGCACGAAAACGGCCGCTGTCTGACTCTTCGGCCTCCAGCAGGTTGGGTTTGGGCATTTTCAAGGAAGCGGAATGAGGCGTACCGAACCTACATCTATTGACGACGACGCAGAAAATGCCGGAATCAGACCGCTGGAGGCATGTAGTCCCTTGTTAATTTAGGGTAAGTATATCAGATAATACGGCATATGGTCAAGAAGCATTCAAAATAAAAAGAAACGAACATTTAATATAAAAGAAGAAATAATATTCAGCATTTATTTGACTGAAATTCTTTTTTAGGGTACTATTATTTGAGAATAACAGGAGGTATTTTATATGGCTAAGGTTGCTGTAGTAATGGGCAGTGAAAGCGATTTTGACGTAGTAAAAAAAACCGTTGAAAAGCTTAATTCATTTGGTGTGGAGAGCGTTGTCCGCGTTATAAGCGCACACAGGACTCCTGACGAGGCCCATAATTTTGTAATGAACGCTGAAAAAGAGGGAATAGAGGTCATAATTGCGGCGGCCGGCAAGGCTGCGCATTTGGGCGGAGTGCTTGCAGCCTATACGGTGCTTCCGGTTATAGGGCTGCCTATTAAGTCTTCTACAATGGACGGGCTGGATTCGCTTTTGTCTATAGTACAGATGCCTGCGGGTATTCCTGTGGCCACTGTTGCCATAAACGGTGCGGAAAATGCGGCGCTGCTGGCAGTGCAAATGCTGGCCCTGAAGGATGAGACGCTTAAGGCAAAGCTTAAGCAGAACAAAAAAGATATGGCTGAAGCGGTTATGCGCAGCGATGAGCGCCTGCGTGCGAAAATAGAAAAAGGGGAATTTTAAATGATAAGCTATAAAGACGCGGGCGTGGACGTGCAGCGCGGCTATGACGCGGTGAGCCTGATGAAAAAACACGTTCAGAAGACCATGAATAAAAATGTGCTGGGAGATTTGGGCAGCTTCGGCGGATTCTATGCGCTGGATAAGGAGGACTGCGATGAACCGGTACTGGTGGCGGGTACGGACGGAGTGGGCACAAAGCTCCGCTACGCCATGCTTATGGACAAGCATGATACCATAGGTATAGACGCCGTGGCTATGTGCGTAAATGATATAGTCTGCCAGGGCGCAAAGCCGCTCTTCTTTTTGGATTATATAGCTACCGGCAGGATCAATCCGGAAAAAATTGCCGATATTGTCGGCGGGGTCTCAGCTGGCTGCGTTGAATCAAACTGCGCCCTCATTGGCGGCGAAACGGCTGAAATGCCCGGATTTTACGGTGAAGAGGAATATGACATAGCGGGTTTTGCCGTGGGGATAGTTCAGAAGAGCCGGGTTATAAACGGCTCCGCCATAAAGGCGGGCGATGCGCTTATCGGTCTTGCCAGTTCAGGCATACACAGCAACGGCTTTTCTCTTGTGCGCCGTCTCTTTGGCGAAAATCCCTCTGATTTGACCCGCTACAGCGCAGAGCTTAAAAAGAGCGTGGGGGAAGAGGTGCTTACCCCTACGAGGATATATGTTAAGACGATTCTTGAGCTGGTTAAAAAATATCAAATAAAGGGCATAGCGCATATCACCGGCGGCGGCTTTATTGAGAATATCCCGCGTATGCTGCCTGAAGGGCTTAAGGCCAGAATAAATACCGGCAGCTATGAGATTCTGCCTGTATTTAATGTGCTGGCCCAGCTGAGCGGACTGGATGAAGCGCAGCTTTACAATACCTTTAATATGGGCGTAGGCATGGTTCTGGCTGTTGATTCAGCTCAGGCCGATTCAATAGTTAAGTCGGCTTGTGAGCTGGGTGAAAAAGCTTATATTATCGGCGAAGTCGCGCAGGGCGAGGGAGGCGTGGAATTATGCCGTTAAAGCGGATAGCTGTGTTTGTTTCGGGCGGAGGAAGTAATTTTCAGGCCATATTGGATCAAATCAGCGCCGGACGGATATCGGGAGAGGTGGTATTGGTAATTTCGGATAAGCCAAGTGCCTATGCCTTAACCCGTGCCCAAAATGCCGGCATAGAAACCTGGGCTTATGAAAAGAGACAGTATACAAAGCCCGAACTGGAGCAGAAAATCTGTGATATTCTGGAGAAGTACAAGGTGGATTTCTGCGTGCTGGCCGGATATTTATCCATTCTGGGCGCGTCTGTAATCAGAAAATATCCCAATAAGATAATTAATATACATCCCTCTCTTATTCCGTCCTTCTGCGGCATGGGCTTTTACGGCAAGCATGTGCATCAGGGCGTGCTGGATTACGGCGCTAAAGTTTCAGGCGCTACGGTGCATTTTGTGGATGAGGGAGCAGATACCGGCCCCATAATTTTGCAGGAAAGCGTAAAGGTTATGGAGGACGACGACGCGCAGAGCCTGGCGGACAGGGTTTTGACCATAGAGCATAAATTGCTGCCCGAAGCGGTCAGATTGATGTGCGAGGATGCAATCCAAGTTAACGGGCGCAAAGTAACTATAAAAAAGAATTGAAAGGCGGTATGCATATGAAGAAAAGGGCGCTTATAAGCGTATCTGACAAAACGGGCATTGCGGATTTTGCCCGCGAATTGGTTAATCTGGGCTATGAAATAATATCTACAGGCGGGACGCTCAAGCATCTTAAGGAGCATCAGATCCCTGTTATTCCCATAGACGAGATAACGGGTTTTCCGGAATGCCTGGATGGTAGAGTTAAGACTCTGCATCCCCGCGTGCATGCCGGTATTTTGGCTATCCGCTCCAATGAGGAGCATATGCGCTGCCTGGAAGAGATGAATATTAATACTATTGACATTGTTGCGGTTAATCTCTATCCCTTTAAGCAGACTGTGCTTAAGCCGGGTGTGGAATTCCAGGAGGCCATTGAGAATATAGATATAGGCGGCCCCAGTATGATACGCGCCGCCGCCAAGAATTTTCAGGATGTGGCCGTTATAGTCAATCCTGAGGATTATGCGATTGTATTGTCAGAGCTGAAATCGGGCGGCATAAGCCAGGAGACCAAGCTGAGGCTCTGCTGGGCAGTATTTGAGCATACCGCCGCTTATGACGCTCTTATAGCTCAGTTTTTGCGTTCTAAAGTTCAGCCTGAAGAATTTACCGCTACTTATACTCCTACCTTTGAATTGGTGCAGCAGATGCGCTATGGGGAGAACCCTCATCAAAAAGCGGCTTTTTATAAGGAAATAGGACATTTTACCGGAGCGCTGTCTGAGGCTAAACAGCTGCACGGCAAGGAGCTTTCCTTTAATAATATTAATGATGCAAACGGCGCGCTTGAACTGCTGGCTGAGTTTGACGGGCCTACCGCTGTAGCCGTAAAACATTCCAATCCTTGCGGCGTAGGAGAGGGCGAAAGCATTTTTGAGGCTTATACAAAGGCATATGAAGCTGATCCGGTTTCGGTTTTCGGCGGCATTGTGGCCCTTAACAGGCCGGTGGATTTGCCCACAGCTCAGAAGATGAGTGAAATTTTCCTTGAAATTATAATTGCTCCTTCATATGAGCCTGAAGCTTTTGAAGTTTTAAGTCAGAAGAAAAATATAAGGCTGCTGGAACTGGATACTGTCAGCAAGGTATCCCACCGCGGCTATAATACCAAAAAGGTTTACGGCGGCCTGCTTGTTCAGGAATATGATGATAAACTGCTGGATGGAGAACTTAAAGTTGTTACTAAGCGCGCTCCCAGCCAAAAGGAGATGCAGGATCTGCTGTTTGCCTGGAAATTGGTCAAGCATGTTAAATCCAACGGCATAGCCATAGCTAAGGACGGGCAGTCCCTTGGCCTGGGCATAGGGCAGGTGAACCGTATTTGGCCCACTCAGCAGGCTATAGAGCATTCGGGTGAAAAGGTAAAGGGTGCGGCGCTGGCTTCAGACGCGTTTTTCCCATTTGACGACTGCGTAAAGGCTGCCGCACAGGCCGGCATAACCTGCATTATACAGCCGGGCGGCTCCAGGAACGACCAGATGTCCATAGACGCTGCGGATGAAGCAGGCATAGCCATGCTGTTTACGGGCATACGTCATTTCAAGCATTAATATGCGGGTTTGAGAGGAGTAAGCGGCAAATGAAGGTTTTAGTGGTAGGTTCGGGCGGCAGAGAGCATGCGATAGTCTGGAAGCTTGCACAGAGTCCAAAAGTAACTAAGCTGTACTGCGCTCCGGGCAACGGCGGAATTGCAGAGCTGGCCGAATGCGTAAATATAAAGGCTACTGATATTGACGCCATAGTGCGTTTTGCGGAAGAAGAGGATATAGATTTAACTGTGGTGGCGCCCGACGATCCGCTGGCCTTGGGAATGGTTAACGCGCTGGAAAAGGCGGGCAGGCGCGCTTTTGGGCCTACTGCCGAAGCGGCCTTGATAGAGGCCAGCAAGAGCTTTTCCAAGCAGTTAATGAAAAAGTACGGCATACCAACGGCTGACTTTAACGTTTTTGACAGCGAGGAAGAAGCAATTAAATACCTTGAGCAGGCGGATTATCCGATAGTTGTAAAGGCGGACGGCCTGGCGCTGGGCAAAGGTGTTATTATTGCGGAGGATAAAATTCAGGCGGCAGAGGCCGTGCGTTCTATGATGAGCGGCGGGAAATTCGGCAAAGCAGGCAGCCGGGTGGTTATTGAAGAATATATGACCGGGCCTGAAGTGTCGGTATTATGCTTTACTGACGGCAAGACCATTGTGCCTATGGTATCTTCTCAGGACCATAAGCGTGCGCTGGATAACGATAAGGGCCTTAATACCGGCGGCATGGGCACGTTCAGTCCCAGCCTGCATTATACGGCTGAACATGAGAAGTTTGTCCGGGAGCATATACTTCAGGCTACGGTGGACGCCATGAACAGCGAGGGGCGTCCGTTTAAGGGAGTGCTGTATTTTGGTTTAATGCTTACGCCCAAGGGAGTAAAGGTGCTCGAATATAACGCTCGTTTTGGCGATCCTGAAACCCAGGTGGTGCTGCCCAGGCTGCAGAGTGATTTATATGAAATATTTGAAGCGGTTATAGACGGGCGGCTGGCCCATACAGAGATAAAATGGAATGATAAGGCTGCGGTTTGCGTGGTTATGGCTTCGGGCGGTTATCCTCAGAGCTATGAGACAGGCTTTGAAATTACAGGCCTGCCTGTTGAAAATGCTATTGTATTTCATGCCGGCACTAAGCTGGAGAACGGCAAACTGGTGACTGCCGGCGGCAGGGTGCTCGGAGTTACGGCGCTGGGCGAGGATATAGCTGATGCCAGGACTAAGGCATATGACGCTGTAAGCAAAATTCATTTCAAAAATGCTCATTACCGGCATGATATAGGCATTAAATAATGGACAGCCTGTCGTAAACAGCCTGGGGCCGATTAAGATAGTGCTGTGCTTAACAAGGCGAGCATAATAAATAACCGCGGCGTTTGCGGCCCGAAGGGCCGCCAGCCGGGCGCAAGCCCGGCCAGGCTAAAGCCTGCCAAACGCCGCGGTTATTTATTATGCTCGCCTTGTTAAGCTTGCCAGCTGTTTATATATTTTCTGCCCTTCTCAGAAGTCCAGCGGGAATCCCAGGGATATAATCAGATTGTATAAGTCGTTATAGCAGCTTCTGTAGTAATCATAGCTTACTGTATCATAATTGTTATAAGCGTTTCTTAACGATTCAGTAAGCGCAAGCAGCTGCTGATAGCTGGCAGGATCCTCTACCTGCGGCGCATACTGTTCGCTTCTCTGGAGCAGTCTTTGGGCATTGAAGTGAAGCTGTTCCTTAAGTTCCTGCTCGCCCTGCCACTGCGCCGTATGGACCGAGCACTCCGTGTTGATGGTAAGCACGTTGTCCGAGTAATACCTCCGGTATATTTCAGGATAGTTATAATATATATTGGCCAGCTGCCCGGAAGTGGGAGGTATTAGTGCCGAAATTGTCCGGGTATTGGGACAGTAGTCTGTGGCTATGCAGTTGGTGTCCAGGCATATTGTAACAGACCTGTGGCAGTCGCACGGATCTGCCAGTACATCGGCGGCTACGCCAATATCGGTTACAGTCTCAGGGCAGGCGCTGGTGGCAAGCTTGCCCGAATACTTGCAGAACTTAAATTCTTCAATGCCCAATTCTTCCATGGTAACTTCAGTTACGGCCTTATTAGGCAGCCCTTCATGCAGTGGCTCCATTATATCCTTCCATAACGGAGCGGCATATGTTCCGCCCTGAGCGTTCCTGAGCGGTTTATATGCGTCGCTGCCTATCCATACCGAGCCTACATAATATCCTGTAAAGCCTGCAAAATAAACGCCGCGGTAATCGCTGTTGGTACCCGTTTTGCCGCAGACTGTCTGCCCGTCCATAAGCGCGCCCTGCGCAGAGCCTCCGCCGTTGAGGGCTGTATAGAGCATATCTATGAGCTGATAGGCTGAAGAGGGCTTATATATCTGCTTTGTTTCCTGTTCGGCCACCATGTCCAGAATAACATTTCCCTGGCGGTCTGTTATCTTTGTAAAACTTATGGGCTGCAAATAGGTGCCCATATTAGCGATGGTGGCAAAGCATGCGGCCATTTCAAGAGGGGTGAGCCCGCTGGTTCCAAGAGCCAGCCCCGGCCCGTCCGCGTTGATATGGTCGGGGTCTACATTCATTGCTTCTAAATAGCTTACGGCCGTGTCAATTCCCACGTCATTAAAGCCTGCGCCGCCACTGTGTTAAGAGAGCGATGGACTGCATACCGCATTGTCACCGAGCCGGTATATCCGGTTTCGCCGTTATTAGAGGGATATCCTTTTTCCGTTCCCCAGTTTTCAATAGGCGCACGCGTGTCATAATAAATTGTGCCCGCCGATTTGCCCAAGTCAAGCGCGGGTCCGTATACTGTTATGGGCTTTATGGACGAGCCTACCGGCATTGTGGATTGGTACGCACGGTTATATTCCTTTTGATTTACTGGGGCCGTCCTGCCTCCTACCATTGCAACTATATACCCTGTACGGTAATCAATGACAACCGAGGAGGCCTGAGGCTGGACAAGGGTTATAATTGTGCCGTCCGGATTGCGCCCTTGAATGGTATATTTATCCTCATCATAGCGCATGGAGGGATAATTTGTGTAATTATATACTGCCTGTTCGGCCGCCTTTTGTTTTTCAGGGTCTATGGTGGTATATATATGGTACCCTTCGGTGCGTATTTTGGATTCCATTGCGCTCCGGTTGGCGCTGGTATCCTCTAATCCTTCCTGCTTAAGGAGCTGGGTAATGACGTCATAGATGCAGTATTCCACAAAGGCCAGCATTTCGTTCTGATCCTTGAGGGGAGATTCCTCTAATACTACCAGCTGGTCTGCCATAGCTGCGTCGTATTCGGCCAGTGTTATAAACCCGTTTTCATACATTTCGTTGAGCACGTTGTTGGCGCGGTCGTCCGTGCGCTCTGGAGTATTGCGGGAATAATAATTAAGGCGCGGATTATATCTGGAGGGATTCTGCGTCAATCCGGCCAGAGTTGCGCATTCTCTCAAGGTCAGCTCGGAAAGCTCCTTCCCGAAGTAGTCCATCGCCGCCGTTTTAACGCCGTAAATACTTCCCCCCAGAGGAATGGTGTTTAAGTAAGCCTCCAGTATTTCATCTTTTGTACATTGCTGTTCAAGCTGAATAGCCAGATAGGCTTCGCGTATTTTGCGCTTGTAGGTCTGCTCAGTAGAAAGCAGGGTGTTTTTTATAAGCTGCTGGGTTATGGTGCTGCCTCCCTGAATGGAGTCGCTGGACATATTGAGTATAAAAGAGCCTATAAGCCGCTTAAAGTCAACCCCTATGTGCCGCCTGAAACGGACGTCCTCAATGGCGATAAAGGCGTTCTGGAGCATTTCGGGAATTTCTTCTATATCCGCCCACTCGCGGTTCTCGCTGCCGTAGCGGCTGGTCAGCAGTTCACCGTTGATATCATAGATATAAGTAGTTTGGTCTAAATCAGTTATGCTGCCAAAATCAATATCGGGCAGGGATTCAACGTATCCTCTGGCCAGCCCGAGAACGGCTCCGAGACCGCTGAACCCGCATACCAGGAGCAGAATCACAAAATATTTTCCCGTTTTAAAAATTAGGTTTATAAAGTAATTGCGGGGCTTTGTGCGCTTGCTGAAAAGGTCGCCTATGGATATTTCATCCTTGGAGCGCTCTTTTTTTTCTTTTGGCTTTTTCTCCCTGCGGTGCTTTGTTGAAATGCTGTTAGAAGCAGCGTCATGCGCGGGCTGCTCCTGGATAAAAGTGCCGCCTTGCTCGTCCTGGATATAAATACTGCCCGAATCTTCAAGCGAGCTATGAGGGCGTATTGTTATTTTTTCAGCGTCCACCGGCACTTCGTCAGGTATTTCTTCGTCAGCTATAGAGGGACGCCGTTCGCTTTTTTGGGCGGAAGAGGAATGAGGAAGATTATGCTCAATAAAAATCTCTTCCTCTTTTTCGGAAAAATCATCCTCTATAAACGCGTCCTGGCCGGGCTGAAATTCATATTCGTTCTGACCGTTGTTTTTATTTAAATGGGGGTATCTATTTGAACCGCCTTTTTTTCGAGGCATCAGCGTATTCTCTCCTTTTAGGGATTAAAGTTTATAGTCATTATAGCATACAATAATAGTATATCACAATCTTTCAGAGGTTAAAAGCCAAAAAAATTCTTTCATTGTTCATAAATCCGAAACAGGAGGTATGCTTATGAAACGTAAGCTTAAAAGGACAAGTATTATTATCGGCGTAATTATTTTAGTGATCGCCGTAGCCTTTTTTGTTATAGACAGCCAGGTATCTCCGCTGTTAATGAATGTGGCGAGCGCTGAAGTCAAGGAATGGGTTTCCCAGCTGGCCAATGAATGCGTGCTTGGCGTTATGGGCAGTTCCTCTGAATATTCGGATTTAGTTACGCTTACAACAGACGACGAAGGCCACGTTACATATCTTTCGGCCGATTCAATCAGAATGAACGGCATAGCGTATAATGCGTCTCTTGCTATTCAGGAAGAGTTGAAAAAGACCCAGGAACATGATATCTCCATTCCGTTAGGCTCTGTTTTGGGCAGCGATTTGTTTTCGGGCACAGGCCCTATGGTCAATGTGCGCATACAGCCTGCCGGCAATGTCAGCACGCAGTATAAAAGCGAATTTGCAGCTGCCGGCATTAACCAGACACGCCACAAAATAGTGCTTAATATTAGTACCGAGGTTATAATTATACTGCCCACTGCCAGCTCTTCGGTTACTGTCAGCACGCAGATTACCGTTTCAGAAACCATTATAGTAGGTACTGTGCCCAATAATTACGTTAATGTGGACGAAACGGACAAAATGCTCAACCTTATACCTGACGGAGATTAAGCTGAAGGGAAATGATAGATTTTAATTGATATTTTCTGCGAAATAAGTTAAAATAACAAAATACAAGCAAAGAAATATCAGGAGTGAAAAATGGTAAAAGTAAGGAAGGACACAGCGGGCTACGAAGAGCTTATGCGCTCGCTGCGCAGGCAGCTCCATATGCAGCCTTAACTTAGCGACTGTGAATATGATACTCAGGCCTTTATAGTAAGATTTTTAGAAGGACTGCGTTTGGATAAAGTGCAGTGCTTGGCTGATACCGGCGTCAAGGGAGTTATTCTTGCTCCGGGTGCGTGCGAGACAATAGGCTTCCGCGCTGATATGGACGCGCTTTTGATAACAGAGCAGAATGATATCCCTTTTGCTTCACGGCGCGAAGGAATTATGCATGCCTGCGGCCATGACGGGCACATGGCTCTGCTCATGGGGTTTGCCAAATGGTGTTCGGAGCACAGGGACAGCTTAAAGTATAATCTGGTATTTATATTTCAGCCGGGCGAGGAGGGCAACGGAGGAGCCAGGCGCATGATTGAAGCCGGGGTTTTGGAGAACCCGCATGTGGACAGGCTTTACGGCTTTCATCTTATGCCTGAATTGGAAATGGGCAAAATTGCAGTTGTTCCGGGGCCTCTTATGGCGGGAGCCTGTGAATTTGATATAAAAATTACAGGCCGCGCGGCTCATGGCGCCGCCCCGTATAAAGGGATAGACGCTTTGGCCGTAGCTTCCGAGTGCTATCTGGGTATCCAGAATATTCTTACGCGCACTCTTCCTCCTGATGTATGCGCCCTTATAACCGTGGGCAGGCTGGAAGCGGGCACAAGGCGCAATATAGTTGCAGGTGAAGCTTTAATGGAATGCACCATGCGCACTTTTGAAGAGGATACATATGCTCAGCTTAAAAAAAGAATTATTGATAAAATAACAGCCGCGGCTTCCTCCAGCGGCGCAGAAGCGCAGTTTATTGAGCATGTGCGCTATCCTGCCGTTGTTAATCCCGCCGCGCTTGCCAAGAGCGCCTCCAGGCTGCTGGAAGCGGATGCGCTGGCAATGATGCCCCCTCTTATGATAGCGGAGGATTTTTCATTTTATCAGGGAGTGAGGGACGCGCTGTTCATGTTTTTGGGCTGTTCAGGGAATCAGCCTCTCCACAGCGCGCAGTTTAACTTTGACGAGCGGGCGCTTTTATATGGCTTGGAAATGTATATCCGGATTATTGAGAATTAATAATATTGAGAGGCGGTATTTAAAAGAATGGGTAAGTTGTTTGATAGATTGATAAACGGCAAACCGGACAAAAAGGATTTTACAACTGCCGATTTGCCCAAGAACCGTGTTGATTTGTTTATAGACGTTGTAAAGGTAAGATTTACAGGGCTTATAACAGTCAATCTGCTTTATGTCGTGTTTTTGCTCCCGCTGATAATTTTTACATTGTTCTCCTATTTTGCAATAGTGCAAAAAACGGCTATGGACGGCAGCATAGACGGTAATTTGCTTTTAAGCTACTTTAATACCTATCTATTGATGTTTATACCTCTCTATGCGATAGCAGGGCCGGCTAAGGCAGGCGTGCATTACGTCATAAGAAACTGGTCGTGGGGAGAACAGGCGTCCCCTGTAAAGGATTTTTTTAAGGAATTTAAACGGAGCTGGAAAAAGGGCCTGGTTGTCAATCTTTTAGTGGGCGTACTCATTTACGCTATATGGTTCTGGTTCCATAATTTTGTGGAAAACGAGCAGTCGGGTCTTAGATATGTATTTATGATAGGCATAAGCCTTATAGCTTTTCTCTATTTCCTGACTTCCATATATATTTACCCCATTATGGTTACTTATGATCTGCCATTGAGCAAAATCTTAAAGAATTCAGCTATTTTCGGATTAATGCTGGTTCCCCGCAATATACTGGTGCTGCTCTGTATGGCGGCGGTTATAATTGTGGTGGCTCTGATATATCAGATATCATCCGTTATAGTACTGATTATGGGCTTCAGTCTGTTTTTCCTGGCTAAAACCATATACTGCGGCAGTATCTTTGATAAATTCCAAAAGAACCTTACCAATGACGATGTACCTTCAAGGCGGGGAATGGCTCCTGAAAAGTCCAGGGACAAAAAGGACGATAACTAAATGCAGTATGCTAAGTTCGCGCATGTATACGATGCGCTTATGAAGGACGTTCCTTATGAGAAGTGGATCGGCTTTATATTGGAAAAAACCGCGGTGCCAAAAGGGGCGGAAGCATTCGACGCCGCCTGCGGCACGGGCAGCGCCCTTTTGGAATTGCTGAAGCGCGGCTTGAAAGGGACGGCTATGGATATATCTGAGGATATGCTCCAAATTGCCTCCGAGCGCATTCAATCGGCTGGGAAAAGGGCGCGCCTTGTCCAGGGCAATATCGCCCATTTCAGCCTGCACAGGCCTGTAAGCCTTATAACCTGCGTCTGCGACGGAGTTAATTATCTTATTAATCCGCAGGAAGCGCAAAGCTTTTTCAACTGTGCTTACCGCTTTTTAAAAGAGGGGGGAGCGCTGGCCTTTGATGTAAGCGGCCGGTATAAGCTGGAAAAAATACTGCCCGGCAATCTGTATTATGAGGATGATGAAGATATTACATATTTCTGGCAGAGCAGCTATAAGGACAAGCTGTGCAGTATGGAACTGACCTTTTTTGTAAAGCAGCCCAACGGCCTTTATGAGCGCTTTGATGAAATTCATACCCAGCGGGCCTACAGCCTGTCTGAAATAAAAGGCATGCTTGAAAAAAGCGGTTTTACAAGAATAGAAAGCTGGGACGGATATAACAATCAGCCGGCAAATGAAAACAGCGGGAGGATGCTTTTTATAGCATATAAATGACATGCGCCCCGCATTAAGATAAAAAGAGGGAAATATGAAAGACGGAATATTACACGGGCTGCTTTGCGACGGGCAGGCGGCAGTTGAAATAATAAGCGCGCGGGACACAGTCGCCCGCGCGGGGGAAATACATAACGCTTCGCCTGAGGTAACGGCCGCGCTGGGCAGAGCCTTAATGGGCGCGAGCCTTATGTGCGGCAGGCTTAAAGGAGAAAAGGAAAGGCTTTCCCTTACATTTAAGGGAGACGGCCCGGCCGGCAGCATAATAGCGGTAGCGGGCAGCAGCGGGGTGTTAAAGGGCTATGCCGCGAATCCCGGCGCGCGTGCGGGCTTTCGGCAGGACGGCAAGCTGAACGTAGGGGGAGCAGTAGGAAAGAACGGCACTTTGACTGTTGCCCGCGATTCGGGAACGGGAGAGCCGTATGTGGGCGTATCCGAATTAGTTTCGGGAGAAATCGCAGAAGATATTGCGAGATATTATTATATAAGCGAGCAGCAGCCTTCTGCCGTATTGCTGGGAGTGGGTTTTGAACGCGCCCAGGTTGTTTCAGCGGGCGGAATTTTAATTGCGCCGCTGCCCGGCTGCACTCAAAGTGCTTTAGAGCAGATAGAAACAACCCTTTCCAGGCTCAGGCCGGTAAGCGAGCTGGCAGGATATTATCAGAGCCTGGAGGAATTTCTGCATGATTCCTTCTGGGAGATAGGCGCGCGTTCTCTTGAAGAAAAAGAAGTTTTTTATAATTGCGATTGTTCACGCGAACGCATGCTGGAAGCGCTTTTTGCTCTTCCGAAGTCAGACAGGGAGGAACTGGCCGCGCAGGAGGAAATTGAAATGTGCTGTCAGTTCTGCGGCAGTAAATATATAATCAAAGCTG
>ERZ827524.2485-NODE-2485-length-13040-cov-4.182826_pt1 | contig 13040 bp, 15 predicted proteins | sample MGYA00519702_ERZ827524 | MGnify/ENA primary metagenome ERZ827524 (study PRJEB31778, sample SAMEA3449341) | human gut metagenome | biome: human gut; feature: human-associated habitat; material: faeces | place: United Kingdom | collected 2010/2012 ...
CTGGCGGATTGTGTGGACTCTGACAAGCGTGAGTATCTGCCTGCAGGTATAACCGAGGTGCTTTTTTCCCTTGACTTTATCGAAAGAGGCTATAATCTCTGCATTCTAGGAGAATCAGATGTTGGAAAGTCTTATCTTGCCAAAGCTATCGGCATAAAGGCCTGCAACCGGTATAATGTCGGTTACTTCCACAGTGAAGAGCTTCTGGAAAGCATGGTAGCCCTTAAAGAACAGGATTACGATAAATATGCTCGCAAGATGAAGAAGTATCTCAAATGGGAACTGATCATCCTAGATGATTTTCTGCTCCACACGATCACTGACGAACGAGAAATAAAAATCCTGTTCGAACTGCTCGAAAAGAGGAACGAACAGAGAAAAAGTACTATCGTATGCTCACAACGTGATCCAGATAACTGGAAAGCAATGATTCTCAACGATGAGGTATCTGCTAATTCCATCATGAAGAGAGCTACAAAGCACTACACTATCAAGATCAACACACGCTAAGTAGTGATTTTTAACAAAAAATGGGTGGCCGTTGGCTTCGGAAAACGGCCGCTCTAAAACAGAATGGAGACCGCTGGACACCGTAAACTGCAATAAGTACCATATGACTCTTTTTGTAGATTATGTTTATGGAGGTATGGAATGGAACTCTCGGCCATTACTATTGAATGAGTTTCTTATAAATAATATCCAATGCGAGAAACCAATTATTTATATTGACTCCATTTCAAAACGTCTATTTACAAATGGAATAAAAAACAGCCTTGTATTTGCAAATTCAAAAATTATACATAAAATAGAACAATTAGCTGTTTACACGACAGGTTGTATAACAGCATCACAAGTATCATACTTTAAGGAACTATACAATAACGAAAATTATAAAATTGTTACCAATACAATAGCAAATAATATAGTTATGGCCCGAAAAAATTATTCACTACTTAATACTCTAATTTCATGTACGGGTTTTTATATGAGTAACTGCGAAAGTGGATATTATTGTTTGATGAATATTCCATATACATTATTTAAAACGAAAAATAATATGAAAATAGCGGAAAGTATCCTAAAATCATTAGGCATTTTAACAATACCTCACGACCGATATCTATATTTTGATGACCGATATTATAGTTTTAGAATGAATTTGACTGTAGATAAGAATAAGTTATTAATAAGTATAGACAAGTTACTTCGTTTTCTAAAAGAACAATAGGGGGCAACGCCCCTATTGTTTATGTTCATAAAATGCAGTTATTATATTCCAATTTTTATTGCTTCAACAATTTTTCCTAAATCATCAAAGTCAATTTTATCCTTTAATAACCCTGTTTCTGTTGCTATATCTGAAAGAGCTTTAAATTCGGCTATATTAATATTCTTTTTATTCATTTTTTCTATGATCTTTTTGCTGATACTTCTTTTGGTATTGATTTCCAAATATAAATCGGCATATTGTCTAACTAACTTCGGAAGTAACAAGGCGCACGCCGAAATTACTGAAAAAGTTAATATCCAAGATCCCTTTGTGGCATACAGTAATTCATAATATACTGGAAGATTAAGAGCATTGTATATCTTTGTAATACATTCTTCGACTGTTTTTAGGGCAAATTCATAATCATCTGTATTACAGTAAAATGTGATAAATGAAAAATCATTTGTAGCTGTATTGATAAATTCTTCATTATATCCAGTTTCTGTAATATAAGTTTTAAACGTATTATATTGCGCAAGATAAATTATTCTTTCGTCAAGTTCAAAAACATCCCAATTAAACGCATCAAAATATTCTAATATAGCCTTTATCAACTGAAAACCAAATACATTACAGTGTGCGTAAAAAGTTAGCATATCTAAAATATTATAAATTTCTAATTTACGTACATACTTTTCTAAATCAGTTAATTCCTCAAATGCCTTTTGTAATAATGGAAAAATATTCATGTATTTTCCAAATAAAATATGAGAATTAATAAACTCATAGTATCGATGCTGTTCCCATAAATTAATAGAAAATTTAGTGTCAACATTTTCTTCGTTGAATTCTAATATTTTTCCCATATAAACAATATCAATATTACAAATATCTGTTTTATAAAAAAGATAGCCAAAAATATAACAAATATCAAAGCTATCTTCAGACAGAAGACACTCTTTAAATTTATATCGTTCTGCATGCATATTGGCAAAATCCGAATCAAATATTTCACAGCGATTAAATTCAATTTTTTCGGTTGTTGATCGTTCAAATCGACAAGATAAAATCTTACAATCCGTAAAAGAACAATTTTTCATGTTAATTAACAAATTTTCATTTTCAAAAAAACAATTACAAAAAGTACATTCCTGAATGGATGTATTGTTATATACATTATCTTTAAAAATCACATTGCTAAAATAACAGTTTTTCATTTCACATGCTGCAATACCAACATCACTAAAGGTAACCTTTATAAAAACACTGGAAATAAAATCAGCTCGATCCAGATTGTTTTTATAAAAATTTACATTTACAAATTTTGTTCCTCTGAAATCACATCTGAAAAAGCTAGTAGGAGAATCATCGGTAATAAAATTTATATTTTCAAATACGGAATATGAAAAATCCTCTTTATCTCGATTGTAGCTTCCATTAAAAACAAATTTCTTTAATGATATTAAATTATCCACGTGTACCTCCCATATAGAAAATTATCTATCTACACAATCTTGAACCGATAGCTCTTTATTATTTCCACCAATAATTAGAAATTATCCTTTATTGACGAATCAAACTAACAAAACAGCTTACGATTAGTGGAATGAAGTTTACTTATCAACAGATTTTATTCCATCCACCCCAATAACCTCCATCAAATTACGTGGATGTTTATTTACAAGAATATCTTTCTGTTTGGTATTCGACACATGAGTATAAATCTCTGTGGTACTGATCGAGCTATGTCCAAGCATTCTCTGGATATAGCGGATGTCTACGTCCTGTTCAAGAAGCAGTGTGGCAAAAGAATGACGAAACATATGTGGAGTTATATGCTGCTCAAGCCCGGCAATGTCAGTATAGTGATTAATCATGAAACGGACAGACTGGTCAGAGAGTTTGTTTTTAAATTTATTTATGAAGAAATAATGGCAGCAGGAAATCTCTTTCTGAAAAGTATCCTGATACAAGGCAAGGGCAGAAATTACTTGTGGATTTCCAATTTGCAGGATTCTTTCCCGGGCGCCTTTTCCATAAATCAATACGGTATTATTTTCCAGATCGATATCGGATGGACACAATCCACATAGTTCGGAGATACGCATTCCGGTAGCGAACAATAATTCAATAACAGCGATGTCACGGATACAGCAGCGGAGCTGATAGGAAGAGCAAGCCTGTTTTTTCTGCTGATACATTACAGACAGGAGCTTTTGGATGGAATGAAAGGGAATTGTTTTCGGAAGAAGCTTGGCTTCCCGAAAATGAATATCCAATTTGGCAAAGGGATTTTCGGTCAGCAGATCTTTATATTCGAGATAATGGAAGAAAGCTTTCAGGCTGGCAATTTTACGCTTGACCGTTTTCGGCTTATATTGTCTGTGCAGGAATGTGATAAAGAGATCCACGGTATTTCTTGACAGGAAATCATCTGAGCCGTTGCAAAAGTTATAGAATTGCTTTAAATCTATCCGGTATGCTTTGATGCTTTTGGCATCAAGACGCTTGCGGTATTCGCAATATTCAAGGTATTCTGCAATATAGTTATCTAAGGTATTCATAAGAAATGTACTCCTTTGCTTTTTGCATATATTATGATTGTCCAAGAGGAACTTGTCCATTTACGGATTCCTTATTGACAATGAGAAACACAAAATAAATATATGGAACATGAGAAAAATATATGGAAATTAAACCCAAAACTTTAAATTCCTCAAGTATTAATTTGTAAATTTATGAATTCAACGGTATAATAAGAAAATCAGAAACAGTGAAATATATAGATTATAGCAAATTTTGAGGTTTTTATATGATCAGTATTATTGTGCCGGTGTACAATGCAGCAAACTATATCGAAGAGACCATTAAAACAGTGGTTAATCAGACGTATCAGGACTGGGAACTTCTGCTTGTGGATGATTGCTCCAGAGATGGCAGTGCGGAAGTGATCCAGGCGGCAATCAATCGTTATGAACAGGAAGGAATTGCGAAAGGACGTATCCGGCTGATTTTGAAACAACAGAATGAGGGTGCAGCCAAAGCACGTAATACGGGCATTACAGAGGCTTGTGGGCGGTACATCGCATTTCTTGATTCTGATGATCTCTGGCATCCGGACAAGCTGCTTAAGGAGCTTACTTTCATGCAGCAGAATGAGGCGGCCTTTGTATATTGCTCCTATCAGTTTGGAGACGAAAACGCAGTTCCTACCGGTAAGACAGTCCGGGTGCAAAGAACACTTACCTATAAGGAAGCATTGTCAAGGACCATTATCTTTACATCGACAGTTTTGATTGATACGCAGAAAGTAGATTGTGAGCTTATTCTGATGCCAGATATTCCATCGGAGGATACGGCAACCTGGTGGAGAATTTTACAGAGTGGAATTACGGCCTGTGGCTTGGATGAATTGCTGGTAATTTACAGGCGTCCTGCCCATTCCCTTTCTGCCAATAAGGGCAAAGCGGTAAAAAGAATCTGGGGACTTTACCGGCAGATTGCGGGGCTTAATGTATTTGCATCTGCCTATTATATGATTGGATGGGCATTTCGTGCGACAATGCGCAGAGTGATTAAGAATAAGAAAACTGTTTGACAAAACCTGATACGTGTTTATAATAATTGGTGGCACTTCAATTGGTGCTACCAATTTTAACTTTGCGAGGAAAAGATGATGAAGTATGTCAAACAGTTTTTTATTATTCTACTGATCTCCTTTGTGGGAGAGCTCTTTAAGTATCTGATTCCGTTACCCATTCCGGCCAGTATCTATGGCATGGTGATTTTGTTCATTGGATTGATGACCGGTCTGATCAGGCTGGATGATGTGAAGGATGTGGGAAAGTTTCTGATTGAAATTATGCCGTTGATGTTTATCCCGGCAGGCGTTGGACTGATTGAAAGCTGGGGAACGTTAAAACCCGTGCTGCTTCCGGTCTGTGTGATTACGGTTGTTGCTATTGTGACCGTCATGGTGGCAACAGGAAAGCTGTCACAGTGGATGATCCGCAGGGAGAAAAAGGGAGGCAGTGACCATGAATAGTTTTTTTGAAGAATCCATGTTTGCAGGAGTGACGTTAAGTATTATTGCCTATCTGATTGGGGCAATATTAAAAAAGAAATTTAAACTGGGTATTTTTAATCCGCTTCTGATTGCTATTGTGGTATCTATTGTTTTTCTGGCAGTGGGAAATATTGATTATGAAGTTTATAACGAGGGTGCAAAGTTCCTAAGCTGGCTGTTGACGCCGGCGACGGTATGTCTGGCAATTCCGCTTTATGAGCAGTGGGATCTGTTGAAACACAATCATAAGGCAGTTCTGCTTGGACTGACTGCCGGAGTGGTGACCAGCCTTGTTACGGTACTCGTTCTTTCCCTGTTGCTGGGATTATCCCATGAAGAATATGTGACGATGCTTCCGAAGTCCATTACGACAGCGATCGGCATGGGTGTATCAGAAGAATTGGGCGGTTATGTGACGATTACGGTTGCAGTAATTATTGTTACCGGAGTGCTTGGTAATATGTTCGGAGAACTGATCTGTAAGGTATTTAAGATTGAAGAGCCGATTTCGAAGGGGCTTGCATTTGGCTCGGCAGCACATGCGATCGGAACAGCAAAGGCTATGGAGATTGGTGAGATTGAAGGAGCAATGAGCAGCCTGGCAATTGCAGTATCGGGAATCCTCACCGTGATTTTATCATCTGTATTTGCGCATTTTCTATAAAAAGGTAAAGAAAAGCCATATGAAAATGTTTTGACAGATGAGGGGTAGAGGAAAATATTGGGATAAAAGTGTGATAAGAAAAACGATATGATGAGAAAATAAAAATATAACTGTGAATGAATATAGTTAAGAAATATGTGGGTAAAGGGAAAAGGAAAACTACAATCGGAATGGAAAGGGAACAGACAACTTCAGAATATGAAAAAGCAATTCAATATATTGATCAGTTAATTCAGCAGGGTGATCTGCAGATCGGAAGCAAACTGCCAACAGAACGGGCCATTGCAGAAGAACTGGGAATCGGACGGAACTCAACACGTGAGGCGTTGAGTATTCTGCATGGCATGGGAATGATCGAACGTGTTCAGGGATCAGGAAATTATATTTCGAAGGATGCCGGAGGCTCCATTCACAGGATCCTTAGGATGATGCTGGCGCTTGGAACTATTACGGGGAAAGAGATTGCAGACTTCAGGTGTATGATGGAAAAAGCAGTCTGCCTTGATCTGCTTGAACGGGGATTAAGTGAAGAACAGCAGACTTATTTTGAAAAGCTTTTACAGGGAATGGAAGCTGCATCTACAGAGGAATTTTTAGAGCTCGATAAAACGTTTCATGAGCAGCTCATTTGTGCAACTGGGAATCCTCTGTTTATTCTGCTTCTGGAATCGGTATCGAAGCTGTATCAGGAGCAGATCGCATGCGTCCTGCAACAGGCCGATGAGAACGGGAGAGGAGAACTTTTGACACAACACCGGGCAATTTATAACCATTTAATGCAAAAAGATAAGGAAGCAATGCTTGAAGCTATTGACCGCCACTACACCCGATGATATAGTAAGCGCAAGAGGAAAATAAGCGTCTGCGAAGCAGACATTTATTTTACTGCGCTTACTAACGAACATGCGTCTGACGAAGTCAGACAGAGAGTGTGAAACACGGGCATGTGAGTATAAAAACGGCGCAAGAGGAAAATAAGCGTCTGCGAAGCTTAAGGGGAATTAAATGTAGTTGTGTGAAAACGGGGGAATATATGGGAAATAAAATCAAAGAAACGGAAAATGGAATTGTTGTCACTCCGGATCAGGCATCGATAGAAGTGGTAGCTTCTTATGTAGAGGAAACATTGGAAAAGTCCGAGGTTGCCATGAGGGATGGTTATAAAATAAATATTGCACTGGATGAATTGTATTCGAATATCGTTCGGTACAGTGGTGCCAGTGAAGCAAAGGTGAGCTGTGTTGTGGATGAACACACCGTGACGCTTCACCTGCAGGATAATGGAGTTCCATTTGATCCGACTGCGAAGGAAGATGCAGATATGGAACAGCTTGCGGAAGAGGAACAGATTGGTGGACGCGGTATTTTTCTGGTAAAAAAGCTGATGTCCAAGATGACGTATTGCTATGAGAATGGATATAATGAGCTGACAGTAAAACTTCAAAGAATGTAAGGAGAATGCACAGTGAAGGAGGTTAAAATTTATCCCAACATTGATATGCAGCGGACCGGTATCAGGTTGAAAGAGTTTACACAGAAAAGAGGATATTGTGTAGCGGATATTCAGGAGTACCTGCATTTGTCCTGTCCCCAGCCGGTGTACCGATGGTTTAAAGGGATGATTCTTCCTTCGGTAGATCATTTACTGATGCTGAGTGAACTGTTGGGTGTTCATATGGAGGATCTGCTGGTGAAGAAGCAGAATCCGTTGTGTTCTTCCGTTTCGATCATACGGGTGGAATGGTTTGACAGGATTGGTGAGGTACATATTTATCAGGAGAAACAGGACAGAATGCAGAACGCAGGAATACGATTGATGACCTATTATAAGAAACTGGCAGGTCTGGTTGCATAACTGCAGCTATAAAAAAGCAGATAAAGAGAGTTCCATAGAAAGTTTAACAGGATCTCAGGGATTCGTGAAAACGGATTTTTGAGGTCTTTTTTGTTGTAATTTGTCCGGAATACTTTTGGACTAACAGTCCAATGCAAAATTACTTGACAGAGGCTAGAATCGGGTTAAAGAAAGTAAATCTTTAGCGGGAGGCTGTCTGCAGATGAAAGAAGAATTCGTAAATGCATTGATGGAGAAATATTCTTTTTTTTATAGAGATCCGGAGAAGAAAGTATATAAAAAATATCCTAAGCAGGCCATTTCTAAAGAAGTTGGGGATGAATGGTATGGGGAAATCTGCAAATTGTGTGAGGAATTATATTGGTATTTCAAGGAGATTGAATACCCGGTTAGTTTCATGTTTATTGAGATCAGAGTAAAGGATTACCATTTGCAAATGTATTATCTCCTGACAGGGGGAACCGGTGAGGTCGGTAACCAGGTTGATGAGATTGTTGAGAAGTATGAGCGGATGTAGGAGACAAACCTTTCCATTTAAATGTTTACACGCACTTAAAGTTAGAGGATGCGGAGAAAGAAATAAAACGTCTGGAGCAAGAACAGCAAATGTGTTTGCTCGAGTTGAGCCTGAACTTAAAGAACAGGCTGAAAGTGTATTAGATCAGTTAGGAATTCCAATGTCAAATGCAGTAGGAATGTTTCTACGGCAGATTGTTTTGCAAAAGGGAATTCCATTTGAAATGAAATTACCAAGAACGGCACCGTTGACCTATGGTTCTCTTACGAAAGAACAATTTGATAAAGAAATTGAAAAAGGTATGTCTGATGTAAAAGCTGGCAGAGTTTACTCAGCAGATGCCATTGAAGCTGAAATGAAAAGAGATTTTGGCATATGATTTTTTATGTGGCATATTCCGCTGAAGCAAGACAGGATTTGAGGGACATTTATGAATATATTGCGTATGAATTGTTGGTACCTGAAACAGCTGCAGGACAATGGTTGCATTGTTCGGAACGATAGGAAATAGCAATACAAGTTGTAGGCAGGTGGCTGCCCAGGAGCAGATGGACCGATTTTGAAAAACTCTGTATCAATTTTCTTTACAGATAAACTTTGTTCATAGATTTATGGTATAATCAGTTTAAGCGCTTGAATAAAGGAGATGGTTATACCATGAATCTGTTTTGCGAAGAGGTCCATAAACTGGAGGCGGAATTTAAACAATGCCGGAAGCTGCTGAACGCTATCGGGGATGGGAACCTCCAGCACCTTATATGCGTCATGATGAATATGCCGATTGATGGCGGTCTTGTATTGGAGATTGTCGAGCAGACGCATCATCCGGGCTGCCATTCCTTGATATGAAAAAGATCACAAGGGAGTCACTTAAGAAAGACGAAAAACCTTCAATACGGTGACAGAACACAAAACCACGGGCAATACAAAAACCCATATACAAAGATTTGAACTAATCAGGCCAGGACAGTTTTATTTTGATGCCTGCTACAACCCGTCCAAGACCGCATTCCTGAAAAATGCTGAGAAGAAGGGCTACAAAATCCTGAATGGTCTTGGTATGTCCAGTTCCAGAGGGCTGCTCAGATCGAATTATGGACCGGACAGAAGGCTCCACTGGATGTGATGCGAAAAGAATTAAAGGAGATTATCCGGGAAGAAAATGAGAAGGCGCAGACGGAATGATTCTGTAATTCCGTCACTTCATGGGAGATAAATGTTATAGTGAATTTATAGTGAATAGAGAAACGCGATAGCGTAGTAAGCAATAATTTCAGATGATCCAGGTTTGATCAGAGAGGAGAAGAATATGAATAACTATTGTATGATCCAGAACTCCAAAACGTTTGCATTTTCCGCAGAGAATCCAACCGGTGTACGCGCAGGTGGTTCCCAGGGCGGTGACTGCACCAAGCTTCGTCCGACCGTGACGATTCCTGCAGGGGAAACCGTAACTCTGGTAGATGCTGCAGGACCGGGTGTGATCCAGCATATGTGGTTTACCGGATATGTCGGGCACCATTTTATCATCCGTATGTATTGGGATGATCAGGAATATCCGTCTGTGGAAGCTCCGCTCTCTGCATTCTTCGGATGTGCCTATGATGAAAATTTCGTGGACAGGGATGGCAAATATCCGGTGTTGAATTCTGCCATGATGCTGGTAGCTCCTGGTCGCGGCTATAACAGCTATTTTGAGATGCCGTTCCATAAGAGAGCTCGGATCACGATGGAAAACCGTGGTGACAAGGATGAAAATCTCTATTATATTATCACCGGAGCTTATCAGGAGATTCCGGCGGAGGCTGGTTATTTCCATGCCACCTATCGCCAAGAGCACCCGGTTCAGAAGGGTCGTACCTACACAATCGTTGACGGAATCGAAGGCAGGGGACAATTTGTCGGTGTGACTCTGGCAACTGGTATGAATGGCAACAATACCTGTTGGGTAGAAGGCGAAGCCCGCATGTATCTGGACGATGATCCGTATCCGTCTATCCACTATACCGGAACTGAAGACTACTTCGGCGGTTCCTATGGATTTGGAAATGACATCATCATCAAGAGCTATCAGACCTTCAGCGGCTTATATACCGGCATGTATGCAATCTATGGAGACAACCGGGAATTCTATAACGGACAGCAGAGATTCCTGCTGTATCATTTCCATATTGCAGACCCGATCCGTTTTGAGAATAAGTTTCGTATGACACTCGACAACATGGGCTGGACCGGACCGCGTTACGATGATTACACCAGTGTTGCTTATTGGTATCAGACCCTGCCGTCCGCACCGCTGATGCCACTGCCGACAGATGCAGAGATGTGTATGAGATAATAGAACCAGATTGGAGATGTCAGATAGATTGGTTTTAACCTTGCGACACGTCGCATCGGTTATATCGGACTGACATCAGAGATTTGTCGGAAAAGATAGAGGTATTATGTTACTGGAAGAGAAGTTTTTGGAATTTCATCGTTATGCCAGCAGCCACAATCTGCCGCTGGAAGCTATCAGTGTCGGAGATGAGAACAAGGTACTCTGTGAGATGCACTACGCAGCAAATGCACCGAGAAATATTTATTCACATACCAAGAGTTTTACGGTAACAGCAGTTGGACTCGCAATGGAAGAGGGAAAACTAAGCCTGGAAGATCATGTGGCGGAAGTGTTTAAAGATAAACTTCCTTCAAATCCGGATCCAAATCTGGAGAAGATTCAGTTGAAACATCTGCTCTGCATGTCCAGTGGCTTTGGTAAGGCACTTCTGATGAATGCGGACAGACGTCCGGGCGTCGGCGCACCGGATTATGAGAAATATATGATGGCACAGCCGGTTCCTGTGGAGCCAGGCAGTGCATTCTGCTATTCCTCTGCCGACAGTATTCTGGCTGCTCATATGGTAGAACGGGCCGTTGGCAAGCGGATGGGAGAGTATCTGTATGAGAAGGTATTCCAGCCCCTTGATATGGGATGGCCGCTCTGGGAGCATGATCCACAGGGACATCCGAATGGCGGCGGAGGTATGTATCTGACTTGTACCGAGATGATGAAACTGGGACAGCTCTATCTGGCTGAGGGTAACTGGAAGGGCGAGCAGATTGTCAGCAGGGACTGGGTGCAGGAGGTGTCCACCCCGAAATTTACCTTCGAGCCATCTGCAGATCTCTGGCATGTAGGATATGGCTATCAGTTCTGGATCAGTCCATATCCAGGATCCTATCGTGCTGATGGCGCATTCGGACAGATTACAACGATTCTCCCAGAGAAGGGATTGGTTGTTTCCATCCAATGTCCGGAGCGAGGTAATTTCGATCAGGTGAAACGTGCGCTGCATGAACATTTTCTGATGGAATTGTAAGAATAGACTTGCAACAATATGCTATAATTTGCCCAGAAACCGTACTTTTGGCTGCAAAGTAAAAATAGCAGAATATAAGAATAAATTACAATGGGGATGTGATAGAGGGAGAGGATCAGCTGGGCTGGTCCTTTTTCAGTGGAGTTAAACTTGTCTGAGTAATATGCTACAAACAAGTTTGTGGACTGAAAAAAACAAAATAAAAGTGCCGAAAAATACAAGACGCAAAACATTAAGCAAACGCAATAATTAAACGCAAAATATCGAATTGATTTGACTTTTTACGTTTTACTGAGGTATAATTTGCGTAAGATGAGGAATAATATTGCGAATGACAGGAGCTGATATATATATGAAAACTTGTAAAGAAAAGGCTTTAGAGTGGAATGTTTCTCCACGTTCCGTAAATGATATGTGCAAAAAAGGAAGAATACAGGGTGCAATAAAAGAAAAAGGATCTTGGTTAATTCCAGACGACTCTCCAAAGCCAATGGATGGAAGAGTGTCTAATGGAAAATACATCAAGAAAAATATGGTTGCGAAAGCAGAAGTTAAATCATTACCAATCGGCATCTCTGACTATGTTCGTGCGCAAGAAGAATATTACTATGTCGACAAGACGTTATTAATCAAAGAATTCTTGGATCAAAAGCCATTGGTATCTTTGTTTACGAGACCAAGGAGATTCGGAAAGACCTTGAATATGGATATGCTCAGAGTGTTCTTTGAAATATCAGATAAGAATACTAGTAAGTATTTTGCAGATAAAAATATTTGGCAATGTGGAGAAGAGTATCGTTCACATCAAGGAAAATATCCAGTCATATTCTTAACTTTTAAGGATGTTAAATTTGATACTTGGGACGCAACAATAGATAAAATAAGGGGACTACTTCAAGAAGAGTATGGAAGACATCAAGAGCTACTAAATAGTGATAAGCTCTCACAATATGAGAAGGAGTATTTTACAAAGATTATTAGCGCTACAGCTAATGAAGTGGAGCTTACTTCTTCGCTAGAAAGACTATCTAAAATGCTTGCTTCACATTATGATAAGGCTCCAGTAATCATTATTGATGAATATGATACTCCGATTCAAGGGGGATACTCTAAGGATTTCTACGATGAAATTATTGGATTCATGAGAAATTTCTTTTCAGGAGCATTTAAGGATAATAAGAATTTATCCTATGGTTTCCTAACAGGAATTTTGCGTATTGCTCAGGAAAGTATCTTTAGTGGTCTAAATAATTTAACAGTGAACTCCGTAATGGATGAAGAATACGATAGCTTTTTTGGATTTACAGAATCTGAAGTGAAAGCAATGCTCAGTTACTATGGAGTATCAGATAAAGAGGAGGAACTT
>ERZ827524.2486-NODE-2486-length-13032-cov-8.020575_pt1 | contig 13032 bp, 9 predicted proteins | sample MGYA00519702_ERZ827524 | MGnify/ENA primary metagenome ERZ827524 (study PRJEB31778, sample SAMEA3449341) | human gut metagenome | biome: human gut; feature: human-associated habitat; material: faeces | place: United Kingdom | collected 2010/2012 ...
ACTGCCAGAACTGCGGCTTCACGCAGGTCCGCATCAACGGTCTCGACGGCCACTATTCGCAGATTCTGGTCGACTCGCATCCGGTTTTCTCCTCCCTGACGGGTGTCTACGGGCTGGAGCAGATTCCGGCCAATATGATCGAGCGGGTCGAGGTGCTGCGCGGCGGCGGGTCGGCGCTCTACGGCTCGTCGGCCATCGGCGGCACGATCAACGTCATCACCAAGGAACCTTCGCGCAATTCGGCGCAATTGGCGCATACGCTGACCTCGCTCGGCGGCAGCAACTCCTACGACAACAACACGATGCTCAATGCTTCGATCGTCTCCGAAAGCGGCCGCGCGGGCATCAGCGTCTTCGGCCAGAGCCGCCACCGTTCGGGCTACGACCACGACGGCGACGGATTCACCGAACTGCCCGTCATCAGCAGCCAGTCCGTGGGCATGCGCTCGTTCTTCCGCACGGGGGCCTATTCGCGCATCACGGTGCAGTACCACCACATCGACGAATACCGCCGGGGCGGCGACCTGCTGAAGCAGCCGCCCCACGAAGCCTTCGTCGCCGAGCAGACCGACCATGCCATCGACGGCGGAAGCCTTTCGTTCGACATCTCGTCGGCCGACCGCAGCAACCGCTTCAATGCCTACGCCTCGTTCCAGAACACGGCCCGCAAGAGTTATTACGGCAGCAAGCAGGACCTCGACGCCTACGGCACGACGCACGACCTGACCCTCGCCGCGGGCATGCAGTATGTCCATGCCTTCCGCAAACTGCTCTTCATGCCCTCGGAGCTGACGCTCGGCACGGAGTACAGCTACGACGACCTTTCGGACCGTTCGATCGGTTATGACATCCGCACCGACCAGGCGGTGCACATCGTCGGGGCCTATCTCCAGAACGAATGGAAGACCCGGAAATGGTCGCTGCTCATCGGCGGCCGCCTCGACAAGCACAACCTCGTGGACCATGCGATTTTCAGCCCCCGGGCCAATGTCCGCTTCAATCCTTCGGAGTCGGTCAACCTGCGTGTGAGCTATGCCGGGGGCTACCGCGCCCCGCAGGCCTTCGACGAGGACATGCACATCGCCATCGTGGGCGGCAAGCGGGTCCGCATCCGGCTTGCCGACGATCTGAAGGAGGAACGCTCGCACAGCGTAAGCCTCTCGGCCGACCTCTACCACACTTTCGGCCGGGTGCAGACCAACCTGCTCGTCGAGGGATTCTACACCCGTCTCGACGACGTGTTCGCCCTGCGCGACATCGAGGACACGGCCGACGGCGGCAAAATCAAGGAGCGTTACAACGGTTCGGGCGCCACGGTGAGGGGCCTGAACGCCGAAGGCCGGGCGGTTTTCACCCGCTGGTTCGAGTTGCAGGCGGGCGTGACGTGGCAGCGGAGCCGCTATGTCGAGCCTGAATACTGGAGCGAGGACAAAACGGTGCCTCCCGTGCGCCGGATGTTCCGCACGCCCGATCTGTACGGTTATTTCACGGCGTCGCTGAAGCCCTTGCGCAATTTCACGGCCGACGTGACGGGAACCTGCACGGGCGAGATGCTCGTGCAGCACATGGCCGGATCGGGCGTGGAGCGGGATGTGGCCGTCACGACGCCTGCGTTCTGCGACGTGAACCTGCGTCTGGCCTACGACCTGCGTGTCTACAAGGAGATCACCCTCCAGCTTTACGGAGGCGTGCAGAATCTGTTCAATGCTTACCAGAAGGATTTCGACAAGGGCGTGGACCGCGATTCGGGCTACATTTACGGACCTTCGTTGCCCCGCAGCTGGTTCATCGGCGCGAAGGTCAGCTTCTGATAGACGCTCCTTTCCGGATACGAAAAAGCCGCTCCGAATCGTCGGAGCGGCTTTTGTAAAGGATTTCCCTGGGTTTTGCGGGACAGGCTTTCCGTATTCCGGTCCGCCACCCACCCCCGGTTTAGAGCGCCTTGATCTCGTGCAGGATGTTGTTCGTCTTGCGGACGGCCTCGGCCGAAGCGGCGAACTTCTCGGCCTCTTCCTTCGTGAGGTCGATCTTCACGATCTTCTCGATGCCCTTGCGGCCGATGATCGCGGGAACGCCGATGCAGATGTCCTTCTGGCCGTACTCGCCGTCGAGGTAGCAGCAGCAGGGAACCATCTTCTTCTGGTCGTTGAGGATAGCCTCGACCATCATCGCTGCGCCTGCGCCGGGAGCGTACCATGCCGAAGTGCCGATGAGTTTGGTCAGCGTGGCTCCGCCGACCATCGTGTTGGCGACAGCCTCTTCGAGTTTCTTCTTCGAAGCGAACTGCGAAACGGGAACGCCGTTGACCGTGGCTTTCGATACGAGCGGAATCATCGTCGTGTCGCCGTGGCCGCCGATGACCATGCCGTCGACATTGTTGATGTTGGCGCCCGTAGCCTTGGCCAGGTAGCACTTGAAACGCGACGAGTCGAGTGCGCCGCCCATGCCGATGATGCGGTTCTTCGGAAGGCCCGACGCCTTGAGCGCCAGATAGGTCAGCGTATCCATCGGGTTGGCTACCACGATGATGATGGCGCGGGGCGAATATTTCACCACGTTCTCGATCACGCCCTTCATGATGTTGGCGTTGGTGCCGATCAGCTCCTCGCGGGTCATGCCCGGCTTGCGGGGAATACCCGAGGTGATGACTACCACGTCCGAATTGGCGGTCTGCTTATAGTCGTTGGTGACGCCCACGAGCTTGGTGTCGAAATCCATCAGCGTCGAGCACTGGTACATGTCCAGCATCTTGCCTTCCGAAAGACCTTCCTTGATGTCGATCAGGACGACTTCGCTCGCAACTTCGCGGCAAGCCATCACATTTGCGCAGGTTGCGCCTACGGCACCTGCACCTACTACTGTAACTTTAGACATAGCTTTTTATTTTTTGTGTTTAGCCTATCAGCTTTTCGTAATCCGCGGCGCTCAGCAGTGCGTCGTACTCGGCCGGGGCGGTCATCCTGACCTTGATGAGCCAGCCTTCGCCGTATGCGTCCTTGTTGACGATGGCGGGGTCGGCATCCACGGCGTCGTTGAATTCGAGGATCTCGCCGCCGATGGGCAGGAATGCGTCGCTCACGGTTTTCACGGCTTCGATCGAGCCGAATACTTCGCCCGCGGCGAGGGTTTCGCCTACGGTCGGCACGTCTACGAAGACGATGTCGCCCAATTGGCTCTGTGCGAAGTCGGTGATGCCGATTACGGCCGTGTCGCCCTCGACGCGGCACCACTCGTGGTCGTTCGAGTATTTCAGATTTGCGGGTACGTTCATGGTGTGGTTATCGTTTAAAATTCAAATGCGGTTTTTTCATTGCAAATATAACTGTTATTTCCGTAACAGCAAGGATTTATGTTATATTTTTAACTCAATAACCGTAAGGGTATCCGAAGTTTTTGGGATGTCGTAAATATTTGTTAATTTTAAAACAACTTACGTCACGACGGAAACCCTGAAACCACAGCCTATGAAAAAACGATCCTATTTGATTGCCGCAGGATGTACTGTTGTCCTGTATGCCCTTTCGGCCTGTTCCGATCATGCGGCGAATGATACCGCGCAGGCCGGAAATCCGGAAACTATGTCCGTGGCCGAGGCACGCCGCTATTTCGAGCGTGTTGCGGCACCGACCAGAGCCGGGAGTGAAGAGGGGACGCTGACGCTCGGGACTTATATGCCCGACTGGTCGCTGGCGACGGTCTCGGCCGGGGAAGTGCTTTCCAGTACCGATGTGCCTGTCCGGGGCGAGTTCCGCTATTTTCGTTATCGGATCGACGAGTACGGCGAACCGCGTTTTACCCCGATCTACCACAAACTGGTCGTCGTAAAGGATTCCCGCAGCGGTGTCATGAGCAGCTATCTGCGTTTTTATGTTCCCGATCCGGACTATGCTGCGGGTCGCACGGCCGACGACTACGACAGGCTGCTCAACAGCGGCTCCAAGGGGGATTTCACCGGGCTGGCGGTTTACACCTCGCTCGACGGATTTCCGGTTCATGCGGTTCGTTATGCCGGAGGAGCATGCCAGGCTGAAGCGTTCCTTTACGATAAGTCGCGGACACAGGCGGAAAATACTGCCCGCCTGGGCGAAATGCTGGATGGCCTGAGTGTCGTGTGCAGCCGGGAAACAGCGGTGACACGTGCGGAGGCGGAGTCAGAGAAAAGCGAGCCGGTTGACGGCGGCGGTATAGAGGCGGTTGTGGTTTCTGCCAAGCGCCCTGTAAACCATATCAAATATGAGCGTTCGGATACGGATCCCGTCAAGCCTACCGAAGAGGATCGGGGCCCTTCGGGCAGCGGTGGCGGCGGTGGCGGTGCCTCCTCTAATCCGGGAAGTCCGGCCAACACCCGTTATCGGGAAAATGAAAATATAATGCTTGCTTCCGACAGCAGGGAAAAACTGGAACCGTTGCTGGATTCGTTGCGCCAGGATTGCATGGCCGGGAAGATTATCGGTTCGATCCGGGGGAATGTAACGATCCGCACCGGTTTTTTCGGAAGTTCGGTGATGATCCCGACTGCCTATACTTTCGAAGGCGGTACCGTATGGGACGATTTCGAGATCAGGATGGGGTCTCGGCTCGACGATATCACTTTGCTCGAAGAGCTTTTCCATACGCACCAATGTTCGGGCAAAACCCCCGAAGAGTACAGGGGTATGCGGCTCAATAACGAGATCGAGGCCAAACTGTGCTGGTATATGTATCGGTTGAAAATCGGGAATATGAACGGAGTCAGTAATATATCAGTGAAGGCGAGGGGCGACGGATATTTGGAACTTTGAGTAAATATATTATGGCCGGAAATATAAAAAGTGATAATTTTCGAGAAGAATATCGGAATGCCGCGTCCTTGCTAAGGAGTATGAGCCGTTCATACGCGGATGTTACGCTATATCCTTTTTCCGAGGATGCTGTGAACGTCGATGTTTTAATGAAAATGATGGAGGATTGTCCGGAATATAAAAATGAATAGCATATGAAAAGAGTGTTTAGCATCATTATTATTTTGGGGCTTGGATCAACTGTTTCCGCTCAGGATTACTATACGGGCCGGGATCGTATTACTGCAGACGGGATTACATTTTTGGCTTCTGTCTACCAGGGCGTAATTCTATCTTTGGCCAATATAACCAATACCCGGGAAAATGCACCGGAAGTTTATAAGGATGGCAGCCCTATCGAACCGGAATTCGAAGAATACGCCGTTGCGAATACGATCCCCGGATGTGTGGAAAAGGCTTTTACAGAGACTTTTACACGGGAGGAGTATGAACTGTTGCGAACAGATGCAGAAGCCGTTCTTACAATAGGTTATGTCATTTCACCAGCGGGTGTTACGGAAGAAGTTTCGTTTACAATAGATTATGTTCCTTGTATGTTGGCTATTCCGCCATCCAAATTCGCATTGCTGGAAAAGAATCTCAAGCGATATGTGAAATGGGACGTTAATCTTTTCGGCCGGAAATTGCAGTTTATGCATGGGATGAGTTTTGTCAACTTTTCGAAGATACGCCTTCAATATCCGTCATCGGAACCTGAAATTCCGGACTTGACGGTGCCGACAGGGCCCCGCAATCCCGGGGATGAAGAGTTGAAACCTGCTCCGTGGAATTGACGTTGCCTGTTCGAGCGTACGGCCCTCCGGGAGTTTTGCGATCGATTCTAATGATTATGGCAATTCAGCTTTTCCCGGCGATCACGAATTCGATCTCCCGGAAGAGGTATGCGTGCCGCGTGCCGTCGGCGTGGCGCAGGATCAGCTCGCCCGAGGGGCGTACGCCTTCGAGGACGGCCTCGACGAGCGTGCCGTCGGGGCGGCGGTAAGGGTGGGTTTCGCCCAGCCGGTACATGCGTTTCCGGTACTCTTCCTGCAAGGCTGCCTTTTCGCCCCGTACGAGCTGGCCGTAGCGGCCCATGCAGCAAGCATGGAAGGATTCGAGCACCTCGCGGCGGTCGAACGTGCGGCCGCTGGCGACCGCCATCGACACGGGGTTGGGCAGTGCGGGGTCGAACGCACGCTGGTTGACGTTGATGCCGATGCCCGCGATCGTCCGCGCGAGGGTCGGGCCCGAATAGCTGTGCTCGATGAGGATGCCGACCAGTTTTTTGTCGCCGACATAGATGTCGTTCGTCCATTTGATGCGGGCGTCGATGCCGAAGGCGGCGAAGGTGTCCGTAAGCGCCAGCGTGACGGCTTCGGAGAGCAGGAACTGTTCGCCGACGGGCAGGAACACGGGTTCGAGCACCAGCGTGAAGGTGAGGTTCTCGCCTTCGGGGCTCGTCCACGAATGCCCCCGCTGCCCGCGCCCGGCGGTCTGCCGTTCGGCCCAGACGATGTCGCCGTGACGGTATTCCGGCCGCTTGGCGTCGTCGTTGGTCGAGGTGGTTTCTGCGATGCGGTAAATCATGTTATTGCTTGAAAAGTTCTCCGAGGGTTTCTGCGAGCGCCTTGCCCCGCAGTTCGCGGGCGACGACTTCGCCCGTCGAACAGTCGATCAGGTAGTTGGTCGGGAATTTGGTGACGGAGTAGAGGTCGCAGACACGCCTGTCGGCGTCCGTCAGGTTAATCCACGCCATCCCGTCTTCGGCGATGGCTTTTTTCCATGCCCCGGCGTCTTTGTCCGTCGACAGCCCGACGACTTCGAATCCCTTGTCGTGATAGGCCTCGTAGGCAGTCCTGATATGCGGCATCTCGCTGCGGCAGGGCACGCAGTCGGCGAACCAGAAGTCGAGCAGGAGGTAGCGGCTGCGTTTCATGACCTGGCTTAACGTGACCGGGTTGCCTCCGGCGTCGTTCGCCGTGAAATCCACGTATCGGGCGAGTTCCCGCGACCGGAGCACGCGCTCGATATGTTCGAGGGGGCGTTTCATCAGCCGGCAGGTGCGCAGGTGAGGCGGGAAGAGGCTGACGATCGAATCGACCCGGGCCCGCGAAATGTCCTTGTCGTAATGGATAATGCCGTCGACCATCGCCACTCCGAAGATATTGTCGGTGTTGGCCGCGAGGTTGCGCGCCGAGGAGCCGATCAGGCTGTCGAGCAGCGCGGCGCGGTAGGCTTGGTCGTGGTCTTCGAAATTGTAGGCATGCAGCGCCCGGTTCACGAATCGCAGGTGCGCCCCGAAAGCGTCGTTGGCCGGGGTGCCGGAGGGATAGTACTCGATTTTGTCGTGGTTGCTGGACTCCTCGGCATCCAGGCGTCCCTCGATGCGGATATTGCCCGGCTCGATATAGAGCACCGCGGCGGTTTGTCCGTTTTTACGCACGAGGGCGGCTGCCGTCGGTTCGTCGTAGCGCCCCTTGTAACGGAACGAGCCATCGGGGGCGGGAAGCACGGCGAGCGTGTCTTTCGTGACGGATTCGACCAGTGCGACCGAGTCGTTCAGCCCCTCGATATGTCCCGTAAGGGTATAGCGGAAGCCTGTCGGGCGGCATCCGGACAGCAGTGTCGCGGCAGTCAGCAGGAGCAGTGTCTTTTTCATGGGGCGGCGGTTCGCAGACCGGGGGTTATACCGATACGCCGAAATCGCGCAAGGCGTCGTTCAGCGAGGTTTTTTTGTCGGTGGACTCCTTGCGCTGGCCGATGATCAGCGCGCAGGTGATGCTGTATTCGCCCGCGGGGAACTGTTTGCGGTAGCTGCCCGGGACGACCACCGAACGCGGCGGCACGTAACCCTTGTAGGTGACGGGCTCCGGCCCCGTGACGTCGATGATGTGCGTCGAGCCGGTGATGACGGTGTTCGAACCGAGCACCGCCTCGCGGCAGACATGCGCCCCCTCGACCACGATCGAACGCGAGCCGATGAAGCAGTTGTCCTCGATGATGACCGGGGCGGCCTGCACGGGTTCCAGTACGCCGCCGATGCCCACGCCGCCCGATAGGTGGACGTGCTTGCCGATCTGGGCGCAGGAGCCGACCGTGGCCCACGTGTCGACCATCGTGCCCGTGTCGACATAGGCGCCGATGTTGACGTACGACGGCATGAGGATCGCACCCGGGGCGATGTAGGCGCCGTAGCGCGCCACGGCGTGCGGTACGACGCGCACGCCCAGCTCCTCGTAGCCGTGCTTGACCTCCATCTTGTCGTACCACTCCAGTTCCCCGGCCTGCATCTTGCGCATGGGCTGGATCGGGAAATAGAGGATGACGGCCTTTTTGACCCACTCGTTGACTTTCCATTCGCTTTTGGCCGGGTCGACGGGCTCCGCCGTGCGCAGCTGTCCTTTGTCCACCAGTTCCACCACCTGCCGCACGGCCTGCCGTACGGGTTCTTCGCTGAGCAGTTCCCGGTTTTCCCAGGCCTGTTCGATTATCTTTTTGAGTTCGCTGTACATGATTTTCGGTTGTTTTTGCAAGCCAAAGTTACGCAAAAACTTCGGTTTCCCGGCTTGTAGGGTGAAAAATAACCCTTTTGCAGGCCGGTAAGGGGAAAAATGTGTGTGGTTTCTTATTTTTTCCTAACTTTGCCACGATATTCACCCAAACTCCGGAATGCTATGATGAAATTGACACGCAAGGCCGTGGCCCTCGCGGGGGCGGCGGCGATGATGGCAAGTTGCAACCACATGAAGCAGATAAAACACATGCCCTACCCCGAGACGCAGCGCACCGACGTGGTGGACGACTATTTCGGGACGAAGGTCGCGGATCCCTACCGTTGGCTGGAAGACGACAATTCGGAGGCGACGGCGGCATGGGTCAAGGCCCAGAATGCCGTGACGCAGGATTACCTGTCGCAGATTCCGTTCCGCGACGCGATCCGCGGGCGGCTGACCCAGTTGTGGAATTACCCCAAGGAGGGTATCCCGGCCAAACACGGCGATGCGTGGTACTATTTCTACAACGACGGGCTGCAGAACCAGTCGGTGCTCTACCGTACGACGGCCCCCGGTGCGCAAGGCGAGGTGTTCCTCAATCCCAATACGCTCTCGGACGACGGGACGGTGGCGCTTTCGTCGGTGGCTTTTTCCAAGGACGGGAAATACTGCGCCTGCGCGGTGGCCGAATCCGGCTCGGACTGGGTCGAGATTCGTGTGATGAACACCGCCGACCGCACGTTCACGACCGATAAGATCAACTGGGTCAAGTTCTCCGGCGCCGAGTGGGCGCCCGATTCCAAAGGATTCTATTACAGCGCTTACGACGCTCCTGAAAAAGGAGTGTTCTCTTCGCAGAACCAGTTTCAGAAAGTCTATTACCACCGCCTCGGCACGCCGCAGTCGGCCGACAAACTGATTTATATGGATGCCGAACATCCGCTGCGTTACTTCTCGGCATGGCCCTCGAAGGACGGCAAATGGCTCTTCATCTCCGCTTCGGAGGGTACCTCGGGAACCGAGATACTCTATAAGAAAGTTTCCGAGCCGAAATTCCGCACGCTGCTGCCGGGCTTCGATGCCGATTACGCGCTTGTCGAGTGCCGTGACGACCGGCTCTATTACATAACGAACAAGGATGCGGCGAACAATGCGCTGATGAAGGTCGACCTGAACGACCCGTCGAGCATAACGGCGGTCATTCCGGAAAATGAAAAGAGCCTGCTCGAAAATGTGACCGCCGCCGGGGGATACTTCTTCGCCTCTTATCTGCAGGATGCGCAGAGCAAGGTCGTCCAGTACGGCTTCGACGGCAAACCGGTGCGCGACATCGAACTGCCGGGCATCTGCACCGCCGCAGGCTTCGACGGCGACGACGAGGCAGCCGAAATCTATTATTCGGTGTCCGGCTACACGGCTCCCGCCACGATCTATAAGTTGGATGTCGCCTCGGGCGAATCGACGCTGTTCAAGGCTCCGGACGTGAATTTCGATCCCGCGCTGTTCACCACCGAGCAGGTGTTCTACACCTCGAAGGACGGCACGAAGGTGCCGATGTTCATCACACACCGCAAGGATCTGAAGCTCGACGGCAAGAATCCGTGCTACCTCTATGCCTACGGCGGGTTCCAGATCAACCGCACGCCCGGTTTCCGTCCCTCGGCCATCATGTTCGTCGAGCAGGGCGGCGTCTTCTGCGAAGCGAACCTGCGCGGCGGCTCGGAGTACGGCGAGGCATGGCACAAGGCCGGGATGCTGGAGAACAAACAGAACGTCTTCGACGATTTCATCGCGGCGGCCGAGTACCTGATCGCCAACAAGTATACCTCGAAGGACAAACTCGCCATCGCGGGCGGTTCGAACGGCGGACTGCTGGTCGGCGCCTGCGAGGTGCAGCGCCCCGACCTCTATGCCGTCTGCCTGCCGGCTGTCGGTGTGATGGACATGCTGCGTTACCACAAATTCACGATCGGCTGGGGTTGGGCCGTGGAGTACGGATCGAGCGAAAACGAGGAGCAATTCGACTATATCTATAAGTATTCGCCCCTGCACAATATCCGCGAGGGCGTGCAGTACCCTGCGACGCTCGTGACGACCGCCGACCACGACGACCGCGTCGTCCCGGCGCACTCGTTCAAGTTCACCGCTCAGATGCAGCATTGCCAGGCGGGCGACGCCCCGATCCTGATCCGCATCGAGTCGAAAGCGGGCCACGGCGCCGGCAAACCCACTTCGAAGCGTATCGACGAGGCGGCCGACATGTACGCGTTCCTGTTCCAGAACATCGGAGTACCCTATAAGGTAATTAAGAATTAAGAATGAAAAATTAAAAATTGGTTTTTCATTTCGGGATATCCGGTTGTAAATCCGGTCGAAATCCCGGTTGCGTCGCGACAAGCCCCTCCCACGGGAGGGGTTTGGGGTGGGGTAGATTTGTAAACGCGGCCATCGGCCGCGAGAGTACAGCGGTCAACTGTGCAAAAGGTAAAGGAAGGTACGTTAGGTTAATAAGCGAAATAACATGAAAGTCTATAAATTCGGAGGTGCGTCGGTGCGGAATGCCGACGGAGTGAGGAATCTGCGCAAGATCATCGACGACGAGCAGAACCTGTTCATCATCGTTTCGGCGATGGGCAAAACGACCAATGCCCTGGAAAAGGTGTTCGAGGGGCTTCAGAAAGGCGATAAACAGCTCTCGCTGGAGCATGTCGAATCGCTGCGGAAGTACCATGCGGAGATCATCGACGAGCTGTGGCACGAGCCGAAGCGGCTGCCGGCGGTCGACGCGCTGTTCGGCGAACTGGAAAAGGTCGCGACGGAGACCGTCTACAAACCCGGCGACGCCGAACTGTGGTACGACACGATCGTGGCCTACGGCGAGCTGGTCTCGACGACGATTATCTCCGAGTACCTGAACTACGCCGGGGTGTCGAACCGCTGGATCGACATGCGCCGCTGTTTTCTCACCGAGCAGCGCCACAAGGACGCCGGGGTGAACATCGAGGCTTCGGCTTCGCTGCTGAAAAACGCGCTGGGCAAATGCGTCGAGAACATCTTCATCGGACAGGGCTTCATCGGCGGCGCGCCCGACGGCACGACCACGACCCTGGGGCGCGAAGGCTCGGACTACTCGGCGGCCGTGGTGGCCAACATTCTCGACGCCGAGTCGATGTCGGTGTGGAAGGATGTGGACGGCGTGATGAACGCCGACCCGAAAGCGTTTCCCGATGCCGTGCAGATCGCCGAGCTGAACTACCTCGACACCATCGAACTGGCTTACAGCGGCGCGCAGATCATCCATCCGAAGACGATCAAGCCGCTCCAGAACAAGAATATTCCGCTCTACGTCCGTCCGTTCGGCGATCCGACGAAGCCGGGCAGCGTGATCTGTGCGTCGCCCCCGGTCCCGCCGGGCGTGCCCGTCCGCATTCTCAAAGGCCGTCAGGTCCTGATTTCGATCCGTCCCAAGGATTTTTCGTTCGTGCTGGAAGAACGGCTCGCCGATATTTTTTCGGTATTCGGCCAATACCGACAGAAAATCAACCTGATCCAGAGCTCGGCCGTCAATCTGAGCCTGTGCGTCGACGATTCGCGCTATTTGGAGCGAGTCGTCGATGCGCTCCAAACCGAATTCCGCGTCGTGTACAACCGCGACATGGAATTGCTGACGATTCGGGGCTACGATCAGATAACCTACGACAGATATGCCGAAGCGGAAGGGGTCTTTCTGGTCCAGAAAACGCGCCGCACGGCTCGCATCGTCCGAAGCGCAAACCATTGACGATACGGAATCCGCAATTTTCGCGCGTGTCATCCGGCCGCATGCAGACGCACGCCTCATGCGAACCGCAAACTCCGCACAGACAGCCTTCCTGAGAAAAATCCCGCCTCGGCCGAGCACGCCGGCAGACGATCGTACCGCGACCGCCGTCCGAGCCGAGCCGGTCGGATTCGCGCTTTACATAATCTCGACCCAGCTCATGAACGGATAGGCGCGGTTCTCCATGCGCATCCGCTCCTCGAAATAGCGGAGCGTGCGCGTGAGCCCTTCCTCGATCGGGATCCGAGGTTCCCAGTCGAGCTTGCGACGAGCCAGTTCGATGTCGGGCACCGTGTTCTGCGAACTGTCCGTAGGCAGGTTCAGCAGCACGATTCTCGACGGACTTCCCGTCAAATGAACCACGTCCTCGGCCAAGGCATCGATCCGAACCGGGTCCACGCCTCCGATATTGACCGGTTCGGACAGCTTGCCGGTCGAATTCATCATCCGCACGAGTGCCTCGACCGCGTCGTCGATATAGAGAAAACAGCGGGTCTGCATCCCGTTGCCCCGGATCGATATGCTCTCTCCCGAAAGCGCGCTCTTGATGAAAGCGGAGATCACGCGTCCGTTCCCGAGCGGCATGCGCGGTCCGTAGACATTGAACAGTCTCGGGATACGGATATCGACCCCGTACTGATGATGATAGGCGGTAAAAATCGACTCGGCGGCCCGCTTTCCCTCCTCGTAGGCGCTTCGCTCGCCGACCGGGCTGACGTTTCCGCGATACTGTTCGGGAATCGACGGCACTTGCGCCTTGCCGTAGACTTTTCCCGACGAGGCCTGCAAAATGCGCGCCCCCATGCGTCGGGCCACTTCGAGCATGTTGACCGCCCCGATCAGCGACGTCTTGAGCGTCATCACCGGATCGTGCATGTAGTCGGCCTGCGCCGACGGG
>ERZ827524.2488-NODE-2488-length-13012-cov-4.103573_pt1 | contig 13012 bp, 11 predicted proteins | sample MGYA00519702_ERZ827524 | MGnify/ENA primary metagenome ERZ827524 (study PRJEB31778, sample SAMEA3449341) | human gut metagenome | biome: human gut; feature: human-associated habitat; material: faeces | place: United Kingdom | collected 2010/2012 ...
GCCAGAGCCGCAGGCACGGCAGGCGGCAAAACCCACGGTAAAGCTAACCGCTGCGGAAAAGCGTGAGATCAGCCGTATTCTGGAAACCGCCAGAGGCGACGGCAAGGTACATTCCGCACAGGACACTTTACCGTTCCGCCAGATGTACCCGGACGGCCTGTGCAAGCTGGACGACCACACCTGGTCGAAGTGTATCGAGTTCGAGGATGTGAATTATCAGCTTGCGAAACCTGACGATCAGACGACGATCTTTGAAGCCCTCTGCGATATGTATAACGCCCATGACGCTTCTATCGGGATGCAGCTTTCCCTTGTGAGCCGCCGCATGAACCGGGAGGATTTTGTAAAGCGTATCGAGATCGCGGCGCAGGGAGATCATTTCGACCATATCCGTGAGCTTTACACGCAAATGCTCCGCAAGCAGCTTGAACGGGGCAACAACGGTCTTATCAAAACAAAGTACCTGACCCTCACCATCGAGGCACGGGACAGCAAAACCGCACGGGCACGATTTTCTCGGATCGTCATGGATGCCCTCAACCATTTCAAGGTCATGGGTGCTCTGGCAAAAGAGCTTGGCGGCAAGGAGTGGCTGGAAATGCTCCACGGCATCCTGCACCCGGACGGGGAACGGTTTGCCTTTGAATGGAGCTGGCTTGCCCCTTCCGGCCTGTCGGTTCAGGATTTTATCGCACCTTCTTCTTTCCGCTTCGGTGAAGCAAGGAAGTTCACGATGGCGGATAAATTCTGTGCTGTGTCCTTTCTGCAGATCAACGCACCGGAAATGGATGACCGTATGCTCACCGAACTGCTGGATACGGACAGCGGGCTGCTTGTCAGCCTCCATATCCGCAGCATGGATCAGAACGAGGCAATCAAAACGGTCAAGCGGAAGATCACTGACATTGACAGTATGAAGATCGACGCGCAGAAAAAGGCGGTGCGGGAAGGTTTCGATATGGATATCATCCCCACCGACCTTGCCACCTATGCAGGCGAGGCAAAGAATATCCTCCGTGATCTGCAAAGCAGAAATGAGCGAATGTTCCTGATGATCTTCCTGGTGGTGAACTTTGCGGACAGCAAGCAAAAGCTGGAGAATGACCTTCTCCGTGCGGCAAGCGTGGCGCAGAAATATAACTGCTCCCTGGTGCGGCTGGACTTTCAGCAGGAGGACGGCTTCGTGTCGGCTCTGCCCCTGGGTGTCAACCGCATTAAGATACAGCGCGGACTTACCACTTCGGCGGTGGCGGTGTTCGTTCCCTTCACCACACAGGAGATTTTCCACGGCGGCGAAGCCCTCTACTATGGACTCAATGCCACTTCCGGCAACATGATCCTTGCTGACCGCAAAAAGCTGAAAACGCCCAACGGCATGATCTTAGGCACACCCGGCAGCGGCAAGAGCTTTTCCGCAAAGCGTTCCATCGTGGGTGTGTTCCTGAACACAAAGGACGATATCCTGATCTGCGACCCGGAGGCAGAATATTTTCCGCTGGTGAACCGTCTGGAAGGCCAGGTCATCAAAATCTCGCCTACCAGTACGCAGTATGTGAACCCTATGGATATCAACCTCAATTACAGCGAGGATGATAACCCGCTGGCGCTGAAATCCGATTTTATCCTGTCGTTCTGTGAACTGGCGGCAGGCGGCCGGAACGGTCTGGAGCCAGTGGAAAAGACGGTCATTGACCGTGCCGTGCGGATCGTGTACCGCCCCTATATTGCAGACCCCCGCCCGGAGAATATGCCGCTGCTGGAAGATTTGTATGACGAGATCAAACGGCAGCCGGAGCCGGAGGCGCAGCGGATCGCGGCGGCACTGGAACTGTATGTGCATGGCAGCCTGAATGTTTTTAACCACCGTACCAATGTGGATATCAACAACCGTATTGTCTGCTTTGATATCAAGGAGCTGGGAAAGCAGCTCAAAAGCCTGGGTATGCTGGTGATCCAGGATCAGGTGTGGAACCGTGTTTCCCAAAACCGGGATCAGGGCAAATCCACCTGGTATTTCGTGGACGAGTTCCACCTTCTGCTGCGCGGTGAGGTTGGTTCCTGGAGTGTGGAGATTTGGAAACGCTTTCGCAAATGGGGCGGTATCCCCACGGGAATTACGCAGAACATCAAGGACCTGCTTTCCTCCCCGGAGATTGAGAACATCTTTGAAAACAGCGATTTTGTGTACCTTCTGAACCAGGCCAGCGGAGACAGAAAAATCCTCTGTGAGCGTCTGAATATCTCCAATCAGCAGGCGGCGCATATCAGCAACGCAGGCCCCGGCGAGGGGCTGATCTTCTTCGGCAATGTGATCCTGCCTTTTGTGGATGACTTCCCGAAGGACAATGAACTTTACAGCATTATGACAACAAAACTTGGTGAAACCGGGAAAGGAGAAAACGAACATGAATGATCCCCGCTATTTGCATACAGAAGAAAAACAGGAAGGTGAAACCTTCTTTGATGTGATGAACCGGCTGATCGCCAGAAACAAGGCGGTCACGGCGGATATGGAGGCGGTCCTTGCGGAGCTGGAAAGTGAGATCGAACCGTTCCGTGCGCCGAAGAACCATGAATAAACTGACCCATGTGAGCCTGTTTTCCGGCATTGGCGGTCTGGACCTGGCGGCGGAGGCTGCCGGGTTTGAAACCGTCTGCCAGTGTGAGTGGGCGGATTTTCCGCACTCCGTCCTCTCCGCACGATGGCCGGATGTTCCCAGGTTCCGGGATATCACTACTTTCACGAAGGAGGCGTTTTTTGAAAAAACAGGACTTGAAACAGTTACCGTCATCTCAGGCGGCTTTCCCTGTCAGCCCTTCTCCACCGCCGGAAAACGGAAGGGCTTTGCGGATGAACGCTACCTGTGGCCGGAAATGTGCCGCGTTATTACCGAGCTGCGGCCCCGTTGGGTGCTTGGGGAAAATGTTGCTGGCTTCATCAATATGGGGCTCGACAAAACGATTTTTGACCTGGCAAAAGCGGGATACGCTGTTCTCCCATTCGTATTTCCGGCTTGCGGCGTCGGCGCATGGCATGAGCGCCAGCGAACTTTTATCGTCGCGGCTGATGTTTCCCACACCCCTTGCCTCCGACAACAACACCGCCAGGGACGCGGCAAGCCTGGATGTGTTCCTGTCGGACAATGGGATATTCCGCAAGAGGAACCGAAACGGGGCGATCTGGAGCCTCAGCCTGTCGGCGGCGGTATTCTATCTGACCCCGGTGGCGTCGGACGGTTTCCGCTCGACCTTGAAGCCGTCGGCCTTCGATCCGGCGAAGAAGGACGGGAACCTGTCGGCACAGATCATCTCTCAGGAACAGCCGGTGTCCGAAACGGCAGCACTGAACCCGGATTGGGTGGAATGGCTCATGGGCTTCCCGAAAGGATGGACGGACGTATCCTCTGGGCCGCCGAACCGGAAGGAATCCCCCGCATGACCGAGCGCATGGATGACCGTGCACTGCGGCTGAAAACTTTGGGCAATGCGGTCTGCCCGCCCCAGGCCTATCCCATTTTCCGCTATATCGCCATGATCGAGAATGGCACCTGCGGCGACTTTTGCCCCTATGGAAAGGAAGGTGACTGCCTATGAGGGAACTGAAAGCGACCGATAAGATCACGCAGAAAATGACCCGTGACGGTGCGGTATCGGAAAACCTTGCCACGGGAGAGGTGGAACATATCAGCAGCCGGGAACCGGAAACGGAGTTGTCCGCTTCTTCGGAAGAATCCGCTGGCACGGCTACTGACCTTGCCCTGCGTGCGGCGGAACACCATGAGAAGAAAAGCGCACGAAAGGCGGAAAAGGCTGACACCCAGGCGGTGCGGGATGGTTCTGCTGCAAGGCAACGCCCGTCCTCCCGTCTGCAATTCACCGAGGAAGAACGTGCCGATCCCATACTTGGAAAGTACATCGACCGTTCCGACCGTGCGGCGGACCGGCTGGACGCGGCAAAGGCCGCTATCCCCACAAAGAAAGTTCTCCGTACCGAGCGTGTTTTTGACGAGACAGCCGGAAAAGGCAAAACGCAGCTTCACTTTGAAGAAGTGGAGAAACGCCCCAATGGACGCCTGCGGCACAATCCGTTTTCTCGGCCGGTCCATGAGATCGTCCACGCTGCCCACGCGAAGGTGCATGAGGTAGAGCAGGAAAATGTGGGTGTTGAGGCCGGACACAAGGGCGAGGTGCTGACGGAACGCGGGCTTGCCTACGGAAAAGGCAAAGTCCGTGCTGCCGTCCACCATCACCGCACAAAGCCCTGGCGTGACGCGGCGAAGGCAGAGCAGGCTTCTTTTAAGGCAAACGCCGACTACCTTTACCAAAAGGCACTGCATGATGATCCTGCATTGGCGGCTTCTAACCCGGTATCCCGCTTTCTTCAGAAACAGCGGATCAAGCGGAACTATGCAAAGGAGCTGCGGCAGGCAGAGAAAACCGCAAAGAACACAGCGGCCACGGCGAAAAGTGCGGCGCAGAAAGCAAAGGACGCCTTCAAGGAAACATTCCTCTACATCAAACACCATAGCCGGGCGGTGCTGTTGGTGATCGGCATTGGCGCCTGTGTTGCCCTGCTGTTTGGCGGGGTATCTTCCTGTTCCATGATGGCAGGCTCCGGTGTGGGCGGTGTATTTACTTCCTCTTATCTCTCCGAGGACACGGATATGCTGGCTGCGGAGGCGGCCTACTGTGAATTGGAGCAGGAGCTTCAATATGAGCTGGACCACTATGAGGCTCTGCACCCCGGATATGACGAATACCGTTTTGATCTGGATGAGATCGAGCATGACCCTTATGTGCTGATCTCCATTCTCACGGCGTTCCATGAAGGGGTGTTTACCATCGACGAGGTTCAGGAGGAACTGCAAATGCTCTTTGAAAAGCAGTACATCCTGACGCAGACCGTGGAGGTGGAGGTACGCTATCGGACGGAGACACGGACAGACAGTGAGGGAAATGACTATGACGTGGAAGTACCGTATAACTACTATATCTGCAAGGTAAAACTGGAAAACTTCGACCTATCCCATGTGCCGGTCTACATCATGGACGAGGAAACACTTTCCCTGTATGCGGTCTATATGGCAACGCTGGGAAACCGGGAAGATTTGTTTCCCGGCTCCGGCTATGTAGATAAGTACACCAAACCGCCCACCACCTATGATATCCCGCCTTCCGCACTGGAAGATGAAACCTTTGCGGCGCTCATTACCGAGGCGGAGAAGTACATCGGATATCCCTATGTCTGGGGCGGCAGCAATCCTAACACTTCTTTTGATTGCTCCGGCTTCGTATCCTGGGCGCTGACGCAAAGCGGCGTCTGCAATACGGGCAGGCTGGGAGCCCAAGAACTCTACAATATTTCCACCCCGGTATCCTCTGCCAACGCAAGACCCGGTGACCTGATCTTTTTCGTCGGTACTTACGATACGCCGGGCGTTTCCCATGTGGGCATCTATGTGGGCGGCGGAAAAATGCTGCATTGCGGCGACCCCATCCAGTATGCAGATATCAACACAAGCTACTGGCAATCCCACTTTTACGCTTTCGGGCGACCGCCCTACAACTAAAAAACGATATGGAGGTAATTTGATTTATGGCAACGACACAGAAGATCCGCAATGACATTGCGAAAACCAAAGAAAAGATCACGGAGCAGCAGAAACGCCTTCGTGCGCTGGAGGCCCAGCTTGCGGAGGAAGAAAATCTGGAAATCGTCCGCATGGTGAAAGCCGTGAAGATGGACAACAAGGAACTGACTGCCTTCCTGAAAGCCTATGCCAGCGGTATGATCTCCCTGCCGGAAGGTATGCTGCAGGAGGGCAACACCGAGAATGAGGAAACGGAGGGATACGAGGATGAAGCATAACTTTATGACAAAAATGGTATCGGCTCTTTTGGCGGTGGTGCTCAGCACTGCCGCTTTTTCTGTCACCGCCTTTGCCAGCGGCGGCGAGGAAAGCACGGAGTCCGTGGTTGAACAGGAAACGGCCGGTGATGTCTCTGATCTGCTTTCCGCTCTGGCAGGCAGCCAGGTCACGGTATCCGTCACCGAGGATGGTATCCAGTTCAGTTCCGGCGAAAATGACTCCGGGCAGACCGGCACCGTCACCACGGGCGGCGGCAATCTGAATGTCCGCACGGGTGCGGGAATGGACTACACCGCCTTCACCCAGCTTCCCAACGGAACGACCGTGAAGGTGATCGGCACGGACGGCGACTGGCTGAAGGTCATCCTGCCGGAGAAAATCGGCTATGTCTATTCCGGCTACATGACGGTAAGTGACGGCGAGGCTGGCTCCGGGGAAGGTCCTTTCTCTCTGGACGCGGAAACGCTGGAAAATCTGCTGGGGATGCTGGGCGGCGGTCTGAATGGCGGTGCCGCCCTGACGCCGGACGGGAACCTTTCGCTGATCGACGATATCGGCAGCCCTACCACCAGTGGCAAACAGTTTATCACAGTGGAAACGAAGAACGGCAATGTGTTCTATCTCATTATCGACCGTGACGATGAGGGCGAGGAAACCGTGCATTTTCTGAACCAGGTGGATGAAGCCGACCTCATGGCACTCACGGAGGATGGAGAAAAGGCGGAAACACCTATTGTCTGCACCTGTACGGAGAAGTGCCAGGCCGGAGCGGTCAATACCGCTTGCCCGGTCTGCGTAAAAAACCTTAGTGAATGTGTTGGCACAGAACAGAAAGCTGCGGAGCCCACCGAGCCGGAGAATCCGGAACCCGAAAAGAAAAGCAATACCGGGGCGATCCTGGCGGTGCTGCTGATCCTTGCAGCCGGAGGTGGTGCGGCGGTCTATTTCCTGGTGCTGAAACCGAAGCAGGGAAAGAAAGTTCCCGCTGATCTGGATGATTTCGACCTGGAGGATGAAGAAGAATATCTGACCGAGGACGAGGAAACGGAGGAAAAGAATGAGTAAACTGATTATCGCAGAAAAACCGAGTGTGGCAAAATCTATCGCATCGGCCCTGGGTGCTTCATCCAGGGCCGATGGCTTTTATGAGGGCAGCGGCCTTCTTGTGTCCTGGTGCGTTGGGCACCTGGTATCCCCGATGGATGCGGGCGGCTATGACGAGCGTTTCAAGAAATGGCGTTATGACGATCTTCCCATTCTGCCGGAGCCGTTCCGCTATGTGCTGGCACCGGGCAAGGAGGACGCTTTTGAAAATCTCCGTGCCCTGATGGATCGCCCCGATGTGGATACCATCGTCAATGCCTGTGACGCCGGACGTGAGGGAGAGCTGATCTTCCGTCTGGTGTATGAAATGACCGGCTGCCGCAAGCCGGTCCTTCGCCTCTGGATTTCCTCGATGGAGGACAGCGCTATCCGAGAGGGCTTTTCTGACCTGCGCCCCGGCGCCGATTATGAAGCCCTGTATCAATCCGCACTCTGCCGCCAGAAAGCGGATTGGCTGGTGGGGATCAACGCCACGCGCCTTTTCTCCGTTCTCTATCACCGCACCTTGAATGTGGGCCGTGTTCAGACCCCCACACTGGCAATGCTGGCGGAGCGTGACGCGAAGATCACGCTGTTCCACAAGGAAAAATATCATTTGCTGCGCCTGACGCTGGATGGAGCCGAGGCGGTGTCGGAGAAATTCACCGATTCGGCAGCGGCGGAACAGGCAGCGGTCATGTGCAAGGGTGCGGCCGTCACCTGTACCTCTGTCACGAAAGAGCAGAAAAAAGAACAGCCTCCGAAGCTCTATGACCTTACCACCTTGCAGCGGGAGGCAAACCGCCTGTTCGGATACACGGCGAAGCAGACCCTTGACTACGCCCAGAGCCTCTACGAAAAGAAGCTGCTGACCTATCCCCGCACGGACAGCCGGTATCTGACCTCCGACATGGCAGAAACGGCTTCCTGCGTGATCCACCTGGCGGCAAAGCTGCCGCCCTTTGATGGCTGCGGCAACTTCTTTCCGCTAGTGGAGGCCATGATTTCCGACAAGGACGTATCCGACCATCACGCCATTATTCCCACGATGGAGATTGAAAAAGCGGATATCAAGGCTCTGCCCCTGGGCGAGCGCAATTTGTTCCTTTTGGTCTGCTGCAAGCTGCTGTGTGCATCGGCGGAGCCGTATATGTATGAGACGGTCACGGCCACATTTGACTGCTGCGGCCATTCCTTCACCGCAAAGGGCAAGCGCGTCCTTGCCGAAGGCTGGCGGGAAATCGACCGCATTTTCCGTGCCTTCTTGAAGGAAAAGCCTGCGGATGGGGACGGCGATACGCTCCCGGACTTCACCGAAGGGCAGACTTTTGACGGTGCGGAGGTTTCCGTTACCGAGCATTTCACCCAGCCGCCGAAGCCCTACACCGAAGATACCCTCCTGTCCGCTATGGAGAACGCAGGCAAGGAGGATATTCCCGATGAGGCGGAGCGAAAAGGTCTTGGCACGCCTGCGACCAGGGCGGCTATCATCGAAAAGCTGGTAGCAGCCGGATTTGTGGAGCGCAAGGGCAAGAGCCTGATCCCCACAAAAGCCGGTATCAACCTTGTCACGGTCCTGCCGGAGCCGCTGACCTCTCCCATGCTGACAGCGGAATGGGAACAGAAATTGACGGAGATCGCAAAGGGCGGCGCTGACCCGGATACCTTCATGGACGGTATCCGCACGATGGTTCAAGAGATCGTGTCCACCTATTCCTGCATTTCCGAGGATGGCAAAAAGCTGTTTGCCCCGGAGAAGGAAGTGATCGGTACCTGCCCCCGCTGCGGCCAGCCGGTCTATGAGGGCAAGAAGAACTTTGCGTGTTCGGATCGGTCCTGCGGTTTCGTTCTCTGGAAAAATGACCGCTTCTGGACGAGCCGCAAGAAAGAGCTGACAAAGAAGATGGCAGCGGACCTTCTGAAAAAGGGGCGTACTAATGTCAAGGGAATGTGGTCTGAAAAGAAACAGGCTGCTTATGACGCTGCGGTGATCCTGGATGACACGGGCGGCAAATACATCAACTTCAAACTGGAATTTCCGAAAAGAAAGGAAGGTGTCAATGGCAGAAAATAAGACTTTGGAACATTTACCCGAAGTGAGGGCGGCGATGACTGCCCTCTCCCCGGAGGACCGGGAGGTGCTGGCGGCGGTGCAGGCCTCGCCCTTCAAGCTGACAACACCAGAGCAGTTTAAGGAGTTTGCGGACAACATTGACTATTTCGTATTTGAGCCCAATATCCACGATCTGAATGATCTGGGGTGGCGGTATCTGGCGCAGCACATGGATATGCTGCTGCCCCCGGAACTTCTGAAAGCAATCGACCCTGTTCCGTTTGGCAAGTACGCCATGCAGGAGGAACAGGGCCATTTTACGGAACACGGATATATTTCTCTTTCCGGCGACGAGTGGGTGCATGAACGCCCTGCGGAGCCGGAGAAAAAGCCCTCCATCCGGGAACGGCTGGCGGCGGCAAAGCAGGAGTGCGCGAAGCAGCAGGCCAGGCCTGCCCCGGAGAAGAAGCCCCCGGAGCTGGGGGAGCGATGAGCCGGGGCGTGAAGTGGCGGCTGGAATGGGCCTTCTTCCTGGGGGAGAACGGCAGGCGGCAGTACAACCGGCTCTGCAAGGGCTGTGTCCATCCCTGCAAGCAGAGCTTCCGGGCAGTCCTCATCGCCTGTCCCCATTACCAGTCCGCACGCTCGAAAAAATGCGGGAATAGGGGTTGAAAACGGGCTGAAAAATCGCCTGTGGCGGCTTTTCCGGGAGCCGCCCTTATGATTTCCCCATGTGGGCCTCTCCCTCTGATTTGAGGGGGGACAAAGAGGCTGTTTTGAACACTTTTCCATAACAGAGCGGGAGCGCCGCCTTCGGTTTGGGCCGAGGGTGACGCTCCCGCTTCTTTTTTTGTTCTCTTTTTTCTCTTTCAATCAGGATCGGACAGGATAGGAAAGATATTCGCCGTAGTAGGCGCTGTGGGAATGTGCGTAAACGGTCATGCTTGCGGAACTGTGGGAAACGATGTTTGCGGGCTGTGGGAAAGCCGGCGGCTTTTCCATCGGGCCGTGAATATCTGTTTTCCATCGGCGGAGCGGCCGTTTTCCACATTTTCATCGTGTAAAATGGTTGAAAATGTTCTTTGTGTTGCGCTTCTGCGAGATAAGATGTATAATAAGTGTGGTTAGTTAATGCTAACCTTAATTTCGATATATGGAGGCAGTTATGGGGATATGGAAAACTTTTTTTAATAATACCCGCAAGCCGGAAGGGCTGCTTGGCAGGTGCATGGTGGGCAGCATGAATCACGCCCATGCTGCCCTGGCGGACTGGGGCCTCAGCCGTTTGCCGGAAACCGGCCCCTCTCAAATCGCGGAGCTGGGCTGCGGCGGCGGTCGGAATATTCGGGCGCTTCTGCGAAAATATCCGGCTGCAACTATTACTGCTCTGGATTATTCAGAAATATCCGTAGAAAAGGCTAAGAGGGTCAATCGTGAGGGTCTGCAAGCCGGCCGCTGCCAGATTTTGCAGGGAGATGTATCCCGCCTCCCCTTTGGGGATGGTTCGTTTGATCTGGCGACCGCATTTGAAACCGTATATTTCTGGCCTGGCCCGGTGGAGAGTTTCCGGGAGGTGTACCGCACCCTGCAACCGGGCGGCATTTTTTTAATCGTCAATGAGTCGGACGGGGAAAACTCCCAGGACAACAAATGGCTTTCTGTCATTGATGGGATGAGAATCTACAATGGAGACCAGCTTGCCCGTTTTCTCACCGAGGCTGGTTTTTCTAAGGTCATCATGGATAAAGACGCCAAAAAGCACTGGCTCTGTGCGCTGGCGATCCGGTAGAATACGGGGCAAATCCATAACAGAGAGTTCCTTATGAAAAACGCAGTAGGGCAGGAGAATTTCCATGAACTGGACGCGCACCATCCTGGACGGGCTTGCCATGGCGGCCTACTTTAACCTATTTGCCGCCACGGTGGCGCTGTATCAGCCCCGGCTGATGTTTCCCAGCTATCCGCCCGCCATCATCAAGGCGGCGAACAGGCCGCCTACCAGAGAGGAAAACCGTTTTTACTGGCTTTGGATCTGCTTTGGGGAGTTGCTGCCCCTCCTTCTTTATGGTGCGGTCAGCACTGTGGAGGGCGGGACAACCGGATTCTGGCATCTGTCCCTAACAGGGTATATCCAGTGGATGATCGTCAACATAGGCGATCTGTTTTTTCTTGATGTGTGGCTGATCCAGAAAAAAGCGAAAGACCGTTTTGTGATCCCTGGTACAGAGGGACATCCCGGCTATGAGTTCACAGACTGGATGAAGGGCTATGCGTTGCCAGAGCACCTGCTCCAATGGCCGCTGCTGCTGTGCCCGCTCATGGCGGCGGCTCAGGCGGGATTGGGGCTGTTATTGCAAAAGATAGGATAGGAGATGGTTCAAATGAAACAACATCAAAAGCAACAAAAAATAATCCGACTCGGCACCCACGGCGAGGACTACGGAAGCTGGATGTCTAACCCGGTTTTTTACATGATCGGTGGGCTGTTGACCCTGTCGGCGGTGCTGGCAGCGCTATCCTTTTCCATGTTTCATATTGCCGCGCTCGGCATCCTGTTCTCTGTTGCCGCAGCGGCGCTGCTTGCCCTGCTGATCTGGTGTGCATGGATACGGAAACAGTACGCTTTCGGCGGCGGAGGAATGATGGAGCGGGTCCATCAGGTCGTCCTCTCCCATCTGGATTTTGACGGGCAGGGACAACTTCTGGAGGTTGGATGCGGCTCCGGCGCACTGAGCATACGGGCGGCTCTCACCTGGCCGGACGCCCAAATCACCGGCATGGACTATTGGGGTGTGGCCTACGGCTATGGTCAGGCCATGTGCGAGAAAAATGCCGAGAGCGAGGGCGTCGGCTTCAGGTGTGCGTTCCGGCACGGGGATGCCAACAAGCTGGATTTCCCTGATGAGAGTTTCGACGCCGTGGTGAGCAACTATGTCTACCACAATGTAATGGGTGCGGACAAGCAGGCTCTGCTGTTGGAGACCCTGCGGGTGCTGAAAAAGGGCGGCGTGTTCGCCTTGAACGACGAGATGAAGCCCCGCCTGTACGGGGATATGGAGGCGTTTGCGCAAAAGCTGCGGGACATGGGATATGAGGACGTGCGCCTCATCGACACCGCCACGGAGGCCTTCGGCTCCCGCCGGCGGGCGGGCATGATGATGCTGGGCGACTCCCGGATGCTGGTGGGGCGGAAGTAAGACGGAGGTTTGTCATGACCTATACTTATTGTGAACGGCTGATGTGGGCTGCCATCGCTCCTGCTGCATTTCGGTATCTGGCAAGGCAGGAGCTGGGATGGGATATTTCTGCGTTGAAGCAGCGCTCCATGCAGCTTTACCGGCAAATGGTATCCCGTACCCCGGATATTGGCTCCATGATGGAAAACCCGTTGCGGGTCTGCCTGACTGGTGGAATTCTATGGCTGTCTATCTATAAGGCGGCTGAAGAAACCACGCTCCGTTAGGAAGTTCAGCGTTTCCGCCGCCCGCTTCAAGTTCTCGATGGTCGCCCAATGCTTGTAGCCGGCGCTCTGCTGGGTTTTGATGTTGTTCTAGATGTCAATGAGCAGGCTGGGCTTCCCGGTGCGCTGATTGGGCTGGCGGGAGGGGCTGAGCCTGCCGGTGCTCCGGGCGGCCAGGGCCTCATGAACCGCTCCTACCCCGGAGCCCTGGCGGAGATATACTTGCCCCGTTTCAGTTCGTACCCTTCCCGCTGGAGGCAGCGGAGCAGATCCTCCAGGCCGACGCAGTCGGGCAGGAGCCGGTCGATGGCGGCACGCAGCTTCGCCTTGTAGCTGGTGCCGTTCTGTTCCGCCTGGTGCTCAATGTAGCTCTTGCCCTTGTCCCGGCCGGGGACGATGACGGACAGGCCATGCTCTTTGCAGATCCGGTCACTGGTGCGGCGGATGAAGTGATAGCTCCGCTTATTGGAGTGATAGTGCTTGTGATCCTGAAAGCTGACCGCATTGAAAATCAGGTGGTTATGAACATGATCTTTGTCTATGTGG